>Ga0070664_100001495_pt1 | contig 18614 bp, 12 predicted proteins | sample KBSC73metaG_FD_65863 | JGI IMG/M metagenome (GOLD analysis project Ga0070664, IMG submission 65863) | Corn rhizosphere microbial communities from Kellogg Biological Station, Michigan, USA - KBS C7-3 metaG | ecosystem: Host-associated > Plants > Roots > Rhizosphere > Soil ... | reverse complement strand
GTACGACAGCAAGCGGCTGTTGTTGGCCCGCAGATCGGGCCGGCGCTCGTAGGCGCGCACGCCGGTGACGATGACGTTGTAGCGCGACAGATCTCCGGAAACCAGCTCGGTCGCGTCGATCAGGTGGACCTCCGCCCCGAGCTGCTGAATCGCGGTCGGCATCTCATCGCCAACGCCCATCACGTAACCCACTCGGAGCGCGGGCGCGATCTTGACATCGATCGCCTTGACCCGCGTCTCGGCGGAGTCGACGACGTGTCGGCGATGGATGTGCGGGTACTCGACCACTTCATATCCGCTGCGCGACGTGGCGCCTTGCGCGGAAACGACGGCATGGAGCGCGTAGTCCCCTTCGCGCACGTCCGTCTTCGGCGTCACCTTGAACGAAACGGTGGCTTCCTCATCGGTGCGTTCGAATTTCACCGGGGCGGAGGCGGGCGCAACCGTCCACCCCGCAGGAGCCTCGATCGATGCGGTCGCGTTGACGGCGCCGACCAGGTTGTTCGCCACCGTAACGGTCACCGTCCGCGGCCGAGCACGAACGACCGGAGCGGCTGGCGTCGGGCGTACACCTCGTTCTTCTTTCTCTGCCTGCGCCTGCAGCTCGGTGCGCTTTGGCGCGGTCGGTCGCGCCACGGCGGCAATCGGCACCACGGCGATCTCCGGCGTCATCCGGACGTCGAACGGGGGAACCACCTGCAGCTCCATCCGCTTCTCGCCCGCGAACAGGTCGCTGTAGCGGAATTCGACGTTCCGCTCGACGCGAACATCGGCGCCGCCAATCGTGAGCGAGAACGTCGCGCGAAATGGCGTCGGCCTGAAGGGCAAGCCGAACGGCACGTCCGGCTCGAAGTCATACCGCGCTGCGTCTCGACGAGGCGTCCAGTAGGGTGTCGACAGAGGGACGTTCCCGACTCGAAGAGATGTGGCGCACGAAGCCGCAGCCCCGGTCTGAACCGCGCCAGTCGTTGGCACACAGACGGTCCCGGTCGAAGATGCGCCGCTCGATCCGTTGTCGCCGGACGCGTCGAAGCCTGAGAGGCTGACCGACTTGAGCACGACGTCAGCGGGCCCGTTGTTGCCGGCAACGGTCGAAACCTTCAGTTGCTGGCCGGCCACCACCGTCCCGTCATCGGCCAGCGCCTCGAGACGGATGCCGTGGGTCAGCAGGAGCGCCTCCTGGAACTGTGATTCCTTCAACCCAAGGCGGAGGTCGATCTCGTATCGCGCATCTGCCTGGATGCCGGATGCGGATAAGGAGGCGCGCAGACTTCGTACCGCCGCGAGCCCTTGAATCAGCGGCGCCGCGGCGGCCGCAGGTCCACGGGTCTCGACCGCCTGTGTGGCTGCATCGACGCTGCCGGCGATCGATTGAAGCCCGGTCACCAGAGTTGCCGGAGGCTGCGCGCCCGCGTACTGGGCGAGACCGCCGAGGCTCGTGTCGATGCCGTCGAACATGTCCTTCGGCGCGATGCCCGCAGCACCAATCACGCTGTCTTTCAACCGATAAGTACGCGACGGTGCGGTGCCGGGCAGCATCAGCAGCTGCGATGTTCCCTGACACTTGTGCATGCTGCGCGCCTCAAGCCCCAGCTCGGCGTACGTCCGCCCGAGCAACGGGTCGAACTGGTTCGGCGCGGTGCGCAAGAGATCCGGTGTAGCCGCGATTTGCCCTTGCTGGAACTCGGTGCAGAAGACGCGCTTGGCCTGCCACGGCCGCAGACCTTCGCGAATCTGTTCCGGATACCGCGACGGATCTGCCGCGGCGCGGAAGGCTTCGAGCGTCAGCCGCGTCGATGCCTGGTGATGTTGACCGCCGCCGCCGCCGCCGCAGAGGAATCCGACGATCACATCCGGGCGAATCGTCCGGATGTGCCGCACGTAATCCCCCACGATCTCGTCGTGGCCCCACTTTTCGATGGACTCTTCAAGGCTGAACGAGAAGCCGAAATCCACCGCGCGGGTGAAGTACTGCTCCGCGCCATCAAATCGGTGAACCGCGAGCAGCTCCTCCGTCCGCAGCACGCCCAGCGCCTGGAAAATCTCCGGGCCGATCTCGTTCTGACCACCATCGCCTCGCGTCGCGGACACGAGCGTCGTCCTCATCCCGCGGCCATGGCTCATCATCGCCAGCAGCGCGTTGTCCTCATCGTCGGGATGCGCCGTCGTTTCCATGAAGGTGCCGATGGACGCCAGTTTGCGAAGCAGCAACCGCAGCGTCACGTCGGCAGGCAGCTCACCGACGGGTTTGACCCTGAGCTGGCCGTGGAGAGAGGAGGTAAGAAGCAGGAAAACGAGTGTAGGTATCAGAAGGCGAGCAAAGCGCATAGGTGGATAGTACTTCCGAGAAAGAGTGAAAAGTTAAAAGTCAAAAGTTAAAAGTTCAAAGTCAAAAGCTCGAAGGCGAAGTGTGACCTACCTTTTACCTTTTTACTTCTAACTTTTAACTTTTAACTTCTAACTTTCACTTTTCCCCCGTCCCCCATCAACGCCAGCTCAGGATCAGAAGATAAACTTCAGCCCCAGCTGCACGATCCGCTGGTCGTACCCGCTCTTCCCGGCGGTCGGATAGTCGCTGCCGTTGAAGGAGATTGGCGAAGCCGGGACTCCCGCGGCGTCGGTCGTCACTACCCGGTTGACGCCGGCAATGTTGGCGGTGTTGAACAGGTTCTTGGCCTCGAAGAACAACTCGCCCTTCATCGAGTCGCGGAACGGAATGAAGCGGGAATAGCGCAGATCGAGGTACACCACCCGTCCGAGCCGGCCGGCGTTGCGCTCGATGTCGAGCGGCCTGTCGTTGTTGACGCCGTCCTGATTCACATCCAGGTTCGACCGGATGTTGAAGGGCAGGCCGCTGTTCGCCTGAAGAATGATGCCGAGCTGGTTGTTGTTGACCAGGGCCGGCCCAAGTCCGGTCCCGCTCTTGGTCGGCGCGAGCACCGTCGACAGGGAAAAGGTGTGCGTCTGATTGAACGGGGTGACGCCCCTGTCGCGATCGAGGTTCGTGACATCGGAGACCCGATCGTCCTGGCTACCCACCACGTAGGTGCCCGTCAGCGGCGCGTTGTCGACGCCGCGTGCAAGCGTGTAAGTGGCCTGCGTCATCCAGCCATGGGACATCCGCTTGCTGACCGTCGCGGTGAAGGCGTTGTACGTCGACTCGCCAATCGACTGGAACATGTTGATCCGGTTGAACGTGGGATCGACGCGCGCGCTGGTTGAGAAGATCGGGCGGCCATCGGCGAGCGACTGCGCGGACGGCACCAGGTTGATGTCGATCAGGACCGGCAGATTGCGACCCATCGAGTTCACGTACCCCACCGTCACCGCAATCTCGTTGTTGAGCGCCCGCTCGACCTGGACGTTGCTCAGCCAGGCCGACTGCGTCCGGAAGTCAGGATCAACCGCATTGATGCTCTGTCTCGGGAGCACGAATCCGGGCGGCGGCGATGCGAGGTCGGCCGGGAACGGCGGCGCGCCGGCCGCGCTCGCCTGCAGTGGACCGATGTTGTAGCTCTTGGGATCGCCGTTGCTCAGGATCGCGTTGTCGTAGAAGTCGAGCAACGGCGGTTCATACATCAGGCCGACGGACGCCCGCACCACGGTTCGCGACTGGTCGTCGAGCGACCAGGAGATCCCGGCACGCGGCCCGAAGTTGTTCTTGTCGATGGCGAAATCCTGCGAGTACGGATTCGCCGCGAACGGGCGCGCCTCCGGGACATTGAACAGGTCGTAGCGCAGACCGTAGAGGAGCTTGAGCCTCGCCGACAGCTGCCAGTCGTCCTGCACGAAGAGGCCATAGAACCCGGAGTTGTACTTGGCGCTCAAGTCCCCGAGCTGCTGCTGGAAGTTGGTGTAGGAAAACGGGTCCGCACCGCTCTTCGCGGACTGGTATGCGGCGATCGTGGCGAAGGTGTACTGGAACAACTCTCCGCGCACTCGCCTATCCGCAATCCACTGTGCATCGATTCCGCCCTTGAAGGCGTGGCGGCCGCGAATGACACTCAGGTTATCGATCACCTGCGTAATGCCCTGATTGAAGTCGAAGCCGACTGAATTGCCGTCGCCTATCCTGGCGCCGCCAAATTCCGCCTTTCCGGACACCGTGATCGCCGGACCATCGACCGAAATCCCAGGCGTGCGGAACTGGTGTCGGCGCGCGTACTGGACGCGAAGTTCGTTCAGCATCGAACCGCCGATCGACGAGACCACCTGCCCGGAGGTCGAGTCCATCCGATCGGTGAAATCGGTGGCGCGATCGGTCGTCGTCAAACCGCCGCCGATGTTCGAGGGTGAGTTGTTCTTGAAGCCGAAATACCTGACCGAGAGGTTGCTCCCCTTCGACAGTTGATAGTCCGTCTTGCCGAACCAAAAATTCACCTGCTGATGAGCGGGGATGACGCCGTCGGCCGGGAGCGTGATCCCAAGCGCCTGCGCGTCAGCAGGATTCACGGTAATCACCTGGCCGCCGGTGATGAGGCTGCGATCGACGTACTCGTATGCGCCGTAGTAGTGCCACTTGTCGCGGGCGATCGGTCCGCCGAGCGAGGCGGTAAAGTCGTCTGCCTTCGTATCTGGCTTGCGCGCCGTCGGCGCGAGAAAGAAGGGCTGCGCGGACATCGCGTTTCGCTTGAACCGATAGCTCGCGGATCCGTGCATGGTGTTCGTGCCAGAAGGCGTCACCGCGTTGTAGACCATCCCCGTCGTCTGACCGAACTCGGGGGCGAAGCCATTGGTGATCACCTTCACTTCGCGCACGAGCACTTCAGAGACCGGCAGCAGCCGCAGACCGGCCCGGTCTTTCTCAGTGTTGGTGTTGCCGTCGATCTGATAGTTCGTGTGCATCTGCGATCCGTTTGCATTGATGCGTGGCACGCCGAACTCGTTATTCTCGTAGCCGGTGACGTTCGCCTGAAGGAAGGCAAAGTTGTAGGGATTTCGTGACACCAGGGGCAGGTTCTTGACCTCCGTCTCGCTGATGGTCCGGCCCAGATCGATCTTGCCAGGCTCAGCGACCGGTGATTCGCTCGTGACCGTAATCGCCTCCGCCAGGTTTCCGACGGAGAGGCTGATATTGATGACAGCGGTCTGACCGGCCGAAAGCGTCAGCCCCTGTTGCTCGAATTTCCTGAAGCCCTGCAATTCGGCAGTGACGCGGTAGCGCCCGAGCGGCAGCAGCGGCGCACGATAGACGCCCGCCTCATTAGAAACCACGACCCGGCTGTCGCCGGTGTCGAGGTTGGAAACCGTCACGGTCACGCCAGGCATTGCCGCACCGGACTGGTCGGTAATCGTCCCTTCAATCGTCCCGTTGATCGCCTGCGATTGCGCCAACGGATGCGCCACGCCCAAAGCCACAACAAGCGCCGCAACCCACAACTCCACTGACCGAAACATGAAACAGCCTCCCCGTTCTGTTAAATCGATCGATTATGGTCCGCTTCGATGGTCGATCGTTAGACGCTCCGAGGCATCGAAGAGGTTCACTCGGATGAATTGGCGAGGACTTCCTCATAGAACTGTTCGTACTGCGGGACGATGAGATCGCGGCAAAACCGCTTGCGAACAGAGCGACGGCCAGCGCTCGCCACGCGGGCGTGAAGGTCGGAATCGGTCAGCACCAACACACCGTCGTCCGCCATGCCTTCAAGATCGGACGGGTCACGCAGGAATCCGGTCACACCGTGTTCGATCACTTCGTGCAGGCCGCCGACGCGTGATGCCACGACGGGCACCTCGCAGGCCATCGCCTCGAGCGCGGCAAGTCCGAAGCTCTCCTGCGAGGACGGAAGCAGAAACAGATCCGCAATCGACAAGAGCGGGATGATCTGATCCTGCTCTCCCAGCGCGTCCACCAGGTGCGCGACGTCGAGCGCCTTGGCTTCGTCCAGCGCGGCCCCGAGATCGGGGCCATCGCCGACAAGAAGGAGTCTGGCGCGCACGCGCGAGGCAATGCTTGCGAAGATTTGCACGACCGCAGGCACGCGCTTCACCGGTCGAAAATTCGAAACGTGGATCACGAGCTTTTCGCAGCCGGACGGACAATAACGCGCACGCAGCGGCGCGGCCTGGATTCGCTGGTAGATGTCGCAGTCGAGGAAGTTCGGAATGACGGTAATCGGCTTCTGGATGGACAGCGACGTGTACGTCTCCTGACGCAGGCTCTCCGACACCGCCGTGACACCGTCCGAGCCGTCGATTGAAAACGCCACCGTTTCCGCGTACGAGTGATCACTGCCAACCAGCGTGATATCCGTGCCGTGCAACGTGGTGATGATTCGCGGCACCGGTCCTTTGCCAGGACGAAGGAGAATCTGCTTTGCCAGATATGCCGCCGTGGCGTGCGGCACCGCGTAGTGGGCGTGAATGATATCGAGTCCCTGCTCGCGCGCCACCTGCACCATGCGATTCGCGAGCGCGATGACGTACTGGGGCTCGCGGAACAACGGATACGCCGGGGTGCGAACGCGATGGAACGTGAGGCCAGGCTGAAAACTCCCGAGCCTGAACGGCGTGTCGGTGCTGAGCACGTGCACCGCATGTCCGCGGACGGCCAACGACTTTGCCAGCTCAGTCGCGACAATGCCGCTTCCTCCGACCGACGCGTAGCAGACGATGCCGATGTTCATCGCCGATCCGCCTTGGCCGGGTCGCGCCAGTCCTTGATCACGTGGGGACGCAGGATCGGCTCGCGCACGACGACCGCCTCCGCGTAGGGTACGCCGAGTAGGGCGCCGAGATGCGCGTCGCGGCTCTCGATGAGCTGCCGGAATTGCGGCACCGTCAACCGCGTCGACACGCCACCATCCGGTGGAGCGAACTGCGATCGATGGCAGGAGAGCGCTTTGCGCTTCGTCTCATAGTGTGCCGAGACGTCGATGCCAAACGATTCGGCGACCGAGTCGTTGATGAAGTAGTAGCAGACCCAGTCGGGACGCCACGCATCCCCCAGTTCAGGAGCGAACCGCCGCAGCCCGCTCTTGAACGCGGCGCGTGAGAGGACATCGCTCGCGGCTCGATGGTCAGGGTGCCGATCGTTCCAGTACGGCAGCGCCACCGTTCGAGGGCGCACAGTTCGGACAAGCCGAACCACCTCCTCGATCTGTTGATCGGTGCCGGTGATGCCGCCGTCAGGCCACCGCAGGTTCGTCCGCCAGTCGGCGCCCAGTACGGCACGCGCGGCTTCTGCTTCCGCCTCGCGCTCGTCCGGTGTGCCGTTGGAGCCAAGCTCACCTCTCGTCAGGTCGCACAGCGCGACTCGCAACCCGAGGGCCGCGTGCAGCGCCACGCTGCCGCCAAACCCGATCTCGATGTCATCAGGGTGCGGACCAAACACCAGGAGATCCGCAGGCGCTACGATTACATCGTGCATTCCGCTCCCGACTCAGCAGGGCTGACGAACGTCCAATACAGAAACCGGAACCTCTTACCGATACACCCGGACAGGGTTAGTGTCGGATCCCGTCGCGCGCAGCTCGAAACGCGCATCGGGAAACGATAACTTACTCCACGCTCGATGATAAAATTGCGCCGCTGCCCCAAGTGTAGAGAGTGCCCTTGATCCCTGCGGGTTCTGCCGCCGCGACGAAACCGAGTGCGCCCAAGCGCGCCAAGGCGAAGCGTCGCAGCTGGAAATTCCGTCTCCTCGTCGCCGCCGGCGTCACCTTCGCCATCCTGACGATCGTCTGCATCTATTTCTATATCGGGTTCTCCAGGATGATCGACGCTCGTCTCGCGGGAGAGACCCAGCGCTCCGATCCGCGGATTTTCGCCCGGTCGTACGAGTTCCGCCGCGGGCAGTCGCTCTCGCCTTCCCAGATCATCGATCGGCTGAACGATCTCGGCTATTCGCACCGCGAGAAGGCGGAACAGCCCGGAGAATTCGCGGTCGGACGCGATGCCGTCGTCATGATCCCGCGAAGCGGCGACCGCGCCAAGCAGGTCATTCGAATTGTCTTCGCCGCCAAGCGTCCGAAAGCGGTCGAGCCGAGCTCGATCGATCACCTCGAAACGGTGACGCCCAAGCGGACGATCGACAAGGTGACGCTCGACACTCCGCTCATTACCGCGATCGTCACCGAAGCGCGCGAGAAGCGCCGTGACGTCCCGCTGTCGGTCATTCCGCCGGTCGTGGTACAGGCGGTGCTCGCGATCGAAGACCGTCGTTTCTACGATCACCTGGGCATCGATCCGATCGGCATCGCCAGCGCTGCAGTCGACAACGTCTTTGGCAAGAAGAAGTACCTGCGCAGCGGCAGCACGGTAACCCAGCAGTTCGTCAAGAACACGTTTCTGACGCCGGAGCAGACGCTCAAGCGGAAGGTGTCGGAATGGTTCATGTCGATCGCGCTCGAACGACGGTTGACGAAAGAGCAGATCCTCACGTTGTACCTGAACGACGTGCCGCTCGGGCAGCGCGGATCGTTCGCGATTCACGGGGTGCAGGAGGCCGCGCGGCTGTTTTTTGCCAAGGACGTGACCAACCTGTCGCTGAGCGAGGCGGCCACCATTGCCGGCGTGATCCAATCGCCCTCGCGGCTCTCCCCGTTCAACAATCCTGACCGCGCGAAGGATCGGCGCAACGTGGTCCTGCACGCGATGTCGGATTCCGGGTTCATCACCGATGACGCGGCGGAGCGGGCGTCGAGGGAACCGTTGCAGATGGCGCAGCGCGCGCTCGATGCGGAAGCGCCCTACTTCGTCGATTACATCGGCCAGGAGCTCCAGGAGAAGTATCCGAAGGAGACGGGCGCGATCGATGTCTACACCACGCTGGATCTCCACCTGCAGCGGATTGCGCAGGACGTCGTCCGCGACGGGCTGACCCGCGTCGACGAGTTGCTGGCCAAGAAGAAACGCCAGAAGGCGCAGGCGGCGCTGATTGCCGTCGACCCACGCACCGGCGAAGTGCTGGCACTGGTGGGAGGCCGCAGCTATAACCTGTCACAGTACAACCGCGCCATCGCGGCGAAGCGTCAGCCAGGGTCGTCGTTCAAACCGTTCGTCTACCTGTCGGCGTTCGAGCGCGCTGCGGCAGAGGGGCGCAGCGATCTGACGCCGGCGACGGTCGTGATGGACGAGCCGACGTCCTGGGAGTTCAACCAGCAAACCTGGACGCCGGGCAATTACGACGGCGAGTACGAAGGCCCGGTCACGCTGCGCCGCGCCCTTGCGCTCTCGAGAAACATCCCGACGATCAAGGTCGCGGAGACGACCGGCTACGATCAAGTTGCCGCACTCTGGAAGCGCGTCGGCGCCAGCACGCCGCCGCGTCCGTATCCGTCGATTGCGCTCGGAGTCTTCGAAGCGACGCCGTTCGAGATCGCAACCGCGTATACCCTCTTTCCCAACGGCGGCATCATCAAGCCGCTTCATGCGATCTCGCGATTCATCAGCAGCGCCGGCAAGGACGTCCCGCTGAAGGTGGAGCCGCCGCGAACCATCGCGCGTCCGGACACGACGTTCCTCGTGACGAACATGATGCGAAGCGTACTCAACGAGGGGACGGGAGCGGGAGCGCGCGCCGCCGGGTTCACACAGGACGCCGCCGGCAAGTCCGGCACGACCAACGATCTGCGAGACGCCTGGTTCGTCGGCTTCACTCCAGAACTGCTGACCGTCGTCTGGGTCGGCCTCGACGACAATCAGCCGCTTGGCCTGAGCGGCACGCAGGCGGCGCTGCCCATCTGGACCGCATTCATGATGCGCGCGCTTGGCGGCCGGACGAGCGGCGGGTTCGAGCCGCCAGAGGGGATCGTGTTCGTCGACATCGATCGCGACACCGGAAAGGTCGCGGTTCCAGGATGCCCGCGCGTGTTCCATGAATCGTTTCTGGCCGGAACCGCACCAACCGAGCCGTGCACCCTTCACAGCTTCTAAGTAGTCTAAAATAGAGAAGTTGTTCACAGTCGGTGATCTGTGAACTGGTGAGTTGGTGAATTGAAGACAGTGGCTCAATCTAGTTCCGGACCAACTCACCAATTCACCAATTCACCAATTCACCAATTCACCAATTCGTTAATTAATCCCCCTCTGAGGATCGTTGTTTTGAACAGACTTTTTTCTGTGTTTCTGATTGCCTTCACCGTGACGGCGGCCGCCGCGTGCCGTAAGGCCCCCGCCTCGGCCGCCAAGTCGGATACGGCCGCATCGCCTCAACCCGCCGCCACCGCTGGCCAGGGGACGGCTCAACCGCCAGCCCCCGTCGAGGCGAAGCCACCGGCCAAGCCAATGCCCGCGCAGCTGCCGGCCGTGCTCGCGCGCGTAAACGGTGAGGCCGTGACGAAGGTCGAATTCGATCGACTGATCAAGAGCATGGAGATGCGCGCCAATCAGTCGATTCCGGCTGAGCGGCGCGACGAGATTCTCCGTCAAGCGCTTGATCAGCTCGTCACCTACGCGGTGCTCACTCAGGAGACGCGCGCCCGGAAAGTGATGGTGACCGCCGAAGAGGTCGACAGCAACATCAAACAGATGCGGGCGCAGTTCCCCAGCGAGGAAGAGTTCAAGAAGGCGCTGGATGCGCGGGGCATGACGCTCGAGAAGCTGAAATCGGACACGCGCATCGACATGACAATCAACAAGATGGTGGAGACAGAAGTCTCCTCGCAGGCCGCACCGTCCGACGCGGAGATTCGCGCGTTCTACGACAAGAATCCGGACAAGTTCAAGCAGGACGAATCGGTCCGCGCGAGCCACATCCTCTTTCGGGTCGACGAAAACGCCGATGCCGCCACGAAGAAGAAGGTCATGGAGCAGGCGCAGGCGGTGTTGAAGGAGGCGCGTGGCGGGGCCGACTTCGCAGAGCTGGCAAAAAAGCATTCAGCCGACGGCAGCGCGCAGCAGGGCGGCGACCTGAACTACTTCACTCACGGGCAGATGGTTCCACCATTCGACCAGGCCGCGTTCGCGTTGAAACCCGGCGAGATCAGCGATATCGTGACCACGCAGTTCGGTTACCACATCATCAAGGTGACCGACCGGAAGCCGGCTACAGCGGTTCCATTCGATCAGGTCAGCGGGCGAATCAAGGATTTCCTCGCTGAACAGCAGAAGCAGCAGAAAGCAGAGGCCTTCATCCAGTCGTTGAAGCAGAAGGCCAAGATCGAGGTGCTCGTCTGAACGAAGAAGTGCTCGCCGCCGCCGCCGAGGCGCTTGCGCGCGGCGACAGCGTCGCGCTGGTGACGGTCGTTCGTTCGCAGGGTTCGACGCCGCAGCGCGCCGGCGCGAAGATGCTCGTCTGGGCGGACGGCCGGACGGTCGGCACTATTGGCGGCGGCTGTTACGAGAACGATGCGTTCTGGAAGGCCCGAGAAGCGATTGCCTCCGGCCGGCCGCAGCTTCTGCATTACGAGCTGAACGACGACTTCGCCCAGGAAAATGGATTGATTTGCGGAGGGCGCATGGACGTCCATATCGATCCGCTGGCACCGTCCGCTCGCCTCTTTATCGTCGGCGCCGGCCACGTCGGTTTCCACCTTGCCAAGCTCGCCGCCGACATCGGCTTTCACATCCACGTCGTGGACGACCGGGAGAAGTTCGCAAACGTCGAGCGCTTCCCCGGCGCGAACATCGTCGTCGAACCGATTCCCGAGTGGCTGCACCGCGCCGAAATCCCGGCGACCTCGTACGTCGTCGTCGTCACCCGCGGCCATCAACACGACCTCGACGCGATGCGCGCGCTGGCCGCGCGCGACCTGAAATACCTCGGCCTCATTGGCAGCCGCGCCAAGGTGGCGCGGATTTACGACGCGCTCCTCGAGGAAGGCATGCCCCCCGAGTGCCTCCAGCGCGTGCACGCGCCCATCGGCCTCGAGATTGGCGCGGTGACACCCGCTGAAATTGCCGTCAGCATCCTCGCCGAGCTGATTGCCGTCAGCCGCGGCGTTGACACATCGGCGATGTCGATGAAGAGCGTCAGGATCAAGGCTGAATGACGGGGCCAGACCCCGATCACTCCCCTCCGCCCGTCAGGTCCGCCGGCGAACCCAGATCCATCCTGATCCGCAACGCGACGATCGTCACGATGAACGATCGTCTCGACATCGTCACCGGCGATGTCGTCGTCCAGGACGGGCGGATCGTATCGGTTGGCGGGACCGTTGCGGACCGGCACATGAAAGTCGTCGATGCGGGCGGCGCGTATCTGCTTCCCGGTTTCATTCAGACGCACCTCCATCTCTGCCAGACGCTCTTCCGAGGGTCAGCGGACGATATGCCGCTGCTCGAATGGCTGAAACGGCGTGTCTGGCCGATGGAGGCTGCCCATACACCCGAGACTCTGCGAGCGTCAGTGCGCCTAGCCGCCGCCGAACTGCTGCTGACCGGTACGACGTCGGTGCTGACGATGGAGACGGTGCACGATACCGACATCGTGTTCGAGACGCTCGGCGAGATCGGATTACGCGCATCGATCGGCAAGTGCATGATGGACGCAGCCGACGATGCCCCGGCGCGGCTGCGGGAACAGACGTCGCGATCGATTGACGAGAGCCTGGCATTGAAGAAGCGATGGGATGGTGCCGCGAGCGGCCGGCTGCGCGCGGCATTCGCCCCGCGATTTGCCGTCTCCTGCTCGCGCGAGCTTCTCGAGGCGGTTGCCAGCCTGTCATCGAGTCAGGAAACGATCGTTCACACGCACGCGTCCGAATCGCGCGACGAAGTCGACGTCGTTCGACAGAAGTCCGGCGGGTTTTCCAATCTCGAGTACCTCGCGGATACCGGCCTCGCCACCGGTCGGCTCTGCGCCGCCCACTGCGTATGGGTCACCGATCGCGAGCAAGCGCTGTTGGCGGAGCGTGACGTCAAGGTCCTGCACTGTCCAGGATCGAATCTAAAACTCGGCTCAGGCCTGGCTCCGGTGGCCGAGATGCGGGCGCGCGGTATTTCGGTGTCGCTCGGTGCCGACGGCGCCGCCTGCAACAACCGGCTCGACATGTTCGAAGAGATCAGGCTGGCAGCGACGATTCAGGCTGTTCGCAAGGCACCGGGTGCACTGGGCGCACGCGATGCCATCTGGATGGCCACCCGCGAAGGTGCGCGGGCGCTTGGCCTCGAGAGCGAGATTGGGTCGATCGAGCCGGGCAAGCGCGCCGACCTGATCCTCGTCGATCGTGACCGTCCTCACCTTGCGCCGGATCGCGACCTCTGGTCAACACTCGCGTTCGCCGCGCGCGGAACGGACGTGCGCATGACGATGGTGGATGGAGAGATCCTGGTCGAGCGGTTTACACTGACCCGACTCGACGGTTCCGCCGTTGCGGATGAGGCGCGTCGGCGCGCCGCTGAGCTGGCCGCCCGGGCCGGGGTCTAGCCCGGAAGTAAACGGCAACCCGTGTATAATCAGTATTAGCACTCGAACCGATAGACTGCTAAGAACACATGTCACGGCATCCTGAGCTACCGGAACGGGATAGGCGAATCCTCGCAGTGCTGGTTCATGCCTACATTGACCAGGGAGAGCCCGTCTCGTCTCTGTGGCTAGCTAATCGTGGGTTCGGCGTCTCCTCAGCCACGCTCCGGAACGTCATGGCGCGGCTCGAGGACCTCGGATACGTGCGTCAGCCGCACACCTCTGCGGGCCGCGTTCCGACGGATTTGGGCTATCGCCTTTACGTCGACCAACTTCTGGCCGACCGCAAGTCTTCGCGGCCGGCGCCGCAGGTCGAGGCCCGGCTCCGCCGCGCCGGGACGGTCGAGACACTCCTTTCCCATGTCTCCCAGGAGATTTCCCGCGCATCCCATCAGGTCGGATTCGCGATCGCCCCGGATGTGACGACCCTCGACCGCCTGGATTTCGTTCCGCTCGACGGAGGCAAAGTCCTCGTCGTCGTGGTCGCGGCCGGCGGTCATGTGACCCACAAGGTCATCGAGACGCGGGAGGAGTACGAGCCCGGCGAGTTGCAGGAGGTGGCGAACTACCTGAACGACGAGTTCCGAGGAAAATCGCTGGTCGAGGTGCGCCAGGCGGTCATCGAGCGTCTGAGTGAAGAGCGAACGCTCTACGACGAACTCATGGTGCGCGCTTTGCGGCTGGCAAGCACCACGTTCGCTGACATCGATCCGGCGCCGACGGTGTTTTTTCAGGGAACGTCCCTGCTGCTCGAAGACGTGCGTGCCGAAGATCCGGAGTTGACACTCCGGACCCTGAAAACGCTGTTCCGGATGATCGAAGAGAAGACACGGCTCGTCCAATTGCTCGACGACTACCTGGGAACAGCAGGGCTCACGGTCGTCATCGGCACTGAACATCACGCGCCCGATCTTCAGAGCTTCAGCCTTGTGGCTTCGACATATTCGGATGGATATGGCACCGGCGCAGTCGGCGTCATTGGTCCGACGCGGATGAGATACTCGCGCGCGATCCAGGCAGTGGACTCACTGTCGAAGGCCATCAGCCGGATGGCTGCCGGAGAGTAAGCGCGAATTGCTGATTTTCGATTGCTGATTTTTCGATTGCTTGCGCTGCTCAATCAGCATTCAGCAATCAACCTTCAGCTTTTTTTTGATTCACCTTTTGAGACCTACCGTGGAAGACAATCCTAGAAACGACCAATCGGATTCTTCGAATGACGACGCGGCTTCAAGGACGGCAGCGGCCACCGAGGTCGAGCCATCGGAGCTGCAGCGCCAGCGCGACGACTTCTATGATCGACTGCTGCGAAAGACGGCCGAGTTCGACAACTATCGGAAACGCACGGAGCGCGATCGCCTGGCCCTGACCGACGCGGCGGCGGCAAGCGTCCTCACCGAACTGCTGCCGCTCGTGGACGATCTCGAGCGCGCGCTCAAGGCAGAGGCTGGGAGTGAAGGCGCCGAGGCGTATCGCCGCGGGGTCGAACTGATTCACAAGCAACTCGGCGACATTCTCCGCAAGCGCGGGGTCCGCGCGATCGATGCTGTTGGCGCTGATTTCGATCCGCACTTTCATCAGGCCGTGTCGTACGAGCCGGCCGAGGGTCGTCGAGAGGGAGAAGTGATTGAAGAGTTCCGGCGCGGTTACATGCTGGGTGACCGGCTCCTGCGGCCGTCGATGGTAAAGGTGGCCCAAGGGTGAGCAGCGTGACGAAGCGCGATTACTACGAGGTTCTCGGTCTCGATCGCCAGGCAACGGATCAACAAATCAAGAGCGCCTATCGAAAGATGGCGCTCAAATATCATCCCGATCGCAATCCGGGTGACCACAAGGCTGAGGAAGCATTCAAGGAAGCCGCCGAAGCCTACTCCGTGCTTTGCGATCGCGAGAAGCGGAGCCTGTACGATCGCTTCGGCCACGCCGGCGTCGCCGGCGCCGGCGCGGGCGCTGCCGGATTCGATCCCACGATCTTCGCGGACTTCTCCGACATCTTCTCCGGTCTCGGGGACGTCTTCGGCTTCGGCGACATCTTTGGCCAGCGCCGCCGTCGCGGAGGGCCGCAGCGCGGCGCGGATCTCCGCTACGACCTCGAGATCTCGTTCGAAGAATCAGCGACCGGCACGGAGACGACGATTCAGATCCCGCGCGAAGAAACGTGTGAGACCTGCAAAGGCTCGGGCGCGGCCGAAGGGACGTCACCCGAAACCTGCAGCCAATGCCGCGGATCGGGACAGCTTCGTTATCAGCAGGGATTCCTGACCGTCGCGCGACCTTGCAGCAACTGTCGCGGCACCGGCAAAACAATCGCCAAGCCGTGCCACACCTGCCGCGGCGCTGGCCGCGTCGGCCGCGAGCGGAAACTCACGGTCAAGATCCCAGCTGGCATAGCGACTGGACAACGCCTGCGTCTCTACGGCGAAGGGGAACACGGCTCCGCGGGCGGCCCGCCGGGCGATCTCTACGTCGTCGTCCACGTGCAGGAGCATTCGTTCTTCCAGCGCGAGGAGGACGATCTCTACTGCGAAATGCCGATGAGTTTTCCGACGCTCGCCCTCGGCGGAACGATCAACGTTCCGACGCTCGATGGCCGCGAGCAGCTGCACGTCCCGTCGGGCACGCAACCCGGTTCGCGTTTCAAGCTGCGCGGCAAAGGCATGCCCCACGTCAATGGCCGCGGCCAGGGCGATCTCTACGTCATCGCTCGCGTCGCCGTCCCGAAAAAGCTGTCCAAGGAACAGAAGCAGCTGCTCGAAGAGCTGGGCCGCACGCTGCCGCAGGAGAAGCTGGACGACGAGGCCGGCGGCGAAGAGAAGCCGTTCTTTGAGCGCGTCAAAGACATTTTTGGCTAGCTTCCAGCTGCCACCTCCCAGCTTCCCGCTCGAGGCATGTAGCAACGTTCGTCCGTGTTTTTTTCCGTGGCTTGATTTGTTCGGTGTTGTCCGTGGCCACTCACCCTGCACTCGATCTGAAGTTTGCTCCCGGTCCCGGGGCCGGAGCCCTGCAGGACTTGTTGTACGCCGAACTCGATGAGTTCGAGCCGGTGGCTGTCCACGAGCACGACGCCGGCGACGGCTGGCGCGTCTTCTTCCGCACCGCGAGTCACCGCGATTCCGCGCATGGTGCCCTCGCGTCCGAGTTCGGCAACTCCCTCCTTCAACTCACCGCTGTTGACGTGGACGACGAGGACTGGGGGCGCCGCAGCCAGGCGTCGTTGACCGCCGTTCGAATCGGTCGGATCGTCGTCACGCCTCCGTGGGACATTGCTGCGAGCCGCGAATCGCGAGCCGCGAACCGCGACATCGTCATCGTGATCGATCCGTCCACCGGCTTCGGCACCGGTCACCATCAGACGACGAGGCTGTGCCTGGAACTGCTGCAGAGGCGCGACGTCTCGGGCAAACGAGTGATTGACGTAGGGACGGGCTCTGGCGTCCTCGCGATAGCGGCCTGGAAGCTCAGCGCCGCCCACGTCATCGCGATCGACAACGATCCGGATGCGCTGCAGAACGCGCAGGACAACGTCGCGAGCAATCAAGCCAGCGATGACATCAACATCATCAACGTGGATCTCGCGACCGCTTCTCTCGAGCGTGCCGATGTCGTCCTCGCGAACCTGACGGCGTCTGTTCTTCAGCGGCACGCTGCAGTGTTGCAGCGATTCGTTGTCCCGGGTGGCGTGCTGATCCTGAGCGGCTTCAGCGGCGACGAGGTCGAGGATATTGCCGAAGCGTTCGATGCGACGCCACAGGAGACGCTCGTCGAGGGTGAGTGGGCGGCAATGACCATCGTGAATTGATTCGGGAGCCGTTGTGCGGGATCCGGGAGCCGGGATCCGAGAGCCGGGAAACCCCGAGTCGAGACGCAGCGAGACATCCTGCACGCAGCGGATTTCTGATCACGGACAACGAATCCCGACTGCGTCAGAGATCTTTTAGCGCGAATCTCGCGATGGCCATCGCGGCGACGGCGACGGCATCGGCGCGGAGTGTTAATCGGCCGAGCGTGACCGCGATGCAACCTGCTGCGTCCGCCTGCGCGCGCTCTTCCTGACTCCATCCTCCTTCGGGTCCGACGATCAACGCCAGTGATCCGGCGGCATGGTTCTCGAGCACGTGCAGCGATTCGATTTCCGTACGCGCGGCTGACGGCTCGACCAGGATCAGGCGGAGGCCATGCGCGCTGGATGCGAGCCACTGGCTGAACTCCCGGGTCACGGCAATCGTCGGGACGACTGCCCGTCGGCACTGTTTGGCTGACGCGATCGCGACTCTGCTCCACCGATCGCTTTCCGTCCGTTTTCCACGCGCGATCGTGTGCGCCGTGACGATCGGCTCGATCGCGGCCGCTCCCATCATCGTTGCATCGCGGACGACGTCGTCCATTTTGTCGCCCTTGAGGACCGCCTGAACGAGCGTCAGCGGCACTCGAGCTTCGGGAGCCGGCTCAATCGGCTCGACGAGCCCGATGACCACCGTGGCTCGCGCAGCGCTCGTGATGCGCGCGCGGAACTCGTGGCCGCGTCCGTCGAACACAGCGATGTCGTCCCCGACTCGCAACCGCAGCACGCGCGTCAGGTGGTTCGCTTCGTCGGCCGGCATCACCGTTTCGCGAACCGCAGAGTCAAGGTCCGGCACGTAAAAGCGCGAGAGCATTCGTCGAAGAATTATCGTGCAATCGCGCTATACTCGCGAAAATCGCCAATTCGACAATCGAAAAGGTGGCTGGCACCTTTCCGGGGAAAGTGCCAGCCACCTTTTAAGCAATCAGCCATCATCAATCGACCATCGGCAATTCTTTACGGTGTTATTCAGAGGCCAGAGTCTCGGGAAGTACAAGATCATCGCGCCGCTTGGCAGCGGTGGCTTCGGCACCGTTTACCTCGCGCAGGACACCTGGATCGACAAGAAGGTCGCGATCAAGGTGCCTCACCGCCAGGGACTCGATTTCGGCGAACTCCTCCGTGAGCCGCGGCTCCTGGCGAGCGTCAGCCACCCGAACATCGTCGCCATTACGACCGCGGAGAAGCAGGAAAACGTCTTCTTCATCGTGATGGAGTACGTCCAGGGGGAAACGCTCGAGAACATCATCGCGGCAAAGGGCTCGCTCGAACTCAGCCGAACGCTCGACTTCACCTGCCAGATCTGCAACGCCGTCGATCACGCGCATACACAGGGCGTGATTCACCGTGACCTGCGGCCGGCCAACGTTCTCGTGACTGACAACGACATGTTGAAGGTCGCGGACTTTGGCACGTCGCGCT
>Ga0070664_100001491_pt1 | contig 18643 bp, 15 predicted proteins | sample KBSC73metaG_FD_65863 | JGI IMG/M metagenome (GOLD analysis project Ga0070664, IMG submission 65863) | Corn rhizosphere microbial communities from Kellogg Biological Station, Michigan, USA - KBS C7-3 metaG | ecosystem: Host-associated > Plants > Roots > Rhizosphere > Soil ... | reverse complement strand
AGAGTTCATCGAAACGTCTCACACGCACGGGACGGGATGCACCTATGCCTCGGCCATCGCCGCCCATCTTGCCCGCGGCCGTTCGGTCGTTGACGCGGTCCAGACCGCGAAAGCCTATGTCACCGAAGCCATCCGCCACGGTCTGGCGATCGGTCACGGCTCGGGACCCACCAACCATTTCTATTTCTTAGCCGAGCCATGAAACAGCTGCTTGTATCGGCTTCGCAAACGCGGCGTCCAGGGAAACGCCGTGTTCCTGCTTCGGTGTCGTTGCGTGTTGGGCCTTTGGGCTTCCTGTTAACCGGATTCACATGGCTGGGAGCATCATTCCTGCTCGGCATCGCCTTGATTATCGGATTAATCCATGGCACGCCGCTGCCTGTCTGGCTCAAACCGATGCATGTCCATGGTGCGCTCGTCGGCGGCATCCTGCAGCTTGCCATCGGGGGGCTGGCGCTGTCCCTTGACCGTTCCTCCGGCGCATCCGCTCAATCGCGTTCATCTCTCTTCTTCGCGCTGAATGGCGCGACGGCAGCCCTCCTTTTCAGCTTTTGGCTGAAGAATATGACGGTCGCCGGTCTCGCCGGTCTGGTGCTCGCCGGTGCAGTCCTGTCGCTGACCAAGCCGGCCTGGATCCACTTCGGCAAGGCATTCCCACCTCCAGCCGGTGCCGGATGGATGTACCGTATTGCCTGGGCTGCCCTGCTGGCCGGATTGGCGGCTGGAGTGGCAATGGCCTTCCGCCTGACGGACGGCTATTACGCCCACGCACGCCTTGCGCATATTCATCTCATCGTCTTGGGGTGTTTCACGGTTGCGTCCGTGGTCACTCTACATCTGCTCGTTCCGGTGCTCCTCCGGAAGCCCTCGACGGAAGGACTCATGGTTCGCTACGCACTCTGGTCTCTTCCGGCTGGGTTTTCCATCCTCCTCGGCGCGTTTCTCATGTCCGCGCTGTGGGTGGAAATCGTCGTGGGCTGTGTATTGGTCGCCGGCATCGCCCTATGTACCGCTCATCTCATCAGAACTTGGCTGAGAGCGGGATCACCAGGAACGGCCGCGACGGACCATCTGTTGATCGGCGCTTTCTTCCTTGGCTTGGCTTCCGCCGCAGGACTTGCGATGGGTGCCAACTACCTCACGACTCCCCCGTTGCTGCCGATCGGATCGCTTCACCTCGTCGCCTATACACATCTGGCCTTCATCGGTTTCGTCACACAGGTAATCTTCGGAGTTCTGACATGCGTCGTCCCGGACGTGCTGGCCGTCGCTCGTGTACAGAACCATGCGAAGCAAGCGGCCTATCGAGGCCAACTGGAGGAGATCATGAACAGATGGCGTACGGTGCAACTCGCCGGCATGAGCCTCGGGACGATGGCGTTATCAGTTCTGGCTTCACTGACCTGGAGTCAGCCGCTTGGTTCGCTCGGCGTGCAAAGCACCGTATGGATCGCCGCAGGTCTGTTGCTCGCCAGTCTGACCCTCTTTGCCGCAAAACTCGCCTGGGCGGTGGGACTGCGGCCCTCGTAGTCCCCTCCCGGCGCGCGGTTTCACTCTGCTAGAATGCGCCCTCATGGATGAACTCCTCACGTTCAAGGACGATCAAGGTCATCGGATCTCCGCCATTCTGAGTTCTCCCTCCGGGTCCGCCCACGGCGCCGTCGTGCTGTGTCACGGCTTTCTCTCGGGGAAAAACAGCACCACCAACAAGACTCTGACCCGAATGCTGAATGACGGAGGGCTTGCCACCTTTCGATTCGATTTTTTCGGCCAAGGCGACAGCGAAGGGCCCTTTGAAGACATCACGGTGTCCCTGGCGGTCGGACAGGCAATGGCGGCGATAGCCTTTGTCCAATCGCAGGGTTACGAGCGCCTGGGCCTTGTGGGGTCGAGCTTCGGGGGGCTGGTCGCCATCCTTACAGCTGCCCAACGTCAGGATATCGCCTGTCTGGCTCTCAAATGCCCGGTGGTGGATTTTGCCGAAGAACTTCGCTTAGAATTCGGCCCCGACGAACTGGAGCGCTGGCAATCGACGGACACGATTCCCAACATCATGGGAGGCGCGGGCCGGGTCCGGCTCAAATATGGGCTGTACGAGGATTGCCTGCGCAACATCGCATACGAACCGGCGTCACGAATCGTCGCACCGACGCTCATCGTGCAAGGCGCTCGTGATGAACTGGTGCCGCTCCATCAGAGCCGACGCTTGCTGGACGCGCTGCACGGTCCAAAACGGCTGGATCTTCTGGCCGAGGCGGATCATCAGTTCACACGTGGCGAAGACTTTCGAACGATGACGGCCGCGATCACAGACTGGCTGATCAGCCATTTGACGTCGGTGTGAACCTGAGGAGTCATCGAGGGCCCGCGGTGCAGTCATGATTACCGAAGGCGTACAACAGACTCTCACCGTCCTCTATCCGCTGTATAAGACCGAAGTCTATCAGCGCCGGGAGCAGATGATTCGCCTGACGGCCTTCGGAGCGTTCGTGTTGATTGCCATGACCTTTGCCCTGCTGCTGAGTCCGCTCAAGAGCCGCCTCTCTCCTGTCGAGTCCTTACTCTTGGCGCTGGGAAGCCTGATCTGGTGCGGTCTGTTCTGCGGTTTGATTCTTCAACAGCGGCATCGGCACCGGCTGGCCAAACAGGTGCTGATCCAGATCGAACAGGCGCTCGGGTTCTATGAAGACGGCCTGTTCATCGAACATCAAACCCTCTATCCGGCGAAGTGGAAGATTGCCTGGCTCAAGGATCGCACCGGCTTGCAATATCTAGGGTCGCTCTGTGTTCTGACCGGTATCTTCCTCCTGGCTCTGATCCTCGTCTAGATTCTCCGTTTCATTCTCTATCTCTCTATCGCAGTCCGGTCCACCGGCCTGCTCCTGTTTCCACCTGTAAAAAATCGACTTTATGTGGCTAATCAAAGGCTTCGGTTTCACAATGCTCCTACTGTCGACCTGTTCAGCCTGTACGATTCACCTGTGACGAAAGAGAGTGTGGTGGCCTCCTGTTATTTTCGCGTTCACCGCTCGATTGGCGATGTCTTGAAGTCTGTGGCCGCAACGCTCGCCTGTATAGGGCTCGTGTCGAGCGTGTCAGCGGCTGACGCCCCGCAATCGCCTAGGCCTCACAGCCTGATTCAGCGCCAGACTCCCGGGATCTCGTCAGCTGAAACCAGCCTCCCGGCGACGGTTCCTGGAACGGCCAGCACACCGTCTGCACGCTCCCCGCATCGAAAACTTACGAAACGGCCGACCCAGACGTCCGCCGCTGGAGATTCGGTCAACACGGCTACTCCGTATGCAACGGCACCGTCGGCGCAGCCTGTCGCCCCTGCGCAGACAAGCCGAACCGGCACCGAGGGCCGCGTTTCGATGGCTGCGACCGGAATGGCTGCACTGAGTGCCTCCATGGTGACCTCAACGCCCTCGACGAGTATGGCAACGGCTTCAGCTCCGCCGGCCACGCTTACACCCTCAACCGGCAAGACCCCGGTGGCCGGTGCACTCACCGGCACTGCAGCCGCAGCGCCCACGCGGCAGAGTGCGGCAACGTCATCCGGACGGGGCCTTCAGCGCCTCGCGAGCCAGCTGCCTGGTCTGACGCAATTGGTCGCTCCCACGGTCTCCATTTCTTCTCCGCCGCCCGCTCCGGCACCTTCTTCGGCACCTTCACCGGGAACGACCCAGCCCCCACCTTCCACTGCACCGCCCGCCGCGTTACCACCTCCACCACCGACGCCTCCACCGGGCACAGGCAATGCCACGCTCAGTTGGACGCTGAACAGCGAGTCTGATCTGGCGGGATATAAGATCTACGTAGGGGCAGCGCCAGGCCTCTATACCTATCCCGGCTCCCCCTTCGCTGTGGGTCTCGTCGGCGGTTACACGATCACGGGACTGCCCGTGGGCCAGACGTATTACTTTGCGATTTCAGCCTTCGATTACTTCGGGGGTGAGAGCGCGTTGTCGGCCGAGGTCAGCAAGAGTATCTACTAACGGCTGCCGCTAGTCAGACTAGGTTCACTTCTACAGGATGCTCAAAATGGATAACCAGCAAGGCCGCAGGGAGCCTCGCGACTGAGACGTACAGCGTTTCGTACGTCGCAAGGAGACAGGCGACAGAGAACGCAGCTGGTTGCCATTTTCAGCATCCTGTCATTTGGCGCAGCGGAACCCGGTATAACTGTTCTTCGTCTCAGGCGGAAGCTTGAACCGCCCGTAGGTCAGCAAATACTTGGGCAGATCCGACCAGGAGCCGCCGCGGAGAACTTTGAACTGGCCCTGGGACGGTCCCGGCGGATTCCTCTCAGGAGAGGTTTCGTAATAGTTGGTTCCGTACCAGTCCTGCACCCATTCATACACATTGCCGGCCATATGATAGAGCCCGTAAGGGCTTTTCCCTTCCTCGTGTGAACGCACGGGCAGCAGTACCTGGTTGTAACTGAAGCGGGCACCCAACGCATAATTCGCCAACTCACTGGTCGGCACTTGATTGCCCCACGGGTAGAGGCGCCCGTCCGTCCCTCTCGCCGCTTTCTCCCACTCCGCTTCGGTCGGAAGCCGCTTGCCTGTCCAGACGCAAAAGGCTTCTGCATCTCGCCAATCCACGCCGATCACCGGGCGGTCGCCGTGCTGTCCCAGATCTACGGTTTCCCACTGCCAGGGAGCCGCACGTGTGTTGGCGGCGAGAAAGGCAGCATATTGGGCGGTCGTAACTTCATAGAGATCAATGGAAAACGCGTCGAGCCAGACGCGATGGGACGGACGCTCATCCTCAAGCGCCTGCGTGCCGTCCGAGCCCATCGTAAACGCTCCCGCGGGAATTTCGACCATGGGTGTTTCCACCACGGGCGTCAGGAATGATCTGGATTTTTTGAGGCGGTCGAGTTGTGACTGACCGACAGCCACATTGGATAGAAAGAGCAAGCCTATAGGGATGGTCAACCCGATCATCCATCTCACCCACCAAACCCCGGCGTGCCAAGACACGCCGTTCCGCGAGCTCACCCACCAAACCCCGGCGCATATTTTCCACCCGCCCATTCTCACCCCCCCACCCTGCGCACGCCGAGACGTGCGCTTTGCCCATGTCTTAATCCATCGATTGCTTCGCAATCGATTACCCAGGACACACCTTTCCGTGAGCAAGGCCGCAGGGAAGTCGGTTACGAAAGACATACGACCGAAAACGCCAGCGGGAAGCGATGCGCTTCAACGCGGCGGGGTACGGCGGGTGGGCACGGGCAAGGATGCGTCTCGGCACGTCCAGGGTGGGCGGGTGGGCATGGCCAAGGATGCGTCTCGGCGCGTCCAGGGTGGGCGGGTGAGAACAACATCGATTTCACCATCCCTTCAGTAGATGGTTCCGCCGACCACCCAGTGGCGATCATCAATCACATCGATCAGCAGTCGTGTCAGATTCAGGCGAGCGAGTTGGGTGGTAATCTCGTCTTCCGTGAAGGCGGCCATGAGCGAATTAAAAAAATCCCGTCGTAGAATGGCAGGCGCTCCTGCCGCATACCGGTCCACAATCGCCTGTGCTTCTTCGGGGGAATCCGGCCTGAGGAGATCCATGACCAGTACTGGTGCACCCGGCTTCACGAGTTGCCGGAGCTTGTTCCAGAACTGAAGCGGATTTGGGAGATGGTGCAGCAGGCTGTTGGACAGCACCGCATCGAACACATTCGCACCCGGGACATCGTCGAACCGCTCGCACCGCAGCGTGACGCGATCGTTCAGACCGGCCTGGCTCACCGCCTGTTCCGCCAGTTTGATCATGGGTTGGGAGGCATCCATTGCGGTCACATGACAGGATGGGTAGCGCCTGGCGAACCGGATGGGAATATCGGCAGGCCCGCACCCGGCGTCCAACACACGGCCGCTCGAAAAACCCGGAAAGTACTCGCCAAACCGATCGATAAATCCCTGGTTCTCCTTGGAGAAGTCTGCAGCAGCATACGCCGCCGCCTGCGCCGGATCGTCCATGAGTTCGGGTTCAAGAATGCGATCCATCACCACTCCTGGTCTGAATCGAGACTCGAGTCGGATCCACGCCTCTTCAACACCTCGACGACGTCCCCGGGCCGCACGACCCCGGTTCGGAGCACCTTGGCATACAGCCGGCTCCAGCCTGGATTGCTGCGCTGAGAGATCCGCATGATATCTCCGTCACGGAACCATCGTGCGTTGAATTCGCACGGCGCACAGTAGCTGGATACTTCCAGCTGTACGTCCGGACCGATTCTGAGCCTCGTGCCCGGCTTCAGCCCGTCCCACGTCACTCCGGCCAGCGTCAAATTCTCTCCCGAAGAGCCGGCGTCGATGGAATGGCCCTCGTCCTGCATGCGTTCGATCAGGTCCAATGAGAACAAGCAGACTGCCCGATCCGGTCCGCCATGCACCTTGAGATTCCGCTGACGGTCGCCATCCACTCCATTTTTTGACACCTTCGCTTCAAAGACGGGATGTTTGGGGATGCCTCCGTCAGACACATTGATTTGATGCACATGAGGGTACGGCGGCCGCTGCGATGGACTCATCGACCGGCCCCTTCGCAGGATTCCGCCCGGGTAAATTCCAGAGCCAGCCACCCCTCCCGGTCACGCTGTCGGCCTACGTACAACCCGGCCTGAGCGAACGCGTCAACGATGTCGTTGCGCTGCTCGAGGAGGAGGCCGGATACCAACAACGTTCCGCCGGTGCTGCCGGCCAACGGTTCAGCCAGATCGAGAAGCGTGCGGCGATCCAGATTTGCCAGGACCAGATCATGAGGATCCTCGCCCGCCAAGGTGTCGCACCGGAGGGAGAGTTCAGGGCCGAAGCCGTTGAGCGCCGCATATTCCCGCGCGCAGTCGATCGCATCGGGATCGTAGTCGATGCCGCTCGCCCGTGCGGCACCGAGACGAAGCGCCACCATCGCTAATAGTCCGCTGCCCGTGCCGACATCGAGCACCGATTCGCCCCCTCTGATGTCTTCCTCAAGCCATTCCAGCAGGAGGCTCGTCGTCGCGTGATGACCGGTGCCGAACGCCCGCTTCGGATCGAGAATGATTTCGATTTGACCTACCGCAGGCTCCACATTTTCCCAACTCGGCCTGATGACGATGCGTGTTCCAACCCGTAGCGGCTTGACGGACGCGGCCCATTGGCAGTTCCAATCCTGATCGGGAAGCGAATGCACCACGATTTCAGGTTCGGATTGGCCCTGGTCGGCCAGTCGGAGCAGCGTCTGGCGCAGGCGCGCCAGATGATCCGGAGACCACCGGTCGCTCGGCCAGTACAGGTGAATCGTTCGGCCCTCCTGCCAGGCGCCTGGCACCGCCGGGTCATCCAACAATGCCAGTAATTCCCCCGCGTCGAGGGAACATTGAATCTGCACCTCAATCCATTCACTGGTCATTGACGCCATACGGACCTTCCAGTATCGTCAACCAAACAATGGCGGCACACTCGCGGGCCAGACAACTGCAGCGCCTGATTGGCAGAATCGAACGGCTCATCGCGGGCGGAGTGGCCGTCAGCTCGCGCTTCACCACCTACCGTCTGGCGATCTTCATCGCCGGTGTCGTGTGCACCGTGTCCTTGTTCCGCTCAGGCCGATACCACAGCGGCAACCTGGCCTTGGCGGCGTTCGTCGTCGTGTTTCTGGTCGTCGCGTCGTATCATAACAGGCTTGAACAGCGGATTCACCGGCTGCGGCTGTGGACGCGCATCAAGTCCACTCATCTCGCCCGAGTGCAGCTCGCCTGGACACAAATTCCGTACAAGCCGACCGAACCGTTCGCGACGCACGTGTACGCCCAGGACCTGGATATCGCGGGGCCGCACTCGCTGCTGCACCTTATCGACACGACTGTCTCCGACCAGGGGCGAACCCGGTTGACCTCATGGCTCCTCACGCAGCCTCCGGAAGCACGGATCTGGGCAACACGACAGGCTCTCGTGAAAGAGCTGCGTTCGCATTCCCTCTTCCGCGACCGGCTGATGTTGGAAGCCCAACTGGCCGGAGAACAGGAAATTAACGGACGCCGGCTCGCCGCTGTGCTGGATCATCCGGTCGGGTTTCCCGGTCTCACGAGAATACTCGTAATTCAGACCATACTGGCCTTGAGCACGATTGTTCTCGGCATCGGCGCACTTCTGGACTGGCTGCCCGGTTATTGGATGTTGAGCTTCGGCGCGTATGCCCTGATCTATCTCATGACGGATCAGGGTGAAGAGCTGCTTGAACATGCTATAGGGGTACATCTCGAGATGGAACGCCTGAGCCGGGTCCTGCAGTTCGTTGAACGGCATTCAGCACGGCCTGGCTCCATCATGGCTCACACCTGTGCTCCGCTATTGGAGGGGGGGCGTGCACCGTCCTCGTTCATGCATCGGCTTGCCCGTATCTTTCACGGCATCAGCGTCAAGGCCCATCCGCTGGTCCATTTGGCACTCAATGCCCTATGCCCGTGGGACCTGTTCTTCGCGTTTCGTCTGCGGCAGTTTCAAGAGCGGGTCAAGACGCGGCTTCCCGTCTGGCTCGACCGCTTGGCAGAAGTGGAGGCCGCCTCGGCGTTGGCGGGCTTTGCGCATTTACATCCGGACTACGCCTGGCCGATCCCGGCGTCGGCCATCGGCGTCCGCAGCGACAGCTTGGGCCACCCGCTGATCCCCCCAACGACGCGGGTATGCAACGATCTTGGGCTGGACGGCTTGGGCACGATTCATTTGATCACCGGGTCCAATATGTCGGGCAAGAGCACGTTTCTCCGCACCATCGGGATCAACATCTGCCTGGCGCAGGCAGGCGCACCCGTCTGCGCTAAGAATTTTTCCTGGAGCTGGTGCCGGCCGGCCTGTTGCATCCGCATCAACGATTCCCTCGACGCCGGGCTTTCCTATTTCTATGCGGAGGTCAAACGGCTGAAAACGATTCTGCATGCCACGGCCGACCGGGCATCGCCGCCGGTCTTGTTTTTGATCGACGAAATCTTCAAAGGCACCAACAATCGAGAACGGCTGATCGGCAGCCGCTCCTACATCAAGGCGCTGGCCGCCGGCAACGGGTACGGACTCGTCAGCACACACGACCTCGAGTTGACGGATTTGGAGAAAGAGGTTCCCTCCCTCGTGAATGCGCATTTTCAGGAAACCGTCAGCAACGGCGCGCTGGCATTCGATTACCGCCTGCGCCCGGGCAGTTGTCCGACAACGAATGCACTGCGGATCATGGAATTGGAAGGGCTGCCCATCCCCAGACCCGCATCACCGGAGGCACGCTAGATCGCACGCATGACTACCCCACTGCGCGGACTGCTCATTGCCCAGTTTTGCGGCGCGTTCAACGACAACGCCTGGAAGCTGATGGTCGCACTGCTGGGGATCCGCCAACTGGCTTCCACCATCGCCCCGGGGCCTGAGTTCGAAACCGCCTCGCAGACACAGACCACCTTAGCCTTTGTCGTCTTTACGTTCCCGCTCGTCGTCGTCTCCATCGTCGCAGGGATGCTGGCCGACAGGGTCAGTAAGCGCACCGTCATCATCATGATGAAATCGGTGGAAGTGCTCTTGATGGGTGCGGCGACGCTCGCTCTCTGGGTCAACCCTGCCGGCGGTGTACTGCCGCTCATCGTCCTCGCCGGAATGGGCGTCCACAGCGCGCTCTTCAGTCCCGCGAAATATGGGATTCTTGCCGAATTGTTGCCGCATGAACGATTGGCCGCCGGCAACGGGCAGCTCGAAATGTGGACGTTTTTTGCGATTTTGACGGGTACGGCGGCACCCGGCATTTTGATATCTCTGACCGGAGCGGAGGTGTGGGTGGCACCGCTACTGCTGACCTGCCTGGCGCTGGCTGGGTTCGGAGCGGCCTGGACGATCCCGAAGGTTCCGCGGGCGCGGACGCAAGGCGGACTGGTGAATACTTTGCACGGCGCCTGGTCGGCAATCTCCCGCGACCGCATGCTGCGGCTCGCGATCTCCGGCGCCGTCTTCTTTTGGACGATCGCCAGCCTCTTCGCGCAGAACATCCTGGTGTACGCCAAAGCGGTGCTGCTGGTCTCGGATTGGCAATCCGGTCTTCCGCTCATGATGCTGTCGATCGGCATCGGTCTCGGTGCCCGTCTGGTGGGGCGTCTGTCTCAGGCACGGGTCGAGTACGGGTTGATTCCGCTCGGGGCAGCGGGCGTTGCGATGATGCTCGCCTTCCTCGGACTCGTCGCTCCGGGTCTGACGGCAACGCTGGCGTTGATGGTTGTGCTCGGCACGTCGAGCGCGCTGATCTTTGTTCCGCTCAACGCGCTGATTCAATGGCGAGCGCCACACGATCGGCGTGGTTCTGTCATCGCATTCGAAAACACCTGCGTGTTCACCGGCATCCTCCTGGGATCGCTCGGGGCAGGGGCGCTCGCGGCGGCGGGCGTCTCGACGACAGGCATCTTTATGGCCACCGCGGTCTTTACCGTGCTCGGGACCGCCTGGGCAATGTGGCTGCTGCCGGAAGCGTTGATGCGGGCAGTCCTGGTCATCCTGACGAACAGCCTGTACCGGTTGCGGATCGTGGGACACAGCCATGTGCCCACCTCCGGCGGGGCACTGCTCGTCCCCAACCACGTGTCCTTCGTGGACGGCCTGTTATTGATCGCCAGTCTCGACCGTCCTGTCCGCTTTGTGGTCGACGCCCAATATGCGGAGCGGCCGTTCTTCAAGCCGCTGATGAAATTATTCGGTGTCATTCCCATCTCCTCCTACGGTGGGCTCCGGGTCGTTCTGCGCGCGTTGCGTGAGGCCGGCGGAGCTCTCGACAGGGGGGACCTCGTCTGCATTTTTCCCGAGGGGCAGATTACCAGGACCGGAACCCTTCTCCCATTCCGTCGGGGGTTCGAGCGCATTACGAAGGGCCGGATCGCGCCGATCATCCCCGTTCATCTCGACCGGGTCTGGGGCAGCATCTTCAGCTTCGACCGGGACCGCTTTTTTTGGAAGCTTCCTGAGCGCCTCCCGTATCCGGTGACCGTCTCGTTCGGCCTGCCGATGCCTCCACACACGCCGGCCCATGAGCTCCGTGATGCCATTCGGGCCCTCGGAGAGGCCGCCTGGGCGCTACGCAAACCGGATCGCCGCCCTCTGCACCGGGAATTTATCCGGATCATGAGAAGACACCCGCTCCGGTTCGTCATGTCGGATCAGCGTCGTCCGCACGTGTCGGCCGCCCAGTCACTGATCGGCTCGATCGCCGTGGCACGTGCCCTCCGTCCGTTCTGGCAGGGCCAGCAGAACGTCGGCATTCTGCTTCCTCCCAGTGTCGCCGGTGCCCTCGCCAACGTCGCGGCGCCACTGTGCGGAAAGACCAGCGTCAACCTCAACTACACGGTTGGCCGCACAGGGTTGGAGGCGGCGGTCCGGCAAGCCGGTCTCCGCACGATCCTCACGAGCCGGGCCTTCATCGAGAAGGCGAAACTGGAATTGCCGGAAGGACCGTCCATGCTCTGGATAGAAGACGTGGCGGCCACCATTGGCCGTAAGGACAAATGGCTGGCGGCCTTGCTCGGGTTCTTTGCGCCAGCTCGCATCATCGAGCGGGCCTGCGGCCAAAATGTTCCGGTCTCGATCGATGATCTCGCCACAATTATTTTCAGCAGCGGCAGCACCGGAGAACCAAAAGGCGTGATGCTCTCGCACTATAGTGTAGATACCAACGCCCAAGGCGCCACACAAGTCCTGCATCTCTACCAGCAGGAACGGGTGCTCGGGATCCTGCCATTCTTTCATTCGTTCGGCTATCTGGTCTTCTGGTTCGTGATGTTCAACAATGCTGCCCTGATCTTTCATCCTTCACCAATCGATGTGGCTGCTATCGGTGAGTTGATCCGGCGGCAGCGGATCACGTTTCTCGTGGCGACGCCCACCTTTTTGCAGCTCTATTCGCGCCGGTGCACGCCAGAGCAATTCAGCTCCCTGCGGGTTGTGCTCACCGGAGCAGAGAAGCTGCCCTCGAGGCTATACGAAACCTTCAAAGTTCGATTCGGCATCGAACCGGTCGAAGGATACGGCGTGACGGAATGCGCGCCCGTCATCGCCGTGAATTGCCCGGACTTCCGGGCCGCAGGCTATTATCAGCCGGCATCCCGGCGGGGAACCGTCGGCCAGCCGCTGCCGGGCATTTCGGTCAGCATCGTCGACCCCGACAGTTTTGTGCCGCTGCCTCCCGGGGCACCGGGGATGTTGCTCGTCAGAGGCCCCAATGTCATGACCGGCTATCTCGGGCGGGAGGATTTGACGGCAAGTGTGATGCATGACAACTGGTACATCACCGGCGATATTGCCATGCTCGACGAGGACGGCTTTCTGACGATTACGGACCGCCTGTCGCGCTTCTCCAAAATCGGCGGAGAGATGGTGCCGCACGGGAAGGTTGAAGAGGCGTTGCATCAGGCTGCCGAGAGCGACACACAGGTGTTCGCCGTAACCGGCATCCCCGACGAGCGCAAGGGCGAACAGCTTGCGGTCCTCCACACGGTGGACGAGGCCAGAATTCCGCAGATTCTGGGCCGGCTGGCCTCGAACGGGCTGCCGAATCTGTTCATCCCGCCGCGCAGCAATTTCGTCAAGGTCGATGCCCTGCCCGTCCTCGGGACCGGCAAGATGGACTTGCGTACCCTCAAACGCATGGCCATGGAACGACTGGGTGCACAGGGATAATTTCAGATTTCGAATTTCAGATCTCAAGTGAAGAAAAACCTCTGAGATGTGAGATTGTGAGACCTATGGTCGAACGCTCGCTGATCGACTGCCATGTGCATCTCGCGGCGCTGCCGGAAGGCCGGAACGGCTGCTATATTTCGCCGCACATGCTCAAGAGTCCGCTCTTCCGGTTTCTCCTGTGGAAGCACGGGTTGTCCCCGGATCATCCCAGCCAGGCCAACCGGAAATACGTGGACGACCTGCTGACGGAACTGCGTGCGTCTCGGCACGTGCGGCAGGCCGTCATCCTCGGCCTGGACGGCGTCTACGATCAGGCAGGCCAGCTCGCCAAGGAACAGACTCATTTCCTCATCGGCAACGACTATGTGTTGGACACCGCCCGAGCGCATCCGAACGATTTTCTGCCAGGAGTGTCCATCAATCCACAGCGGCGCGACGCCGTCGATGAGGTTCACCGCTGTGCGGATTCAGGCGCAGCGCTCGTGAAGGTGCTGCCGAATGCCCAGCAGTTCAATCCCGCGGAGGTCCGTTACAAACCCTTCTATCGAGCGCTGGCGGAGCGCCGGTTACCGTTCCTCAGCCACGTGGGGTATGAGTTCAGTCTCATTGGAAAGGACCAATCGGTGGGAGACCCCGGCCGGCTCGAGTTCGCGTTGGACCAAGGCGTCACGGTCATCGCCGCCCATGCCTGCAGCTACGGGCTGATGGTCTATGAGCGGTTTCTGCCCGTCCTGCTGGAGTTTTCGAAACGATATCCCAATTTTTACGCCGATGTTTCAGCGCTCACCCTGCCAAACCGTTTTCGGATGCTGCTGCATCTGCGCCGTCATCCTGAAATCCACGACCGCCTGCTCTTCGGCACCGACTACCCGTTGTCGGTCATGCATGTGGCCGCCTGGGGACGGGTGGCCTTTCGTGCGCTGAGCCAACTCGTCCGGACCACGAATCGTTTCGACCGGCAGTATGCGGTCTGCCAATCGCTCGGTGTCGGGTTCACATCTCTGGCAGTGCTATTGGAAAAACGCCGTTCCGAAGGACAATGAACGCACGCACGCTGTCGCCGGAGAATCATGGATCGTGACGATATGCTCACGGCGCTCCGTGAAAGGATCGTCGCCTTTGCGGCATTACGTGTCTCGAGGGACCATGCCGAGGACCTCGCACAAGACGTCCTTGCCGTCCTGTACGACAAATATCCGCATGTGGTGGAACTGATCGAATTGGTTCCCCTTGCCTTTCAGGTGCTTCGATACAAAATGCTCGACGCCCATCGGAAGGCGCTCCGCCGAGGCGAGTATAATCAGGAATCGGTCGACGATCTCGCCCTACCCGCTTCCGGCGGCTCGCCGGAAACGCAGCTCGACCAAAAACAGCGCGTCGAACGGCTGCTAGCCGCCATGGCGCAACTCGGCGAACGGTGCCGGGAGCTGTTCCGGTGGAAGATGGAGGGAAAGAGCTTTCCCGAAATTCAAACGCTCATGGGGCAAACGTCGGTGAATACGATCTATACATGGGACTTACGCTGTCGCAAGCAATTGCTGTCACTCATGGGTGGGAGTTGGGAGTAGGCGGAAGATTTGAGATTTGAAATATGAGATTTGAGATTCATCGCCATGCCTGAGCCCGAGCACGAGTTGGAAAAACTCCTCGGCGGCTTCGCGGCCGACACCCTCGCTCCCGAAGAACGGGAGAAGCTCTTTCGCGCCGCGCTGCAGGATCAGCAACTCTTCAATGCGCTGGCCGACGAGCAGGCCTTGAAGGAGCTGCTGACGGATCCTGCCGTTCGCCGGCGAGTACTTCAGTCATTGGCTCAGCGGGGCACCGGTCCATCGCCATCTTGGCGGGATTGGTTCGCGCGGCCCGCCGGTCTGGCCTGGGCGGGCGGATTGGCCGCGGGTGTATTTGCCGTCATCTTCGGGCTCAAGGTCTACCAAGACGGGTTGCATCAGGCTGCGGGACCCGCGGCCACTGAAGAAGTAAGGCCGACGACCCCATCGCCACCACCTCAGGCGGCCCCACCAGTCCAAGCACCGCTCAAGGACACCGAGCCGAAGGCATCGAAATCTGCTCCATTGCCTGAAACGGCCGCCAAAGATGCCGTCGCGAGCGCCTCAAACACTCGGGAGAAGGCCGCCGCGTCCAGGCCGCCGCAAGCACCTCACTCGAGCGCCGATGCTACCGAAAAGCGAGAGTCCTCTCGGCAAAAGGAATCGCAGAAGCGTGACGCAACGGTTGGAACGCTCGGCAAGTCTGCGGAACAACCTGCGCCGGCTGCCCCTACCTCAGAGTTGGATCGCCTGCTTCTGGCTGAAGAGAAGACAGAACAACCCGACCTCAGCGTATCGGCGCGCGCGCTGTTTTTGGGCCAGCCCCCTGCCTCGGGAATTGCTTCGAGGCCTCAGGGCGATGAAGTCGAGTCGGTGCCCAAAACCGATAGATTCGCTCTGGCCCAAAAAGCGCCCCAGAGACAGCCGGTGCTAAAGCCCCTGGCCCTGCGCTATACCTTCGTCGCCGGCGAAAAGGGAGAGAGCCCCGGGCCGGTCACACTGACGGTCGAAAGCAATCAGGAGGCGTATTTGCAGATCTGGACAAGGGCTGGAGACGCATTACCTGAGCTCGTGCTTCCTGCCAAGGAAACCGGTCGCATCTCCTTGAAAACTGTGGCGGGCCAACGTCAGGAGATCAAGGTGTCGCAGGAGAACGACCGGGTGATCGTCCGGCTCTCAAGAGTTCCCTTCGGTCCGATCACCCGGCAGGAAGCCGTCATGGCAGGACGCAGCGCACCGAACCAGGTGACCGAATCTGCCTCTACGGCTCAGGAACAGGCGACCTATGTGGCGAACCCGGATCCGTCTGCCTCGGAGCTGGTCATCGAGATTCCCCTCAGCACGTACCCATCCCGATAGCTCAAGCGGGCCTAAGAATCGCTTCCGTGCATTCTGGCAAACAGATCCCAATCAAACTGTTTGGGCGCCACGGCATGAAGGGGAATGGCGTCGATGGCTCCGCGTTCGCGGTAGGCCATCATGCAGCCCACGACATCCTCAGGCCGTTCAATCAGCCGCTGCACGGTTTCGTAGGCCAGATGTTGGGCGATCGCCTTGTCTTCGGGAACCGGTTTGGCCCCTCTCAGCGTGTGTCCCAAGATGGTCGCCTTGGTCGCAAGTGTCAGCGGGTATTGATTGGCGCGGGCCTGCCGCTGCGGCCATTGTGCAATCACGCCGGCCACATAATCCACCAGGCCGTGCACCCCGCCTTCCCGATGATGGCGATGCGGCGTGTGCTCGGCCACGACGAACAGGTGGCTCTTGTTCGGCACGCCCAACGTCCGCTTCAACGTGCCGAGGATGATGTCGTCGATATAGGCGTCCGGGTCCGGATGCTCGTTCACCAGTAACCCTTCTGCACGCGACTGATACGCACATCCGAGAGCAAGATGGCCTGAGCCCGCGCCCATGACCTCGACGAAGAAAATGCTTCCCATGGCCGCACTGGTTGCCTTGAGCGACTCAATCGATTGATCCGCCAGCGCGACGGCCGAATGATAGCCGAGCGACACCGTCCCTTCGATGTTGTTGTCGATGGTGCCGGGAAGACCGACGACCTGGACCCCGAATCCTTCATACACCGCCCTAGCGCCCCGCAGGCTTCCATCGCCGCCAAGCACCACCAGTGCTGCATCCTCGAGGTAGGGCTGGAGATTCCGCATAGCCGCCTGCTGTACACCCGCTTCCTTGAAATCTTCGAATCGGCTGCTGCCGATCGGGCTGCTCGCGTGACTGCTCATACCGCGGGTGTCTTCCTCGGTCACTTCTTCGATCCAATTATTCGCGAGCCCGAGGAACCCATGGCGGACGAAATGCACTTTGAGTCCATGGCGTTGTCCGGCGACCCGAATTTCTTTGAGCGCCGCGCCGGCGCCGGCGAAGTCGCCGCCGGAGACGAGCGTTACGATCCGTTTGATCTGTCGGGGCTTGAGCGTCAGTCGGTCCTTCCGCACTCGCTCGAGCGAGACATAGTTTTCGCGCGCAGCCCGTTCGCGCTCCGACAACCCCACGGCGGTGGAATACCCGGACAACCTTCCCTGTTCGTAGGTCAGGAGCACGACGTTGTCCTGACTTTCCTTGTAGTCGCTGAATTCGGTGAAGGCCTCGTGGAAGGGACGCGGATCCAAATAAATCATGAGGGCCCGAAGCGTCGAGCTGTGCGTATAGAGGCAGGCCACCTGACCGCGATGGGCCTCTCCCAGTCCGTGCAGGCCGTCAATGACGTCGACGTAGAGGTCGAAGAAGGAGTTCCCGCCGGGGTAACAGTACAACGGATCTTTGATCAGCCGTTTTGCGGTCGGCACCTCCACGCCGAAGGCTTTCGCCAAAGCCTCGGTTTCAGCCGCCTTCGCCACTCCTGTGATCCATCCGAAATCGGAGGACTCCAACGCATGCTCGAACATAGGTTCAGCAGGCGATTCAGATGCCGGGCTGAGCGCTCGAACCACCCGGTGGTACAGCTGCCGAGTGTTGGGACTGTGGCTGATGAAATGAAGGAACCGGCGCGGATCGAGATAGTTGGTCAGATGCAGAAAATCGAGCTGTTGTCCGACGACACCCACCATGCGGGCGAGCGCGGCTCCGACGGCGTCCGCGCGCGGCACGCCCCGTTCCTCATCGAGCTGATTGGACAAGCGCCGGCCGACCCGATGCGTCTTGCTTTCGACGCAGGAAATGCCATGACGCATCGTAAAGAGTAACGTGCGATCCGCGAGATCTCGAGGAAGCAGCCAGAAACGGTCATCGCCGAGATCGAGCACGATGCGCCCTTCCGCGAGCTGGGGCGTGAGCTGGGCGCGCGGCACAATGGCAACCGGACGCTGGTTGGCGGGTTTCTGCACCGAGCCGATCGGCGCCCGCAGAAGCGGGTGCATGGCGCCTTCGGCCACGAGGCGGTTCCAGGCCGCATAAAACACGAACTCGTCGCCGCCGCAGGCTTCTTCGAGGACGACCCGCCGCGCCGCCCGATAGGCCGCTGCTCCGGCAAATCCATGTTGCGCCTCTTGGACAAAACGCCGGAGACGGTCCATGGCTGCCTGCGCCAGCTTCAGACGATGATCGGTGGAAGGAGGCGGGGCCGGAGACTCGACATCGGCGGCAGGAGCACGCCGCGCGAACTCTTCTGCATATGCTAAAAGTCCTTCAATCGTCACGAAATCGAGTTGATTTGTGGTAATCTGCATGCTCCCTCACCTAGTGCGCCGGCAGCAGCATCGCCGGGTGTGAATAACCTGTCGCGTAGCATCTTTTGGACCTCTATGCCTCTCTTGTCAATACCTGAGGAACTCAGATGCGTAAAGCAAAAATCATCTGTACGATCGGGCCCGCCAGTGATCACCTCGAGACATTAGAACGGCTGATCGAGCAGGGCATGAATGCCGCCCGGCTGAATTTTTCCCACGGCACCCATGCCTCGCATACCTCGGCCATCAAGGCCATCCGCGAGGCGGCGGACCAGCGACGGGCTCCCGTGGCGATCATTCAGGATCTTCAAGGGCCGCGGATCCGTGTCGGCGAGGTAGCCGATGGGGGAATCGTCTTGAGGGAACAGCAGTCCGTACGGCTGCAAACGGTCTTGGCACGGTCGGGCGGGCAGCTCGGCTACGAATCAGTGGCCGGATCTGCGATCCAGGAAATCCCCGTCACCTATCAACACCTGGCCAGGGACGTACGTCCAGGCGCTCGCATTCTGATCAACGACGGTCTTATCGAGCTCAAAGTCGAGCAGATTAGCGGAGGACATCTCGACTGCACGGTCATCGTCGGAGGCACGGTCACTTCGCACAAGGGCATCAATCTGCCGGGTACCCGCGTCAGCGCGCCTACACTGACCGACAAGGACCGCGAGGATATTCGATTCGGCGTGACCCAGGCCGTGGATTATCTGGCCCTCTCGTTTGTTCGCGG
>Ga0070664_100001485_pt1 | contig 18667 bp, 41 predicted proteins | sample KBSC73metaG_FD_65863 | JGI IMG/M metagenome (GOLD analysis project Ga0070664, IMG submission 65863) | Corn rhizosphere microbial communities from Kellogg Biological Station, Michigan, USA - KBS C7-3 metaG | ecosystem: Host-associated > Plants > Roots > Rhizosphere > Soil ... | reverse complement strand
CGCTTCGCGTGCCGAAGGAGCTTGCGGGAGCGTTTCTCACGACGCCAGGATCGTGCCGCGTGGTCGCGACCGCGACGCAGCTCCCCGCGATCGTGATGGGCGACACGATCGAGTTCGCCTCGCAGCCGGGCGTGTTCTACGTCGTTCACTCGATCAGCGGCTACTGCTTCACGCTGACGTGCCCGTACACCGGCGAGTTCGTGACGGACGGCAAAGCATTCAACATGATCCCCGCGCCGACGACGAAGGTGGCGATCTACTCGACGTCGCCGCTCGACACGGCGGGGACCGAGCTTTCGGATCTCTCGATCCCGGCAGGCTCGGGCGCGCGCACCGTCGAAATTAAGTACCGCAACATCGCGGGCGATGTGACGACGACCACCATCGAGCTTCAGGGAAAAAACCCCGTCGTGTTCGATGCAGACGTCATGTTCCTCGACAACATGAAGGTCGCGAGCGTCGGAAACTTCGGCGCGAGCGTTGGGCAGATCACGCTTTCGGAGATCAGCGCGGATCCGGCGCCCTTGCCGGCCGATCCGACTCGTGCCGATTTCCAGCGCCAGACCGACGCCACGCAGATGCTCCTCGGCCGGGCGATCGCGTACATGCCGCCGAGCTTCTTCGCGCTGGCGCAGCAGGGACTGAGCGATCCGCAGTTGTGCGGCGACTTCGTCGTGACGACCGGATCGAAAAACGTCGTGGCGACGTACGACCAAACGGGGGCGCTCGCGGAGGGCGACTTCATCGAGTTCGCGGCCCAAATGGGCACGTTCTACGAGATCGCGGCCGTCGCGCCGAAGATCATCACGCTCGTCAAACCCATCGCTTCGCCAACAGAACTGCTCGAGAAGGTCACGGGAGCCTACAAGCTAGGGTACGCACTACCGCCGACGCGTTCGCAGCTCGCCGCGGTGCTCGGACAGTTCGTCAACCCCGGCGACGCCGCGCCGTGCCCCGTGCCGCCGCTCGCGCCGGAGACGATGACGCCGTCGCCGTGCATCCTCAGCGATATTTTCACGCAAACGATCGCGCTCGCGCTGGGCGTCGCGGCCGTGCCGTACGGCGGAGCGCCGACGGACCGGCCGAGCGTGCAGCCGGAGCTCGTGAGGGTCTGGTAGCGCCGCGCGGTCAGATCCGCCGGACTCGCGCGTCGTCTCGGCATGCAGAAGAGAGCCGACGACTTCGATCGGCAACGAACCATCCGTATGCTCACCGCCGTGGGCCGCGCCAACGAACGTGTCGAGGCGCTGGGTCTCGCCGGATCGGTGGCTGTCGTCTACACGCTCGGTCACGCGCGCCTTCTGAGCTATGCGAACAGGCGCGAAATGCTTGTCGTAAAGGGTCCTCCCGCGAGAGCGTGCGGCATCCTCTCGGGGATCTTGGAACTGTCCCTGAAGCGGCTACTCAACAAGACCGATCCGGCGTAGATTCTGACCAGGAGAACACGATGGCCCGCAAGAAAATCAAGGACATGATCGCCGAGCTTCAGTCGTGGCTCCCGAACTACGATCACGGCGAAGGCACGTTTTCGGATCTCCTTTTCCGCGTTCTCGCGTCGCTGCCAGGCGGCGAGCGGGCCGAAGACGTTGGCTACCAGCCAATCAATGGAATGGGCTGGCACGAGGCCGACCAGCTCGGGCGCATGCTCGAAACGATCCAAGACAAAGGCGACGTCGAGGACATCGTGTCGGCGCTGCTCGACGACGATGAGAACCTCGACGAGCCGCGCGGTGTGCGCGAAGCGAGACGCATCGACGTTCAAACAGTGATCCAGGCAATCCACGACGGCGCAAGCTACGAAGAAATCGAAGAGATGCTCAACGACGATCGCGCGCATCTAACAGACGAACAGATCGAGATGCTTCGCCGAAAGCTCTCGGATCGATACCGCGTCGAAGAGCCGCGCCGCGCTCGAGAGTCCTCTGGCCGAACGATCTACATCTCCCCCAACCAAAACCTCGCTGCACTCATTGACAACGCCTACGGCTACCTCACGAACGCTCAAGGCACCGCGCTTTTGCGTGCAATCGACGACGCCGAGCGCGATGGAGAAGATCCGAAACGCGCAGCGATCGAGTACCTGAGTCGGATCGGAATTACTGTTCGCGTTCACGACGATGTACGCGAGCCTCGGCGCGTCGCCCGCCGCCGATGACCCCCGCCGAACAAAAGCGCGCCATCGAGCGCGAGATCCGTCGCGACCAGCGCAAAGCCGCAACGGATCTCGTGCGAAGGCTGAAGGGCGCCGTGGTCGACGCCCGCCTCGCCAAGCGCCAGGCGAAGATCGACGCGAAGGACGCGTGCAAGTCCGGCCGCGAGATCGCACGCGCTCGCGTCCGGGCGCTGCGCGCAGAACTGCATCAAGCCATCCAGCAGGAGCTCGCCGCCGCGCGGCAAGCCTGCGTCATCGGCATCGACAACGCCCGTGCGCTCGCCGACGTGCTCGCGCAACGGCGCGCGGCGCTCGAAGCGGAGAAGAAATTCCAGGCGGATATGCGGCGGATCCTCCGCGGCCACGAAAACCACCCCGCGCTACGCCGTCCGCCTCCTTGACTACGGCAGCGGCCAGATCGCCCTCGGCATCACCTACCGCGGGCCGCACGCGGGCGGGCAAGAAGTGATGACGTGGCTCGCGGTCGACGAGGGCGTCTCGAATCGCCAGTTCGTGCGCTGGTTCAAGGAAAACATCCGTGGCGATCACGACGCGGAAGAAGCGCTCGCGCAGGGCGGCTTCGACACGTACGGCAACGGCCGAGGGCACGGCGATGCGTGGGCGATCAACGCCTCCGGAACGCCGTCGAGCTCGCCGCTGGTGACCCATTCTTCTTCGGGCGTGCCGTGAGCACATTGAGAGCAGAGGCTCTGCATGTCTCGTCCCATGGCGATCTCTTTTGCCTCTTCGGCAGACTCCGCAAACACTGTCGTAGACACGCTGATCGTAACGTGCCCCTGAACTACGAATTTCACTCGTCCTCCGTCCGCCTCACCGGCGGCCTCTTCGGCAAGTTCTGAAGCGCTGGAGGCGTCGGCACCTCCCGCCCGCGCGGCACGAGCCCGCGGCTGACGAGGTTTGCGTATTGCGGCACGATCCGCTCGTGTGTCGCGGTAACCCACGTGCGCTGCTTTTCCGTGAGCTTGTCGTGGTGCAGCTCCAGGTCGTAGCGCATGCTCGCGAACGCTTCCGTTTCGGCGTCGCTCAGCTCGTGCGCGTGCTCGTTGAGCAGCGCATTCAGCATACGGAGATCGTCGGCTCTCACGCGCGACCGGCCTTCTCGAGCACGGCGACCGCGCCCAGATGAAAGTCGAGCGTCGTAACGACGCGCAGCGCCTGTTTCGAAACGCGTGCCGCTCCGCTGCGGGCCTCGACGAGCGCGCGTGTCTCGTCTCTTGCGCCGTCGCGGGCGGATCGGATCTTCGACTCCATGGCGTCGAGCTCCAGGCGCATTTCGCGGATCTCGGCAAGGAAGGCGGTGCGTTTTTTCTGGTTCATTTCGTGTCCTCTTTCGGAAGCGTCGCCATGACGCGCTTGAACTCTTCGATCACTTCCTCGGCGCCTGAATCGCCGGAAGCCCACCATTCGATGTCGTGCATGACCTCTTCCCATTTCGACAGCAGCGTCGCCATCCCTCGCATGCGCCACGCGATGGCCCTGAGGTAGACCGCGCACTCGCCGAGCGCAGCGAGATCGAGATCGGTTCCTTCCTTGTAGTGCTTCTCAGGCGGCCCGGCAGCGCGCTCGGCGCAGCGTTCGGCCATGTGTTCGAGCGTGCTGCCGAAGTGAGCCAGCGTCTCCGGACACTTCGAATAGAAGTAGTCGTAGCTGCCGCCGCTCATCGCAAAGCTCCATAGACACACCACGCGGTGCAGATCATCGCGAGCCACAACGTGGACAGCAGCCAGTATTCGTAGAGTGGTTCCAGCATCACTTTGGCTCCCCGCCTTCGGATGCACAAGCGGTTGCGCGGGCCGCCTCGATGTAGCGATCCATCGCCTGGGCGGTAAGGTCCTCCCACGGCACGTCCGTCCTCGAGCGCCAGCATCTTCGCCTTCCGGAACACGCTGAGACCGCCGCGAACGCGAACGGTACCGCCGCCGGCTTCCGCCGCAGCCATGAAGTCGCCCATGTCGCTCATCGCCCTTCATCCTTCCTCGCGGCAACGCCGCTCAACTCGGTTGCCCTCTGTTGCTTTCGATACACACGTGCCGCGCCCTCGTGTTCTCCGCGCCCGAACTGGTCCGCGACGATCTCGAAGTGAGCCGCCACGGCCGCGTCCGCCCCCTCGTCCCGCGCTCGCATGCGCGCCGCCTCTGCGCGCAGGAACGCGATGCAGTCGTTGCGCTCGTGCATGTAGTAGTTCGTGACCACGGATCACCTACCCGTAGAGCGTTGGTCGACGAAGCAACCGTTCGCGATGAGTCGTTCTTTCGCGCCGGGATTCTCCTGCTCGTAGTCGCCGAGACGCACGCCGTCGCCCCAGATGGCATCAACGTCGGCCTTCGAGAGCAGCCGGTTACGAGCGTGCTCGGGAAGAACGCCTCCGTCCGGGATCGCCCCACCGAGCGCCTCGCCGCCGGGGTTGATCTTGAGGCGGTGCGCCTCCTTCACGGCGTCGACGAGGTCCGAGCCGCGAACGACCACGGCGCCCAAAAAGCCGGTGTCGTCGGCGAACGAGATGTAGTGCCAAGGCTTCTCGACGTTCATTTCTCCGTTGCTCCTTCCGGGCTCTTCCGATTCGTTGGGCGAAGCACCTTGCCGAGCGCTGCGCTGAGCTGATCTCGAATTGCACCCTCGAGCCATTGTTCGCCGTCGATCTTCTCGGCGACCTTCACGACGGACATGACGGCGCGGCACTGGTCGCCGATGTCCTCTTGGTCTGGATCCTCGAGACCGAGAGTCTCTCCGAAGAAAGCAATTTGTTCCGACGCTCGCAGGTACAGCTCTCGCCAGTCGGGATCTCCCTCTGCCTCCGTGGGACCGCCGCCGACACGCGGGCGAAGGCGAACGACCCTCGCCTTGTCGTGACGAGCTGCCACGCGCGCAGCAAGCGCCCGATCGGTAAACCGGCACGCGGCCGAGGGGTGAACCCAATCTCCGGCACCGTATGGGCCGAGGTCCCAGGCCTTATCGCCTTTCCGTACGATCCAGATCACCGCTCCCCCTTTGCCGATGCTGGGCGATGCCCCCACGGCTCCAACTCGAGACGGGCAGCCTCTTCGTAGAGGGCGTTCTGCGCGCGGCCCGAGTATGCGCGCGCCCTATCGCGCAGGCGGTTGACGACGTCGAAGAGCTCGGCGTCGCGTCCGCGCTGCATCTCCGACTTCGCGTGCGGGTGCGGCCTGTCCGCATAGCCCTCAGGGCGGACCACCCATGCCGTTGGCACCACTCCTCGCTTCTCGGCGCGGAGCGTGAAGCACGTCGGGCAGAGGTACGGTTCGGTCACTGCGGAGGCGTCGGACGGGACACGAACGACCGCGTTCCAGAGCTCGTTCGGCGCGCACCACACCGCGTAGTCGCGGTTGCAGTCTTCGCAGTGCAGTTCGCGCGGCTCCTGTTCCACGCCTAGCGGCGGAGAAGAATCAGCCATCGTCCACCTCCAGTGCCGCTCGAACCGTTGCAACCACGTCGTCCGTCAGCGGCGTCTCGGTCAGAATGCGCGCCCAGCGACACGCGAAAGAAAGGTCAGGGTGATCGCAGTCCGCGTCCGGCTCGATCTCGCCGACGGGCTCGACCTCGTAGACGGAGCCAGGCCCGCCCGGCACCATCGCACCGAAGATGGTCGCCGCCTCGAGCGAGGTCGTGACGTAGACGCGGTCACGACGACACACCCCGTGCGCGCCAAAGTCGGCCGTGCTTGGCGCCCCCGTGACGTTCGGGGGCTGGATGCGGCGCGGCCAGATCCCGCGAGGGCCGCCGTGGAAGAAGCGGCGCGCCTCGCCTTCGCGCAGCACCTGACGTGTCCGTTGCTCAGCCACGATCGGGCCTCCTTCCGCAGTGGATGCAGAATCCGAGGGAAAACTCGTGGCCGAAGAGCCAACAGAGCACGACGTGCCCAAGACGTTGGCAGTACGCCTTGGAGGACCGTTGCTCAGGCATCGTCATCCTCCTTCAGCAGCGCGCCCGCGCTCTTGGCCCGTCCTGCGTAGACGTCGTGCATGTTGGTGAGAGCCGCGCGGACGGCTTCCTCGACCGTCTCGCCGCTGAAGCCCGGATCGTTCCGATCGGCGTCGCCGAGCTGCACGACGAAAATGCCGCCCAGCACCTCGTCGTCCTTGGCTTCGATCGTCACATACTCGACGTGGCGAGTAAGCCAGGTGATTCGCCGGGCCAGCAGAGACGGGGCGCCCTTCGGAGTCGCCGACCGACGCGCGGTCACGACGCACCGCCCGTCGGCTCGCCGTGCTCAGGGCAGTCGCTGAGGAGTACGCCCCACGGGCAGATGCAGCGCTTCTTCGTCGCCGTTGGGACCTCGGCACGCTCGACGCCGAGCTCGGGAGTGCCGGGCGGAACCTTGATCCCGAGGCTCGTGACCGCCATCGCGATGCCTTCGAGAGCGAGACGGATCCCGACGAGCTCGCTCAGCAACTGGCGTCGACTGGCGTCCTCGCCGAGATTCAATAGCGACAGCGGACGCTGCCCGTACGGGCCGTTCGCGGCCTGCACCTCGTGTAGCGGCTCGTCGGGCGGGATGGCGACCTCCCCGACCATCGGAGGAGTAGTCCGAGGAGCGGTCTTAGAAGTCATCGAGAGCCTCCCCGGGCAGCGTGTCGCCCGCGAACCGCTCGATGTCGAGCGAGCCGCCGTAGTAGCCATTGTGCTCGACGCGCATCTCGATCGAGCACACGCCCTTGTCGGTCGTGACGCGGTGACCCCACTCGTCGATGACATCGCAATCCTCGTTCTTCACACTGCGAGACTCGATGTCCTCCACCGACGCGACCACGGCGCCTGGCGCAAGCGCGTCGGAGCCGCTGAGGTGCTGAATGAAACAGTTCGCGCAGCAGTCGCCATAGGGCGTCAGCCGGTACTTGCCCACGTCGGTCTCGACGTAGAGATCGCCGTTCGTCTTGTCGTAGGTCGTCGCGACGATGCGGCGTCCGACGAGCGCTTCTGCCAGGTCCATTTACACCCCTTCTCCCTTCGTGCTCTTTGCCGACGCAGTCCGTAGGTGCGCGCCCTCGACGACCTCCAGGCCATCGCGCGCCGCGCAGGTGGCGTGCGCCACGACCTCATGGCCGTCCGGCGTCCGCACGACTCGATGGAAATTCCCGTGAAGCTGGCGCGAGCACGCCCAGCAGAACCGAACTTTCGGCTTTCTCGCCGTGCCCGCGCCGCTCATCGTCAGCCGGCCTCGTACTTGTCGCGGTTGGCGAGGTACTCGGGGTCGAGGATGTTGTCCTCGCCGCCGTGGGTGAACGTCGCGGCGCTGACCGTGTGCCCCGCGGCCTTCAGCTCCGCGACGAACTTCGCCGCCAAGCGGTTCGCGTCGGCCTCCAGCTTCTTGTTGTGGTGAGCGCCGACGCCGTGAATCGAGATATTCCAGTTGCCCATTTCAGGTCCCTTTCTTGTCCGTGTTCTTCTCTTCGTTCGTCCGATGGGCCAGCGTCACCGCGACCCCGATGTGCGCCAGCGCGGCGTTCCAGGCGCGCGCCTCAACGTCATCGCCGGCGCGCGCGGCGAATGTCAGTTGCAGCGCGATATGGCGAAGGGCCGATGAGAAGCCTGCGCGCTCGGCTGCCTCGGAGTCGTCCCCGCGAGCATCAGGGGCGGACAGTCGATGGCACGCAGCGACCCGATTCGCGTCGTGAGCGTGGTGGTAAGGTCGCAACGTCGCGCACACTGGGCCGACGTAGTCCTCGCGAGCCGTCTCAGGAATCTCGCGAAAGCGAGACGTGGCGGCCGACTCGGAGCGGAAGAACTCCCATCCCGTGCCCAAGAACGGGGTCGCCGGCGAGACGATGTTGTAGAACACGACCCACGACGGGAGCTCTGGCTGCAACGGATGCGACACCCGCTCCCCACTCACCGCCGCACCGCCTTGACCACGCCCCGCATCCACCTGTACGGCGCCAAGAAAACGCGCATGACGGCCAGCGCTCGCCCGCAGGCCCAGACGTGCATCGAACCCATGCCGGTCACTTCGCAGTGGGGGCAGATCATTTGCCGGATCCGATCGGCTTCTCCAGATACGCCGTCAACCCTCGCCGCAGCGCGAGCCGAATCGCTCCCGCGCGCTTCACGCGCATGCCGGGGAGCGAAACGATGTCGGAGACCTTGTCGGCGTCCTCGAGCCACGACTCGGGGATGCGGATCATGATCTGGGCCTGCTTCTCTTCTTTACGCGGCATCGACCCAGAGCATGCACCGGCCGAATCATGTTGTCAACATAAAAGTTGACGATGAATACATTCTTGCTAGGCTCGTCTGACCGACCATGAACAAGCGAACCGATCTGACGTCGCGCACCCCCGCAGAACGAGAGCGGCAGACCATCATGGCGAAGGGGCTCGGCGCGCTCGCCGGAGACCTTGTCGACGAGCTTGGCCGAGACGCAACGGAAGACGCGCTCATCAGTCTCAATGCGCTGATCGCGATGGCTACGACGCTGCGCATCGATCTGGGAGGTCTAGAGTGAGCGCGATGCACCCCCGCTACCGCGAAGGCTGGAACGACCGCCTCGTGCGGTTCCACGACTACGGCAAGGTGTACCGCTCGATCGGTGGGGACTACCTGGCGAGCACGATCGAAGTGCGCTCCTGGTCGCTCGAAGAGCGGCAAGAGTACGTGCGCGGCTGGAACGATGCAGCGGCGAAAATTCTCACCCTCTCGATTCCGGAGGAGCCGTGACCCCCCTCCTCATCCTCGCCTCCCTCGCCGTCTTCCTCCTCGGAGTCGACCCCTACGCTCACGGCTTCTCCGTCGAGCACCCGAACATCCTCGCGTCGATGTTCCTTCACGCCGATGCGTGGCACCTCGCCGGGAACATGGTCGCGCTGGCGTTTTTCGGGATCCTCGTCGAGCGTGAGCTCGGCTCGCTCCGGTTCGCAATTCTCTACTTCGCCTCGGGGCTCGGCGGCGTGGCGTTTCACGCGATGGCGGGGCCGGCGACGACGCTCGTGGGGGCTTCGGGAGCCATCCTGGGGGTCATGGCGGCGGCGGCGATGCTCCGGCCGAAGGTGGCGTTCTTCGTCGTGCCGTTCGCTGCAATAAATGTGGTGCAGTTCTTTTGGGGCGTAGACGTCTCGTGTCACGTCGGAGGATTTGTGGCGGGAACGGCGGTGTCGATGGTGCTGCTTCTGGTGGGTCACGAGAGGGAGGCGACGACATGAGCGACGATAGCGGGTGCTTGATCTGCAACATGAAACAGAAACCTCGGATGTCGAACGTCAGACCGCTCGCCCTCGACTCGTCGTCGCGTGCTATTTGTCTGGTTCAGGGTAAGGGGAAGAAGCCGCGAAAGTCACCCGCCGGGATCGCTACAAACAATCTCGTTCTTAGCGGGTACCTCGGTACGAACGATGAGGTCTTTCCCCGTGTGCTTTCCCTCTATGTGGAAGTTGGGGCAACAGTCGCAGATGTAACCTTTGGCAAGGGAGTGTTCTGGCGGCGTGTCCCCGCCGACACTTTTAATCTTCTTTCGACGGATCTCTCAACCGGGACTGACTGTCGCGCTCTGCCGTACCCGTCGGGCACCATCGACTGTGTCGTTTTTGATCCGCCGTATATGCACACGCCCGGTGGGAGCGCGCACACGAATCATCAAAACTTCGAGGGTTACTACCGCAACAACTTGGCGGCTTCCGACAAGAAATATCACGAGGCTGTGCTGGACCTTTACTACTCTGCCGCGCGCGAAGCCGCGCGGGTCCTTCGTGATGGTGGCGTCTATATCGTGAAATGCCAGGACGAAGTTTGTGCCAATCAACAACGACTAACGCATGTCGAACTTATCAACGAACTGACTGGGTACGGCTTTGTGGTCGAAGACCTATTCGTGGTCATGCGCAGAGCCCGTCCCGGCGTTAGCCGCATGTTGCGTCAATCACACGCGCGCAAAAACCATTCGTACTTCTTGGTCTTCATCAAGCCAAAAGGACGTAAGCGCTGGGGCGGTGTCGCCAACAGGCTCGCCACGGCAGATGCGTCGTTCATCCCAGGGGCGCGGACGAGAGCAACCTCGCGTGCCTCGAAGAGCCGCGCACCTGCTTTGCGATCCCGCCTATGAGACCCTTCTCCTCGCGGAACTACTCCCGCAACGCCCGCACCTGCAAGCTCGGCGAGACGCCTTGCGCGGTGTGCGGGCTGCCGTGCCGCGAGCCGTGGGCGAACACAGTCCACGTGAAGGACGGGCGCTTCGTTCCAGAGGGCGCGCGGCACCCGGTGGGATCGGAGTGCGTGCGGGTACTGCTCGCGGCGGGGGTGGAGGTCAACTAGCGCGCGCGTCGCCGCCCGCTCGCGACCTCGGGCTCCGGATCAAGCCGCCGGAGCTTGGGGAAGGGGGCTTCGCGCATGCCGAGGGATTCGCGGCAGCCGCAGCAGGACGCCGACGACGGCGCGACCTTGGCGAGCCGGCGATCGATTTCTCGGATGGCGGTGTCGACGTCTTCCGGAAACACATCGTAATGGATGTTCCACTTGCCGGAGTACGGGTTCACCTCGTCGGCGAGACCGATGCGGCGGTCCCCTAGAAGCGCAACGGCTCGCGCGGGATCCTCGAAACGCATCGCAACGAAGTTGTCGACCGGGCGAATGACGAGCGGCCCCACCGACGTCTGAACCGTCCACCCCATCCATGGATGCTCCGGCGGAGCCGCTCCGATGTCCTGAAGATGCTCGACAATCCTACGGTTGAAGTTCTCGATCGCGAGCGCCATTTGCTTCGGACTGGGCCGGCGCCTGCGGCTCGCCTCGACGTGCTCGCGGAGCTGCGGGGCGTCTCGCTCGTCGAGGTCGTCGAGGTACGCGAAGAGCATGTCGCCGAAGCCGAGCTTGTAGCGCCCGATCTGGTGCGCAACGCTGCTCGCCTCGTCCTTGGTCGGAAAATCGTAAGGCGGAACGCTCGGATTGTCGGAGAAGTCGAGACCTCCCGGCAGCTTCACCACCCACGCCAGATCCCCCGGAATCTTTCCGGGTCCTCGGCCAAAGGCCTTGGCCTTGGCTCCGTACGCGCGAGCGGCGGGCACGTCGATGAAGAGACGCCATTTTCGGCCGTGGCGCTCGAGGATGAGAGGCTTACCCATGGCCGGAGACTATCACCGCTTCCGCCCCCGCTGCATCCGTTCCGCAACCTTCTTCCCTCGCCGGAACAGGTCGGCGGCGAGCTTGCTCCCGTCGACCAGCTCCTGAACGAGCTCGTTGTCGATCGCCGCGAGCGGGCTCTCGAGTAGCCCGTTTTCGTTGATCAACTTGAGCGCGGCGAAGGCAGCGTTCAGGCGCTCGTTGTCGGAGCCCTTTGTGTCGAGCGCGAGGGCCATCAGATCCTTGGCTTTTTGGCGGACGTCCATCAGGTGTCCTCTTTCGGGTTGAAAAATCCGGAGGCGACGCGCTTGTCGTACTCCATGAGAAGATCGTCGGCGGTGCCTGCGTCCTGTATCGCCGTTGTGTTCGACGACGACGCGCACGCTGCGCAAGCAAACTGGATCCACGCCTCGCGACGCCGCTCGGCATCGGTCTCAGCCTTAGCCTTCGCTCTTGCCTTGCGTACAAGATCCACGATGTCCTGCTCTGCCGCGCGCATTTCTTCCTCGCGCCACTCTTCCCCGAGCGTCCTCTTCACTTCCATGACTTCCTCCAGTCCACGCATCCGTGCCTCCCCCGCCTCAACCTCAGCCCTTCTTCCCGCGCCCACCTGTTCACCGTCGCGCGGTTCACCCCGAGAGCTAGAGCAACGGCGCGCGCCGACTCCTTGCTCAGCCTCGTAAGCGCTTGCTGCTTCAGCGCAACGAGCTCGGGCTTGCGCCGATGCCCGCGGTACTTCCGGCGCTTGCCAGTCTGCGACACGAACCTGCCGCGCGCGTCGCGCTTGTACGGGTGCTTGCCGGGCTCGCGGCCGACGCGACGAAAGACGGTCGTTCCATCTTGCCATTCGCGCACGCCCGGATGGAACTCGGCGGCGATCTCGGCGGAGAGATTTTTCCAGGTCATAGGATGTGACTCTCGCTAGTCGCTCGGCAAAAAAGACACGCTTCGTCGGGAAAAATTCTGGCATGACACTTCGTGCATTCGACCTTCAACGCGTCGCGCGCTTTCACGATGCGACCGATCAGATCGTTGGCCTCTTCGGGCGAGAGCACGTGCTCGACGCCGTCCCAGACGAACCTCACGCGTGCGGGAAGTACGCTCATGCAGAAATCAAAACCTCCTTCACCGCGCCCCGACCCTCCGTCTTGCTGTTGATCGCGCGCGTCGCGTTGACTTCCTCGATCACGAACGGCGGCCCGCCGTAGAGATCGCGCACCAGCGGGCTCGACGAGTTCGACAGGAGCACGTGAACGCCGCGCTCGGCGAGCGACCGCGCAACACCACGGAGCCGTCGCTGATCGTCAAGTCCGAAGCCGCCAGAGGCGTAGCCGGTGAACGACGACGTCGCTGAGAGCGGGACGTAGGGCGGATCGAAGTAGACGAAGTCGCCCGCCACGGCCCCCAATGCCGCAAAATCGGAAACTCGGAGCTCGACACCTTGGAGCGCCTCCGAGCACGCGCGGAGCGTAGGCGCGTCGCAGATCGTCGGGTTCGTATACCGGCCAAACGGCACATTGAAGCGGCCGGCGCGGTTCACGCGGTACAGGCCATTGAACCCCGCGCGGTTGACGTAGATGAACCATGCGGCGACGCCGACATCGCCTAGGCTGTCGACGTCGAGAGCGCGCATACGATCGAAGAACTCTCGCTCGTACGGGTACGTCTCGAGCAGTCCGATCACGTTCTCCACGCTATCGCGAACAGCCCGGTAGGTGCGGATCAGGCGATCGTTCACGTCCGCGAGGGTGGCCTCTTTGGGCGCGACGTCGAAGAAGAGCGCGCCACCGCCGACGAACGGCTCGAAGTAGCGTCCGAACGTCGCCGGCATCCGCGCGCGGAGCTCGGGGAGAAGCTGGCGTTTGCCGCCGGCCCATTTGAGGAAGGGGCGGGTCATTTAAGGATCGTTACCTTCCGTGAGGCCCTGGTGATCGCCGTGTACGCCATCCTCCGCGACTCTTCGCTCCCGGTCTCCGGCCAGTCGACGCACACGATCACGTGATCGAATGAGGAGCCTTGAGCCTTGTGGACGGTCATCGCGTAGCCGTAATCCATGAGCCGCCCCGCCTCTCCCATCGACTCCACCTTGATCCCGGCCGCGCGCAGCTCGTCGATCGATCCGAACGTCGCGCTGCCGCCCTTCGCCGGTAGCCGGTGAAACTGGCGCGCGCACATGCGCTGATCGTCGATCCGCACCTCGTCGTCCGGAAAATCAACCCCGGCGTAGAGCGTCCACCAGTCGCGGCCTTGCTCGGCATTTGCCGTGAGAAGCCCGCGCATGCCGTTGTAGATCGGCGGGTAGTTGTGGAGCGCCAGGATCGGCTCGCCCTTCTGCGGTAGCCGGTCGTCGTAGCTGAGCATCGTTCGGATCGCGCGGTTCACCTTCACGCGCGTCGCATGCTTCCAGCACACGATCGCAACGTTCAAACGATCTTCGTCGAGGCTTTCGCGGAGCACCTGCTCGTAATGCGTCCACTTCGACAGGATGCGCACCGCGTCGCCGTCGGCGAGCGACGGATCGATGCGTCCGGTCGTTCGGATCGCGTGCGCGAGCCGAATGATGGGGCTCGATTCCGCCTGGCGATGAATCTTCTCGAGCCGCAGCATCGGGTTCATCATCAACGTGCCGCTGTCGCGCACCGGCGGGAGCTGCCCATGGTCGCCGACCGCGAGCACGCGGACGCCGTGCGCGCGGATGTCGGCGAGCATGCGGCTACCGATCATGCTGCTCTCGTCGGCCACGATGAGGTCGTAGGGCCGATCGAGCGTCGCGCGCTTTTCCCATCCGCGAAGCTCTTCGGTCCTCGAATCGATCACGGGACGGTAGAGCAGGCGATGGATCGTGTCGCAGAACGGCATCCGCTCTTCTGGCGCTTCGCGACGGTAGAACAGGTGTCCCCACTTACCGCTCACGACGCGTTCGTCGTCGGCGAGCATCATGCGCGTCGACTCGACGCCGACCGCGGCGAACTTGCGGCGAAGGATCGAGGCGGCGCGGCCGGTGGGGCATACGTAGGCTACGCGGAGAGACGTGCTCGCCGCGAAGAGGCCGAGGAGCGTGGTCTTCCCAGATCCCGCGAGTCCCCCACATGTAAGAAGGCTGCTGCCGCCTTTAGACCAGCGCGAGATCGCGTTGTAGACCTCGCGCTGGTCGGGGGAGAGATCCATGGTCAGAAGGGCGGCGCCCAGCCGCTAAGGGCTTGCAACGCATCCTCCAGTTCTCTCGGAACGCGATGGTACGACTTCTCGAAGGCGCGCTTGGCGGAATCGAGAATGCACCACGCAGAGCTCATCGCCTTTTCGGGCGTGTCCGAGACGCATTGCGATCCGATCTGGATCACGACTTCGTTCGGGCCTGAGCTTGTGAGCAGTGATGCCATCAGAACGGCGGCGCCACCCCGCCGCCACCCGACGGCGCCGTACCGCCGCTGTTTCCGACGATGGCGCGAAGCCGCGCCTTGAACGTCGCCGGATCGACCTTCTTCGCCATCTGGACCGTGCCGCCGGTGACGATCTCGATCTTGCTGTTGCCTTCCTTGATCGTGCCGTCCTGGGCGCGGTACTGCTCGGGCCTCGTCACGCGAACGTCGACCTCGTTCGCGTCGATCCCGTCCATGTTGTCGATGTCCTCGATGCTCTTCCCCTTCCACCCGAGCGCCTTGAGCCTCTCGAACGCGTAGACGTGCGAGTTCTCGGTAAAGAAGAGAAACGTCGTCATCCTGCCGAGCGATTCACCGCCGTCGAAGACGTCGAGGTCGATGAAAATCTGAAGATTGCCCTTCTCGTTCTCGCCCTGCTGAACGCTCTCTCTGATCGCACGCGCCTTGTAGTTACCTGGATTGATCACGTCGTCACTTCCTTCTGTTCGGCGGGCTTGGTGGCCCTGGTTTCTTCGAGCTTCGCCGCGACGCGGTTACGCGCCTCGACGACCATTCCGGGGTTCTCGCGAAGGTAGTCCTTCACGGCGGCTGCGAGCTTGTCGTCGCCGATCTCTTTGAGCATCGCCTCCATTTCCTTGCGAAGCGTCTCGACGCGCTCGCTGTCGGCCGCGCGCGCCTTGGCGAACTCGCTCCACGACAGCGCGATCCGATCGGGAAAGAGCGTCGTCCCGCGGCTCTTCGCGTCGTAGGCGGCCGAGCGCTGCGTGTGGATCCAGCGAACGCCGCTAGAGACGGCCTTCGTTTCGCCGCCGACCTTCTGCTGCGCCACCTCCAGGTTGCAGAAGAAGACGTAGTCGACCCATTGACGAAGGAGGCCCGCGATCTTGCCGCGCGCCGCGAGCTCGTAGCGCTCGAATCCTGGGCCGGTCGGATCGTCGAAGCGCTTCACGGTCATGTGACCGACGAGGACGATTCCCTTGCCCTTCGACCAGACGCGCTCCAGCATCGAGAGCAGCTCGCGCCAGCGGGCAATGGCGTAGCTCTCGCCGCGACCGTAGCCGCCGTCCCACTTGTCGATCGTGGTGCCGGGGAAGAACTCCGCGTTGCCCATGTGCTCGAGATCGGTGATCGAGTCGATCACGAGCGTCTTACACTTGACGGCGCCCGTCTCGACGGCGCCGACCCATTCGAGCACTTCCGCCCATGTTTCCGGCAGGACGCGCTTGACGTCGTACTGAAGACTGCCGCGATTGACGTCGATGAAGAACGGATCGGGCGCTCCGGCAGCGAAGCGCGTTTTGCCCGTACCGTCGGGGCCGTAGGCGATGACGCGTGGCTCGCGGGAGACCTTGCCGTCGGTGACTTTTTTGAGATCGATCATTTTTTCTCCATCGACTGAACGATGCTCGCGACGGCCTTGCATTGAGTGAGCAGTCGGAGCCGCAGTTGAGAGATTGCCGCTGTGAGCGTAGTGCCCTTAGCCTCTTCGCCGGTCTGCTCCGTGCTGATCTCGATCCACGCGATGTAGCACCCATTTGCGTCGTCTTTCTGCACGCCGATCGACACGTTGCCTTGCTCCTCGTACAAGGCCGTCGCCAACGCCAGGCAATCGTCGAGCTCATTCATACCGTCCTCCACTCCCCCGCACGGATCCGTTTCGGGATCTCGCTCGGCGCTCCGCCCCACGTCTCGTCGTTCCAGTTGTTTTCGATCCAGCTCGCGATCGTCTTGGCGACCGCGTCCTCCGATTTCGTCTCCGACCTAACCCCGTTGACGATCTCGCGCGCCTTCTTGGCGTTCTTGCTACGCTTCTTGCCGGGTGTGCGCGGCGCGTGCTCGAGGAGCTTGCCGAGCTTCTTCTTCGCCTCGTCCGGCTCCTCGCGCGCGAGCTTGTAGGCGTCCGACGCGGTGATCTTGCCGGCATCGGCAGCGTTGCGAATCGCGGCCGGCGCGTCGAGCAGCCGAAGCATGTTCTTCACGGTCGCTTCCGACACGCCGAAGAGCGTCGCGACCTCCTTCTCGTCGCGCCCGAGATCGATGTACCGCTGCGCCTTCTTGGCCTTGTTGAGCAGCGAGTCTTCGGTCGAATGCTCGTTGGCACTGATCAGCATGGACATCGCGCGCTGGTCGTTCGCCTTTCGGAGCTGCACGGGCAGCCGGATCGGTTCGAGCCCCGCTTTCTTCAGGCGCTTGTTTGCCTCGCGCGCCGCCTTCGTTCTCTGCCGGCCGTCGATGATCTCCACCTTGCCGGTCTCCGAGTTGCGCCGGCCGACGAGGTTTTTGATGACGCCGAGCGGCACGCCGTCGGGCGCGTGCAGCATGTTCAGGACGAGCGACTCTTTGTAGTCGTTGTCGACGCGCTCGTCGTAGAGCGCCGATCCCTCGTCGGTGACGAGCACAACGTCGTCTGGATCGAAGAGGTAAACGTCGGTTTTGCCCTTCGCGTTGAGAGCGTCTCGGGAAGCCTTGGGCATTTAGTTTTCCTCTGAAAAAAGTTCACGTCTCCACTTCGCTTCGATGTGCGCGTCGCCGCCAAGCGTCCTCACCGACACCGGGATCCACATCGCGACAGCGCGAGCGATCCCCTTGCGCATCCCCTCCGACACACCGCGATCGACGTAGACCGCGACCAGTTCCGACGCCGCTTGCCAAGCGAGCCCGGCCTCGATGCCCATCTCGCGCTCGAACGGCAGCTCGTCGCGGAGGATCCCTGTCTGCGTAAAGAACAGGTGCGAGGCGTACGGCGCCTCGCCGCGACGGAGGCAGTCGAGCACGCACTCCTTCGCGTAAGCGACGTTCGCTTCAATGTCGCCCGCGTACGGGCTCTCGATCGTTACGCGCTTCACAGCGGCTCGAACCACTGCGAGAGCAGGTACGCCACGCCCGCGATCTTGTGCTCGTGCCGCGGAGCGAAGGAGCCCATGCAAACCTTCAGGTGTCGGATAGCCTGCCCCTTGTCGATCCCGAACTTGGGAATGAGCGAATCGGTCGAGCATCCCTCGTTGAACCACCGTCGAGCGAACATCGCCCACGGGTTCTCACGATCGAAAAACGCTTCGGGCACGTCCTCCTCTTTCGGAAAAAGCCCGCGATCGACGACCGATGCAGGAAAGACGAGCTCGACGTCGGAAACGGGTTGGGGTCTCATTTCTTCACCACGGAAATGTCGACCGCAGTCGACACCTTCACGTGCTTTCCAACGCACGCCTTGCACGACATCATCGATATTCGAGTCTGGGCCTGCCTGAAGTCGGGAACCCAGTAGACCTGTCGTCCCTGAAGTTCAGGATTCAGATCGCGCACGTCCAGATTGATCTCAGACACCGCGGGCGCTCCGCATGTGCCGCACGACGGCCTCATCTCGTCGTATTCGCGCTTACCCTTCGCCATTCTCGTCCTCCTCGATCGACGCCTGGAGTTGCTCCTCGAGCGTCGTGGCCTTCGCCGGGTTCGTCAGTTCTTTGATCGCGTCCGCATCCACGATCGCGTCGACTTTGCCGCCGAGCTCCCACGTGCGCGAGGCGGCGCCGGTCTCTGGGTTGATTAGGGGGATCCGGAAAGACTTCTCGATCGCCAGGATCCCCACGGGCTTGCCCCAGTAGGCGGCGTACCCCGTGATCATCGCGGCCTCCTTGGCGCGCTTGTACGGATCCTCGGTCACGAGCGCCGCGAGCGCGACGGCCAGATCGCCCTCGCTCTTTCGGAACGCGTCGAGCGCGATGTGAATGCTCGAACCTGTTTCTAGCGTCTCGGCTTTCTTCAGCGTGCGGCGCCGCTTGATGTAGCGAAACTCGAACTTCTGCGGACACGAGCGGTACGAGCGCATCGCGCTCTGCGAGAGCAGCGTCATGTCGTCGGAGCCGTCGAGCTCCACGTTTGCCGGCTCGTGCTTGAAGAGGAGCGGATCGTCGATGTCGGCGAGCCCGGCGCACACGTCGAGGTAGTCACACTCGCGACTCCACGCGATGCACGCGTCGGGGTTTCTCGGGAAGATGCGAAGGCGCTTCGCTTCGCGCATCTGGGATGCCGTGTTCCACGCGTCGGCCGACGC
>Ga0070664_100001483_pt1 | contig 18702 bp, 15 predicted proteins | sample KBSC73metaG_FD_65863 | JGI IMG/M metagenome (GOLD analysis project Ga0070664, IMG submission 65863) | Corn rhizosphere microbial communities from Kellogg Biological Station, Michigan, USA - KBS C7-3 metaG | ecosystem: Host-associated > Plants > Roots > Rhizosphere > Soil ... | reverse complement strand
CTCGGGGATGCCGGGCTCGACCTCGAAGTCGTTCCCCAAACCGACCTCGGCATCGGCCCGGCCGCGGAAGACGGCGTCACATTCGTCGAGAACGCGCTCGCGAAGGCGCGACATGCCGCTCGGGCGAGCGGCCTGCCCGCGATCGCCGACGACTCGGGCCTCATCGTCGACGCGCTCGGCGGCGAGCCCGGAGTGCGCTCCGCGCGGTATGCGGGCGAAGCGGCCGACGATCGAGCAAACGTCGCGAAGCTGCTCGACGCGCTGCGCTCGGTGCCGGACGACGAGCGCGGCGCCCGGTTCATCTGCGTGCTGGTCGCGCTCGACTCGGCCGACGACCCGGCACCCGTGATAACCAGCGGCGAGTGGCGAGGGCACATCGCGGCGCAGCCGCGCGGCTCCGGCGGGTTCGGCTACGACCCTGTATTCGTGGATCCCGCGACGGGGCAGACGGCGGCCGAGCTCGGCCCCGGTGCCAAGAATCGCGTGAGCCACCGCGGCCGGGCGCTCGCGGCGCTCGTCGTGGCGTTGCGGGCCCGGCGGGCCGCGAGCGGCTCGCAGGCCCTCCGCTGAGCGCTTTATGCACACCGTCTTGACGGATCTCTAGAAACAAGCGCTTTGCGTCGCTTTCCTGTCCGTCGAGTTTTGAATGGACAGCTAACCCTTTGAAAAAACTGATGTCGACGTTCTTGATCGTTTTTTGATCAAACGCGGCAAAACTGTTTCGGGACGGCGTTCGCCGCGCTGCACACAACCGATCTGCACAGAGTTACTCACAGATTCTGTGGATAAAGCCTCCGGCGGTCCGAGCCGGCCCGCGGCCTTGTTTTCGAGGGTGTCGGGCCTTATTCTTGCGCGCCCGCTCGGAGCACCGCTCATGAAACCCGAGATCCATCCGAATTACGCCGAGATCAAAGTCGTCTGCAGCTGCGGCAACGAGTTCACGACTCGTTCGACGCTGGGCCAAGACCTGCACGTCGAGGTTTGCTCCTCGTGCCATCCGTTCTACACGGGCAAGCAGAAGATCGTCGACAGCGGTGGGCGCGTCGACAAGTTCCGCAAGCGCTACTCCAAGGCCGCGAACTGACCTGACCGTCCTGTTCGTCGTTTGAACCGCTGCTCGGGGCTGCTATAGACTCCGGCGGCTCGGCTCGCTTCGCGTTCTCGCTTGTCAGGGATGTTGCATGGCCAATAGCAAGAGCTACACGCTGATCGCCCCGGATGGCACCAAGACCGAGTTGCCGGTTTTAAGTCCCACGCTCGGACCGCCGGTGCTCAAGATCGCGCACCTCTATGGCGAGCGCGGCGTGTTCACGTTCGACCCGAGCTTCGCGGCGACCGCGGCTTGCGAGAGCTCGATCACCTATATCGACGGTGAGAAGGGCGTCCTGCTCTATCGCGGCTATCCGATCGAGCAGCTCGCCGAGGTCTCGAGCTTCATCGAGGTGTCGTATCTCTTGATGCACGGCGAGCTCCCGACGCAACAGCAGCTCAGCGCGTTCGATCGCTCGATACGTACGCACACGATGATCAACGAGTCGTTGCTGCGTTTCTTCAACGGCTTCCATCACAACGCGCACCCGATGGCGATGGTCAGCGGCGTAGTCGCGTCGATGTCGGCGTTCTATCACGACAGCACGGACATTCGGAATCCGGCGGACCGCGACACGTTCGCGCACCGGATCATCGCGAAGCTGCCGACGATCGCGGCAGCGGCTTACAAGCACTCGCTCGGCCAACCGTTCGTCTATCCGCAGAACCGCCTCGACTACTGCAGCAACCTCCTGCACATGTTCTTCGCCGTGCCGTCCGACGAGTACACGGTGAACCCGGTCGCGGCCGAAGCGCTCGATCTATTGTTCATCTTGCACGCGGACCACGAGCAGAACTGCAGCACCTCGACCGTGCGCCTAGCCGGCAGCTCGGGCACGAATCCGTACTCGGCGATCGCGGCCGGGATGTCCGCGCTCTGGGGCCCCGCGCACGGCGGCGCGAACGAAGCCGTGATCAATATGCTCGAGCAGATCGGCAGCGTCGGAGAGATCGGCAAGTACATCGCGAAGGCGAAGGACAAGAACGACTCGTTCCGCCTCATGGGCTTCGGGCACCGCGTCTACAAGAGCTACGACCCGCGCGCCGCGATCATCCGCAAGATGTGCCATCGGGTGCTCGAGAAGCTCGGCCAGCGCAACGACCAGCCGCTGTTCGAGCTCGCGCTGAAGCTCGAGGAAATAGCGCTCAAGGACGAGTACTTCGTCGAGAAGAATCTCTACCCGAACGTCGACTTCTATTCGGGAATCATCTATCGCGCGCTCGGCATCCCGAAGTCGATGTTCACAGTGATGTTCGCGATCGCGCGTACGGTCGGCTGGGTCACGCATTGGCGAGAGATGGTCTCCGACCCCGAGACGCGGATCGGCCGGCCGCGCCAGCTGTACGTCGGCCGCGGCAAGCGGGAGTACCTGCCGGTCAGCAAGCGCTAAGGCTGGAGCAACGCGAGCACTGCGCCCCGCGCGGCGCGGCGCATCGGTTTCTGATCGATGGGGGAGAGCGGCGCGTGGTGCGCGCTGCGCTCCGGGAACACGATCACCTCGACCTGCTCCCCGTCGCGCTCGAAAGTGAAACCCGGTCTCTGCACGGTCGTCTCGGCGTCGAGCCGGTAGCGGCGTTGGCAATCGCGTACGGCCGTGCCGTTGCGCTCGAGCTCCGCGGCGACGAGCTCCGGTGCGTCGGCGAACACGTGCAGCTCCACGCCGGACGCGATCGTCACGGTCCCGACGAGCACCGCGCCGACGAGGCGCGGCGCGAACGGCTCGAGCTCGAGCATCACGTCCGCGGCGACGCGCCGCAGACTCTCGAGCCGGCCTTGGGTGTCGTCCGGCTCGAAGATTCGCAGCCGCTCCGCTAGGCAAACTTGAATCTCGGCGTTCGTCGGCAGCGCACCCGCGCGGCGGATACCGAGCCGCTCGGCCGCTTTGCGCTTCGCGAGCCCGAAGTCTTCGATGCCGCTCTCGGCCATCATGCGCGCGGCCTCGTGCGCGAGCCGCTCGCGCGTTGCATTGGTGGCCTGCGCATGGCTACGGGGTCGACGGCCGGGCATAGGTCGTCCTCCTCGGGCGCGAGTCGCGCCGCGATCGTCAGTCGAACAGCGGATCGCCCGCGCGCGCGGGCGTCGTCGGCGTCGTCGAATCCGGCGTGACGAAGCCCTGCTCCGGCTCGCGCGCCGGCACGTTGTCGATGTCGAACTGCTCGAACACGGTGTCTCGCGTCGCGTCGTTCGCGATCAGTCCGCTGGTCGGATTGATTCGGTACTCGACGATGCCGACCGGACGCGCCAGCGTATGCACCGGCTCGTTCGCGAGCGCCTCGCGCATGTAGTCGATCCACATCGGCAGCGCCGTGCGGCCGCCCTGCTCCGTGCCCCCGAGCGAGCGATCCTGATCGAAGCCGACCCAGACCGCCGAGACGACGTCCGAGTTGAAGCCGACGAACCACGTGTCGTGACCCTCGTTCGTCGTGCCGGTCTTGCCCGCGAGGTCGGTGCGGTCGGGGAACGCGGTATGCGCTCTCGCCGCCGTGCCTCCACGCACGACATCCTTGAGCAAGTCCGTCATCAGATACGCGTTCTGTGGCGTGATGATCTGCGGCGCGACTGCGTTCAGGTTGATGAGGTCGGCGTCGGGCGAGGCCGCATCGGGCTTCGCGCTCGGCAACTGGGCCGGCGGCCTCGCGCAACTGTTGGCGACCGCTGCGGGCGGTGGCTGTCCGCAATCCGCGCACACGAACGCCGGCTTCGCCTCGTAGACCACTTCACCAGCCGCGTTGGCGATTCGCTGGATGAAATAGTGATCGACACGGTAGCCGCCGTTCGCGAACGTTGCGTAGCCCGTCACGAGGTCGAGCGGCGCGACGCCGCCCGCGCCGAGCGCGATCGACAGGTTGTTCGGAACGGCCGTGTCGTCGAAGCCGAACTTGCGCGCGTAGCGCACGACCGTCGGCACGCCCATCGCCTTCGCGATCCGGATCGACACGGCGTTCAACGAATGCTGTAGCGCGAAGCGCAAGCTCACGAAGCCGAAGTACTCGTTGTTGAAGTTCTCCGGCCGCCAGACGCGCTCGAGCTCCGCTTGGTATTCGCCCTCCGGCGGCGAGTCGTTGACGATCGTGGCCGGCGTGAATCCGTTTTGCAGCGCGGCGGAATAGACGAACGGCTTGAACGACGAGCCGGGCTGACGCTTCGCCTGCGTCGCTCGGTTGTAGTTGCTCAGATAGAAATCGAACCCGCCCGTCAGCGCGACGAGACCGCCGTCGAGAGGATCGACTGACGCGAATGCGCCCTCGACCTCGGGAATCTGCGCGAGCCGCCAATGGCCCGCCGAATCCTGGCGGAAGCGGACGATGTCGCCGACCTTCAGCACCTCGGTGACGGACGTCGGCTTCGTGCCGACCGCGTCGTCGTTCACGAACGGCGCGGCCCACGCCATCGCGTCGAAGCCGATGGTTTGCTCGCCGCGGTCGGCGAAGAACACGCGCGCGCTCTGCGGCTCGACAGCGAGCACGACCGCTGTCTCGTAGTCGACGACGCTCGGGTGATCGTCGAGCAACGCGCGCAGCTCGGCCGCCGCCGACGCCGAACCGTGCTCGGCAGTCGCGGCGACGGGCAAGTCGACGTGCGCGAGTGGACCTCGGTAGCCGTGCCGCTCGTCGTACTCGAGCAGCGTCTTGTGCATCGCGCGGTTCGCGGCCTTCTGCAACCGGCTGTCGAGCGTGGTCGTCACCTTGAAGCCCGCCGTGTAGGCCTCCGGGCCAAAACGCCGAACCATTTCAGCGCGCACCATTTCGCCGACGTACGGCGCATCGACCTGGGTCTCTACGCCATAGCGCTTGCCGATGACCGGCTCGGCGAGCGCCGCTTGGTACTGCGGATCGGTGATTGCGCCGGTCTCGTTCATCCGGCGCAGCACGTAAGCGCGCCGCGCGCTCGCTCTCTCGACGCTCGCGACCGGGTTGAAGTCCGTGGGTCGGTTCGGAATGCCCGCGAGCAGCGCGACCTCTGCGATCGAGAGCTCGCCGAGATCCTTGCCGAAATAAGTTCGGGCCGCGGTCACGACACCGTACGAGCTCTTCCCGAAGAAGCACGTGTTCATGTACAGGTCGAGGATCTCTTCCTTCGTGAACTCACGCTCGATGCGGAACGCGAGGATCCACTCCTTGAACTTCTGGACGAAACGCTGGGGGCCCGAGCTCAAACCCGCCCGCGAGAACACGTTCAGAGTGCGCGTGATCTGCTGCGTGATCGTGCTGCCGCCGACGTTGCGGCCGCTCGGGCTGATCTCGTTCAGGATGCCGCGCAGCACGCCCCGGTAGTCGACCCCAGCGTGCTCGAAGAAGTGCTCGTCTTCCGCCGCGAGCACCGCCTTGATGAGGAGCGGGGGGATGTCGGCGTACGCGACCGGAGTGCGCTTGATGTCGCCGTACTCCGCGATCAGGCGGCCGTCGCGGCTGAATACCTGTAACGGGACGGCAATCTTGACGTGCCGCAGGTCTTCCGCCTTCGGGAGGCCCGGCGCGACGTAATAATAGGCGCCCACGCCGAGCGCTCCGACCCCCACCGCCAGCATGCCGGCGAGGGCCAAAATCGTTAGCGGAATCTTGAGGTAAGCGCTCATTTCTGAACTTGGAGTCTACTCCCTTGCCATGGCAAGGGCCTTTGTGCATAGTCCGCTCGCGTTAGGCAAACCCACTGAAAGGTGGGGACGCAAAGCCTCCGGTCTACGGGCGTGCAGCTGGCAGCGGCGCGTCTAGGATAGCGGGGCTGCCGAAGCAGTTGAACCGGCCGATTAGGGGAGCCGGTCGCTTCGCCAGCAGTTTCCTCCCTGCTCGCCTTTAAGACCGCGAAGCCCGTCCCACCCGAATTGAGTGTTTGCGGGGGCTTTCTAAACAAGCGGCGTAGTTGAGGCGGCACTAACCTCACGAGACCGAGAGCCGGTTCACACCGGTGTCCATTTGTCGTGGGTTATAGTTAAATAGAGCGTTTGAGAAAAGTCTAGGATTCGATCCCAACTTCCCGAGTTGGAAAGGAAAAGTTGTGTTTGCGAGCCGTCGGAAACGATCCCTGGTCGGCCTGGACATCACGACCTCCTCCGTCAAGCTCATCGAGCTCACGGAAAGCGGCAGGGGCTACCGAGTCGAGTCTTACGCGGCCGAGCCCACGCCGCCGAACGCGATCAACGAGAAGGCAATCGTCGACGCCGACGCGGTGGGCGAGGCGATCCGCCGAGCGCACAAGCGGGCCGGCAGCAAGACACGCGAGGCCGCGATTGCGATCAGCGGCGACGCGGCGATCACCAAAGTGATCCAGATGCCGAAGTCTTTGAGCCCGACCGACCTCGAAGGGCAAGTCGAGCTCCAAGCCGATCAGTACATCCCGTTCCCGATGGAAGAAGTCAGCTTCGACTTCGAGGTGATCGGCGATAGCGACCGCGATCCCGACATGGTCGACGTGCTGCTCGTCGCGACCCGAACGGAGAACGTCGAGCAGCGCCAAGTCGCCGTCGAGGCCGCCGGCCTCACCGCGAAAGTCGTCGACGTCGAGGCATTCGCCGTCGAGAACGCCTGCCAGTTGCTGACTCATCAGATGCCCGATGCGGGCTCCGACAAGTTCGTCGCGATCGTCGACTTCGGCGCGAGCACGACCACGTTCAGCGTGCTCAAGGATCTGAAAGTCATCTACACGCGCGACTTCGCGTTCGGCGGTCAGCAGCTGACGGAAGAGATCATGCGGACCTACGGCCTCAGCATGGAGGACGCGGGGCGAGCGAAGAAGGAAGGCGGCCTGCCGAGCAACTATCAACCCGAAGTGCTCGACGCGTTCATCGACGACATGTCGCAGCAGGTGAGCCGCTCGCTGCAATTCTTCCTCGCCTCAGGCAGCGGACGCGAGCAACCAGATCAGATTCTCGTCTGCGGCGGCTGCGCGAACATCCCCGGCGTCGCCGACGTGATCGGCAGCCGCGTCGGTGTTGCGACCCAGATCGGCGATCCGCTCGGCCAGATGAAGGTTTCGTCGCGCGCCAAGTCGCAAGGCGTGGATCGCGACGCCACGGCGTTGTTGACCGCTTGCGGTCTCGCGTTGAGGAGCTTCGACTGACATGCCACGCATAAATCTACTGCCCTGGCGCGCAGAACAGCGTCAGGAGCGCAAGAAGCAGTTCTTCATGGCTCTCGGCGGCGCCGCGATCGTCGCCGTCGGCATCGTTTACCTGTCGAAGCTCACCGTGGAGGGCTGGATCACCAATCAGAGTGGCCGCAACACGATTCTGACGCACGAGATCGCCGAGCTCGATAAGCAAATCGAGGAGATCAAGGGTCTCGAGAACCAACGCGAACGGCTGATCGCGCGCATGAAAGTGATCGGCGAGCTCCAGCGCTCGCGGCCCGAAGTCGTGCACTTGTTCGACGAGATCGTCAAAGCGGTTCCCGAGGGAATCCACCTCACCGAGGTAAAGCAAACCGGTAACCACATCGAGCTGCAGGGCATGGCGCAATCGAGCACGCGCGTCTCGACGTTGATGCGCAACATCGACTCGTCGGATTGGCTGAGCGATCCGGGCCTCGACGTGGTCCAGACCGTCGCGAACGGGCCAGAGCATCAGTCGCAGTTCAAGCTGTTCGCACAGCAGGTCGCGACCACGAACGACGACGATCCGAAGAGCGACGCCAAGCCGAGCAACGCGAAGCCTGCCGACCCCAAGCAGGCTAACGCGAAGCCGAAAGGGACCGCGAAATGAGCATCATCGACGATCTTCGCGGACTCGACACGAACGACCCGGGTCGTTGGCCGCTTCCGTTCAGAGTCGCCGCGGTGGCGATCGCATTCGTCGCCGTGGTCGCCATCGGCATTTACTACTTCGTCTGGCTCGACGATAAGCCGCTCCTCGATCGCGAGAAGCGAAAGGAGACAGAGCTTCGGGCCGCGTTCGAGGATCGCCAGCGCAAGGCCGCGAACTTCGATGCGTATCGCACGCAGCTCGCTGAAATCGAGCGCGACTTCGGTGCGATGTTGCGCCAGCTACCGGGCAAGACGGAGGTGCCGAGCCTGCTCGTCGACATCTCGCAAACAGGGCTCGGCGCCGGCCTCGAGGAGAAGCTGTTTCAGCCGACGGGCGAGGTGCAGAAGGACTTCTACGCGGAGCTGCCGATCAAGCTTCGTTACACCGGCAGCTATCACGAGCTCGGCAAATTTGTGAGCGGCATCGCTGCGTTGCCCCGCATCGTGACTTTACATGACATCGACATCAAGCCGGCCGAGAAGGATTCGACGAGCAGCCTCATGCTCGAAGTGACGGCGAAGACTTATCGCTATCTCGAAGAGACGGGAACGGAGACGAAGTGATGCTCGGGCGCAAAGCTGTTTTGACGCGCACGTTCGCGTTGACCGCCGTTGTGCTTTCGTTGGGCGCTTGCGGTCGGAGCAACTCGGATCTGCGCACTTATATCGACGAGGTCAAGGCTCGGCCGGGTGGACGCATCGATGCGTTGCCGACGGTGCATCCGGCGCCGACTTTCGCTTACGAGCCCGGCGATCGGCGCTCGCCTTTCGTAGCCGAGGCGCCGCAGCGCCGCGTGAGCACCGATCCGAATGCGGTCGTCGGACCGGATCCGAACCGGCCGCGCGAATTCCTCGAGCAGTTTCCGCTCGACACCATGCACATGGTCGGGACGCTGGCCGACAAGCGCGCAAGCTTCGGGCTCGTGCAGACGGCGGACGGTCTCGTGCACCGCGTGACGGTCGGCAACCACCTCGGCCAGAACTACGGTCGAGTGGTCGCGGTTACGGATTCGGAGATTCGCTTGGTGGAAATCATTTCCGACGGTCTCGGCGGGTATTTGGAACGACCCGCGAAAATCGCTCTGGCCGCCGGCAAGTAAGCGCAGGGGAGTTTAGGGAGTGAATCGTATGCTCAAGTCAGCGCCCGTTCGCAGCGGGAAGATCTCATCGTGGCTCGGCCAGGTCGTGGCAGCCGCGGCGTGGGCTCTCGCGCTCGCCCTGTCTAGCCCAATGGCGCGCGCACAAGACCTCAAGCTCGAGGCGATCGACGTGCAGCCGCTGCCGGGCCAACGGCTCGAGCTGCGCCTGCGCACGAACGGCACAGCGCCGGAGCCGATGGCGTTCACGATCGAGAACCCGGCGCGCATTTCGATCGACCTGCCGAACACCGCGCTCGGTCTCGCCAATCGCCGCCGCGACGTGAACGCGGGGCCACTCACGTCGATCCTCGCGGCCGAGGCCAACGGCCGGACGCGCATCGTCTTCAACTTGAGCAGCATGGTGCCGTATCAGACGCGCGTCGAAGGCGACAGCATCTACGTGACGCTCGGCCAAGCGCCGGACGGCGCGCCGCAACCGTCGTTCGCCGCGCAGCCTGCGCCGAGTGGGGCGCCCGGAGCGCGCGCCGCTGCCGCACAAGCGGGCCCGCGTTCGATTCGCAACATCGATTTCCGGCGCGGAACCGACGGCGCCGGCCAAGTCGTCGTCGAGCTCAACGACCCGCATACGACTGTCGACGTGCGCGAGGAAGGCGGCCGCGTCGTCGTGGACTTCCAAGACACCGCGATTCCGAACGAGCTCATGAAGCGGCTCGACGTCACCGACTTCGCGACGCCGGTGCTCACCGTCGACGCGCTGCGCGCGAATCGCAACGCTCGGCTCGTCGTGAGCGCCGCGTCCGAGTACGACCAAGTCGCGTATCAGACCGACAATCTGTTCACTCTCGAGCTCAAGCCGCCTGCGCAGAAGGCGGCCGCAACGACCTCGGGCGTTTACAACCAGAACCGTGAGTATACGGGCGAGCGGCTCACGCTGAACTTTCAGGACATCGAGACGCGTGCGGTGCTCCAGCTCATCGCCGACTTCAGCGGTCTCAGCATCGTGGTCAGCGACACGGTCATGGGCAGCGTCACGTTGCGCTTGCAGAACGTGCCTTGGGACCAGGCGCTCGACATCGTGATGACGACCAAGGGCCTCGACATGCGCCGCAACGGCAACGTGATCATCGTAGCGCCCGCCGAGGAAATCACGGCCCGCGAGCAAGCCGACCTGACGGCGCAGAAGGCGCTGCAGACGCTCGAACCGCTTCGCTCCGAGTTCATCCAAGTGAACTACGCGAAGGCTTCCGACCTCTCGACTCTGATTCGCGGCGGCAGCGCGACTGGCGGCAGCAGCGCTGGCGGCGCCGGTGCCGCGGCGGCTGCCGCAGCTGCGTCGGGTGGGAAGGCCGCCCTGCTCTCCGAGCGGGGCAGCGTCGCGGTCGACATGCGCACCAACACGCTGCTCGTGACCGACACGTCGCGGAATCTCGAGAATATCCGCCGGCTCGTGCAGACGCTCGACATTCCTGTGCGCCAGGTGTCGATCGAGACGCGCGTCGTGATCGTGAACGACGACTACCGGCGCGACCTCGGCGTGCGATTCGGCGCGACGGTCGTCAAGAGCAATACCGCGAACGGCTTGCTGTCGATGACCGGTACGGGCACCGGCTCGGATCAGATCGTCTCTTCGGGCATCAACAACATCAACACCGGCGGCACGCCGTTCCCGGTTTCGATCCCGCCGATCGGTCAGCGCTACAACGTGAACCTGCCGGTCTCGAATCCGGCCGGGTCGTTCGCGCTCGCGATCCTCGACTCCGACTACCTCGTCGACCTCGAGCTCACGGCGCTGCAGGCGGAAGGCAACGGCAAGATCGTGTCCACGCCGCGCGTCATTGCGACGAACCAGCACGAGGCCCGCATCCGCCAGGGCGTCGAGATTCCGTACCAGGAATCGTCCTCGAGCGGCGCGACGACGACGCAGTTCAAGGAGGCCGTGCTGAGCCTCACGGTCACGCCGCAGATCACGCCCGACGACCGGATCATCATGGATCTGCTCGTCACGAAGGACTCCGTCGGCCAAGTGGTTCAGAGCGCGACGGGCGGCCAGGTGCCGAGCATCGATACCCGTTCCGTCACGACCTCCGTGGTCGTGAACGACGGCCAGACAGTCGTGCTCGGCGGTATCTACGAGACCGAGCTCCGCGAGACGGTCAACAAGGTCCCGGTGCTCGGCGACATTCCGGGATTGGGGTATCTGTTCCGCAGCCGCAGCAACATCAACAACAACGCCGAACTGCTGATCTTCGTCACGCCGAAGATCCTGCGCGAAGGTGCGCGGATCGAGTGACGCGCAGGGGAATACGGACGTCTCTAGCTTTAAAGGATCAGGGACCATGCAAACGTTGAAGCATTGGCTGTTGGCGGCCGTTACCCTCGCGCTGTGCGCGTGCGGCGGCAGCGACAATTCGATCACGAACGCCGGCGGAACCACGGGCAGCGGCGGCGGCTCGGCCGCGACCATCACGCTGCTGACCTCGAGTCCGCAGATTCCGTCGGACGGATCCTCGAATGCGACGATTACCGCACTCGTGCGTGACGCCACCAACAACGTGGTCTCGGGCCAATCCGTGCAATTCACCGCGACCTCGGGCGCGCTCGTCGCCACGCAACCGCCTACGACGGACAAGAACGGCACAGTGACCGCCACGCTGAGCACCGCGGGCGACCAGACGAATCGCAACATCACTGTCACGGGAGTGAGCGGCAGCGCGCAGAGCACGATTACCGTGGCCGTCACGGGCACTGCGCTCTCGCTGAACGGCCCGACAGCGTTGCCGACCGGCAGCAGCGGCAAGTACAACGTGGTGCTCACGACGGGCGGCGGCGCGGGCATCGCGAACAAAACCGTCACGATCACCTCTTCCAAGGCCAACGGTATCTCGCAGACGCCGGTCTTCACCGACGCCACGGGCAGCGCGTCGTTCAACTTGACAGCGAACAACAACGGCGTGGACACCCTGACCGCGAGCGCGCTCGGTATACAGGCGACGATCAGCGTCAACGTGTCGTCTGACGCGTTCGTGTTCAGCTCCCCCGCGGCAAATACGGAGGTCGCTCTCGGCACTCCGGTCACCGTTACCGTCAATTGGAAGAAGAACAACGCGGCCGTCGCGAACTCGCCGATCACGTTCTCGACGACGCGCGGCACGCTGAACGCGGCCACCGCGAATACCAACGCGGCGGGCGATGCGACCGTCACGGTAACCGCGACCAACGCGGGCCCCGGAGTCGTCACCGCTACGAACACCGACGGCACGAGTATCCAACTCAACATCGAGTTCGTGGCGATCACGCCCACCGCGCTCGACTTGCAAGCGTCTCCGTTCACGATCACGGCCAACGGCCAGAGTGCGTTGACGGCGACGGTTCGCGATGCGGCGGGCAACTTCGTTAAGAACCAGACCGTGAACTTCGTCCTGACGGACGTGACCGGCGGGTCGCTGTCGGTCGCAAACGCCGTCACGAACAGCCAAGGTCAGGCCAAGACGTTTTACAACGCGAGCAATGCGACGAGCGGCGCGAACGGCGTGCGCGTGGACGCGACGGTGCAGGGCACAGCCGTAACCGACTTCGTGCAGCTGACGGTCGCGCAGCGCCAGGTGTTCATCAGCTTCGGCACCGGCAATTCGATCGAAGAGCCGAATACAGCTCAGTACGGCCAACAGTGGATCCTTCAGGTCACCGACTCGCAAGGCAACGGCGTAAGCGGCGCCGACGTGATACTGAGCATCTTGTCGACACGCTATTGGGACGGCACGCGCGTGTTCGTGTCCGGTCCGCCGGCGTTTTGGAGCACCCCGCACGTTCCGGCGGGAGGGTGCCCCGACGAGGACGTGAACCACAACGGCGTACTCGATGCGGGAGAGGACCTCAACGGCAGCGGCAAGATCGAGGCCGGTAACATCGCTTCGGTCGCGCCGGACGTCGGAACGGCTAACACGGCCACGACGGACAAGAACGGCTTCGCGCTGTTCCACGTCTACTACCCGCAGGCGTACGCCTATTGGCTCGAGGTCGCGTTGACCGCGAAGCTCACGGTCCAAGGCACCGAGTACACACGTACCCAGGTGTTCCTGCTGGACGGATCGACTGCCGACTTCACGAGTCAAAACACGTCGCCCCCGGGCGTGGTCAGCCCGTTCGGCAGCGACCAAAATTGCGCGACGCCGCCGCCGCCGCTTGGCCCGTAACGACTCCGTTCTAAGGTGCAACGACGAAGGCCGGCCAAGCGCCGGCCTTCTCTTTTTCGGCCCGCTGCGAGCGCGCGAGCACAACCGCTAGACTGTCGCCCGTGGCGACGCAGCGCACGAACGTCTATCTGATCGGGCCCATGGGCTCGGGCAAAACCGCGGTCGGCAAAAGGCTCGCGGCGCTGCTCGACAAGCAGTTCCTCGACAGCGACGCCGAGATCGAGCGCCGCTGCGGCGTCGACATTCCGTATATCTTCGAGAAAGAAGGCGAGGCGCGCTTTCGCGAGCGCGAGCGCGACGTGATCGCGGCGCTCACCGCGCTAGAAGGCGTGGTCGTCGCGACCGGCGGCGGCGCGGTGCTCGATCCCAAGAACCGCGAGCGGCTCGCGGCGACAGGCACCGTCGTCTATCTCGAAGCAACCGTCGACGCGCAGCTCAGGCGGACTCAGCCGTCGCGCAATCGCCCGCTGCTCAACGGCGGCGACCCGCGCGCGATTCTCGAGCGTCTCATGTCGATTCGCCGGCCGCTCTACGAGTCGATCGCCGACATCCGCATCGACACGACGGGCAGGCAGGTCGGCGCCGTCGCCTCGGATGTGCGCGCCAAGCTCGACGCAAGCGGCTAACGCCATTACCAAACCTCAGCGTTGCAAAAGCCGAGGACGCCTGCGAACCTTCGCGCCGTGGACAGCCTTGACGTAGCGCTCGGAGCGCGCAGCTACCCGATTCACATCGGGCCCGGCCTGATCGCCGACTCGGCGCTCTACACTACGCCCTCGAACCAGATCCTGATCGTCAGCAACGAGGTCGTCGCGCCGCTCTACTTGAGCGCCGTGCGCGCGGCACTCGGCGAGCGCGACGTGCAGACCGTCGTGCTGCCGGACGGTGAGCGACACAAGACGCTTGCTACGTTCGCGTCGATCGTCGATCGGCTCGTCGACTCGCGCTTTCACCGCGACTGCTGCCTCGTGGCGCTCGGTGGCGGCGTCGTGGGTGACGTCACCGGATACGCGGCGGCGAGCTTCCAACGCGGCGTGGATTTCATGCAGGTGCCGACGACGCTGCTCGCGCAGGTGGACTCGTCGGTCGGCGGCAAGACGGCGGTGAACCATCCGCGCGCGAAGAACATGATCGGCGCGTTCCATCAACCGATCGCGGTGCTCGCCGACACGGATACGCTCAAAACGCTGCCGCCGCGTGAGCTCGCGGCCGGGCTCGCGGAAGTGATCAAGTACGGCGTGATCGTCGACGCGGAGTTTTTCGCATGGCTCGAAAACGCTATGGGCAAGCTCCGCGCGCTCGACGCGGCGGCGCTCGCTTACGCGATCCGCCGCAGCTGCGAGATCAAAGCCGCCATCGTGGCCGAAGACGAGCGCGAGCACGGGCGCCGCGCGTTGCTGAATCTCGGCCACACGTTCGGCCACGCGCTCGAGGCGCTCGGCGGTTACGAGCGTTGGCTGCACGGCGAGGCGGTTGCGCTCGGCGTGGTGCTCGCCGCTCGCACTTCCGCGGCCATGGGTTGGATCGGCACGCGCGAGTGCGAGCGCATCGAGGCGCTGATCACGAAAGCGGGGTTGCCGACGACCGCCACCGGCATCGACCCCGACAGCGTGCTCGATCGCATGCAGCTCGACAAGAAGGCCGACCGCAAGGGCGTGAAGTTGATCCTCGTCGAGCAGCTCGGCCGCGCGGTCGTCTCGCCGGCCCCCGAACGCCCTCTGTTGCGTGCGGTGATTGCGGCCGCGTCGCGATGATCGCGCCGCTCGAGTCGGGCCGCGAGCTCGCGCCATACGCCGCGCATTCGTCGACCTCGCGAGGCCGACGCCATGTCGAAGAACCGCCGGCGTATCGCACCGAGTTCCAGCGCGACCGCGATCGTGTGATCCATTCGACCGCGTTCCGGCGCCTCGTCTACAAAACCCAGGTGTTCGTGAACTACGAGGGCGACCTCTATCGCACGCGTCTCACGCACTCGCTCGAGGTCGCGCAGATCGCGCGCACCGTCGCGCGCGCACTGTCTCTGAACGAAGACCTCGTCGAGGCAATTAGCCTCGCGCACGACCTCGGTCACACGCCGTTCGGGCACGCGGGACAGGATGCGCTCGACGCCTGCATGCGCGAGTTCGGCGGCTTCGAGCACAACTTGCAGTCGCTGCGCGTCGTCGACGAGCTCGAGGAGCGCTACGCGAGCTTTCGCGGGTTGAACCTCACCTTCGAGACGCGCGAGGGAATCCTGAAGCACTGCTCGCTCAAGAAAGCGCGCGAGCTCGGTGACGTCGGCAAACGATTCCTCGAGCGGCATCAGCCGAGCCTCGAGGCGCAGCTCGCGAATCTCGCCGACGAGATCGCGTACAACAATCACGACGTCGACGATGGGCTGCGCTCGGGGTTGATAACCCTCGAGCAGCTGGAGCAGCTGCCGTTCTTCGCGGAGCACATGCGCTGGGTCGAGAAGCGCCACTCCGCTCTCAAACCGCAGCGGCTCGGCAGCGAGACGGTGCGCCGAATGATCAGCCATCTCGTCTCCGGCCTCATCGACTCGAGCGCCGACGCGATAGCGGCAGCCGCGCCGCGCGACATCGAAGCCGTGCGCTCGCTCGGTCAGCCGCTGATTCGCTTCCCGCCCGCGCTTCAGGACGCACAGCACGCGCTGAAGAAGTTCCTGCGCGCCGAGCTCTATGCACATCCGCACGTACACCTGATGACGGAGCAGGCGCAGGAGACCGTCCGCTGGTTGTTCGAGATGCTATCGGCCGACTACGCGCTGATGCCCGAGGAGCACGCGGAGCGCGCGCACGCTGCGGCTAGGCGCGGCGACGAGGCCGCCGCCGCGCGCGTCGTCGCCGACTACATCGCGGGCATGACGGACCGCTTCGCGCTGCAAACGCGCGACGCGCTCCGCGCGAGGCTCTGAGCCGGATCGATCGCGTCTCACGAGACGCGGCGCGGGGCGCGCAAGGCCGCGCGCACGGCTCTGTTAGACTTTGCACGTGCCCGCCGCAACCCAACCTAAGATCCCGACGCGCGACCGGTTGATCTTCGCGCTCGACGTGCCGGATGTCGCCGCCGCGAAGAAGCTCGTCGGCACGCTCGGCGACGCGGTCTCGTTCTACAAAATCGGTCTCGAGCTCGCGGCATCCCCGCATTACTTCGACCTGCTCGCGTGGCTCGTCGAGCGCGGCAGCAAGGTGTTCGCGGACTGGAAGCTCTACGACATCCCGGCCACGGTGGGCGCCGCGGTACGTCAGCTCGCGCGCTCGGGCGCGTCGTTTCTCACGGTGCAAGGCGACCCCGGGGTCGTCGCGGCCGCAGCTACGACCAAGGGCGAACGGCTCAAGATTCTCGCGGTCACGGTTCTCACCAGCGTCGCGCCGAGCGACCTCGAGGACATGGGCGTCGGGGTGCCGCTCGAGGCGTTCGTCGAGCAACGCGCGACGCGGGCGGTGGCCGCGGGCGCCGATGGCGTGATTGCGTCCGGGCTCGAGGCCGCGCGGCTGCGCGCGGCGCTCGGCGCTTCGCCATTGATCGTGACTCCCGGCATCCGGCCCGCGGACGCAAAAGGCGGCGACGACCAGCGTCGCGTCGTCACGCCGACGCGCGCTTTTTCCGCCGGCGCCGACCACATCGTCGTCGGACGACCGATCCGCGACGCGGCCGACCCGCGCCGTGCCGCCCTCTCGATCCAAGAAGAGATCGCCGCTCTGTTCGGATGAACGAGCCCGCGCTCGGACCCGCACCTTCACCCGACCTCGCGGCGCGAGTTCGGCTTCGCCGAATGCGAGTCTTCGCGACCGCACTGCTGGTCGCGATGGGTGTAGCGCTGCTCGCCGCAAACGCGTTTCTCGATCGTTGGCCGTGGCTCGGCGCGGTGCGGGCGTTCGCGGAAGCCGCGCTGATCGGCGGGCTCGCGGATTGGTTCGCCGTGACCGCGCTCTTTCGCCGGCCGCTCGGCCTACCGATACCGCATACCGCGATCGTGCCGACACGCAAGGACGAGATCGGCCGCGCGCTCGCGCGTTTCATTCGCGACAACTTCTTGGTGCGCGAGGCGATCGAGCGGCGTCTCGCGCGCACCGACCTCGCCGCGCGGCTCGGCGCATGGCTATCCAAGGAGGAGAACGCCGCGCGCGTGACGCGCGACACGGGCGCCGCACTCGACTGGCTACTGCGCGCCAGCGACGGCAACGAGCTTCGCAACGGGCTCGGCACGATCCTGCGCGGCGCTTTCGACGCAGTGCCCGTGAGCTCCGGTCTCGCCGCGCTTCTCGAGGTGCTGCTGTCCGGCGCGCACGCGCAGACACTGATCGACAAGCTCGTAGGGCTCGGGCGCGCGCAGCTAGAGAGTCAGCGCGTGATGATTCGGGTGCGCATCCACGAGCGCAGCCCTTGGTGGTTGCCGAAGTTCGTCGATCAGCAGATCTTCGACGAGCTCGTCGGCGGGCTCGAGCAGATCCTCGACGCGATCGCTAGCGACCCACGACATCCGGCCCGCACCGAGATCGCCGAGGCGCTGAAGTCCCTAAAGGACTCGCTTGCGAACGACCCGGCGCTCGCAGCACGCAGCCGCGCTTTGCAGACGGAGGTGATCGAGCACCCCGCGGTTCGCTCTTACGCGCACGATCTTTGGCAGCGGCTCGACACCGATCTGCACGCGGCGCTCGCGGACTCGCGCTCGCCGCTGCGGCTCGGAGTCGAGCGCGAGATCCGCGGCATCGGGACGTCGCTCGCGACCGAGCCGGCCGTCGCCGCGAAGCTCAACGCCTGGCTCGAGCAGGTGCTGCTCTACCTGGTTGAAAACTACCGCGACCCGCTGAGCGAGATCGTGTCCGAAACCATCGAGCAATGGGATCCGCGCGCGACCTCACGCCGCATCGAGCTCGCGATCGGCACGGACCTCCAGTTCATCCGCGTGAACGGCACGGTCGTCGGCGGTCTCGTCGGCCTCCTGCTCTACCTCGGCTGGCACCTGCTCGGCTGAGCGGCTCGCGCCACCGTCTTCGCTCGATCTCCGGCCGCAAACATTCGCAGATCGTGCGAGGACGTCGAGCGTCCTTCCCGGGACCGTCGCCGCACAGGGATGTGCGGCGCCGAGCCCCAGGGATGGTCTTCCGGCGTGTCCCGGGAAGGATGCTCGGCGGCCTCGCACGATCCACCGCAACCGGGCGAACGCCGGAGATCGAGCGAAGACGGTGGTGGGAACCGCGCGGCCGAGCGTCAGGTGCGGGCTTTGAGCGCGCGGCGCAGCACCTTGCCGACGTTGCTCTTCGGCAGCTCGTCGAGGAACTCGACGTGGCGAGGGATCTTGTAGCCCGTGAGGTTCGCGCGCGCGTGCGCGATCACGTCGGCCTCCGTGAGCTTCGGGTCGCTGCGCACGACGAACAGCTTCACCGCTTCGCCGGTGCGAACGTCAGGCACGCCGATGGCGGCGACCTCACGCACCCCGCGCTGCGCCGCGGCGACGTCCTCGATCTCGTTCGGGTAGACCTTGAACCCGGACACGACGATCACGTCTTTCTTGCGATCCTCGATGAACACGTACCCCTGCGAGTCCATGCGGCCGATGTCGCCGGTGCGCAGCCAG
>Ga0070664_100001482_pt1 | contig 18706 bp, 18 predicted proteins | sample KBSC73metaG_FD_65863 | JGI IMG/M metagenome (GOLD analysis project Ga0070664, IMG submission 65863) | Corn rhizosphere microbial communities from Kellogg Biological Station, Michigan, USA - KBS C7-3 metaG | ecosystem: Host-associated > Plants > Roots > Rhizosphere > Soil ... | reverse complement strand
TACGACTAGGTACGCGCACCTAGGCGGCCGCGGGGAGCCGCTACCGTGCCTCCATGTTGGATGCACACGAGCGGTTTGTGGTCGGCGGGCCGTTGCGGATTTGGACCGAGCGGGTCGGGGATCCTGGGCTTCCCGCTGTTCTGCTGATTGCGGGGTCGGCTGCGCAGGGTGTCAGTTGGCCGGATGCGCTGGTTGGTCGGCTGGTTGAGCGTGGGGTTCAGGTGATCCGGTTCGATCATCGCGACACCGGGCGGTCCAGCGTTGTCGACTTCGATACCCATCCGTACACGATCGGGGACATGGCCCGCGACTGCCTGGCCGTGCTGGACGGTTACGGACTGGGCCGCGCTCATGTGGCGGGGACTTCCCTGGGCGGCATGATCGCGCAGTGGCTGGCGGTGCACGCGGGCGACCGGGTCCGGTCTTTGACGGTGATGTCCAGCTCACCGATGGGTCATGATCCGAGTCCGGCGTGGGCCCGGGCCCGGGCCGGGGAGCCGCCCGACCCGGATGATCTGCCGCCGCCGGCGCCGGCGTTCCTCGCACATCTGGCCGCCGGGCTGCCGCCGGGAGTGGAGTCCGACGTGGCCTTGTTCCGGGTCTTCAACGGGCCGGTGCGGCCGTTCGACGAGCCGGCCGCCCGGGCGATGCTCGAGCTGGCGCTGTCGCGGGCCACCGACCCGGCGGCCGCGGCCAACCACAACCGGGCCGTCTGGAGGCACGACCCGGACCTGCTCGCCCCGCTGTCGTCGATCACCGCGCCGACCTCGATCGTGCATGGCGATCAGGATCCGGTCTATCCGCTCGCTCACGGCGAGGCCTTGGCCGCCGCGATTCCGGGTGCGGTCCTGCACGTCGTGCCCGGGATGGGCCATGTCATGACCTCACCCGGCCTGCCTGAGGAGGTCGCCGACCTGATCCAGCTGTGACCCGCCTCGCCGGGGCGGGACCGCGCCGATGAAACGGCCGCGACCTGAGCATCGTCGAGCGCGTTCACGCGGTGAAGACGGTGGACATCTCAAAGTCCAGGTAGCGAGCCAATACGGTGGTGTGACCGTCCTTGAAGTGGACCCGGCAGATGCAGAGCACAGGCCCGTAGGCGGACGTGGACAGCCCGATCGGCATGCCGTTGCCGGGGTTGTCAATGCGGAAGGTGCGGTTTCCCCACATCCGCCCGAGGAAGAATTCGGCAGCGGCGACATCGCTCAAGTCGGCCGGGAGGCCGCGGTGGGGGCGGTTGTGGCCGACGAGGAAAGCGAAGATGTCGAACCACCGGTCGCGGCCCGGGGCTGGAGCGATCACGTGGACCAAGTGGACGTCGCGACTTGACGTGCGGACCTCTTCGCGCAGATCGGTCCAGTCCGGCGGCTCAGGCGTATTGGCGGGCTGGGTGGCGCCGGCGGGGTCAGCGTGGGGAAGTGATTGCAGTTGGTCGACCCGCGCTTTGAACCAGCCGCCAACGCTGACTTCGACACCGCTGCCGCGGTTGATCCGGTTCGCGAGCTCCTGCCCGACGCTGCGAAGTGGGCTGCGCAGGAATACCAGCATAAAGACGATCAACGCGACCCAAACAACGGTCTGAAACAGCGGGATCCACGCGCTCATCGGGACAATATTCCAGTTCGGTCGGGCGCGTGTGGTGCCGGGGAGGCGGCACGCTGTTCATGACTCGGCATGACCCTGGCCGGGGATATCCGCCTGGAGCAGGCTGTTCACCAGCCCATGGTGCCGGGGCCACCCTTGAACGGGCCGGTGATGTTCGCGGTGATCCAGCCGCCGTAGAAGTCGCCCTCCTGCGGTTCGACGAGTTCGCCGGCTACCCGGCATTCGTCGACCCGGCTCGGATAGAAGGCGACGGCTCCGGCGATTTCCGCATATGCGGGTGAGGGGCGCTCGTAGGACCACGCGGCCTGTTGCACCCGGGTCTTGCCGGCGACGACGTCCCAGTAACTGGCGACGCCCTTGAACTCGCAGTACGACCGGCCCGTGCCGGGTTCCAGCACACCATCGGCGATGTCGTCACGGGGCACGTAGTAGACCGGCGGGTGCGAGGTTTCCAGGACCCGCCAGCAGCGGTCGCTGTCCGCGATGAGGTGCCCCGCGTGCACGACTGTCACCCGGGACGTGGTGCGCTCCAAGCGTGGCGGGCGTGGGTAGTCCCAGACTGACTCCATCGGCTCAGCCTGCCAGCCCGGCCGCCATACCGCGAAGTGGCGGAGCGGCGAGACGCCGGCCGAGAAATTACGATCTCTTGCATCAGCGGCTTGGCAGCGGCGGGAGGCACAACCGTGGAGCCCAGTGCGAGTCTGAACCCGTTCCTGGCCGAACTCGACTATCCCATGTTCATCGTGACCACGGTGCATCCCGGCACCGGCGAGCGCGCCGGCTGCCTGATCGGCTTTGCCTCGCAATGCAGCATCGAGCCGGACCGGTTCGTCGTATGGCTCTCCGAGCACAACCACACCTACCGCGTGGCGCTCCACGCGCAAATGCTCACCGTCCACAGCTTGACCCGCGCACAGCGCGATCTGGCCTCCCTGTTCGCGACCCGCACCGGCGACGAGGTGGACAAGTTCACCCGGTGCGAGTGGGAGCCGGGGCCGTCCGGTGTCCCGATCCTCACCGACTGCCCGCACTGGTTCGTCGGCACGATCCTGGACCGGGTGGTCTGGGGCAACCACACCGGGTTCCTGCTCGATCCGGTGCAGTCACACGGCCAGCGGCAGGGACCGCCGCTGATGTTCTCCGACGTCCGACATCTGCGAGCGGGACATCCGGCGTGAGGTGCCGTGGACTCGGATGATGTGCCGCGGGTGGCGCGCGAGCGGCATTCGCCGTGCGGGTGGACGGGTCGACCCGGGCGGCGTCGAGGCTCGCCCGCATCTCTGTACTCCGCGCGACGGCCATCCACGATGCTGGTAATGGCCGGCGCCGGCCATTACCGCCGAGGAGGACACCATGGCAATGATCGATGTCACCGGACTGCACCACGTGCGGATCACGGTCACCGACCTGGAGCGGTCGCGGGCGTTCTACACCGAGGTGCTCGGCTTCGAGGTGGTCGCTGCGTCCTCGGGCAGCCCGGACGACCCTGCCGTGCGCAACGATCCCGCGCAGCTCTACGGCGGCGTGGTGTTCCACACCAACGGCATGCTGTTCGGGCTGCGACCGGTGGCCGACGCCCGGGACCGGTTCGTGTCCGAGCGGGTCGGGCTCGACCACATCAGCTTCACTGTCGGATCCCGCGACGCGCTCGTGCAGGCCGCCGGCCGGCTGGAGGAGCACGGCATCGTCCACGGCAAGGTCCAGGACCTGCCGGCGTTCGGTATCGCCATCCTCTCCTTCAGCGACCCGGACGGCGTCCACCTGGAACTGACCGCGCCACTGTGACGATTCGCCGGCATCTGTGGCCCCTACCCGGTCCCGGGAGACCGGCCCCGGTCGGAGTCGCCATCGGCGTCACTGGTCCACCGTGGATACCCGGATCCCCTCTTCGAAGGAGCGGATGACGGCGCAGGCCAGCACGAGTGCCCGCCGGCCGGCGGTCACCGGAACGGGCGGCTCGCGCCCCTCGCGCAACGCCGCGAGCACGTCGTCGACGTGCCGGTCGAAGGTGGCGTGGAATGCCCGATCGGTGTCGTTGAAGTAGCCTGCCCGCCAGACGTGGGCTGTTTCGTCACCGGCCCGTTGCAGGCTGAACCGGCGCACGGTGTCATGGATGAGCACGCGGCCGGCCGTGCCGTTGAGCTCGACGAGGTGGGTGTCCGGATACGCGTAGGACGAGTCGTACGTCCCGACCAGGCTCCCGACCGCCCCGTTCGCGAACCGCAACGCCACCACGAGGGTCGACCAGCCCGTTCCACTCGGATCGGCCAGTTGGGCCATGACCGAGGTGATCGGACCGCACAGGTGCTCGAGCATGTCGAAGCCGTGGCACTGGGTCTCGATGAGGTTGGCGTGGGGGTGCCTGCTCGTGCCCGCCTCGCCCCCGAAGCGCCAGGTGGCGAACGCGAGCCGGCCCAGGTCGCCGCGGGCCAGCGCGGCAGCCGCGAGCCGCACGGGTTTGGCATAGCGGTGGTTGAAGTTGATCGCCACGAACAGGTTGCGCGCGGCGGCCTCCGCCACCAGGGTTTCGGCCTCGTCGAGGGAGAAGACCAACGGCTTCTCGACGAGCAACGGCACTCCGCAGCGGATCAGGTGCAGCGTCGGTTCGAAGTGTGCCTCGTTCGGCAGGCACACCGAGACCAGGTCGGGCCGTTCGCGGCCGATCATCTCGTCGATGTCGACGTAGGCCCGTGCTCCGAACTCCTGCGCCCGGGCGGTCGTGCGGGCCGGATCGCGCCCCACGACGGCCACCAGCGACGTGTCCGTGCGGGCGGCGAAGAGTTCCGCGTGCTGGCGGCCCCACCACTCACCGGTCCCGACGACGGCGACCCGCAGCGGTGGCACCGCGCCGCGCTCTTCGGGCCGGCTCACTCCGGGAGCGAACCGCGCCGCCCCCCGGTTCACCGGAGCCTCCGCCGGGCGAGGCGGGACTGGATCAGCACCACGACGATCAGGAAGATGCCGCTGACGACCTGCTGGTAGTACGCGGTGAGGGTGCCCACCTGATTGATCAGATTCTGGATCACCTTGAGCAGCAGGACACCGGCGAGCGTTCCGCTGAGCGAGCCGGCGCCGCCGGACAGCAGCGTGCCTCCGATGACCACGGCGGCGATCGCCTCCAGTTCACGCCCCTCGCCGATGGTCGGCAGCCCCGACTGCGTCTGCGCGGCGACGAGCACGCCGGCGATGCCGGCGAGGACGGCGCTGGCGACGTAGACGAGCAACCGGACCCGGGCGACCGGCAGTCCCATGAGCTCGGCGGCCTCCTGGTTGTCACCGACGGCGAACACCGCCTGGCCGAACCGGGTCCGGTTGAGGACCAGCACTCCGACGCCGAACGCCAGGAGCGCCAACCACACGGGCGCGTGCAGACCGAGCCAGCGCGCCTGGCCGAGCCGGGTCAACGTCAGGTCGGCCGGGATGATGTACACGGTGTTGCCCTCGTCGGCGACCGCGAACGCCAGGCCGCGGGCGAACAGCAGGGCGGCCAGCGTGACGATGAACGGTGCGATCCTCGCCCGCGCGATGAGCAAGCCGTTCACGAGTCCGAACGCGGCGCACACCAGTAGTGGCAGGACGATCGCGGCGACGCTTCCCCACCGGGCGCCGTATGCGGTGAGAACGCCGGCCAGCGCCAGCAACGAGCCCACCGACAGGTCGATGCCCCCGCTGATGATCACGAACGTCATCCCGATCGCGATCAGCAGCAGGTACGAGCTGTCCAGCGCGATGTTGCCGAAGTTCTGCGCACTGGCGAAGCTGTCGCCGAAGACAAGCGATCCGCCGATGACGACCAGCGCCAGCACGATGGGGGCGCCGGCACGGTCCGGCCGCCACCGCCGGCCGCGTATCGTCAGGCGTCGCCGCGCCGGTGCGGCGATCACCTCCGGTGTCGTCGTCATGCCCGGCTCCGTCCACGTTGGACATACACGGCCGCGACGATGATCGCCGCCTGGATCATGCGGGCGGTCGAGTCCGGCAGGTTCTGCTGGATGACCGTCGCGGTGATGAGTTGCATCAGCAGCGCTCCGGTCAGCGTGCCGAGGATGCGGACGCGGCCGCCGGACAGCGGTGTCCCGCCGACGACGACCGCCGTGATGGCGCTCAGTTCGATGAGCAGCCCGACGAACGACGGGTCGCTCGCGCCTTGGCGGGCGGTGCTCAGCACGCCGGCGGCGGCGGCGAGGACACCGCTCACGACATACACGGCGACGAGCGTCCGCTTGACGGGAAGGCCGGCGAGACTCGCGGCCGCCCGGTTGCCGCCGACCGCGAGGAGCTGCCGGCCGAACGCGGCCCGGCGAACCACGACGCCGGCGATGACGGCGACTGCCAGCACGAGCAGCACGCTGATCGGCACCCCGAGCACCGAGTCGTTGCCGAGCGAGTCGAGCGTCGGATCGAACAGCTCGGTAAGCCGACCGTTGGCGAACACCAGCGCCAACCCTCGCCCGGCCACCAGCACTCCGAGGGTGGCGATGATGGGCTGCATTCCGGCGAACGCGACGAGCGACCCGTTGACCGCGCCGACGGCGACGCCCGCCAGAAGAGCGACCGCGATGGCGGGCCACACCCCGTAGCCGATGTACAACGGGAGCAGCGCGGCACTGATCGCCATCGTCGAGCCGACGGACAGGTCGATGCCTTCGGTGGCGATGACCAGTGCCATGCCGATCGCCACGATGGCCACCGGAGCGACCTGCACCAGTTGCAGCCGCAGATTGGCCAGCGTGGCGAAGTTGGGTGTGAAGAGCAGGTTGAAGGCCAGGATCAACGCGGTCGCGACGTAGACACCGCCGACCTGAAGGAAACGCAGGACGTCGGCCCGGTTCCGCCGCCGGCGCAGCGTGTCAAGCATGGGGGTCCTCCGGCGCGGGGGCGTCCGTCGTCGACGGCTCCGCCGCCGCCTCGTCCGACGCGACGGCGATCGCGCGCATGACGCGTTCCTCGCTCACGTCGTCGCCCCGCAACGTCGCGACCACCGCGCCGTCACGCAGAACCAACACCCGGTCGGCACCCTCGACGACCTCCTCCAGCTCCGAGGAGATCAGGACGACGCCGAGGCCCTGCTCGGCCAGTTCGTCGATGAGCGACTGGATCTCGGCCTTGGCGCCGACGTCGACACCGCGCGTCGGCTCGTCGAGAATCAGCACCTTGGGGTGCAGGCAGAGCATGCGTGCGAGGAGGACCTTCTGCTGGTTGCCGCCGGACAGCTCGCGCACCTTCTGGTCGGTGCTTGCCACCTTGATGCGCAGCCGCTTGACGAACGTGTCGACGAGGTCGGCCTGACGCCGGTCGGACAGGAATCCGGCGGTGGTGAGTCTCGGCAGCGCGGCGAGAACGATGTTGTCGCGTACCGACAGCTCGGCGATGACGCCCTCGGCCTTGCGGTCCTCCGGGATCATGCCGACGCCGTTGCGGATCGCCGCGGCGGGTGACCAGCGCCGCCTGGTGCGCCCGTCGACGCTGACCGAACCGCTGTCCACAGGGTCGGCACCGAACATCGCCTTCGCGGTCTCGGTGCGGCCCGAGCCGAGCAGCCCGGCCAGGCCCACGACCTCACCGGCGTGCACGTCGACGGTGACGTCGTCGAGGTACGGGCGCCGGCTGAGTCCCACGGCGCGCAGTGTCGGCTCGCCGGCGACGCTGCGGTGCTCGTCGGTGAACGTGGTCGCCCCGTGCTCGCGCACGTCGTCGATGTCGCGACCGAGCATGGTGGCCACCAGCCGCAACCTGGTGGTGCCGGCCACGGGGCCGGTGTGCGCGCGCCGCCCGTCGCGCAGCACCGTGACCCGCTCGCAGAAGCGGAACACCTCGTCGAGCTTGTGCGTCACGTACAGGACGGCGACGCGCTCGCGGCGCAGCGTGTCGACCACGCCGGCCAGCAGGTCGACCTCGCGCGGTTCGAGGGACGACGTGGGCTCGTCCATGATGACGACGCGGGCCTCGGTGGACAGCGCCCGGGCCACCGCGATCATCTGTTGGACGCCGAGTCCGAGTTCGCCGAGCGGGCGGCGGACGTCGACGCTGATGCCGTAGCGGGACAGCGTCTCCCGGGCGGCGCGATGCATGCTGCGGTAGTCGATGAGGCCCAGCCTGTTCGTCGGTTCCCGGCCGAGGAACAGGTTGCTGGCGACGCTGCGCAGCGGCACCAGGTTGACCTCCTGGTAGATGGTGCTGATCCCGGCGGCCTGCGCGTCGCGGGGGCGGGCGAAGGCGACCGGTTCGCCGAGGTAGCGCACTTCGCCGGCGTCCGGCCGGTAGACCCCCGTGATGAGCTTGATGAGGGTCGACTTGCCGGCGCCGTTCTCGCCGACGAGCGCGTGCACCTCGCCGGAGTTCAGTTCGAGCGACACGCCGTCAAGGGCGCGCACTCCGGCGAACTGCTTGCTCACCGACCGCACGTCGATGGCGGGCGTGGTCATGCCGGGTCCCCACTCCGTGGTGACCCGCCCTGACCGGGCGGGCTCTGCTCGATGATGCCCTCGCTTCGCTCGGTCACGCCGGGTCCCCACTCCGTGGCGACCCGCCCTGACCGGGCGGGCTCTGCTCGATGATGCCCTCGCTTCGCTCGGTCACGCCGGGTCCCCACTCCGTGGTGACCCGCCCTGACCGGGCGGGCTCTGCTCGATGATGCCCTCGCTTCGCTCGGTCATGCGGCGGGCTCACTCTCCGCGTCGAGTACGCCGGCCGTGGCGGTGCGGCCGCCACGGCCGGCGGACGGTCCGGTCAGTACGCGTTGGCGAGTTCGGCCTGGGCGTTTTCCTTCGTGTATTCCTTGTCGGAGATGATGGTCTTCTCCGCGACGCCCTTGCCGCTGTAGAAGTCCTCCAACGCCTGGAAGGCGAGCGGGCCGAAGCGCGGGTTGGACTCGATGACGCCCGCGATCCAACCGTCGAGGATGCCCTGTACGGCGCCCTTGGTCCCGTCGATCGTGATGATCTTGACGTCGCCCGGCTTCTTGTTCGCGCCCTTGAGCGCCGCCACGGCACCGAGCGCCATCTCGTCGTTCTCGGCGTAGATGGCGGTGATGTCGGGGTTGGCGGAGATGAGTTGCTCGGTGACCTTCTGGCCCTTCTCCCGGGTGAAGTCGCCGGTCTGCTCCGCGACCACCTTCAGCTTGGAGCCCTTGGCGGTCAACTGATCCTTGAAGCCCTTGGTGCGGTCGACTGTCACGTTGACCCCTGACGCGCCGAGCAGGATCGCCACGTTGCCTTGATCACCGGTCGCCTTGATCATGGCGTCCGCGGCCCGCTCGCCCTGCTTGACGAAGTCCGATCCGATCCATCCCAGGTAGTCCTTGCACGCCGTCTTCGTGGTCAGCAACCGGTCGATCGTCATGACCGGCACCTTGGCGTCCTGGGCCGCCTTCAGCGCCGGATCGAGACCCTCCGAGTTCAGCGGCGAGATGATCAGAGCCTTGGCGCCCTGGGCGATCATGCCCTGGATATCGGCGATCTCCTTGTTGAGGTCCGACTGGGCGTTGGTGGTGATGAGCTTGATCCCGCGCTTGGCCGCCTCGTCCTTGATGGACTGCGTCTCGGTGATCCGGAAGGGGTTGGCCTCCTTCTCCGACTGCGCGAATCCGACCGTGATGTTCTTCAGGTCGAGCTTGGGCACACCGCCGTTGTACTTCTCCGGTGTGCATCCGCCGGCGCCGGAGGTGGCCTGGACCTGTTGGGCGGCGTCGTTCCCAGCGGCCGGTGCGCCGTCGTCGGCGCTCTTGGTGCAGGCGCCGGCGGCGAGGACGAGAGCTGCCAGAGCGGTGACGGCGGTGCCACGGCTGGTGAGTCGTCTGAACCGGGACATCGTTGCCTCCCTTTCACATGGGTACGGCGAACGGGGCGCCGTGCCCGGGTGGAGAGGACTGGCGCCACGACATGAAAGACTTTGGCTGAAACTGATCGGATACTAGTCGCAGGCTGCCAAGTTCTGTCAAGAGCCGACGCGCATTGACAGATCCCGCGTCCCTACGGGCAAGATCCGAAAGGGGTCATGCGACCCTGACGTCGATGCCTTCCGCGCGCAGTCGGGCCACCATCTCGGGGTCCGCGTCGGCGTCCGTCACCAGGACGTCCATCCGATCGCTCGGCACCGTCTGGCACATCGTGTCCCGGCCCAGCTTGGTATGGTCCGCCAGCACTACGACCTGGCGGCCGGCGGCCATCATCGCCTGGTCCGTCGCCGCCGCGAAGACGTTCGGCGTCGTCAGACCCCGTTCGACGGTCACGCCGTCACCGGAGAGGAACACCTGCGCGCCGCGCAGGCCCTGGAGCGCCTGCTCGGTGCTCGGGCCGACCACGGCGCCGATCGACCGGCGCAGGGCACCGCCGATCAGCACCACGTCGATCTGTGGAGCGGCGACGAGCGCACTGGTCACCGTGATCGAGTTCGTGACCACGGTGAGCTGACTGATCGCGGCGAGGTGGTGCGCGAGCGCTGTCGTGGTGCGGCCCGGGCCGAGCAGAACGGCGCTGCCCGGTACCACGAGCGCGGCCGCGCTCGCCGCGATGGCCTGCCGTTGCCGGTGAACCGGATCCGACTGCTCCTCGGACCCGCCGGCCGCCGGAGCGGTCGGGCCGGCGGTAGGCGGCGGAACCGGTACGCCCGCCGGGCCGACGCCGCCACGCGTCGCGGTGAGCAGGCCCTCTGCCACCATCGAGCGCAGGTCCCGGCGCACCGTCGACTCCGAGGTCTCGAGTGCCTCGGCGAGTTCCCGGAACGACACGTAGCCCCGGTCACGCACCTGTTCGAGCAGCCGTCGACGACGCTCGGCCATCAACACTTACGGCACCTCCCGCCGAGAAGAGTCGTGCAAAATATGTCAGATCTTGTCACGACTGTCCAGCAGCGTGCGGAAGCGCGCGTACGCGACCTCTGCGGCCTCCGAGCGGCCCGGCTCGAACAGGCGCGGCGGAAGCGACCGCGCCACGACGGCGCGCGCCTCGGCCAGCGAGCCGAGTTCGCCCGTTGCCCACGCCTGGACGAGCAGGTTGCCCACGGCGGTCGCCTCGACCGGTCCGGCCAGCACCGGCCGCGCGGTCAGGTCGGCGGTGAGCTGGCACAGCAACGGATTCGCCGCTCCTCCGCCCACGATGTGCACGACCTCCGCCCGCTGGCCGGCGAGTCGCTCGGCGCGCTCGAGCGTCCACCGGTGCTTGCAGGCGAGGCTGTCCAGCACGCACCGCACGACGGCGGCCTCGTCCTCCGGCACCGGTTCACCGGTCATCCGGCAGGTCGCCGCGATCTGTGCCGGCATGTCCCGGGGCGCGACGAAGTCGGGGCTGTCCGGATCGACGAGGCTCCGGAACGCGGGAGCGGCCGCGGCCGCGGCCGCCAGTTCGCCGTACGGCGGTGACCGCCACGCCGCCCGGCATCGCTGCAGCAGCCACAGGCCGGTGCCGTTGCGCAGGAATCTCGTGGTGCCGCCGACCCCCGCCTCGTTGGAGAAACCGGCGCGCATGGCCTCGTCGGTCAACACCGGTGCGGTGAGCTCGAGCCCCACGAGCGACCACGTGCCGGCGGAGATGTAGCCGAACGCCGCTGTCGCGGCGGGTACCGCCGCCACCGCCGAGGCGGTGTCGTGCCCGGCAACCGTCCACAGTGGAATCCTCGGATCGTCGACCAGCGAGCCGACGCGGGTGCCGGCGGGCATGACCTCGTGGTCGAACAGCCGGCGCGGAATGCCCAGCTTTTCGATCACCGGCATCGCCCACGTGCGCGTGGTGACGTCCAGAAGTTGGCTGGTGCTCGCGATCGTCTGTTCGGCCGCCAGCTCTCCGGTCAGCCAGTATCCGAACAGATCCGGCAGCATCACCAGTCGCTGCGCGACGTCCAGGTGCGGCGAGCCCTCCATCGCGACGAGCTGACTGGCGGTGTTGATCGGCAGCGACGGCGTACCGGTCGCCCGGTAGATCGCGCCGGAGCCGACCCTGGCCGCGACGAGCGCCGGGGCGGACCGGGTACGCGCGTCGCGGTAGTGCCAGGGGTTGCCGACCAGCCGCCCGTCGCGGTCGAGCAGCGCGAAGTCGTTGCCCCACGCGTCGATACCGACGCCACGGGGCGGCGAACCGGCGGCGCCACCGGCGGCAGCGATCCCCGCCGACAGGTCCGCGAACAGCGCCAGGACGTCCCAATGCAGACCGCCGGGCACCGCCACCGGGCGGTTGACGAAGCGATGGGCCTCCTCGACCGCGAGCCGGCCGTCCCGAAGCGTTCCACGCACCACCCGACCGCTCTCCGCACCGAGATCGATGGCCAGGAAGACGGACACCGCAAGAGCCTAGCTCCCACGCGCAGGGCTAGCCGCTGGTCACCGTCGGGATCCGACCGGGCCGGTGGACCCGCCCCGGGCCAGGACACCGGTGCGCAGTACCGCCGTCAACCGGGGCCGGTTGTCCAACTGGCGCAGGAGCGCCTCCACACCGAGCCGGCCGAGTTCCATGCCGGGTGTGGTGACGGTGGTCAAGGGGGGATCACACATCTCGGCGAAGTCGGCCGAGCTCAACAGGGACAGCACCGAGATGTCGTCGGGCACGGGTCGGTCGAGCCGCCTGAGCTCAGCGGTGAGGCCCGCCGCGCCCGCCTCGTCCTGGATGATCACGGCCGTCGTGCTCGGCGCGGTGGCCAGCAGCTCGCGGGCGGCCTCGCGACCCGAGGCGGCGTCCGATCGGCAGTACAGCACAACCGGGCCGATGCCGCGTTCGGTCGACAGCTCCCGGTAGGCCGCCTCGGAGCGGACGTACGGACCGAATCCCGCGACACCCTCCTCGTCGCGAGTTCCGTTGACGAATGCGATGTGCCGGTGCCCCAGCCCCGCCAGGTGGTCCATGGCCATCCGCATCGAGGCCGCGATGTCGACGTCGACATAGTCCAGGCCGGTGAGGTCGCGGGTGCGGCCGATGAGCGTGAAGGGCGTGTCCAGTCCGCGCAGTGCTTCCACCCGCGCATCGTCCAGCTGCACCGACATCAGCAGCACCCCGTCGACGAGCTTCTGCCCCACCAGGGCGACCAGTTCGTCGCCGTCGTTGCCCACCGGCCAGATCACCAGATGGTGGTTGGAGTCCTTCGCGGCTTGCGCGGCGCCGAGGATGAACTCCCGGGTGGCCGCCCCCGGCCACAGCCGCGAGAGCGGCGTGACGAGCGCGAGGATCTGGGTGCGGCGACTGGCCAGCGCACGCGCGACGATGTTGGGCCGGAAGCCGAGCTCGGCCATCGCTCGTTCGATCCGCCGCCGGGTCTCGGGCGTGACCGGTTTGGTGTTGTTGACCACGAACGAAACGGTCGCGATCGACACCCCTGCCGCCTCCGCGACCTGCCGCATGGTGACCGCCATTCGCGCGTCCTCCGATCGCCGGTTTGGAAGGACCTGTTGACAACCCGTCGGCTGGCTCCCACACTCTACCGCGAGCCAGGTATAGCGCTTAACCAACCCATTCCCATAATTCTTCGAAACCACCCGGCCCATTTGGTTAAGCGCTATACCATCGTGACATCGAGTCAGCCGAAGGAGCTGCACCGACGATGAAGAAACGACTGGCGACGCTCGCCGCCCTGGTGACCCTGACGCCCTTGACCCTCGCTGCGTGCGGCGACGACTCGCCGCCCGCCAACGCGACGGTCGACAGCCTGACCCTCCTCGACTACTACTCCGACGAGCCGACGAATTCACTGGTCCAGGCGCTGGTGGACAAGTGCGGCACCGCGATCGGAACCAAGATCAACCGGACGGCCGTTCCGGGACCGTCGCTCATCCAGAAGGTGCTCCAGCAGGCGTCGTCGAAAACGCTGCCGGACGTGCTGATGCTGGACAACCCGGATATCCAGCAGATCGCCGCTACCGGCGCACTCGCGCCGCTCGGCGACTACGGGATCAAGACCGACGGCTACGCCGAGGGCCCGGTGTCCGCCGCGACCTACAAGGGCAAGTTGTACGGTCTGCAGCCCGCCGCCAACACGATCGGAATCTTCTACAACAAGGACGTGCTGACCAAGGCCGGTGTGACCCCGCCAACCACGTGGGATGAGCTGAAGTCGACCGCCAAGAAGCTGACCACCGGCGACCAGTACGGCTTCGCGTTCAACGCGACCGCCGATTTCGAGGGCGCCTGGCAGTTCCTGCCGCCGATGTGGACCAACGGTGGCGACGAGACCAAGCTCAAGGACCCGCAGGTGGCCGAGGCGCTCGCGCTGTGGAAGGACCTCGTCGACAGTGGTGTGTCGTCCAAGAGCGTGGTCACCTGGGGTCAGGGAGACGTCAACGACCAGTTCATCGCCGGCAAGGCCGCGATGATGCTCAACGGTCCGTGGAACATCCCGGCCATCGACAAGGCGAAGGTGAACTTCGGCGTGGTCTCGTTCCCGGTCAACAAGGCGGGCCAGACGTCGACCGCCCCGCTGGGCGGCGAGGCGTGGACGGTACCGCAGACCGGCAACAAGGCGAAGATGAACAAGGCCGCCGAGTTCGTCAAGTGCATGAACAGCGATGAGAACCAGATGCAGCGGGCGAAGGACGGCGGCCTGGTGCCGACCAAGCTCGCCCTGGCCGACAAGTTCAAGACCGAGGTCCCGTCGATGGCGGGCTTCGTCGACGCGGTCGCCCACGCGCGGGCGCGCACCGGCAAGCTCGGCGAGAAGTGGCCCGACACCGCCAAGGTGATCTACACCGGCATGCAACTCGTGCTCACCGGCCAGGCGGCTCCGGCCGACGCCATGGCCAAGGCCGGTGCCTAGCCGCTCCATGACGAAGACGACCAGCCCCGCGTCGGCCCGCAGCACGGGCCGGCGCGGGGAGGAGATCACGAAGATCCTCTTCGTGGTGCCGGCGGCCGTGGCCATCGTCGTCCTGTTCGGCTACCCCGTGGTGAAGAACCTGGTCATGAGCTTCCAGGACTACACCCTGGCGACCTTCTTCACCGGCGAGGCGCCGTGGGTCGGGCTGCAGAACTTCGCGACGGTGGTCGGCGACGCGCTGTTCACCAAGGCGCTCGTCAACACGGCGCTGTTCACCGCGGGCTCCATCGCCGGCCAGTTCGCGATCGGCCTGGCGCTGGCCCTGTTCTTCCACCGGAACTTCCCGCTCAACCGGGTCGTGCGCGCGCTGTTCCTGCTGCCCTGGTTGATGCCGTTGATCGTGGGCAGCGCCGCCTGGCGCGCGGTGCTGGAACAGGACAGCGGGATCCTGAACGTCACGCTGGAGCGTCTCGGAATCATCGATTCGCCGGTGCCGTGGCTGGCGTCCTCGGATGTCGCGCTGGTCTCGGTGATCCTGGTGAACATCTGGCTGGGCATCCCGTTCAACCTGACCCTGCTGTACAGCGGCCTGCAGGACATCCCGGAGGAGCTTTACGAGGCGGCCGCGCTGGACGGCGCGACCGGGTGGCGGTCGTTCCGGTACATCACCTGGCCCAACCTGAGAGAGGTCGTCGGCATCGTGCTGATGCTGGGGGTCATCTACACCCTCAAGGTGATCGACATCATCCTGGGCCTGACCCATGGCGGCCCGGCCAACGCCACCGAGACCATCGCCACGCAGTCCTACGAGCGCTCGTTCGTGGAGTTCAAGTTCGGCCAGGGTGCCGCCCTCAGCAACATCCTGATCGTCATCTCGCTGGCCTTCGCGATCCTGTACCTGCGGGCCACCCGACGCCGGATCGACGAGTAGGGAGTCGACGATGTCCGCTCGCCGCCCCCGGGCCGCGATCCGCACCGCGGTCGCACTCGTCCTGCTGGCCCTGATGCTCTTCCCGGTCTACTGGATGCTCAACATCTCGTTGCAGCCCAGCGGCAACACGCTTTCCGGGACGTTCTTCCCGACCGACCCGACCCTCGCCGGCTACCGCACCGCGCTCCAGGACCAGGGCCGGAACCTCGTCACCAGCCTGCTTGTCGCGTCCGGAACCGTGGTGGTGACGTTGCTGGTCTCCACTCCCTGCGCGTACGCTCTGGCCCAGTTCCGGTTCCGCTGGATCAGCTGGGCGCTGCTGGCCCTGCTGATCTCCCAGATGATCCCGGGTATCGTGATCGCGAACGCCCTCTACACCCTCTACGAGCGGCTCGGCGTGCTCAACTCGGTTCCCGGCCTCATCGTCGCCAACGCCGCCAACGCGATCCCGTTCGGCATCCTCATCCTGCGCTCGTTCATGCTCGGAGTGCCACCGTCCATCGTGGAGGCCGCGCGCGTCGACGGTGCCGGTCCGATCCGATCGCTGGTGTCCGTGGTGGTGCCGATCAGCCGGAACGCGCTCATCACCGTCGGGCTGTTCGCGTTCCTGTTCGCCTGGAGCGACTTCATCTTCGCGCTGACGCTGACCACCAAGGGCACCGTCGTGCCGGTCACGCTGGGCATCTACACGTATCTCGGCGCGCACGTCGACAACTGGAGCGCAGTCATGGCGACCGCGGTGCTCGCCTGCATTCCGGCCGTCATCCTGCTCGTGGTCGCCCAGAAGTACATCGCCGCCGGAGCGACCGGCGGCGCCGTCAAGTAGCGCCAATCCATCGAAGGAACACATGTCCAACCGCACACGCGTGCTCGTCTGGGGCGAACACCGGCACGAACGGATCGAGCCGCACGTCGCCGCGATCTACCCGGACGGCATGCACACCACCATCGCCGCCGGGATCGTCGAGCACCTCGGCGACCGGGCCAGGGTCCGCACGACCACTCTCGACGAGCCAGAACACGGCCTTCCCGACGCGGTGCTCGACGACCTCGACGTCCTCGTCTGGTGGGGACACGCCGCGCACGGCGAGGTGGCCGACGAGGTCGTCGAGCGGGTCCACCGGCACGTGCTCAGCGGGCTGGGTCTGGTCGTCCTGCATTCCGGCCACTGGTCGAAGATCTTCCGCGCGCTGATGGGCACCACCTGCACGCTGCGTTGGCGCAGCGCCAGGGATCGGGAACTGGTGTGGACGGTGGATCCGACGCATCCGATCGCCGAGGGCGTACCGAGCCCGATCGTCATCGACGAGCAGGAGATGTACGGCGAGTTCTTCGACATACCCGCCCCGGACGAGCTCGTCTTCATCTCCTCGTTCACCGGAGGCGAGGTGTTCCGCAGCGGGTGCACCTTCCGGCGCGGGCACGGAAAGATCTTCTACTTCTCGCCCGGAGACCAGGACTACCCGGTGTACCACCACAACGACGTACGCCGCGTCATCGCCAACGGCGTCGCCTGGGCGCACACCGACCGGCCCCGGACGCTGCCCACGCTTCTGCGCCACGAGACGGGTGAGTTCTTCACCGGACACGGCTACACCGGCCCGATCGACGAAACGCGCGCCGATGTCCGCGCCAACTGAGCCGCTGCGGCTGATCCAGGTCGGCGCCGGAGCAATGGGCCGGGTGTGGCTCGACGTCATCGCGCGGTCGGTCGACACTCAGCTCGTCGGCATCGTGGACCTCGACCTCGACGCCGCCCGGCGGGCGGTCGACGCCGCCGGTCTCCTCGACGTTACGAGCGCCACCACGGTGGAGGAGCTGCTCGGCCGCGTCGCGGCCGACGCCGTGATCACCGTGACGACCGCGGACGCGCACGCCGAGGTCAGCACGACGGCCCTGCTGGGCGGACTGCCGGTGCTTTGTGAAAAGCCCGCGGCCGACACGACGAGCGCGGCCCTGTCGATGGTTGCCGCCGCCGAGGTGAGCGACCGGCTGCTGATGGTCTCCCAGTCCCGCCGCTACTGGCGCAACCTGGCCGCCCTGCGGGGTCAGCTCGCCCGGCTCGGCCGTATCGGCTTCGTGGAATGCAGCTTCTTCCGCGGCCCGCGGTTCGGTGGCTTCCGCGACGAGATGCCGCATCCGCTGCTGGCCGACATGGCGATACACCACTTCGACATCGCGCGCGATCTCATCGGCAGTGATCCGGTGGGGATCACCTGCGAGTCGTTCAACCCGAGCTGGAGCTGGTACGCCGGCGATGCCGCCGCCCAGGCGTTCGCGACGTTCGCCGACGGCACCCGGTTCTCCTATACGGGCAGCTGGTGCAGCCCCGCGCTGGAGACATCGTGGAACGGCACGTGGCGGATCAGCGGCGAGGCGGGCACCGTGCTCTGGGACGGCGACCGGCCACCCGTCGCCCGGACCACCGACGGCACACCGATCCCCGCGGTCGCGGGAACCGGCCCCGAGGAGGTCGCCGGCGCCCTGGCGGAGTTCGTCGCCGCGATCCGCACGGGGACCGTCCCGTCCGGTGAGATCCACCGCAACGTGATGAGTCTGGCCATGGTCGAGGGAGCGATCCGGTCGGCGCACACCGGTCGACGGGTGATTCTCGCCGACCTGCTCGACGAGGCGTACCGGCACGCCCTCGCAACCGAACAACGTCCGGAACTGCGGGCGGCGCTGGCCGCCTGGCCGTCCGTCCACGAAGTAGTAGCGAATTCGATGAAGGGCTGACATGCGGATCACCGGTTACCGGACCCTGACGACCGTCCAGGAATGGGGTCGGCCCGTCGGCGATGCGAACGGCGTTTTCGCCGACGGGGTCACCTCCGTGCCGATCGTCCTGGTCGACACCGACGAGGGAATCACCGGCGTCGGCTTCGGGCCGGGCGTGCAACTCGAGGCCGTGTTCGCCGCCGTCGACGGCGAGGATCCGCGCAGCGTGACCGCACTCTACGACCGCATGCTGCGGCAGACATTCAAGGCGGGCCACGCCGGCGCGGTCTTCGGCACCATCGGCGCGCTGGACACCGCGTTGTGGGACATCAAGGCCCAGGCGGCCGGCGAGCCGCTCTGGCGGCTGCTCGGCGGGCGCGACCGCGACGTCCCCGCCTACGCCTCGGGGCTGGACATCGGCCTCACCGACGCCGAACTCGTCGCCACGTACGAGACCTACGCGCGGTACGGCCTTCGCGCCGCGAAGCTCAAGGGCGGTCTGGACATCGAAGACGACGTGCGCCGCCTCACGCTCGTCCGGGACGTTCTCACGGAGGCCGGCCGCGGCTCGCGACCGAGCCTGATGCTCGACGTGAACGAGTCGTGGACGCGCAAGCAAGCGGTCCGTCACGTCCGGGAGATCGAGCGCACCCTGGATCTCACCTGGATCGAGGAACCGGTACGGCGCTGGGACGCCGAGGGACTGGCCGTCGTCAGCCG
>Ga0070664_100001479_pt1 | contig 18721 bp, 18 predicted proteins | sample KBSC73metaG_FD_65863 | JGI IMG/M metagenome (GOLD analysis project Ga0070664, IMG submission 65863) | Corn rhizosphere microbial communities from Kellogg Biological Station, Michigan, USA - KBS C7-3 metaG | ecosystem: Host-associated > Plants > Roots > Rhizosphere > Soil ... | reverse complement strand
GGGAGGTCCTTGAAGAAGACCTGTTCCTGGAGGTTCTTTGTGCCCGTCGAGACGAGGACGCGTTGACGGCTCAGGATCGCCGGAATGAGATAGGCGAGCGTCTTGCCTGTGCCGGTACCTGCTTCCGCAAGTAGCGTTCCGCCGTTGTCAATGACTGCAGCAACAGCCGCCGCCATGCGGCGCTGACCGTCGCGCGGCTCGAACCCCGGCATCGCTCGCGCGATGGGGCCGACGTCGGACAGAACCGAGGTTACCGAGATACCGAGCTCCGACACGTTCTCGCTCGCTTGATCACCTTCCTGGCACGACTCGAAATCGGCGCCGGCCATCGATGCGATAGGTTTCGAAATCATCGTGGTCGACGGTGAAGACCAGATTCAGACGCTGACGCCGGGCGAGATGAACGAGTGTAGCGCCCGCAAAGTTCATCGGCCGATCGGCATAGCGTTTCATCAGGGCCTCCAGATCGGGCAAGTCGCTATCATCGACTGGAAGAACCGTGATCGCGCCCGAGCGCAGGAATCCCCAGGCAGCGGCCAGACTACGCCGATCGTCGCCGAGCAGATGGAATACTTCACAGAGAACGGCAGCCGACGTCGCCAGCGGCAGTCGAAGCTCTCTGAACGCGGACGAGCAACGACCATGCCACCGATCGTTGCGATCGAGAAGCGCCAGGATCCCCCCAGTGTCGATCAGCCCGTTAGCGGCCACGGCGCGCCTTGAGGAGTTTCCGGAGGCGCCCGCGCGCCCGAGCGGCCCGGTCCGGGTCGGACCCGGCGAGGGCGCCCACGAAGCGTGTCGCCGCGGTACGAAGCCGCTCCTGCTCGGCATCGGCGCCTTCTGCCGCGCCGGTTCGTGCGCTCATCCACTCGCCCGTAACTCGGTCGAGTAATTCGGCCACGCTGACGCGCTCCTCTCGAGCGACGTGCTCGAGGGCGGCCTTGCGGGCGGCTGAAATCCGCCAGCTGTACACGTCAGTTTTGGCCATGCACTACAGTGTAGTGCATCACGAGCGGACCCGGCAAATTCACACGAAAGCCGGACCATCCCCAAATCACCAGCGATCCAACAATCAAAGATCACTTATTCAACAATTGCGTGTCGTATAGCGGGAATCGTTTACAGAGTTCCTCGACCTCGGTCTTGACCATGCCAATGACGCGGTCGTCCTCCGGGGCGGCGAGTACGCGCGCCATCAAGCCGCCGATCTGTTCCATCTCCGCTTCGCGCATGCCTCGCGTCGTCAGCGCCGGCGTGCCGACGCGAATCCCGCTCGCCACCATCGGTGGATTCTGATCGAACGGAATGGCGTTCTTGTTGACCGTAATCCCCGCCTTGCCGAGTGTGGCCTCGGCCACCTTCCCGGTGACACCCTTTGAGAACACATCGACCAGCATCAGGTGGTTGTCGGTGCCGCCGCTGACCAGCCGGTAGCCGTTGCTCGTGAGCGATCGTGCCAGCGCCTGCGCATTCGCCAGTATCTGTTTCTGGTACGCGAGAAACGACGGTTCCATCGCTTCTTTGAAGCAGACGGCCTTGGCGGCGATGATGTGCATCAGCGGGCCGCCTTGCACGCCGGGGAAGAGCGCCTTGTCCAGATCTTTCGCGTACTGCTCGCGGCAGAGAATCAGGCCGGCGCGCGGGCCGCGCAGCGTCTTGTGCGTGGTCGACGTCACGAAGTCGGCGTGCGGGACGGGGCTCGGATGCACGCCGGCGGCCACCAGCCCGGCGATGTGAGCCATGTCGACGACCATGACGGCACCGACTGCCTTCGCGACGACCGCGATGCGAGCGAAGTCGATCACGCGTGGATAGGCGCTCGCCCCCACCATGATCATCGCGGGCTTGCGTTCGCGCGCGAGCCGCTCGAGCTCCTCGTAGTCGATTCGCTCGTCGTCTTTGCGGACGCCGTACGGAACGATGTTATAGAGCTTGCCGGAGAAGTTGAGCGGATGGCCGTGCGTGAGATGTCCGCCGTGGGCGAGGTTCATGCCGAGCACGGTGTCGCCTGGCTTCACCGTTGCGAAGTACACCGACATGTTGGCTTGCGCGCCCGAGTGCGGCTGCACGTTCGCGTGCTCGGCGCCGAATAGTTTCTTCGCGCGAGAGATCGCGAGCGATTCGGCGACGTCCACGAACTCGCATCCGCCGTAATAGCGCCGGCCCGGATAGCCCTCGGCGTACTTGTTCGTCATCACCGAGCCGGCTGCTTCGAGCACCGCCCGGCTCACGAAATTCTCGGACGCGATAAGCTCCAGCCCTTCGGCCTGGCGATGCGTCTCGTTCTGGATGGCGGCAGCGATGTCGGGATCGGTTTCAGCAAGTGAGCGCATGGGGCTGATTTTACTTCCGACCGTTGACAGTAGAGGCGGGCCTTCCGCCTTCGCCACAGGTATGAAGCGGACCGCCGTAGCTCGAAGAGCGGAGGTGGTCAGGCCCGCCTGGCAATCGGCGAGTCTCAAGGCTCGCCGCTACGGCTGCCTACTGCATACTTGTCCTGTGAGCACTGTCGTGATCACCGCCCGTGGGGAACAGCGGCTGCGAACCGGTCATCCCTGGATCTATCGCGCCGACGTGGCGGACGTCGACGCCGCCGGTGGTGACATCGTCGAGGTCATCGGTCCACGACGACGGACGCTGGGGCACGCGCTGTTCAGCGATCGGTCACAGATTCCGATCAGGATGCTGGCGCGCGGCGATACCCCATTCGACGCGTCGATGCTGCGCGCCAGACTCGCGCGCGCGATTCAGTTTCGCGACTCGCTCGCGATCGACGCCACCGCGTACAGGGTTGTGCACGGCGAGGCCGATTTGCTGCCGTCGCTCGTAATCGATCGGTACGGCGCGTACCTCGTGCTGCAGGCGCTCTCGCAAGGCATGGACCGGTTGCTGACCTCGGTCACAGGCTGGTTGTCGGAGTTATTCGCGCCGAAGGGGATCCTGGCGCGCAACGATCCCAAAGTCCGTGCGCTCGAGGGTCTCGAGCAGACGGTGGAAGTCCTCGCCGGCTCGGTGCCCGACACAGTTGTTGTGCGCGAGGGGCCGATCGAGTACGAAGTGGACCTTCGCAGGGGGCAGAAGACGGGTCTCTTCCTCGACCAGCGCGAGAATCGCGAGGCCGCGGCACGCTACGCGCGCGGGCGGCTGCTCGACTGCTTCAGCTATCACGGTGGCTTCGCGTTGCGGCTTGCCGGGCAGTGCTCGACCGCCGAGGCGATTGACATCTCGCCGGATGCCATCGCGCACATCGAGTCGAACGCCGCGCGCAATCGCGTGGCCAATCTCACCGTGCGCGAAGCGAACGTCTTCGACGAGTTGCGCCGGCGCGAAAAAGCCGGCGAACGTTATGACACGATCGTGCTCGATCCGCCGGCCTTTGCGAAGAACAAAGCGTCGGTTCCAAACGCACTGGCCGGTTACAAGGAGATCAATCTCCGCGCGATGCGCTTACTCTCGCCAGGGGGATATCTCGTGAGTTGCAGCTGTTCCTACAACGTCAACGAAGACACGTTTGCGGCCGTGCTGCACGAAGCATCCGTCGACAGCCACACTCCGGTCACACTTGTCGAGAAGCGGATGCAGGGACGTGATCACCCAGTGCTGGTCGGTGCCCCGGAGACGTACTACTTGAAATGTTTCATCCTTCGCCGAGTCGAGTGAGAGTGGGGTCAGACCCCTTCACATTTCTTCGCGCGCAAAACTGTGAAGGGGTCTGACCCCTTCACGTGACTTCACATTGTCGAGTCGAATGCGATGTCGAACATCACCCATTACGAAGATCACGTGGGGGCCAACGCGTCGAAAGTGTTCAAGGCGACGCTGTTTCGCAGCGAGCGCCTCATGCTGGGACTCAATTGTCTCCACCCCGGACAGGAGCAGCACCCTCATGTTCACGGCGGACAGGACAAGTTCTACTTCGTCGTCGAGGGCACCGGCGAGTTCGTCGTCGGCGACGAGCGCCGTACCGCGGGCGAAGGGATGGTGGTCTGGGCGCCGGCAGACGTCAGCCACGGGGTGGTGAACACAGGTGACAGCCGTCTCGTGCTGTTGATCGGCATCGCGCCATTTCCCGCTGGTTCGTAGGGGCGGGTCTTTCTCGTCCACCATCGCCTTCTGCGAAGGTGGAAGACCCGCCTGCAATTCAGGCTAAAGTCTGGGTAGCATCGTCCAATTTCTGGTGAGGAGTGAAGCGCGGGGCTGTGATGCGTCGAGTGTTAGTGGTGGCGATTCTTCTGCTCTCGGCAACTGCCGCGCGCGCGCAGACGCCTCGCGAGGCTCCTCAGGAAGGCTATAGCCTCCACGACGAGCGTTCCATAGGGCCGTTCGCCATTCAGCGTTGGGTCAGCACAACGATGCCGGATGTATCACCTTCCGGCATGTGCGATTGCCTGACCGTCGTCTATTCGGGCGATCGTCATGTCGCGACGATAGGCACCGCGGGGACGCTCTCGGCGTCCACCATGTCAGAGTTGACCGGCACGGACATCAATGGGGATGGTTTTCCCGATGTGGTCGTGTCGGCCTGGTCCGGCGGGGCACACTGCTGCTATTCGATGGCGGTGTATTCCGTCGGAGAAGCCGTCAGGCCGATCCTGGTGTTGGAAACCGGCAACTGCGGTCCGGGCGAGTTCGCGGACCTCGACGGAAATGGAACGAAGGAGTTCATCACGTGCGACGATCGGTGGGCGTACAACTACTGCTCGTTCGCGGACTCACCGTTCCCGCGTGTGATCTATTCGTACGACCCTGCGCGCGGCAGCTACGTGCTGGAGACGCCACATTTCGCCAGCAGCTACCGCGATCAGCTTGCGGCTGCACTAGAGGAAGCGCAGAACTGGATGTCGGAGTCCAGCGGCAGAGACATCGGCCTCGATAAATGCCGGCTCCTTCGACCGATGCTCGGGCTGATGTATGGCGGCCGCTTCTCCGACGGCCTGGCCTTGTTGCGCGGGCTCTACCGCGGCGCCGATCGCGCCGACTTCGAGCGCGAGACAGTCGAAAAAGTTCGAACGAGTCCGTTGTGGGTCGAGCACTGAGGATTCAGCCGGCTCAGTCCGCGACGCGGGTCGCTCGGATCAGGAACGTCCGCGGAAGACCAGGTATCGTCCGTGGCATGACGGGCATCACCCAGCGGCCATAACTGGCCTCTGGCTCCCCGGGCAAGACAACGTTCGATTCCCAGCCTTTCGATGCCATGAAGGCCTCTGGATCGGCAACACCGAATTGCCATGGACACCCGAGCTCAGTCAGCTTCTTGAGATAGGCGGCCATGAAGGGCGAGGTCAACACTTCGCGGTTCACTGCGTCGAGACCGATCCAGCTCCCCGGTGCCGAGATGCCGCGCACGGCGTCGAAAAGCGAGTGCACCGCGGGCTCATCCAGGTAGTACAGCAATCCTTCGGCAAGAAACGCCGCCTTCTTCGCCGGATCGAAACCGGCGCTCACCAGTGCCGGCACCCACGGCTGCGCCAGGTCCTGACGCACGATGCGGCGATCGCACGGCGGCGTCGCGTTCATCCGCGCGAGCACCGCCTCCTTGTGCCTGAACACGTCGTCGCGATCGACTTCGAACACGCGCACGCCGCCGGGCCACTCGAGACGAAACGCGCGCGCATCCATGCCGGCGGCAAGGATCACGACCTGATCGATAGGCGACTCCCGTACCGCTTTCAGCAGACTGTGATCGAAGAAGCGCGTACGAATCGTGAGGAACGGGTCGGGGCCGGTGAAGGTCCCCATACCGGCGGCAGTTCGCATCGCATACAACACCTCGTATCCCGCCTCACCGGCCAGCTCGCGTGCATAGGGATCGCGATAGAGCGGTGCTGCATGCTCGGTTTCGAGTCCGCGATTGGCGGCGACCCATCGCGACGTCAAGCCGACTCCCGTCATTCCGGTGAGCGGGCCGGCGACCGCCTTCTGTAATTGCGCGATGAGCGCGGCGCGCTCGTCATCGGGTAGCCGTGTGTCCGGCATCGAATCGAGTGGCACCTTCCACACCGGCGCCCCCCACATCGGGTCGCCGACATAGCGCGGAATGATGTGCCAGTGTAGATGCGGCACCACGTTGCCGAGCGATTCGACGTTGACGTGATCGGGCTTCACGGCGCGGGCGACGGCCTGCTGCGCGGTGAAGAGATCTCCGGCCAGCGCGAGCCATTCGGGGCGAGAGAGCTGATCGATGCGCGCGACGTGCCGCGAATCGAAAATCAGCTGGCACTGCCCACGATAGGTCTGGTTCTTCGTCAGATACAGCGACGACACCGTGAGCGGCGTCACCAGGTCCCAGTGCTCGTTGAAGGGCGGTCGCGGCGCATCCAACGGACAGCCGGCGCCGGCGACGAGCGCTGCCCACTTCGTTTTGTCGGTCATCGTTGCTCCATGCTGCCGATCGCGGAGGCTGAAGCCTCCGCGCTACGAGTGACGGGGTGACGGAGAGCGCGGGCTCAGCCCCGCGCATTGACAAGTGGCCTGCGTCAATCCAACGGCGGCGGCACGCGGCGCCGCGTGGCCTGCTCGAATGCGTACGCCAGCTCGATCAACCGCCCTTCGCTGCACGCGGTTCCCGTGAAGCTGACGCCGATCGGCGATGGTTTTGGATCGAAGCCCGTGACATCGACGGGATTCGGCACCATCGCGAACGGCACCATCACGGTCGGGTAGCCTGGTTTCGCGGCAAGGGCCGCCCCAATCGCGCCCGGGAAGACAAGGGCATCGAGCTGATTGTTCTGGAGTGCCGCGTCGATGCCATCGCGACCCGCGAGCGTGACGTCCTTCTCGCGGTCGGCCTGGTATCGGGCGCGGTCGGCCTGCACATCCATTTCGTCCGAGTTGTCGAGTTGCGACTGCCCGTACTTCAGCGTGCCGGCCGCCGCATGCGCGCGATTCCAGGTGCGCAGCTCGTCGAGTGTCTTGACCGGCGCCCGGTCGCCAAGCGATGCGAGCCACGCGTTGAAATCGCGCTTCATGCCGTACTTGAACACCACGGAACAGTCATCGTCGTGCCCCTTCGCGTCGCCCGGTCCGCTGCAAATCGGCCACAGCAGGATGTTGCGTGCGGGATCCTTCGTGACGACAGATGGAATGTCGGCGGGATCGACCACCGTGGCGCCCTGCGCGCGCAAAATCGAGATCGCATCCTCCATCACGGCTTTCTGTGCGTCGTTGAGGCCCCCGCTCGGGCCGCGTGCGTCCGTTGCAGGAATCGCATCGTAGTAGAACGCGCGCGGGATCCCGATGCGAGCGCCCTTGAGCCCGTCACGTTTCAGATGCTCTCTGTAGTCGTGTCCCGCCGGCGCGGCACATGTCTTGGTCGCCGGGTCGTTGGGATCCGGCTGCGCGCTCTCGAGAACGCCGAGCATGATGGCGGCGTCGGTCACCGACCTGGCCATTGGTCCCGGTGTGTCTTGATCTGCCGCGATCGGGATCACTCCGTAGCGGCTGATGCGTCCCACCGTCGGCTTGATGCCGGCCAGCATCGTCTGGTTCGACGGGCTCAGGATCGAGCCGGATGTCTCGGTGCCGACGTTGGCGGCCCAGAAACTTGCCGCGGTGCCGATGCCGGAGCTCGAACCGCCAGTTGCGAGCACCGGCCTGCCGTCGGCGTTGTCTCGCGGATCTCGTCGCGGATCGTACGGGTTGAAGCCATACCCGGCGAGCGAGTTGTAGTTGGTGGGCATCCGGTCGGAGACCCAGTTGGCCAGTTCCGTCATCACCGTCTTCGCAATGATGATTGCCCCGGCCTCGCGAAGGTTCCTGGTCAGCGTGGCTTCGTACGGCGGAACGAGTCGCGCAAATGCCAGCGCGCCTCCCGTAGTCGGCATATCCGTCGTGTGGATGTTGTCCTTGAGTGCGATCGGGATGCCGTGCAGCGGGCCGCGGATACGGCCTGCGCGCCGTTCGCGGTCGCGCTCGTCGGCCTCGGCGAGCGCTCGCGGGTTGATCGTGATCGCCGCGTGCAGCCTATCCTCGTAGGTCGCAATGCGGACGAGCGACTGAGTCACAATGTCTCGCGACGTGGTGCGGCCCTGTTCCATGGCGAGGCGCATCTCGTCGATGGAAGCTTCAACGACCGTGAATCCGGGACTCTGGGCTCGGGACTCGGGACTCGGGATCCGGGATCCGCCCTTCTGTGTTCCAGGTTGTTGCGTGGTTGCGCACGCTGCTGCGAACGTGCAGAGCAGCAACACGAAACCAAGCGGCGACAAACGAGTCATGACAGAGCAATCTTACGCGGAACAATAGATCGATGAACCAAGACTCTCGCCCCCTCGCACCTTCGCCCCCTCGAACCGCATTGATCACAGGTGCGTCCTCAGGCATCGGCGCGGCGTTCGCAGACGAGTTCGCGGCGCGCGGCTTCGCTCTCGTCATTACAGCCCGGCGCGAAGATCGCCTGCGCGAGGTCGCGACAAGACTGGAACGAACGCACGGCCGCCGCGTGGAGGTCGTCGCGAGCGATCTGTCACAGAGGGATGCCGCCGCGCGCCTCTGTTACGACGTGGCATCCCGCGGGTTGACGATCGACGCGCTCGTCAACAACGCGGGCTATGGTGTGCCCGGAACGTATCTCGCATCGCCCTGGGCTCGTCACGAGGCGATGCTGAATCTGATGGTGATGGCGGTTTCGGAACTGACCCATCGACTGCTGCCTGGAATGGTCGAACGCCGCTATGGCCGCATCATCAATGTCGCTTCGCTGGCGGGCCTGGTGCCGGCGCCGGCCGGCCACACGCTCTACGCCGCGACCAAGGCGTTCGCGATCAAGTTTTCAGAAGCGCTCGCGCACGAGGGGCGACCACACGGCGTGCATGTGACGGCTGTCTGCCCCGGCTTCACGATGAGTGAATTCCACGACGTGACCGGGACACGCGCGCAAGTCAGCAAGCTGCCCGCGTGGATGTGGATGGACGCACCGACTGTCGCTCGTCAGGGCTTCGACGCCGTGATGGACGGCGTGCCGATCTACATCAACGGACGCGCCAACCGCGCGATCGAGGCGTTCGTCCGACATCTTCCGCAAGCGGTCGTCATGTGGGCCGGTCGCAGGCTCGGCAGGTCTTACAGAAAAACCTAGCTCGCCAAGTGCTGTCTCGCGAGCCGCTCGACGAGCGCTGAGAGTGTTTCGTTGTCGAGCGTGAAGGCACCGGCGTCGGTCGACCACGCGAGCTTGTAGCTGCGCGACATCGCCGACACCCAGATCTGCCGGACCGGCGCGTTGGGGCTGACGACGAACTTCGCAGGGGAGGGATCTTCGAAAATCACCTGCAGCACGCCGTTCTGCAACTCGACCTCGAAGCCCTCTTCATCGGCGAGTGGCAGCAGACCGCGTTGGAGGCCTTCGAGCGCGCGATCGGCCTGCAGGCGGAACTCTTGTTCCGTCAAACGGAACTCCTGTTCCGTCATTGAGTGGAGAGACGGTCTTCGGAGGCGACGTAGCTCTTGCGGGCGCGTACCACCGCACCGGCGGTTTTTACTCGCACTTCCAGCTTGTGTTCCTTGCCGTCGAGCACCGTTGGCGCGAAGCCCAAGGCATACAGGCTATGCAGTTCCTGCGCGACTCTCGTGAAAGTGGGTGCGAGCTCGTCGGTCTTCTTCAACTCGAAGTAACCGCCGCCGGTCTCGTCGGCGAGCTTGCGCAATCCGCGGTCGGGTCGCGTGCGCTGGAGCCGGACGCCATTGAAGAACTCTGACTCCAGGCCGATCGCGTAAATCATCACTTCCTTGGCTTTGGCCTTCTGAAGCACGTCGCCCTGTCCGCGGCGGCTCGCGGTGTCGTCGCCATCCGTGAAGATGAGGACGATCTTTCGCCGGCTCGTGGCGCCCTCCAGCATGTCGATGCTGGCGTCAATGGCGTCGTACAAACGCGTCGGGTTGCCGAATTGCAGATCCTTCAGCGCGCTGATCAGGTCGTCACGATCGTTCGTGAACTTGCCGCTGAACTCAATCCTGTCGCTGAATGCCCCGACCTGACCTTTGTCATCCGGGAGCATTCGGAGGATGAACTGCTCGGTCGCGGCCTTGAGGAGATTCAGGTTCGCGGTCATGCTCGCGCTGAAATCCAGCATGACGACGATCGTGAAGGGTTGCGTTTCGTCCTGGAAGAAAGAGATCTCCTGGGGCTTGCCGTTGTCGAGAATCGTGAATTGTTCCTGTTCCAGATCCGGGATGAGGCGCCCCTGTGCGTCGATCACGGTGGACAGTACGCCAACGACGCTCGTGCCTGCTTTGAACGTCGCCTGCTGCGCGAAAGCCGCGACCCCGGCAAGGACAGCGAACGCCGACACAAAAAACGGCCGTTTGAGCCCCATAAGGGGAGCTTAGCACCGCTGGGGGTTCAGTAAACAAGACCCTACATTACGCGTTTACTCTAGTACTCGGTGTGTTGGTGATTTCGGCAACGCTCGTTGTGCAGGGAAGCGCCATTTTGTTCGGCTGGCGGTGGCCGGCGGCCCCCAACACAAGCGAACTGCAGTGTAAGATTGGCGGTCATGCGAACAGCCTTGGTTCTCGTTTTTTCGCTTGCTCTCGCGACCGCCGCGGCCGCCCAGTCGTCCGTGTCGGGAATCGTCCGGGACGAGGCCAACGGCGCCGTTTCGGGCGCGTCGGTGAGTGTGCTGGGAAACAACGGTCTCGAGCAGCAGACCGTAACAGGGCCGGATGGTCGGTTTACACTGGCCGACGTACCCGGCGGCAACCTGACTATGGTCGTCCGCGCCGGCGGATTTGCCGAGTGGTCAGGATCGGTGACGCCCTCGAACGAGGTGAACGTCGTCCTCAAGATCGCGACTCTCTTCGAGACGGTCACGGTCACTCCCACGCGAACCGAGAAGCGCCTCGGCGAGGTGCCGGTCAGCGCCAACATCGTTGAGAAGGAAACCATTCAGCAGTCGCCCGCGGTTGTGGCCGACGACGTTCTGCGACAGGTGCCGACCTTCAGCCTCTTCCGTCGCAGCAGCAGCCTGTCGTCGCATCCCACGTCACAAGGCGTCTCACTCCGCGGCATCGGGCCGAGCGGTGTGAGCCGCACGCTCGTGCTGGTGGATGGCGTACCGTTCAACGATCCCTTCGGCGGCTGGGTCTACTGGACACGCGTGCCGCTCGAAAGCGTCGATCGCATCGAGGTGATCGACGGTTCGAGCTCGAGCTTGTACGGAAACTACGGCATGGGCGGTGTGATCAACATCATTCCCGCGCGCGCCGGACGGCGATCGCTCGAGTTCAAAACGCAGTACGGCAACCATAACAGCCCCAAGGGTGACTTCTTCGCCAGCAATGTGTGGGGCAAGTTCAGCGTTGCCGTCGAGGGGAGTGCGTTCGATACCGATGGGTTCCCGATCGTGACAGCGGCTGAGCGTGGGCTGATCGACAACAACGCGCAGGTCAACTTCGCGACTTTCAACGGCAAGGTCGAGTATCGCGCCAACGAGCGGTTCAACGTCTTCTTCCGCGGTGGCCATTTCAACGAGGATCGCGTCAACGGCAAGGTCGGCGAGGTCAACGACACCAAATGGACGTCGCTCGCCGGTGGCGTGCGCGTCCGCATGCCGGATGACAGCGATCTGCAGGTCACCGTCTTCGGCGACGACAACACCTTTCACAGCACCTTCCTGGCGGTCACCGCGGCGAGCGCGACGGTACCGCCTCGCAGCATCGTCCGCCTCGCCACTGATCAGAACGTTCCCGCCACCCAGGTCGGAACGATGATGCAGTGGTCGCGGCCGGTCGGTCAGAAGAATTTCTTCAGTGCCGGCTTCGACTACCGTCATGTCGACGGCGACAGCCTCGAGGATGTCTATATCGCGACGCCGGGCGCGCCCATCGTGCCACCGACCGCTCCCGCCACGCTCTCGCTGCAGCGGAATTCCGGCGGGTCGCAAAACAGTGCCGGCGCGTTCCTGCAGGACGTGATCAGCCTCAACAACCTGGTCCTGACGCTGGCCGCGAGGGTCGACGGCTGGCAGAACCGGGACGGACACATCATCGAGACCAACGTATCGACCGGTTTGCCGTCAGCGGGAAACCGTCCGACGCTCGAGGACCGCGATGACACCGTCGTGAGTCCGCGTGCGGCGGTGCTCTATCGCTTCTCAGACCGTCTATCGATATGGGGCGACCTGGGATGGGGCTTCCGCGCGCCGACGCTGAACGAGTTGTATCGGCAGTTCAGCGTGGGGTTGGTGCGGACACTTGCCAACGAGGACCTCGGTCCCGAGCGCCTGTTCGGCGGAGAAGCGGGCGTGCGAATCGAGACGTCGCGCAATTCGTCGGTTCGCTCGACGTGGTACGACAACGCGGTGAAGAACCCGGTCTCGAACGTCACAATCGGCACGAACCTGCAGCAGCGCCAGAATCTGGGACGCACTCGGGTTCGTGGGTGGCGGAACGACGTCGAGCTGCGGATCAATCCATCGCTGCGCGTGACTGCCGGGTATCTGTTCAACGACGCGAAAGTGACCGAATACGACGCCAACCCGGCGCTCGTCGGGCTCTACTTGCCGCAGGTGCCGAAGCATCGCGGTTCCGTTGGCGCCTCGTACACGAATCCGCGGTTTGCGACCATCGCAGCGACGGCCATGTTCTTCGGCCGCCAATACGACGACGACCTGAACCAGCGCACCAAGCCGGGAGAGACCGAGCCCGGCCTTCCGCCGTACGGCGTGCTCGATTTCAGCGTCTCCCGCGACTTCGGCCGCAATCTCGAGGTGTTCTTCGGCGTGCAGAATACGTTCGACACGGAGTACTACGTGATGCTCCTGCCGACGACCACCGGGTCGCCGCGCCTGATCAACGGCGGCGTGCGTGTGCGCTTCTCAGGTCGTTAACACAGTTCGCGGTTCCACGTAGCGCGGAGGCTTCAGCCTCCGCGTCGTGGTCACCGCGCAGGCTATAAAGCCTGCGCTCTACGACGAATTCATGCCACGAGCCGGCATTGTTGCAGCGCTCGCCGTGACGGCGGCGAACGCCGCGTTTGCACAATTGGATGTCTCGGCGCTCGTCGATCGGGCGGGCGCGTACGTCGAGAGCTTCCAGCACAAATTCGGCTCCGTCGTCGCCGAGGAGCGATACGAGCAGAAGCTGCGCCGAATTCCGAATCCCACCAGCACGAGCGTGCAGCAGCGCGGCGGATCCGGCCCGCAGGAAACGACGCTCGTGTCCGACTTCCTGCTCGTCGAAGTGAAGGGCGAAGGCTGGATTCCATTTCGCGACGTGTTCGAGCGCGACGGCAAGCCCGTACGCGATCGTGAATCACGCCTCGCGAAGATCTTCCTGAACGGGGGACGCAACGCCTTCGAACAAGCGCGCGCCGTCATGGATGAAGGCGCCCGCTACAACATCGGCAACATAAACCGGAACATCAATGCACCCACGCTGGCGCTGGCGTTTCTCACCGCGCAGCATCGCCGTCGCTTCGAGTTCAAGCTGGGCAAGCGCGACGATTCGGATCCTGGCGTCGCGATCGAGTACCGCGAAACGGCTCGTCCCACGTTCGTGTCGACGACCGGAGGCCGTGACCTGCCCGTGAAGGGCAAATTCTGGATCAACGAAGCTGACGGCACGGTCCTGCGCACGGAGCTCGACGCCGTCGACACCGGCGTCGAGGCGCACATCACCGTGACCTACGAGCGGGACGATGGCATCGGACTGTTCGCGCCGGCGCGGATGGAGGAACGCTACCGCCGGCCGCGCGACCCGATGGAAGTGCAAGGAGTAGCGACCTACTCGAGATTTCGCCGCTTCCAGGTCAGCACGACCGAGGAGCTGGCGCCCAACGACACACCGCGAGAGCCGTGAGGCCGAGGACCCGGGCGCGCCGCGCCCCAGAGTATGTATGATCGAGCCATGCAAAGAGCGCTATTTCTGACCGCCGTATTGGCATTGTTCGGCTGTTCGTCGGCGGCCCAGCAGGTGAATGGTGGGGAAGCTGCGGCCCGGGTGGGCGATCGCGTGATCTCCACCAAGGAGCTCGACGATCGCTGGAGGGCGCTCGACCCTTCGGGCCATGCCGAAGCAGCGCAGAAGGCGTACGAGGGGAAGCGCTCGGCTCTCGACGCCATCGTGGCGGAGATGCTGATTGCCCAGGCGGCGAAGGCCAAGAACATGACGGCGGAGGCCTACGAAGAGGCGGAACTGAAGACTCGCACCAAGCCTATCGGCGAATCTGATGTCGTGACCTTCTATCAGGCCAACATCAATCAGATGCAGGGGCGCTCGCTGGAGCTGATGGCGCCGGCGATTCGGAGGTATCTGCAGGATCAGCAGAACGAAGCGGCGCGCGCGTCGCTCATCGCGGACCTGCGCAAGACAGGGCCCGAGGTCCGAGTGCTCTTCGACGCGCCACGCCAGCCCATTGAGGTGAATGCGGACGATCCCTCGATCGGGTCTGCCTCCGCGCCGGTCACACTAATCGAGTTCTCTGATTTCCAATGCCCCTTCTGTCAACGGGTCGCGCCGACGTTGAAGCAGGTGAAGGAGAAATACGGCGACAAGCTTCGGGTGGTGTGGAAAGACTTCCCTCTGACGCAGATTCATCCCCAGGCGTTCAAGGCCGGCGAGGCCGGCCACTGCGCGGCCGATCAAGGCAAGTTCTGGGAATATCACGATCGGTTGTTCGCGAATCAGCAGGCGCTGCAACCGACCGATCTGAAGAAGTACGCCACGGATCTGGGTCTCGACGCGAACGCTTTCAATACATGCCTGGATTCGTCCAAGTATGGCGAGCGCGTGCGTGACGGCGTCGCCGAGGGCTCGCGGCTGGGTGTCAACTCCACGCCGACGATCTACATCAACGGCCGCGTCCTCTCCGGCGCGCAGCCGTTCGAGACGTTCGTAACGATGATCGACGAGGAGCTTTCGAAATCGAAGTAGGTAGTTAGGTAGCTCGGTAGCTGAGTTGCTAGGTAAGACCCAACCCGGCTACCTAGCTACCCAGCTACCCATCTACACCCAGCCAGCTACCCAGAGCCACCGACCAGGGCTCAGGGAATCAGCACGATTTTCCCGAGCGCCGCTGACTCCATCACGGCCACGTGCGCCTTGGGCGCGTCGGCCAGCGGGAATTGTTTTCCAATCACCGGCTTCAGGCTGCCGTTCTCCAGCCCGGCGCCGATCCCGGCGTGGATCTCCTCGAGGTGTTCGCGCGTCGCGTTGAAGAGCGTCATCCCGAGAATGGCGGCGTCGCGGCCCATCGATTTCCGTGGGTCGATCTCGACTCGCCCGCGATTGCCGATCACGACGATCCGGCCGTGCTGAGCGAGGACGTCGAGATCGCGATCCAGGTTGACGTTGGCCAGCATCTCGAGCACGACGTCGACACCGCGCCCGCCAGTCAGCGGCATGAGCCGTTGCAGGTAATCAGCGTCACGATGATTGAGGACCTCGTGAGCGCCCTCGCTGCGCACCAGCTTCAACCCCTCCTCGGTGCCTGCGGTGCCAATGACACGCATGCCGCATGCACGCGCGATTTGCACTGCCGCCGTTCCGACTCCGCCGCTTGCGCCATGCACGAGCACGGTTTCGCCGGGCCGCGCCTGCGCCCGCATCAGCAGCGCGCGCCAGGCGGTGGCATAAGGCACGCCGATCGCAGCTCCCTGCTGGAATGACGAACCCTCTGGCAGCGCGCTCGCTTGCCAGTCCTCGCAGAGCGCCACCTCCCCGTACCCGCCGATGACGGCATGCGCGTACACGCGATCGCCAACTCGGACGCGTGTCACGTTCGGCCCGACAGCTTGCACGATGCCACCGATGTCTGTTCCCGGCGTGTAGGGAAGGTTGGGCTTCCGCGCGTACGCGCCCGCCCGGATGTAAGTGTCCACAGGGTTGACGCCGACGGCATGAACTCGAATCGTCACCTGCCCTGGTCCCGGTATGGTTTCGGGCACGGTCTCGAGCTTCATGACGTCGGGGGAACCGAACTCACGGACGACGATGGCCTTCATGGGTGCTCCTTGTCGGGACTCGGAGTCCGGGGCTCGGGACTCAGGATCCGGGGCTCGGGATCCGTGAATCTGGTCTCGGTACGCGTTACGAAAACAATCTATCGAAGTTACCACCGAAAATCAGGGCCTGATCGCTGTCGCTGATCCCGGCCTCGGTCGCTGCCGTCTTCTGCGACTGATAGAGGGCCTGCTGCCAGCCGCGAGGAAAGAAGGACGAATCGGTTCCAAAGAGGATGCGCGAGGGCCCAAGCACGGACATGGCGGTCTTGAAAACGCCGGGGAGAGTCCAGCCCGGCGCGTAACGGATCCAGCTGTTCGAGCTCGATGTGTCGACGTGAACGTTGGGACAGGCGTCCCCGGCCATCATCGTCTCGCGCAGCATGCCGGCGCCGAAGTGCGGCACGATGAACGGCAGCCGCGGGAACGTGAGCGCCAGCCGTGTGATGCTGAGCGGATCGCCGAGACTCAGATCGAAGGAACTGGGAAGGCCGAGCTTCTTCCGCACGCCGACCGACAGGACGCCGCAATGGACGAAGATCGCAGTCCCGGGCTGAGCGGCCACGGCTTCGACGACGCGATGAACGCGCGGATCTGTAAGAGCAACGTGATGCATGGCCGGGAACAGGCACGCCACTCGCAGGCCCAGCGTTGTCACGGCATGGGCGGCGCGCTCGACAGCTTGTTCGTGGGATGGGTCGACCATGAAGAAGCCCACGAAACGCGTCGGGTATTGCGACACGGCGGCGGCGACTGACGCTTCGTCGCCAGGAACGCTGGCAATCAGCGCCGAGCGCGCCACACCGTTGGCATCGAGCTCCTGCACCCAGCGGTGGGCCAGTGCGTTCGGCGACCCCGGGTCGTCCCACTGCAGTTCCCGGCAGAGTGATTCCACGGTGTCATTGCGCCCGCGCTGGCGCGAGAGCGTTGAGAAGAACTGACTCGAGAAGAAATGGCAGTGGCTATCGTTGAGCATTGTGCATTTCGAACGTCGCAGTGTGCATGACCAGGACTTGAGACCTTTTCCACCACACGAAGGTCAGCACGAGAGCCGTCACCACGAGGCCGATGGAAAGACCGATCCACAAGCCTCTCACGCCCCATCCGAACATGAAACAGAGAGCGTATCCGACCGGCAAGCCGAGGAACCAGTGGCCAATGACGTTGACGATCATCGGCATCCGTGTTTCCGAAATGCCGCGCAGCGCGCCGGTGGCGACCGCCTGCGTGCCGTCGAAGAGCTGAAATGCCGCGGCGATCGCCAGCAGGGTTACACCGATATCGATGATTCGCTGATCGGGGGTGAAGACGCGGAGAAGCGCTGCTGGCCAGAGGAAGAACACGAGCCCCAGCGCAGCCATGATGACGCAGCCGCTGGCAAGCGCCGTCCAGCCAGCGAGCGCTGCCCGTCGTCGATCCCCGGCGCCATAGGCGTACCCGACGCGCACCGCCGCTGCCGATGACAATCCAAGAGGCACCATGAATGCGAGGGATGCGATGTTGAGCGCGATCTGATGCGACCCCGACGAGACCGGATCGAGTCGCCCTGCGAGCGCCGTGGCGAGCGCAAACACACCGACCTCGAGCGCCACCTGTGATGCGGCCGGGAATCCCAGCCCGATGAGGCGTCGAATGCGGGCGGCATCGAAGCGGAGAGAGACCTTCGGATGGCGATGACCGCGGCCGTGATGCTCGAGCCGGATAGCGGCGTAGAGGAACGCCGCCATGTACACTCGAGCCGCGTTCGTTGCCCACGCAGAACCCGCGACGCCGAGCGCGGGCATTCCAAGGTTGCCGTAGATCAGGACCCAGTTGGCGGCCGCGTTGATGACATTGGCAGTCACGAGCGCGATCATGATCGGCCGCACCAGGTGCATGCCCTGGAGATAGCGGCGAAACGAGGCGTAGAGAAGCAGCGGCAGCGCGCTGAACGCGATCACGCGCATGTACGGCCCGACCAACCGGTGCGTTTCCGGATGCAGCCCCCAGTGGTCCAGCGTGCCGTACACGAACCACGTCAGCCCCATCGCGACCGGCGCGACGCAGCAGGCAAGCCAGACACCCTGATGCAGCCACAGCAGACACTCGCGCTCATCACCGGCGCCGTGCGCCTGCGAGACGAACGCATCGAGGCCAAGCATCAGCCCCATCCCGAAGATGACGATTGCGGTGAAGACGCCGCTGGCCATACCGGCGGCGGCGATGGCCGCCGGGCCGAGTCGTCCGACCATGATCGTGTCGACCAGGCCCATGCTCATCCAGCCCACTTCGGCGAGGATGACGGGGCCGGCGAGTTTCATCAGCGGTCTGAACTCTTGCAGCATCTGTGAGGCAGCAATACAGTGGCACACGTGCGCGTGCTTCTAACAGGTTATGTGGTGGGAGTGCTGATCGGAGTGTGGCGGACCGACGGTTCGCCGGCGACGAAACTCACGCTTGCCCTGCTCTGGCCGCTCGGCCCGGTGGCCTTCTTCATCACGATTGCCAGCCTGCTCCTGGCCGCGCCGATCGCGTTCATCGGCCGTCGCGGGACTCGATCATCGTAGGGCGGGTCTTGCTTAAAGACCCGCCATGACGCCGCAGGTAGCTAGGCAGCTAGGTTGTTGGGTCGTTGGGTAGCTCGGTAATGGAGTCGCACTTAGCAACCCAGCTACCTAACAACCTAGCAACCTAAGTTGCCCAGCAACCTGAGTTGCCCAGCAACCTAAGTTACGGTTCGCCGAGCGTGTCCGTGTAGTGGCGAATCAGGAATTGCTGCGCGTCGAAGTGTTCCGAACCATGCGGTG
>Ga0070664_100001474_pt1 | contig 18768 bp, 14 predicted proteins | sample KBSC73metaG_FD_65863 | JGI IMG/M metagenome (GOLD analysis project Ga0070664, IMG submission 65863) | Corn rhizosphere microbial communities from Kellogg Biological Station, Michigan, USA - KBS C7-3 metaG | ecosystem: Host-associated > Plants > Roots > Rhizosphere > Soil ... | reverse complement strand
CTTCCGGCTTCTGTTTCAAGGCAGCTCCGGACTGCAGACGGCGCTGCCCGCACGGTATACGAGCATCGAGTTCCCGGTCGACGGATCGATCGTCGGGGTAACGATGGTCGCGTCCGTCTGGAGACGCGACCAGACCTCGCTCGGCTTCAGCGACGGGTTCGCCTGGAGCATGCGCGCGACGACCCCGGACACGATGGCGGCGGCGAACGAGGTGCCGGACTTCGTGTAGACGACTGTGCGCCGGCAGGTCGAGCACTTGATGTGTGCGCTCTGCAGGTTGTGCGCGGGCGCCCAGATGTCGACGATCGGCCCGTAGTTGGACGCCGCGGGCACGTCCTGGTTGGCGCATCCCTTCTCGTTGTAGCACTCGGCGCCGACGCACTGCCACCGCGCGTCGGCCTCGTTCGTTCCTCCCACCGATATGACCCTGCCCGGGCTCACGAACGACGTGTTGCGGTACGCCATCCGCGCGGGAGTCGAGCACGCCTGGTTCGTGTTCTGGTTGTTGGCCGAAGCGACGACGGTGATTCCGCTCCAGCCCGTGGAGTCGAGGACGAGCCCGTTGATGACGCTCTCCAGCGCCGAGACGAACGGCAGGTTGGTCGCCACGCGGACGCTGACGTTGACGAGCGCCGGCCGATGGTTTCGGTGAGGGTTCGAGGCGCTCTTGATCCAGTCGAGCGCCCAGCAGAGATGCTCCACGCTGCCGTTCTCGCCGTTGCAGGTGAAGACACGCAGCGGCACAAGCTGAACGGCCTTCGCGATTCCCAGCGTCTTGCCGCCGATGAGCGAGGCCACCGACGTGCCGTGTCCGCCCAGGTAGCTGTCGACCCAACCGCCGCACGGGTACGTTCCGTAGTCGTCCGCTTCGCCCGGCCAGACCCACGTGTCGGACGCGAACTTGACGCCATCGAGCACTCTCGACGCCCCGCTCGACGTCAGGAACTCGGTGTGTTTCTTGTTGATCCCCGTGTCGAGCGTGTAGACGACGACCGAGCTCGCCTTCTCGCAATAGCGGTAGCGGTCGTCGCCGGAGCCGATCGCCGTCCGCTGGTCGACGCGGTCGAGATTCCAGAGGCTGTTGTCCGGGGGCAGGACCTGCTCGCTCGAGAGATGCGCCTTCGCGTTCTCCTCGACGAGCCGCACTCGCGGGTCCTCGGCGAGCCGCAGCGCCTGCTCCTCCGTCAGGTTCGCCGTGAATCCGCGCACCGCGTTCTGGAGCGTGACGCGCACCGAGCCGCCGTGCTCCGCCGCGAGCTCGCTCGCGACGAAGGGCACGGACTCGCCCGGGAGCGTTTCGTCGGCGAGGAGCACGATGTACTGCCCCGGGATCCGCTCGCCCGGCGCGGCGCGCATGAACTTCGGCGCAGGCGCCTCCGCGGCGTCCGCCGGCGACGGCGGCCTTGCCACAGAGTCGCCCGAATTTACGAGAGACATCGTCACGATCAGGAGCCCCGATCCCGCGACCCGCTTCGAGAAATGGCGCATTGGCCACCCTCACTTTCCGGGTCAGGGCCCTGTCCCTAACTAATAGTTGTCGTCAGCGGGGCGGGAAAGCCGAAGGGTTTCTGGTTTCTGGTCTCTGGTCTCTGGTCTCTGGTTTCCGGGGTGAAACCAGCAACCCGAAACCGAAATCGCGACGCCTGACTGTCGGAGTTACACCCCGAACCGTTCCGGGTCCCACGAGAGGCCGAGCTCGGACGGCGGCGCCATGTAGCCCGCGAGCGCCGACGCCGCGACGACCGCCGGGCTCGCGAGGTAGCCCTCGCCGCCCAGGCCCATGCGGTTCTGCCAGTTCCGGTTGAAGCTCGTGATCGCGCGCTGGCCCTGCGTCAGTGCGTCGGGCCCCTGGCCGAAGCACGGGCCGCACCACGACTGGCGAATCTGGCCGCCGACCGAGCGGAAGACCTCCGCGATCGACTCTCCGCCGAGGCGCGGGTCCGCGACCTCGATCTGCCGCGCGACGCCGCCCGAGCCGGGGAACACGGTGAACGTGCGCGCCGTCTGCTTGAAGCCCGCGCCCCGCGCCGCGCGGAGCACGAGCGCGGCGGAGAGCAGGTCGTCGTAGCCGCCGTTCGTGCAGGAACCGATCATCGCCTTGTCGAACTGGATGCGTTCGCGCGCGACCTCGTCCGCCGGGAACGCGTTGCCGGGCGAGAACGGCTTCGCGATCATCGGCGCGATGCCCGAGAGCTCGAGCGTCTCGTCGATCTCGTAGACGGCGTCCGCCCCCGGCGCGACTCGCGGGTACGGCCGGTCGGCGCTCCGTATCCCCTTCTCCGCGTACCAAGCGTCGGTGACGTCGTCCTCGGCGAAGATCCCGTTGAGCGCCTCGCCCTCCGCCATCATGTTCGCGATCGTGTTGCGGAACGCGATCGGGAGCTGCCGGTCCGCGTCGACGAGCTCGACGGACATGCCCTGCGACTGCTTCGCGCCCCACCGGCGCAGAAGCTCGAGCACCACGTCCTTGCCCGAGACCCACGGCTGGAGCCGGCCCCGGAACACGACGCGGCGCTGCTTCGCGAGGGTGAAGTAGATGTAGCCGGTCGACCACCCGAAGCCGAGCGTCGTGGAACCCACGCCGAACCCGACCGCGCCGTAGGCGCCGTACGCGCGGCTGTGCGAGTCGGCGCCCGGGATGAACTGACCCGGCAGCACGAGGCCCTGCTCGGGAAAGTAGAAGTGGAAGATGCCGTCGCCCGGATCCGCGTACCACGGCTTCTCGATGCCGTGCAGCTTCGCGAACTCGCGTCCGATCGCCGTCTGCCGTGCGTCGTCCTCGCGGCCCGTGAACACGAAGTGATCGTTCGCGACCGCCGCGCGGCGCGGATAGATCGTGTTGCCGCCGGTGATCTGGTTGAACGTGTGGATCGCGAACGGCGCCGTGCCGTCGGAGGCCGGGAGGAGGTCCGCCCAGACGCGCAGGGTGGTGCCCGGCTTCACGGCCGCGTCCTTGTCCACGCGGTGCGCCCAGACGATCTGCTCGGTGGTGGTCAGCCGGCGCGCCGTCTCGGGATCCGGAAAGACGACCTCGGCGCGCCGTCGCACCGAGTCGCGGAACTCGCGGCGGCCGACCGCGAAGATCCCGCCGCTCGAGCGGATCTCCTCCTCCTTGGGCGACAGCGGGACGGGATCGTAGCTCCTGCCCCGCGTCTCGTTCGTCAAGCGGCGCGTCGCGGGGTCGAACGAGAGCTCGTCGCCGTCGCGGGCGTCCTCGACCGCCTCGGGCGACTGGACGACGTGGAGGCCGAGGTTCAGCGCGTTCCTCCGGAAGATGTCGCCCATGCCGTTGCCGCACACGACGACCATCTCGAGGCCCTTCTCCTCGGCGACGCCCTTCAACCCCGCCGGGCTCATCTCTCGCGACGAGCCGATGGCGAACCGGTCGCCGGCGATCAGGAACGTCTCGCCGCGGTGGACGCGCGCGCGGAAGTCGGGCATGAGGTGTCGGAACGAGCCGGCCTTCCAGCGCTCGTCGAGGGTGTCCAGGCTCTCCGACACGCAGTCGGCCGCGGGAGTGATCTGGTCCGTGTCGATCGCAGCGCGCTTCTTCCCGGGATCCGCGGGGTCCCAGAAGACGAGCGCGCGGCCGCGGATCAGGCGCGCGGTGCTCGCCGCGGCGTCGGAGGGTCTCGGGCCGGGGAGATCGTTCTCGGTGACGCCGGGTCTCAGGCGGGCGGGTTCGAGCGTGTGTGTCGGCACCGGGGGAGATTATCGCGACGGGAAGGAGCGGCGGACGCGAGGAGCGCCTACTTGCTGATCACGCTTTCGCTGCCTCCGGCGAGGCTCGTCTTGCGAACCCTCTCCTCCCAGGAGAGCTCCTGCGCCTTCTGGAAGAGCCGCGCGGCGCGCGAGAACGCGAGCTGCGCCGACTCGTACTCCTGCGCGCGCAGCAGGCGCTCTCCCTCCTCCTCGCTGTTGCGCCCCTCGCCGAAGAGATCGCCGGCGGACTCGCGCGCGTTGACGCGATCGGCCTCGATCCGCGCGAGCGCGGCCCTCAGGCGGAGCTCCTCGGTGGGGCGGCGCAGCTCCGGACGGGGGACGAGCGCGCGGCGCATCGCGGCGGCTCGCGCGAGCTGAGACGGGCCCGAGATCACGTCGCCGAACGACGCGGCGGATGCGGCGCGCGCCGAAGTCAGCGCGGCGGGAGCGATCGCGGCGGCGGCCGTCGGCGCGGGCGCCTCGGCTGCGGCGGCGACGGGGAGCGAGCCGGCGACATCGGATGCGCGGTTCGCCGCCTCGGCGCGCGGGGCGTCGGAAGGCGCGGGCGCGGGCAGAGAGATGCGGCTCGCCGCGAGGAACACGACGACGGTCAGCCCCGCGGCGGCGGCGAGCGCCGCGGCCGGGCGCCGCCACTCCGCGCCGACCGGCGCGCGGAGCCGTCGCGAGTCCTGCTCGAGGAGGCGCGTGGCGCGCGCGACGACCTCGACGGGCGCCGCGGGCTCGGGGACGACCTCGGCGGCGGGCTCCTTCCAGAGCGACATCTTCTCGATCCGGGACTCGGCCGCCGCGAAGGCGCCCTCGGCGTTCGAGCCGACGCCGTCCGAGGCGGGGAAGACCAGGACGACCGGCTTCGCGTCGTGCTCGACGGCGGTCGGCTCGAGAGCGTCGATCGCGCGGTCCACGTCGGCAAAGTCGGCGAAGTCGTCTGCGCGCCGGAACGGCGTCGGCGTCCGGCCCGCCCGGACCGCGCCGGGCTCGGCCGACTCCGCGGCCGGAGCCGTCTTCTCGTCCTTGTCTCCGCGCCGGGAGGCGGCCACCGGATTCGTCGAATCGAAGTCGGACGTCGCGACGCTCTGGCTCTCCGGGTTGAGCAGCTTGTAGAGGAAGAGCGACAGGTTCGCCGTGTAGAGCGAGAACGGGTTGCCGGTGACGATCTGCTGGAGCGCGCGGTGCGCGTCCGACGGAGTCGCGAAGCGTTCGCCCTCCGGCGCCAGGCAGCGCTGCAGGAACCGGCCGAGCTCCTCGGAGCGCGGGTCGGCGGCGCGCAGGTCGGCGGACGGGCCCTCCGGCGCGGGACGCCGCGCGGTGAGCAGCTCCACCAGCAGAGCGCCGAGCGAGTAGACGTCGGCGGACGGTCCGGCGGGCGCGACCCTTGCCTCGGGGGCGACGTACGGCGCGACCTCGGCCGCGATGCGGCCGCGCGAGAGACTCGGGCGGATCCCGTCGGCGATCCCGAATCCGCCGACGCGCACCGCGGCGTCGTGCGAGATCGAGACGAACCCGGGCCAGAGCAGGCCGTGGCGGCTCTCGATGCCCGAGCCGCCGGCGTGCTGCGCGTGCTCGAGCGCCGCGGCGATGCGCTCCGCGATCAACAGCGCGTACTCCGCCGGGATCCGGATCCCGAACGCGCGCACGCGGGCGAGCATCGTGTCGAGCGTCCAGCCGCCGGTCTCGTCCCACGTCATGAAGGGCAGGTCGTCGACGGAGTCGAGATGCGGCCGCGCGACGAGAGCGTCGTGCACGACCCGGCCGAGCGATCCCGAGTGCCGGGCCACGGCGGCGTCGACCGGCTCGGGGAGCAGATCCTCGGAGCGCAGGATGCGGAGCCGCACGAAGCGCCTCTCGTCGACCGCGTAGAGCGCGCGGAAGACGGTGCCGAGCGGATCCTCGGAGAGCTGCGCGACGAGCAGGTAATCGCCGAAGTGGCGCTGGAGGAACGGGGCCGCGGTCGTCATGAGATCGACGCGTTCCCGGCGTCGACAGAGAAGACAAAAGCGGCGGCTTTTCCGCCGAGTTGCGGAAGGCGCGACGGCTCGCGCCGCCGGACCGGGGGACGGTTCCGCGTCATCGCTTCAACTGTCCGTTTCGTGGAGTTTAGCAGCTTCCGTGCCGTCGGCCGGTGAGGAACGCGGCGGGCTTAATCCCCTGTTCAAACGACGGTTGAAGCCGCCGTGAGGGGCCCGCGATAGGTCGTGAGGTGACAAAAAAGGACAGCGAAGCCGCGGAGACCGAGGCGAAGTTTGGGGAAGAGGGAGAGCGGAGGAGGAGCCTCTCGCCCTCCGGGAGGTCGGGGCGGCCCTTGTGGCCGCCCCCTCGAAGCGACTGACGCGGAAGATGGTCCTCGATGAGGGGGCGGGGACAAGCCCCGCCCCGACCGCACCGGGGGACGTCGGCGAAAGCTATTTGACGTCGAGCAGCTCGACGTCGAAGGTCAGCGTCGAGTTTGCCGGGATCAGCCCGTTGCCGACGTTGCGCGAGCCGTACGCGAGGTCCGGCGGGATGATCAGGGTGCGCTTGCCGCCGACCTTCATCGTCGCGATGCCCTCGTCCCATCCGCGGATGACCTGGCCCTGGCCGAGCTTGAACTCGAACGGCTTACCGCGGTCGAGCGAGCTGTCGAACTTCTTGCCCTTCGCGTTGTTCTCCCAGAGCCAGCCCGTGTAGTGCATGACACACGTCTGACCCTTCTGCGGCGTCGCGCCCGTGCCGACCACCGTGTCCTCGTACTGGAGACCGCTCGGCGTGCGATGCATCTTCGACTCCTCTTTCTTCTCGGCGTCCTTCGCCGGGGCCTTGGCGTCCTGCGCGGCCAGCGGCGCCGCGAGCATCGCCGACAGCGCGGACAGTGCGATCCACTTCTTCATCGGTTCGAGTCCTTTCCGGCCCGTCCGGTCGGGGCCTGTGCGAGCGCCGGAAGCTTACTCGAAGGCTGCATGAATGACCGATGAACGCACCCGCTAGAATCGCGGCGCTCCATGCGCCCCCTCCTCATCCGGTTCGGGCTCTGCGCGCTCGGCCTCGTCTACGTCGCCATGGGCATCGCCTCGGCGCGCGTCGCGTGGCTCGGGGTCCGCGAGCGGGAGCAGGGGATCGGCGGAGCGTTGCGCGTGCTCCTCGCGCAGGGGAAGGGGAGCTGGCTCCTCGCGGCGGTGGCGGTGGGGCTCGCCGCGCTGGCGGTCGCGCGGGTCCTGGACGCTTCGCGCGGCAAGCGCAGCGTCATCTCGCGTGTCGGCCTGGTGATCGACGGTCTCGGCTACGCCGTCCTCTCGTGGACGGCGGTCGCGCTGCTGCTTCACCTGCGCCGCGGCGGACCGACCCTCACGAGGACGGGAGCGACCTGGCTGCTTTCCGAGAGCTGGGGCCCGACCGTTCTCGAGATCGCGGGGATCGTGGTCGCGGCGGGCGGGGTCCGCGAGCTCTGGATGGGACTGAGCGGGCGGCTGACGCACCGTCCCGACGCCGCGCCCCGGAAGATCGCGAACGTGCTGACGGCGATCGCGCGATTCGGCCTCGCGGCGCGCGGCGTCGTGTTGTGCGCGATCGGCTACTACATCATCCGCGCCGCGGAAGAGGTCAATCCGTCGCGCGTCCACACGATGGGCGGGACGCTGAAGCAGGTGTACGTGACTCCGTACGGCGCAGTCATCGTCGGCGTGCTCGCGGTCGGCCTCGCCGCGTACGGGATCTACCTCGTCGCCCTCGCGCTCGCGAAGCGGTCGGTCTGAGGGCTCACCGAAGACCGAGCCACTGCCGCAGCTGTTTCATCAGCGCTTCCGCCGCGGGCGGGTCCTGGTTGGCGAGGACCACGAGGGTGTAGCCGGTGTCGAGGTCCGACTCCACGACGGCGTTCGCCCCCTCGGTCCCGCCGGCGAACCCGAGCCCGCCGGAGCGCTTCCGCGGCGGCGCGTCGAGGGCCGGAGGCGGCGCCGCCTTGTCGCCGAAGAACCAATCCGTCCAACCGCGCGGCAGCAACCGGTCGCCGCGCAGCGCCGCGTCGAACGCGAGGAGGTCTGCGGCCGTCGAGTACCCGCCGCCCGCGGAGCTCGACCGGCCCGGAAGCCCGTAGACGTTGGTTCGCCATGCGTCGCCGGGCTTCTCCCGCGTGTAGCCCACGGCCCGGTTCGGCACGACGGCGTCGGGAGCGTTGACGTCCGTGCTCTTCATGCCCGCCGGCCCGAAGATCCGCTCGCGCACGTAGTCGTGGTAGTCGCGGCCCGACGCCTTCTCGACGATCAGGCCGAGCACGACGTAGCCCGCGTTCGAATACGCGCGGCCGGCGCCCGGCGGGAACTTCAGCGGGTCGGTCTCGAAGAGCCCCAGGTAGTCGCGCAGCGTGCGGATCCGGTCCTTCGGCGCCGCGTCGAACTTCTCGCCGAAGATGTCGCCCATCCCCGACGTCATCGTGAGGAGCTGCTGGATGGTGATGCGGTCGGCCTCCGGGATCTTCGTGTCCGGGAGGTGCTTGCGGATGGTGTCGGAGAGCGAGAGCTTTCCCTCGGCCGCGAGCTGCGCGATCGCCACCTGGGTGAAGATCTTGTTGATCGAGCCGATGTTGAACTTCGTGTCGGCGCGGTTGGGTACGCCGAGGCCGCGGTCCGCCATGCCGGCCGCCTCGAGCAGGAACGGCTTTCCGTCCTTCGCCATGAGGACCACTCCGGAAAACGCGTCCGACGCCGCGAGATCCGCGACGCGCGCGCGCGCGGCCGCCGCCGCCTCGGCGTCGGAGCTCTTGCGCGCCTCGGGCGGCGGGGCGTTCGGCCCCTCGCTCTGCTCGAAGCGGAGGCCGCGGATCTTCTGAGGCGGCGCCTCCTCGAGCACGAGGGAGATCTCGACCCACTCACCGGCGCGGGTCCGGGCGAGGAAGGTCGGCTTCGAGCCGGCCGCCTCGATCAGCTTCGAGAGCTCCAGCGGCCCGGTCTGCTTCGCGATGCCGGACAGCCGCTGAACGCGCTGGTCGAGCGGCATCTCGGCGAGCGCCGTCTCCGCGAAGTTCTCGGCGATGAACGCACGGATCGCCTCCGGCGTGCCCTCCGCGAACGCCTTGAGGAACGCGTCGATCCGCCGGCCCTGCGGCGTGTCCGGCAGCGGCGGCGAAGCGCCGCGGAGGACGGGCGCGAGGCAGAGAACCAGCAGGAGGGCGAGCCGGCGCAGAGGTCTCATGACCCCACTCTACGCGCCGGCGCGAACGAGGTTACGGCGGCAGAAAAGCAGGGAGGCGACATATTAGCCGCAGCTAATACATCGCCTCCTGCCCGCTGACGGGAGCCGCTACGACTTCGTTCCGACCGCCTCCGCCTTCATCTTCGCGAGGATGTCGTTGATCCGCTTCTTCTGCACCGGGTCGCTCGTCATCGTGAGCGCCTTCGAGTAGCTCTCGACGGCGGCCTTCTTGTCGCCCTTGGCGGCGAGCGCCTCGCCGAGGCTGTCGTACGTGTTCCACGAGTCCGGGTGGTCCTTGACGTTCTTGCGGAACACGGCGATCGCCTCGTCGGTCTTCTTCTGGCCGAGCAGCGAGTAACCGTAGAGGTTGATGTCGTTCTCGTTCGCGATCTTCATCGCGTCGGCGCGGAGCGCCTCCGCCTGCGCGGTGTCGCCCTGCTTCTCCAGGATCGCCGCCTTCGTGCGCAGGTTGGCGAACGTCTTCTGTGTCGTGATCGACTGGTCGGCCCACTTGAGCCCCTGCGCGAGATCGCCGTTGTGCTGCAGCTCCCATTGCGCGGCCTGGTTCCATGCCTGCCAGCCGAAGCGGCCGAGCCCTCGCAGCTGCTTCTGCAGGCTCGCCGTCACGGTCGCGTTCAGATCGATCTTGATCGGGAACGATAGCGCGAGCTTCTCCCACTGCAGGACGACGTCGACGGAGTCGTCCGTCGGATTCTCGAAGCGGTACTCGAGGCGCTCCTCCATGTCCGCCGGCTTCGGCTGAACCTGGAAGCGCGCCACGTCCTCCTTCTCGTCGTAGCTGAAGCTGCCCCACGCCGTGCTCGTGCTCGAGAGCATCACGGACCAGTTGCTCTGGCCGGGGAGCGTGTGCAGGCCGTAGGTGCCGGCCGGCAGCTGCTTGCCGCCGATCGTGAAGGGGGTCGAGACCTCGATCGTCGTGTTCTCGTTGGCGCCGGCGCGCCAGACCTGGTCGTACGGGACCAGCTCTCCCCAGATCTTGCGGTTGTTCACGGCGGGACGGTGGTAGGTGATCGTGATGTCGGTGAGACCGATTCGCTGACTCACGGACGCCGCGGGACTCGCCTGGGGCACGTCGAGCGGCGGCAGCTGAGCCGTCGCGGGGACCGCCGCCAGGACGAGCGCTCCGGCCAGGAGCCCTCCCCGGAAGAACGAACAGCGCATATGGACCTCCTCCTTCGCTTCAGAGGTCCTTACGGCAAAGCGAGAAGCGGGTTTATCGGGAGAGTCTGGTGCCGGGCCCCGAGTGCGGCGTCAGGCGGCGCTGTAACCGGACTCGGCGTCCGTGCCGTCGCTTTCGACGGGCCGGCGCGCCGGGGGAGCCGCGCTCTTCAAAGCGCAGAAGAGCAGGTCGGCCCGGCGGCGCACCCCGTGCTTGACGAGGAGGTTCGAGACGTGGAACTTCGCCGTGCGCTCGGACATGTGGAGCCGGCGCGCGATCTCCTTGTTCGACAGGTTGTCGAGGACCGCCTCGAGCACCTGTCTCTCCCGCCGCGTCAGGCCCTCGAATCCGGTCGCGTAAACGCGGAGCGGCACCGTGCAGAGCGCCGAGTCCACGAAGCGCGACAGCAGAGCGCGGCCGACCCACAGGCCGCCCCCGGCGACCGTCTCGAGCGCGCGGGGCAGCGTCGCCTCCGCCTCGGCGTACGTCATCAGGCCCTTGACGCCGAGCCGCAGCAGGGCGAAAGCGGTCGAGTCCTCGAATCGCTCGGCGAGCAGCAGGATCCGCGAGTTCGGCTGGCGCGCGTGGATGCCGGTCACGACGGCCTCGGTGACCGGGAACTGCGGGTGCGCCTCGACGATGTACGCCGACGCCTTCGGAACGGGAAGCTTTTCGAAGTCGGGGATGCGATCGGCCTCGAGGCGCCGCTCCATCAGGCGAAACCCGTGCTCACTGATGACGCGCTCGAACTGCGGCAGTACCAGCGGATGGCACCAGTAGAAACCGACCGAGCACCGGTGATTGACAGAACCCACTGAATCGGAGGTTAACGGACGGTCCGCGAAGAGCGCAACCCCTAAAATCAATTTTTTGGTGGAAGCGTCCTCCGGCGGCTCCAGTGAAAATTTTTCAAAGGGGTCGCGACACGGAGCTCATCCGACAGTCGCGCCGCCGGACTCGCGCGCGAGTCGCCGCGAAGTTGGTCTACGCGCTCGCGCTCGTCTCCGAAGAAGTCTTCTCGCTCGCGGCCGGCGCGTCGCCGTAGACGGGATGGCACCAGTGCCGATACTGCGGCTTGCGGCCGCGCACGACGTCGAAGTACAGCGCGCGCAGCGCGCCGACGACCGGGCCCATGCGTCCCGTTCCGATGGGCCGGTGATCGACGCGCGTGATCGCCGCGATCTGCACGCCCGTGCCGCAGAAGAACGCCTCGTCCGCGAGCGAGATCTCCGTGCGATCGATGCGCCGCTCGACCACCGGCACGCCGACGCCGTCGCGCAGCAGCTCGATGAGCGTGCGGCGCGTGATGCCTTCGAGCACGTTGTCCGTGACCGGCGGCGTCGCGACCGCTCCGTTCTTCACGATGAAGAAGTTCTCCGCCGATCCCTCGGCGACGTGGCCGTCCTGGTTGAGCAGGATCGCCTCGTCGAACCCGGCGCGCTGCGCGTCCGTCTTCGCGAACGCGGAGTTGACGTAGGAGCCGGTGATCTTTCCCCGCGCGGGGATCATGTTGTCGTCGACCCGCCTCCAGGAGGAGATCGTCGCGTGGACGCCCTCCTCGTTCTCGACGTACTTGCCGTACGGGAGCGACACGATCGACAGCTCCGGTGTCAGGTTGTGCAGCCGCACGCCGATCGACTCGTCGCCGTAGAACGCGAGCGGACGCGCGTAGCAGTCCTCGCGGAAGAGCTCCGCGCGGAGCAACGCGACGAGTGATTCGGTCAGATCCTCGAAGGAATAGGGCAGGCGCATGTCGAGCAGCCGAGTCGACTCGAGGAAGCGGCGGAAGTGGTCGTGCGGGCGGAAGACGAAGAGCTCCTGCTCGTCGTCGTTCCAGTAGGCGCGGATTCCGCCGAAGCAGCCGGTGCCGTAGTTCAGCGCATGGGTGAGGACTCCGACGCGCGCGTCGGAGTAGGGGACGATGCGTCCACGGAAGAACGCGTAGCGCGGAAGGGCCATGGCCGACCTCCTGTCATGCGTTGGCGAGCCGATCTCTCTGCCAGTCCACTTTGCCAGTCCATCTCGGGTGTATGCTCCGAGTGGCCATGAACATGGACCGGTTGGACCGGCGAATCAATAGCCACTTCAAGGGAAGTGGATTGGCCGCCCGCGGAAGACGCGGGGTTTCTGGTTTCTGGTTTCTGGTTTCTGGTTGCGCGCCGCGAACGAGAGGCCGGCGACCGGCAACCAAACGCCCCCCTCACGTATGACCATTGCGTCCTTCCTCTCGACGCTCGGCCGCTGGACGGAGGGAGCCGGCCCCGTCTACCGCCGGCTCGCGCACGCGATCCGCGGAGCCGTCGAGCGCGGCGAGCTCCGCGCCGGGGACCGCCTTCCTTCGGAGCGCCTCCTCGCCGAGCGGCTCGCTCTGTCGCGCACGACCGTCGTCTCCGCGTACGACGAGCTCCGGCGCGACCGCGTCGTCGAGAGCCGGCAGGGCAGCGGAACGCGCGTCGCGGGAGCGTCGACTCCGCGGACTCCCGTGCTGCTCCTCCGCGAGGATCCGTCGGGCTCCTTCCGCCGGCATCCGGTGTGGAGGAGCCTCACCGAGGGCCACGGCGGCACGATCGAGTTTCTCGGGGCGCACCTGCCGGCGCCGGACGTGCTCGCGCGCGAGGCGTCGCGCATCGACGAGAAGTCCCTGCGAGAGCTGTCGCGCGGGCCGGGCTACCTCCCCATGGGCCTCCCGGCCCTGCGCCACGCCATCGCGGCCCACCTCACCGCGTCGGGGCTGACGACGTCCGAGGACCAGGTCCTCGTCACGCACGGCGCGCAGCAGGCGATCGGCCTCGCGGCGGCGCTCCTCTGCGAGCCGGGAGACGCGGTGCTCATCGAGGACCCGACGTATCTCGGCTCGATCGACATCTTCACCGGCCGCGGTGCGCGCCTCGTCACCGTGCCGGTCGGGAGCGACGCGGCGTGGCTCGCGAGGCTGCGCGAGACGGTCGCGCGCACGCAGCCGCGTCTCGTGTACCTGATGCCGACGTTCCAGAACCCGACCGGGCTCGTGATGCCGGAGACCTGCCGGAGGACGCTCGCGCGGCTGTCGCGCGAGATGCAGGTCCCGATCCTCGAGGACAACACGCTCGGCGATCTGTCGCTGTCGCCCGTCGGGCGGCCGCCGGCGCCGATCGCGGCGTTCGACTCCGCCGCTCCGATCCTCACCGTCGGCTCCCTGTCGAAGCTCTTCTGGGGGGGACTGCGCATCGGCTGGATCCGCGCGTCCGAGGAGATCCTCCTCCGCATCACGCGCCTCAAGATCATGGCGGACCTTGGCGGCTCGCTCATCGGGCAGCTCGTCGCCGTGCGCCTGCTCGCCGAGGCCGAGCGCGTGCGCGCCATCCGCCGCCGCGAGATGCGCGAGCGCCTCGACCGGCTCACGCGCCTGCTCACGAAGCACCTTCCGGAGTGGAGCTGGGACGAGCCCGCGGGAGGCCTCTCGCTCTGGGTGAAGCTGCCCCGCGGCGACGCGAGCGCGTTCGCGCAGGCGGCCCTGCGGCACGGCGTCGCCGTCGTGCCGGGGGCTCTCGCCTCGCCGACCGGCGGATGCGCCGACCGGCTCCGCATCCCCTTCGTGCTCGAGGCCGGTCCGATGCGCGAGGGCGTGGAGCGGCTCGCGCGCGCGTGGGAGGCCTACGCGGGCGCGCAGAAGCGCCGCACCGCCGGAGTGCTCGTCTAACCGCGCGTGAGAGCGCAGCCGCTCGAGCGCGACGCGACGAGCGCGGCGACGGGATCTTCGGTCAGCGTCGCCGTCGGCTTCCGCCGGCGCGTCTAACTCGCGGCCGCCGCCTTCGCCCCCGCCGGCGGCGCGCCCTTCAGGTACTTGTCCAGGAACGCGAGGATCGCGCGCCAGCCCTCGATCTGGTTCTTCTTCTTCGTGAAGCCGTGTCCCTCGTCGGGGAAGACGACGTACTCGACCGGCACGCCGTTCTTCTTCACCGAGGCCACGATGTCGTCGGACTCGGGCTTGATGACGCGGGGGTCGTTGGCGCCCTGCAGGACGATGAGCGGCCTGCGGATCTTGTCCGTGTGGAAGACCGGCGAGGTCTCCCGCAGGAACTGCTCGTCCTTCTCGGGGTCGCCGATCTCCTTGTAGAGCGCGACGCGCTGCGACTCCCACCACTTCGGGATCGACTGCAGGGTGCGCAGCCAGTTCGAGACTCCGAAGATGTCCACGCCGACGGCGAACTCCTCGGGCTGAAACGCGAGCGCCGCGAGCACCATGTATCCGCCGTAGCTGCCGCCGATGATCCCCACGCGGCTCGCGTCGACGTAGGGCAGGCTTTGCAGGTGCTTCTTCGCCGCGACGCAGTCCCACAGAGGCTCGCGGCCGTGCTTGTGGTCGTCCGCGGTGTTGAACGACTTGCCGTAGCCCGAGCTGCCTCGGTTGTTGATGCCGAGGACGACGTAGCCGTGATTGGCGAGGTACTGGATCGCCGCGTTGTAGGTGCGGGTCGTCTGGCCGCCGGGACCGCCGTGCACCCACACGAGCGCGGGCGCCTTCGACTGCGGGCTCGCCTGCAGCGGCTTGTAGAAGATGTTCGGGATCTCCATACCGTCGAACGACTTGAACCGCACGACCTGCGCCTCGACGAGGTCGTCCGGGTCGATCGCCTTCGACATCGTGTCGGTGAGCCTCACGGGCGCCTTCGACCCGAAGGCATACACCCAGAGGTTGTTCGGGCTGCGGCTCGAGTCGAGCTGGAAGGCGAGCATCTTCTCGTCCGGCGAGACGCGCACGGAGCCGATGTCGCCCTCCGGCAGCGGCGGAATCGCGACCGCGGCTCCCGTCCTGCCGTCCCAGACCCGCAGCGCGCTCCGGCCGTCCTCGTTGACCGAGGAGAGGCGGTACTTGCCGTTCTTCGAGAAGACGGTCCACTCGACGTCCCAGTCGGCCTTCTCGACGTCCTCGGACTTGCCGCTCGCGAGCTCGTAGCGGCGCACGCGCGTGAACTCGGAGCCGTCGTTGGTCAGGTAGTAGAGCCACTTCGAGTCCGGGTCGAAGGCGGCGGGGTCGTAGGTGGCGGTGCCCTCGTGCTTCGAGATGGGCGTCATCGTCTTCGCGGCCGTGTTCCACAGGAGGATGTCGCTGTCGGCGGTGGTGTTGATCTTCTGGAAGGCGATCCACTTTCCGTCTTCCGAGATGTCTCCGAGCGAGTAGCCGGCGTCGTCCTGGTAGAACGGCGTTCGCGCGTACGTCTTCGTGTCGTAGCGGTACACGTCGAAGTACCGCGCGTCGCGCTCGTTGGAGCGCACGTAGAAGGCGGCGCCGTCGCGCGTCCACTTGACGAAAGCGGCCTTGAGCTTCTCGCCGGGCGTCAGGTCGCGCTCCTCGCCCGCCGGGGTCTGCACGTAGACGTGGTTGAGCTCGTTGCCGCCCTGGTCCCGCGTGAACAGGAAGCGGTCGTCCTCGGGGAAGTAGGAGACCGACGTCGTCGTGTCGGTCGTCGATCGCGTCAGCGCGGACGGCTCGCCGCCCGCGACGGGGATCGACTGCACGTTGCGGATGCCGCTCGCGTCGGAGGAGAACAGGAGCTTCCTGCCGTCGGCGGAGAACGACGCTCCCTGGATCGCGGTCGTCGCGAGGAACTGCTCGATCGTGTACTCCTTCGAGGGGCGCTTCGGCGGATCGGCGGCGCGCAGGGCCGGCGACGCGGCGAGAGCCAGGGTGAGGACCGCGGAGAAGCGCATGGAAATCCTCCTTCTCAGGACAGGACGCAGGTCAGCCGGCCCGGGTTCCATCCGGCACTTCGCGCTCGGGAATCGCGAGGGCGGGCAGGACGCCGTCGGCGTAGCCGAGGTCGAACACCATGCCCTGCGAGATTTCTCCCATCATCTTCCGGGGCTCCAGGTTGACGACGAACAGCGCCTGGCGCCCGACGAGAGCGGCGTAGTCCGGCCTCTCCGCCTTCATCCCCGCGAGGATCGTTCGCTCATGGTCGCCGAAGAAGACCGTCAGTCGGAGGAGCTTGTCGGACTTCGGGACCTCCTCGACCCTGCGGATCGTGCCGACGCGCACGTCGATCGCCTCGAGCGTCGAGATCGGAATCGCGGGCTTCACGGGAGCGGGCGTCATGGGAGCGGCTCCTTCGACAGCTCGGCCGCGGCCGAGCGGATGTGTTCGAGTCCCTCGTCCAGGCGGTCGCGATGCGTGCGGAACGAGAGGACGCAGATTCGCACCGCGAAGCGCCCGCGCAGCAGGGTGCCCGTCAAATAGACGCGCCGGCGCGCGTTCACGCGGCGCATCAGCTCGCGGTTCAGCGCGTCGAGCTCTTCTCCCGTCGCGCCGGCGCGCGCGAGTCGGAATGCGACGATCGAGAGTTGCGGCTCCGCGACGATCTCGATGCCCGGCGTCTCGCGCAGGCGCTCGCACGCGCGTCGCGCGAGCTCGAGCTTCTCCTCGAGGTTCCGCCGGAACGGTCCGGCGCCGTGCATCTTGAGCGGGAGCCACACGCGCAGTCCGCGGAAGCCGCGCGAGAGCTCGGGCGACAGGAGGTTGAAGTCGGCGAAGCCGGGGTCCTCCTGCATCTCCGGCATGTAGTCGCCCGAGACGGCGTGCGCCCGCCGGAGCGCGCCTCCGTCGCGCACGAGGAGCGCGCCCGTGCCGTAGGGGAGGAACAGGCCCTTGTGGGGGTCGAGGACGATCGAGTCGGCGCGCTCGATGCCGGCGAGGCGGCGCGCGCCCTCGCGCGTCATGAGGAAGAATCCGCCGTACGCCGCGTCGACGTGGAGCCAGAGCCGCTCCCGCGCGGCGAGGTCGGCGAGCGCGCCGAGGTCGTCCACCGCGCCCGTGTTCGTGGTGCCCGCGTTGGCGACGACGAGGAACGGTGTGCGCCCCGCCGCCCGGTCCTCGCCGATCGCGCGCTCGAGCGCGTCGAGCCGCATGCGGAAGAGGTCGTCGCTCTCGACCTCGCGGACCGCGGACTCCGGAAAGCCGGCGAGGAGCGCGGCCTTCCGCACCGCGTGATGCGCCTGGTCCGACGCGTAGATCCGGCCGGAGAGGAAGTCGTCCGGGAGCCGGTCGCGGCGCGCGGCCACGAGCGCCGAGAACGTCGCGAGCGATCCGCCGGTGGTCAGGATCCCGCGCGCGGAGGGCGGCAGCCCTGCGAGGTCGCAGAGCCAGCGGCACACGTTCGCCTCGATCTGCGCGAGCCCCGGGGCGGCGGCGAACACTCCGACGTAGCGGTTGGTCGCCGCCGAGATCAGGTCCGCGACCGCGGAATGGGGGAGCCCGCCGCCCGGGATGTACGCGAGGTATCCGGGCCCGGCCGTGTTGAAGCTCTTCGGGATGACGCGCTCGAAGAGGAGGTCGAGCAGCTCGTCCGCCGGCGTCCCGGTCTCGGGCATCGGCTCGGCGAGCGAGCGCGCGAGCGCGGCGCCCCCGTCGACGTCCGCGGACGGCTGATCGGGGAGCGAGGCGATGTGCGCGACGACGCGCTCGGCGGCCGCGTCGATCAGCCGGCGCAGCGCGGGGCCCTGCAGCTCGAGGCTCCGGTCTTCGGCGATCGCGTCGTCGGCCACGGCGATCGGAAGGCTACAGCGTGGACATCCAGTTGTCGTGCGCGCGGCCGGCCGGGAACCAGGCCGGCAGGGGCATGAGAAGCATCTTCGACAGCGCGTTCGCGGCCGGCTCGTACATCGCGCGGAGCTCGGCGAGACGCCGCGCCGTCTTCCCGTCGTCCACCACCGGGACGTCGGTGTCTTCGAACGATTCGAGCAGCCGGCGAAGCGCCGCCGCCGGCAGACGATCCTCTTTGGGCGGCGTCGGCCGGCGTTCGAAGACGCGGCACATGTCTACGAGCGCGTGGCGCGCGATCGCGAAAGTCAGCTGCGCCTGCTCGATCGGTCCCCGGCGCGCCGATGCCATGACGAAAGCGCACACGTCGAGCACCGCGGTCAGCGCCGAGACCCAGGACTGGTTGTCGTGTTGCGACCGGTAGTAGGCGAGGACCGGAAACGAGACGTGGCTCTCCAGCAGCTCCGCGGACCAGCGCTCCCACTCGCGCAGGAGCTCGCCCAGCGACTCTCCGGAGGCGTCGCCGCGGTGCCGCAGCAGCAGCTCCATGGCCGTCGGCGGCGACCCGGCCCGGGCATCGAGCAGGGAGATGTTGACCTCCCGCGCCGAGAACGCCTGGGAGAGCGCCGGGAGATACGAAATGACGAGGGTCAGGAGACCGAGTCCCATTCCGCACTCGAGCACGGTCAGGGCGCGTCCCGCCGCGCCGTGCGAGGCGACGTCCCCGAGGCCGAGGGTGAAGTAGGTCGTGCCGCTCATGTAGACCGCGACCCAGAAGCCGCTCTGTCCGTCCACCGTGCGCAGCGTGGGGTCGAGACCGAGGTGCAGGAGCGCGAACGCGAAGACGAGCCCCATCGCCCAGCAGACGATGAGCAGAAGCAGCGACGCCGGCCCGTAGATCGTCAGGAAGTTCTCGCGGCGATTGCCTTCGGGAAACCGTCGAGCCGCGGCCCGCCAGGCCGGCCACGTCAGCCGATAGAAGACCGTCGTGATGCGCGTCCGCCTCGAGACGCGGCGCGAGAGGACCATCGTCTCGAAGACGTCGAAGAGGACGGCGATGACGAGGACGATCCCGGCGACCGTCTCGAGCGCCAGGACGGAGTTGCGAAACACGCGGTGGATTGAATCATGAGGAGAGCCGGGACGCCGCCGGTTGCCGAACCGTCATCCTGAGGCGCGAAGCACCGAA
>Ga0070664_100001471_pt1 | contig 18783 bp, 13 predicted proteins | sample KBSC73metaG_FD_65863 | JGI IMG/M metagenome (GOLD analysis project Ga0070664, IMG submission 65863) | Corn rhizosphere microbial communities from Kellogg Biological Station, Michigan, USA - KBS C7-3 metaG | ecosystem: Host-associated > Plants > Roots > Rhizosphere > Soil ... | reverse complement strand
CCTCGAGCGGGCCGGCGTGTCCGCCGGCACGGTCGTGGTCCGCGGCCGCGGCCGGGCGGTCGTCACGGCGACCGGGACCGACAGCGCGATGGGCCGCATCGCCGGCCTGATGGCCACCGGTTCGGGGCTCACGCCGTTGCAGCGCCGCCTGATCGGGGTCGGACGCGCGCTGGCGGTGATCGCGATCCTGCTGTGCACCGTCGTGCTGGTGCTCGGACTGGTCCGCGGCGAGCCGCTCGAGCTGATGGTGGTCACCGCGATCAGCCTGGTCGTGGCGGCGGTGCCGGAGTCGCTGCCCGCTGTGGTCACGCTGGCCCTGGCGCTCGGTGCCCGTCGGATGGCCGCCCGGCACGCCCTGATCCGCCGCCTGCCGGCGGTGGAGACGCTGGGCTCGGTGACAGTCATCGCCACCGACAAGACCGGCACCCTGACCGAGGGCCGCATGGTCGCCCGCCGGCTGTGGACCGCGACCGGCACGGCCGAGATCGAGGGCCACGGATACGAACCCGTCGGTGCCGTGCACCGGGCCGGTGTCCGGGTCACCGCCGCGACCGCCCCGGACCTCAACGATCTGCTCACCGCCGCGGCCCTGTGCACCGACGCCGCATTGCGCGCCCCGACCGAGCCGACCGGTGACTGGACGGCGCTGGGCGACCCGACCGAGGCGGCGCTGCTGGCCGCCGCCGGCAGGCTCGGCCTGGACCCGGCCGGGCTGAAGGCCGCCCTGCCCCGCATCGGCGAAATCCCGTTCGACAGCGACCGCAAGCGCATGACCACCGTCCACCGGACCACCGACAGCGGCGCCCGGATCGTGTGCAAGGGCGCGCCCGAGGTGCTGCTCCACGGTGCGTTCCTCGAGGAGCCCCCCGAACTGCTCGACCGCGCCGTCACGCAGGCGCACGCGCTGGCGGAGGGCGGCTACCGGGTGCTGGCGGTGGCGCATGCCGACCGCGACATCGTCCCGCCGGTCGAGGCGTGGGAGACCCGGCTGCGGCTGCTGGGCCTCGTCGCGATCCGCGACCCCGCCCGGCCCTCGGCCCGCGCCACCATCGCCGCCTGCCAGGCCGCCGGCATCAGCCCCGTGCTCATCACCGGCGACCATCCGGCGACCGCCCGGGCGGTCGCCGCGGAGGTCGGCATCATCCCGACCGGCGGCGAGGTGGTCGACTGCCGGCGGCTCGCCGCGATCCGGCCGGAGGACCTGCGCGATGCGACGGTGTTCGCCCGCGCCACCCCGGAACAGAAGCTGGACATCGTGACCGCGCGCCGCACTGCCGGCGACGTCGTCGCGATGACGGGTGACGGCGTCAACGACGGGCCGGCCCTGCGCCGCGCCGACATCGGCGTCGCCATGGGAATGCGCGGCACCGAGGTCGCCCGCCAGGCCGCCGACCTCGTCCTCGCCGACGACGAATTGGCCACCGTGGTCGCCGCCGCCGAGGAGGGCCGCCGGGTGTACGCCAACATCCGCCGGTTCCTGCTCTACGGCCTGTCCGGCGGCACGGCCGAGATCGCCGTCATGCTCGCCGGTCCGTTCCTCGGGCTGCCCCTCGTGCTGCTGCCGGCGCAGATCCTGTGGGTCAACCTGCTCACCCACGGGCTGCCCGGCGTCGCGCTCGGCAGCGAACCCGCCCCACCCGACGTCATGCGCCGCCCACCCCGTCCGCCGGCCGAATCCGTTCTGGGAGCCGGGCTGTGGCCCCGCATCCTCCGCGTCGGAACCGTCATCGCCGCGGTCACCCTCGGCATCGCGGTGTGGGGCCACGCCACCGGACGGCCCTGGCAGAGCATGGCCTTCTTCGCGCTGGGCGCCACCCAACTCGCCGCCGCCCTCGGTTCGCGTGCCCGCCCCGGCACCCGCACCAACCCGATGCTGCCGGCGGCGGTAGCGGCCGCCCTCGCACTGCAGTTCGCCGGCCTGTACGTTCCGTTCCTCAACGAACTGCTCGGCACCCGGCCCGTGGCCATCGTGGACCTGCTCGCCATCTGCGCGCTGTCCAGCCTCGGCTACGTCGCCATCCGCCTCGACCGCGTCCTGCATCCGGCGAAGTCCACGGCTACCGGTTCGCCGGCCCGGGCAGGGTGAGGGTGGGGCGCGGGCCGTGCGGGGCGCAGCCGGTCAGCTCCAGGGCCCCGTCGGCGGCAGACCGCCCGGGGGGTGGGCCACCGCTCCACCTCACCCCCCGGGCGGCGTGAATCAACCGCGGTCGAGCTCGCGCTTCGCGATCTTGCCCGCGGCGGTCAACGGCAACGAATCGCGCACCTCGACCGAGCGCGGGTACTTGTAGGCTGCCAGGCGGTCCTTGCAGTACGCGATCAGGTCCGACTCCGAGGCAGACCTGTCGGGCTTGACGGTGACGAACGCCTTGACCTCCTCACCGAGCCGGACGTGCGGAACGCCGACGACCGCGGCCTGCGCCACCGCCGGGTGGCTGTAGAGCACCTCTTCGACCTCGCGCGGGTACACGTTGTACCCACCGCGAATGATCAGCTCCTTCTTCCGGTCGACGATGAAGAAGAAGCCGTCCTCGTCCATGTAGCCGAGGTCGCCGGTGTGGAACCAGCCACCCGCGAACGCCTCGGCCGTCGCCTCGGGCTGGCCGAGGTAGCCCTTCATCACATGGATTCCCTGCGTGACAAGCTCACCGACGTGGTCGCGGCCGGGCGGCAGCCGGTTGCCCCGCTCGTCCCAGATCTGCATCTCGGTACCCCAGATCGGCTTGCCGACGCTGTACGCCCGGCGCTCGTCGACGGAGGGGTTGAACGTGGCTGTCGCCGCGGTCTCCGTCAGCCCGTAACCCTCGAGAATGGGGATGCCGAACTTCTCCTCGAACGCGTCGAGGACGTGCGCCGGGATCGCCGCGCCGCCCGAGAACGTCACCCGCAGCGTGGCGGTGTCGTAGTTGCCGAGTTGCGGGTGTTCCAGCAGCGCGATGAACATCGTCGGCACGCCGTCGAAGATCGTCACGCGGTCACGCTGGATGGCCGTGAGCGCCGCCGCCGCGTCGAACCGGGGCACCAGCGACATCGTGCAGCCGAACCGGATGCAGATGTTCAGCACGCTCGACAGCCCGTAGATGTGGAACAGCGGCAACGCGGCCAGGACGACGTCGTCGGGGTGGACGTCGAACATCCGTCCCGGGATGTCGGCGTTCATGTAGAGCTGGATGTGTGTCAGCTCGGCGCCCTTCGGCCGTCCGGTGGTGCCCGAGGTGAACACGATGACGGCGGTGTCGACGGGCTCGCGGACGGCGAGCGGACGACGCGGGGGTGCCGGCTTGAGCAACTCGGTGAACGGCGTCATTCCGGCGCCGTCCGGGGTCGGGCCGACCACGAAGACGTCCGAGACGCCCGCCTCGGCCGCGGCCTTGCCGGCCTCGTCGGCCATGCCGACCCAGGTGATCAGCGCGCGCGAGCCGGAGTTGCTGAGGCAGAACGCGGCCTCCCGGGCCTTGAGCAGAACGTTCATCGGTACGACGACGGCGCCTGCCTTGAGGATGCCGAAGTACGCCACCAGGAACTGCGGGACGTTCGGCAGTTGCAGGGCGACGGCGTCACCCGCCTCGATCCCGATTGCGGCGAGTCCCTCGGCGCACGAGTCGGACAGGGCGTCCAGCTCCGCGTAGGTCATCGCGCCGCCGTCGTAGACCACCGCGGCCTTGTCAGGCGACGTCTTCGCAGACTCCCGGACGATGGTTGCCAGGTTGAACATGGTGCCTCCTTCGGCGTCGGACGGTGCTTCTCTCCAGACCGTCCCGCCGGCCGGCCCGGTCGCCTAGGGTCGAACGGCCCGTCGGTTTGCGGTCGCCCGTGTCCTGGTCGACCGTGTCTTGGTCGGCCGTGTCTTGGTCGGCCGGTACCGGCTCGCCAGCTCCGCGATGCCCTCCTCGATGGCGCGCGCCATCGGCTCGACGTCGGGCGCCGCGTCGTAGTCGCCGGTGATGCCGAAGGTCACCTGGTCGCAGTAGGTGAAGATCGAAATCCCGATCCGCAGCTGTGCGGCGATCGGCACGTACGGCAGGACCTCGACCATCCGCCGGCCCAGCAGGTACAGGGGCCGCCGGGGGCCCGGCACGTTCGTCGTGACCGTGACGATGTTGCGCTGCGGCACGCGGGCCGCCATCCGCATCCCCCACGAGACGGCCGGGAACGGCTCGAGGCCGGCGAGCGCCGTCATCGCGGCGCCGGCCTGCGCCTCCTTGCCGGCTTTCAGCTCGGCGAGGTGCCCGTGCACCGCGTCGAGGCGCTCCACCGGGTCGGCGAGGTGCACGGGCAGGTACGCGAGGAGCAGCGAGACGCGGTTGTCGTAGATGCCCTCCTCGCCGGGTGCCCGCACCGAGACCGGCACCAGGGAACGGATCGCGTGCTCGTGCGGCGACTCGCCGCGCGCGCACAGCAGCGAGCGGAACCCGCCACTGATCGCGGCGAGCACGACGTCGTTGAGGCTGACCTGCGCCCGCTTGCGGATCTCGAGCACGTCCGCGAGCGGGGCACGGGCCATCGCGTAGCGGCGCGACCGCCCGATCGGCCCGGTCAGCGACGACGGGGTCGCCGGCCACAGGGCGTCCGCGAGGTTGGTGAGTCCGTACATCGTCTCCGTGACACGCCGCATGGTGGACAGCGGCGCCTGCAGCGCGGTGCCGACCAGCCGGGCCTGCTCGACGGGGTTCAGCGCCAGATCGACGAGAGCGTCGCCGACCAGTTCGAGTGTCGAGGGCTCCGCGGCCGGCTCCCAGTCGTCGGCAACCGGCGTGCGAGAGCCCTCGGGCGACTCGTCGAGCAGGACGTAGTAGAGATGGGTGCCGGACACCCCGTCGACCATGCAGTGGTGCACCTTCGAGATCAGCGCCCAGCGGTCGTCGGCCAGTCCCTCGATCACCCAGTACTCCCACAGCGGATGGTCGCGGTCCAACCGCTGCGACATGACGCGGGCCATCAGACGGGACAGGGCGGCGTCGTCGCCCGGCGCCGGCAGCGCCGTCCGCCGTACGTGGTGCGTCAGGTCGAAGTGGGGGTCGTCCACCCACACCGGCCGGCCGAGGTCGAACGGCACCTGCCGCACCTTCTGCCGGTACCTCGGCACGAGCGGAAGCCGGTCGCGCATCGCCGTCATGAACTCCTCGTGCGAGGGCGGCGGGCCCTCCAGCACGGCGATCGACGAGATCGCCATCGAAACGTGCCGGTCCTCGTCCTCGATGTTGAGGAATGCCGCGTCCAGCGGACTCATCCTGTCGATCATCTCGCCCCTCCGCTGTCCGCGCAGTGCTGTCACCCGGTGCCCGTGAAGGCGGTCATCGCCCCGAGCGTCGCGCCGCACAACGGGTGGCGACAGGGGCCAAAGTCCCGGGGGCGGGGTGCGTTATGCCGGGGCCCTGCGCCGGCGCGAGGCCGCCTCGGCGGCGGACCGGCCGGTCGACCCGAGCCAGTCGTGGATCGCGTCAGCGGTCTGCCGCGGCACCTCAAGCTGTGGAACGTGTCCAACATCCGGAAAAACGACAAGCGTCCATGACGGATGCTGGCGGGCCATCGCACGGGACGCCGCGACGGGGACCAGCCGATCGCGTTCCCCGTGCACGAGCAGGACCGGAACCCGGATCGACCGGATCCCGCGCCGGTAGGAACCACCCCGCGCGATGCCCGCGGTCGCGACGACCGAACGCGCCGCGTGCAGCAGGTCGCGCTCGGCGCCGGCGAACCCGGTCCGGACCCGGGCCAACTCGACGTGCTCGGCGACGACGTCGGCGGGCACCCGCGACGGATCCACACAGCACAGCCGCAGGAGCGCGGCGACCTGCTTGTCCGGCGGCGCCGCGCGGCGGCGGCCCATCACGAACCGGCCGACCACCGGTGTGGCGAAAACGGCGAACATCGCGGTGACGAACGGGTGCGGCAACGCGGGCCCGAACGGGTACGCCGCGTTCACCAGCACCAGCCCCGCCACGGCGTCCGGCGCCGCGGCCGCCTCCAGCATCGACAGCATTCCACCCATCGAGTTGCCCATCAGGATCACCGGGCTGCCCGGAACCGCCTCGATGAAGCGGTGCAGCAGGATCCGGTTCGCCGCGACCGTGGTGGACCGTCCCAGCGACTCCGTTCGGCCGTGTCCGGCCAGATCCGGTGCGAACACGCGGCACCGCCCGGTGAGCAGCGGCGCGATCGCCGACCAGTTCACGGCCGAACCGCCCAGCCCGTGCACGGCCACCACCACCGGCCCGTCCGCCGGACCGCCGTAGTCCAGGTAGTGAACCGGTCCCCCGATGTCGACCCAGCGGGATCTGCCGGCAGCCCGTCGGTCCGGTCCGCCGTGCGATCCGCTCCGATCCGATGTGGTCATGTCAACGTCCCACCTGTCCTGTCGCGCCAGGTTCACCGTCTGCCGACGGGCACGTGACGAACAGGGCCGAACGACTCTTCCGGACCCCTGCCGGCGGGCGGCAACCTGCTCAGCTCCCCACCGGCTACCTCGACAGCCAGCTCTACGCGGCGGGTGGCTTCCTACGCTGGACGCGTCTTCGAATTCGCCTGCCCCGGACCTTCCAGCGCTGCCGCCAGCTCGGCATGTCCTCGGCGGCGAAGCCGCGGGCGACGACGATGTCGGTCGAGGAATGGGCGACGATGCTGACCACGATGGTCAGCGCGACAAGTGCGAACACCTCGTCGGCGGCCGGAATCCCGGCGGCGATCACCAGCAGCCCGTACACCACGGATGCGAATCCCTTGGGCCCGAACCACATCGCGGCCAGCTGCTCGCGCCGGGTCAGGCGGGCGCCCAGGAACGACACCCACAACGCCACCGGACGGGCCAGCACCAGGGCGAGTACGGCGAACACCCATTCCTGCCAGCCGAACCCGCCGAAGAACGCCGGCCCGAGCAGCGCTCCGAACACGAGCAGCGCGGCGAGCTTGAGGATCTCGGCGACCAGCTCACCGAACTGCTCGAAGGCCTCCCGTTCCTTGCGTCCGATGGTTGCCACGGTGACGCCGGCGGCGAACGCCGCCAGGAACAGGTTGGCGTGCGTGGTCTTGCCGAGGGCGAGGACCAGCAGCCCGATCGCGACCGCGTTCAGCGGCGCGTACTGCCGTGACACCGCGAACCAGCGGGTGCGTTCCAGCCGGATCGCGACCCAGGGCACGACGATGCCGATGGCGATGCCCAGCAGCAACTCCCAGCCGATGGTGGCCAGGTGCAAATTGTCGGAGTCGGCCGCCAGCGCGAGCAGCACCACGACGAACGGCAGAGCGAGACCGTCGTTCACGCCCGACTCGACGTTCAGCAGCTGCCGCAGCCTCCCGGGCACCTTGTCGTTGCCCACCAGCGCCGCGGCGAACACCGGATCGGTCGGGGCCAGGATCGCCCCGACCAGCAGCGCCTCCACCCAGCCGAGCCCGACCACCACGTGGGCCAGCACCGCGGTGACGAGCAGGGTCAGCGGCAGCCCCCAACCGAGCGCCCGGCCGGGCAGCCGCCACGCCGAACGCAGATCCGCCCACCCGACCCGCATGCCGTCGGTGAACAGCACAGCGAACAACGCGAGCTCGGCCAGCGAGGCCACCACCGGCGTGGTGGCCTCGATGCTGACCAGGCCCAGCATCCCGTCGCCGACAAGGAATCCGGCGACGAGGAACAGCACCGCCGTGGACAGCACGGTGCGGTGCGCCAGGGCGGACAGCAGCACCGCCAGCAGCAGCACCACGGCGAAGACCAGAAGGAGTGCCATCACGTCGTCCTGTCCGTCCGGCTCCGACGCGGCCGGCGCCCGATCACGCTAAGCGCTCGCCGCTGTGCCGGGAAGCCGGTGCGCGCGGTGGTGCGGTACCGTCGGTCGCGGTGTGCCGGGAAGTCTGGTCGGCGAGGTCGTTGTCCCGTCGTCGGCGAGGGGTGGCCGGTGGGGTCGTCCGCGGTGCGCACCGAGAATCTGACCAAACGCTACGGCCGGCTGACGGCGCTCGACGGGCTCCATCTCGAGGTCGGCGCCGGCGAGGTGTGCGGTTTCTCGGCGCCGGAATCGCGGCATGGACGGGCACGGCCGTCGTCGACGCCGGACTCCCCGTCGGCGCGGCACTGGCCGGCGCCTGGAACGTGCTCCCGGTCGCGTCCTCAGCTGTGGCGCCGCCGTACTGGCCGCCGGTGTCGCGCCCCGCGCCGTTCTCGCGGTCTGTCCCCGTTCACCCACCTCGCCACGGTCCCCGACCGGCCGGTCAACTGGCCCGCCGCCGCAGTCATGACCGGCATCGGGCTGGCCGCCATCGGCGCCGGCGCCGCCGGCTACCGGCGGCGGGACCTGCTCCGATAGCGTGCGTGCGTGGGGTGTTCAGTTCGGAAGGACGATGCCATGGCCCTCCGGCCTGGACTCGAACCGTAGATGGCTCGCGTCTTCGTCACCGGCTCAGCCCAGGGTCTGGGCCGGTCGGCCGCCGCGAGCCTGCTCGATCGCGGTCATCAGGTGGTCGTCCACGCACGCGATCGGCAACGCGCGGACGCGCTGGCCGATCTCGCCGACCGGGGCGCGGCCGTCGTCGTCGGCGACCTGGCGAGCGTCGAGCAGACACGCCGGCTCGCCGAGCAGGTCAACGATCTGGGCCGGATGGATGCGGTCATCCACAACGCCGGGGTCTACGGCGAGAGCCGCCGCAACCCCGGCCCCGAAGGGCACCCGCGGACGCTGGCCGTCAACGCGCTGGCCCCATATCTGTTGACCGCTCTCATCGAGCGGCCGGACCGCCTGGTCTATCTCACCAGCGACATGCACATGGGCGGTGACGACAGCCTGCTCGACCTGGACTGGACCGCCCGCCGGTGGAACGGCACCCAGGCCTACTGCGACAGCAAACTGTTCGTCACCGCCCTGGCCTTCGCGATCGCCCGCCGATGGCCCGCGGTGAGGAGCAACGCCGTGGATCCCGGTTGGGTGCCCACCCGCATGGGCGGCCCGGGCGCGCCGGACGACCTGGAACAGGGACACCTCACCCAGGTGTGGCTGGCGGTCGGCGACGACGCCGAGGCTGCCCGCAGTGGGCAGGTCTGGCATCACCGTCGCAGAGCCCGAGCGGCAGCCGCCGCTCGCAGCGTCGACTTCCAGGACAGGCTCCTCGACCGGCTGGCCGAACTCACCGCGGCCGACCTGCCGGACGGGCCCGGCGGAACACCGTGAGGTCCACATCAGAGCCGACCCGTGGAACGGGCCGGCTCTGGTGTGGCGCGGTTCAGCTGCGGGTGAGCGTGTAGCTCCCGGAGCCGTCCTTGGTCACCACGACGACGCCGTACCAGGCCGTCACCGTCGGGGTGAACGTGATCTGCTGGAACGCCCCCGGACCGGCCGTTGTGGACGAGGCCACCGCCGCGGACCGCCCCTGCACCCAGCTCGTCGGGTTCGTCGGGTCGCTGAAGAGCAGGAACAGCTCGCACTCCTGGCCGTTGAGTGGCGTCAGGCTGATCGTCGCCGGCGTACCGGCGGCCAGCATCGTGTCCCGGACCGCCACGACACTCTGCGGTCCCATGGCGACGTTGACCGTACCGACCGGCAGCTGCTGCGCGCCCTGCGCGAACTCCACCTGGTACGGGCCGGAACCGCTGTACCGGTAGATCCGCGGGAAATAGGCACCGGTCGGGCGGCGGTTCGTGTCGACGGCGACGAAGTCCACAGTGGAACCCCCGTACGCACTGTTCGCCAGCAGCGCCGTCTGCGCGCGGTCGGCCCACATCTGCAGGTCGTAGTCCGCGCCGGAGGGCGGTCGGACCGCGACCACCGACCAGTACGGGGTGTTGGTGAGCGCGACATAGTTGTGCGGTGGGTTCGGCGTCGGCCGGGACAGTGGCTGGTAGTCGGTCAGCGGATCGCGGAACCCGACGTCGATGGTGTTCTGGTAGACGCTCGCCATCGCACCGGCGTACGTGACGTTGAAGCCGTCGAGGCTGCGCGCCGACCAGAGCGCCCCGAACGATGCCGGCATCCGCCGGGTCACCGTGGTCCAGATGTTGGTGACGCCTTCGCCGTACCGGTCCCAGGGACCCTCGAACACGGTGTCGGTCAGGTCGATCAGCGCACCGGCCACCCGTCCTTCGACGCCCTCGCCGTCGGCCCAGGAGTTGCCCCAGGTCTGGTGTTCCAGGTCGACAGTGGTGCCGTCGGCGAGCTGCGCTCGCGGGTCGCCGGTGACGCTGGACGCGAACCAGTCCGCGACGCCCTCCCACAGCGCACACGCCGGCGACGTACCGGCCGTCACCTGCCGCACCGAGCAGTTCGCAGCCGGCGGGAAGGCATCCTGGTAGACGTCGTCCACGATCGCGTGGGCCACCTCGTGCAGCACGACGAGCGGGCGGTCCGGGTCGGTGGCGGACAGGTACACCACGTTCTCGAAGCCCGAGTACCGCGGGCCGGCGGTCGACACCGGGCCCCAGTCCACCACCAACTGGCGGCAGTTCGTCGTCTCCTTGGGATCGAAGCACCCGCCCATCGGCACGAACAGCCATGCGTCGTTGACCTGGTCGAACGCCCGCCAGCCGCGGTCGAGCTCGGGATAGGGCCCGAGCGCGCCGAGGTTGCGCGTCGTCCCCGGCACGACGTCCATCGCGGTAGTGCTGTCGCTGAACATCGGTATGCCGTTCAGCCGCACCATCCACAACCGGTTCTCGGTGACGAACCGGACGAACACGTCGGCCGTCCCCGTCTCCGGCGCGGTGTCGGCGTTGGCGTCGAAGCAGATGTTGTAGTTGCCGACGCCGTCGGTGAGGCCGACCGCCAACAGGTCGGCGCCCGAGTACACGTCGTAGTCCCAGACCTCGACCTTGACGTTCATCGCGTTGTGCCGTGCGCCAGCGGCGTCCCGGTAGCTCCAGTTGCCGGTCACCCGGGTGTCGCACGCGCCGGCGGCGCGCTGGCCGGCCCCGGCCGCTCCGGGCGTATCGCCCACCGCACGCGGCTGGAGCCAGCGCGGGCGCACGGCCCGCTCGGTGGTGGTCACGGTGACGGCCCGTGCCGCGCCGCCGTCCGACGCGGAGCCGTCTGAGGCCGCTCCGCCGTCCGGTTTCGCAAACGCCGCATTGCCACCTGCCAGAATCGTCGCGACCACGCCGGCCGCGGTCACGGCCCGAATCGCTCGGGTACACCGCGAGTGCATGGCGACGCCTCCCCCCTCATCTGAAAACCCGTGCCGCCGGCGGCTGCCGGCTGACTACGCTGAGGTTCGTCGATCCGGGCCGGTCCGGGCCGGGAGACCGGACGCCCGCCGGCCCGCAGACCATCGACGCTGGTCGCCGGCGGTTCCGCCGACCCGGCGCACCGGACAGCACCGGACACGTCGGGGAGGCAAGACCGGTGGCAGCGCAACGAGGCCACGAGCTGCTCCAGCAGTTCTGCGCGGATCTGCGCCTGCTGCGGACCCAGGCGGGTGGACCTTCGTTACGCCAGCTCAGCGGCGAGGTCCACCGGGGCAAGAGCCAGGTCGGCGCCATCCTCAACGGCGAGATCCGCGAGCCACCCGACTGGGATGTGGTGCGCGCACTGCTGGAGAGCATCCGCCGGTACGCGCAGGACGAGGGCCGGCTGGCGAACCTGTCCGTCCGCACCGCCATCGACGAGTTCTGGCGACCCCGCTACGCCGTGCTGGAGCACGCGTTCACCGACGCGCCGCGCGGACGGGTCGCCGCCGGGTCACCTGGCGACGTGTCACCCGCCGACGGCGCGGCCGACGGGGCGGTGGCGCCCGACCCGCCGCATCCGGTGCTACCGCAGCAGCTGCCTGCGGCGGTGCGCCACTTCGCCGGCCGGGCGGCCGAGCTTGACGCGCTGACCGACCTGGCCACCGAAGCCGCCGGCGCGGGCGCGCCCATGCTGATCTCGGCGATCGACGGGATGGGCGGGATCGGGAAGACGACGCTGGCGGTGCACTGGGCGCACCGGGTGGCCGACCGGTTCCCCGACGGGCAGCTGTACGTCGATCTGCACGGCTTTTCCCCGACCGGGTCGCCGGTCCGGGCGAGCGACGCGCTGCGCGCGTTCCTGGCCGCGCTCGGCGTGTCACCGCAGCGCATCCCGTCCGACACCGATGCCGCGGCGGCGCTGTACCGCAGCCTGCTCGCCGGCCGCCGCGTCCTTGTCGTGCTGGACAACGCGCGCGATGCCGACCACGTCCGGCCGCTGCTGCCCGGCGCGCCCGGTTGCCTGGCGCTGGTGACCAGCCGCCACCGGCTCACCGGGCTGGTGACCGCGGTCGGCGCACACTCGATGGCGCTGGATGTCCTGACTCCCGACGATGCCCGCGACCTGTTCGTGCGACGCATCGGCTCGGCGCGCGTCGCCGCGGAACCGGGTGCGGTGGACGAGATCATCGCCTTGTGCGGGCGGCTACCGCTGGCGCTGGCGATGGTGGCGGCCCGTGCCGCCGCGTACCCGACGTTCTCGCTCGCAGCGCTCGCGACCGAACTGCGGCACGCCCGCGGCGACCTCGCGGCGTTCTCCGACGGCGACGAACAGACCGACCTGCGGGCGGTGTTCTCCTGGTCCTGCCGGCGACTCGGCGACCGGGCCGGGCGACTGTTCCGGCTGCTCGGCCTGCATCCCGGGGCGGAGATCTCGGTACCCGCCGCGGTGAGTCTCGCCGGTGAGACGCCGGGGGCCGTCCGGTCCGCGCTGGCTGAACTGGCCCGGGCGCACCTCGTACGGGAGCGCTCGCCCGGGCGGTTCAGCCTGCATGATCTGCTCCGCGCGTACGCCGCCGAGCTGTGCGCCACCGTCGACCCGCCGTCCGTCCGGGACGAGGCGGTCCACCGGGTGCTCGACCACTACCTGTGCACCGCGCACACCGCCGCCAGCCTGATCCGGTCGCAGCGCTCGCCGATCTCCCTGCCGCCGGCCAGGCCCGGGGTCGTACCCGAACGCCTGGGTGACGAGGCGGCGGCGACGGCATGGTTCACCGCGGAGTATCCCGCGCTGCTGGCCGCGATCCGCAGTCCCCGCGCACTCGACGGCCACATCTGGCGGCTGGCCTGGACACTGACCAGCTTCCTGAGCTGGCGCGGTGACTGGCGCGGTCTGGCTGCCGCGCACGGCGACGGGCTGGCCGCCGCCGAGCGGCTCGGCGACCGGACCGGCCAGGCGCACGCCCACCGCGGGCTCGCCCGCGCGTACACGCTGATGGGACGTTACGACGACGCGCTCGACCAGTTGCGGGCGGCGCTGGCGCTCTCGGCGGAGCTGGGCGACCGGTCCGGTGCGGCCGACACCCACCTCGCGCTGTCCTGGGCGTACGACCTGCAGGAACGCTATCGCAAGGCGCTCATCGAGTCGGGGCGGGCGCTCGACCTGTACGTCGACCTCGGCGACGAGCTCGGCCAGGCCAGGGCGTTGAACTCGGTCGGCTGGCTGCACGCCCTTCTCGGCGAGCACCGGCAGGCGATCGGGAACTGCGAGCGGGCCATCGCGCTGCTCCGCAAGCACGGAGACCGGCACGCCGAAGCGGCCACCTGGGACAGCCTCGGCTTCGCCCAGCACCAGCTCGGCGCCTACCAGCAGGCGGTCGCCTCATACCGCAACGCGCTCCAGCTACATCACGACCGCGGCGACAGCTACGACGAAAGCATCGTGCTGATCCACCTCGGTGACACCTGGCACGCCGCCGGGGACGGCCACGCCGCCCGCGGCGCGTGGCAGGAGGCGTTGACGATCCTGGAGCAGCTCGGCCACCCGGACGCCAAGCAGGTTGTCCAGCGGCTGGCCGATCTCGAACCGGCCGACGGCTGAGCAGAAGCGTCCCGACAGCCACTCTTTCGGGGACTTACCTCAGGCCGTCGGGTGGCTGGAGTCCTTATACCGTCGCGTCTGTCGGGCGTGCCGGCTTCCCGGATCCGATGGCTGCGGTAGTTCAGCAGCGCACACATGAACTCCCGGCTGGGGGCATCGTCATCGACAACGAGCACAGTCGCCACCGCACCAACGTAGGACAACCCGGTCCCGGGCCTCGCACACGGCGTGCGCCAACGCGATGCGCCGCGCCCTGTCCGCCGAACTCACGCCACGAGCAGGCGGAGGCCGAGCTCTGCGGCGTCGAGAGTGACGAGTTCGCGGTTGCGCTCGGCCCACCGGCCGGAGGAAAGGTCGTCGCGGAGTCTGCGCACTGCCCGCTGTTCGGCCTTCGGCCCGACTCTGGTCCATACCGACACCGCGCGGCGCACATGTTCGTCGAGATACGCCTCCGGTCGGCGCCAGTAGGCCTCGAAGAAGCCGTCAGCGCAGTCCCACGGGATGAGCACCGACTCCGCGCGACCACCGATCGCGCGGGTCAGGTCGGCCAGTGACGGCCAGCCGACGAGAAGGTCGGCGAACTCAGGCAGATAGTCGCGGGTGAGCCAGAACCGTTGACGCCAGCCGGTGTCGTCCGCGTCGTAGGTGAGCACCACGACGCGGCGGGCCACCCGCCGCATCTCACGCAGTCCGGCGACCGGATCGGGCCAGTGGTGAACGGTGCTGACCGCCATCGCGGCGTCGAAGGACCGGTCCTCGAACGGCAGGCTCTCGGCCGTGGCGGCCACACACGGCGCCGCGTCGGCGGGACGCAGCGCCCGCATGACCGCCGACGGTTCGACCGCCGTGACGCCGCGGTCGGGGGGCTCGTACGAGCCGGTGCCAGCCCCGACGTTCAGTACCGTCCGTGCGTCCCCGAGCGCATCCCAGATGCGCGCGGCGATCCGCGGCTCGGTGCGCCGCGTCGCGGGGTAAGCGGACCCGATGGCGTCGTACAACTGGGCGCCCAACGCCGTCAATTGCTGCTCCGGCGTCGTCCTGATCCCCATCGCCCGCGCCTCCAGTTCCCTGTCGATGGCCGTCACCATGGCAGCGGCGCGGTCGCGCTGGTCGACCAGCAGGCCGCGCAACCGATGCAGGTGCGCGACCGCATCGGTGGCCGGGTCGTCAACCAGATCCGAGATGTCGCGCAGTCCGAAGCCGAGCCGCCGGTAGGCGAGCACCTCCCGGAGTCGCTCCACGTCGCCGGCCGTGTAGGCCCGGTACCCGCCGGCGGTCCGCACCGACGGCCGTACAAGGCCGATCCGGTCATAGTGGTGCAGTGTGCGAACGGTTACCCCGGCCAACTCGGCCACTCGCCCGACGGTCAAGTGCTCGTCCACCCTGCCGACTATGCGGCATGACGCCACGTCAGGGACAAGCGCTTCTGTTCTGGCCGCTTGACCTGTGGCGAGGCCAAAGCCGGTGCGGTCGGACCTCGCGCTACCGACCGGTCGGGGCGTCCGAGTCCAGCTGAGTCAGCATCGGGCCGAGCAGCTCGTTCAGTTCCCGCACGATCACCACGACGGCGTGCCGCGCGGCGTGCTCGACTCGATCGTCTCGATGCTCCGGTGTGCACGGCAGGTCGTCAATGGGGATCGGGGCCTCCACTGTCAGCTGTGCTCGCAGGTGCGGCACGCGTGCGAGGTCCCGCTCGGTTGGAATGACGTACTGGCCGAACAGCTGTGGCCAGTTCCGCCAGCCCCGGTCTCGCGTCCACTGTCTGGCCCGGGTCAGCTCCGCCGGCCACGGCGCCACGATGGTCACCGCACAGGTGAGGCCACCGTCCCAGGAGTTGCGCCGGCACGTCGCCGAGATGATGCGCCGATGGCAGCGCACGAAACCGGGTTCCAGCCCTACCGCCAGCGCCCACGCCGTGACCGCGAACCCGACGGGGCTGATGTCGCCCCACACGTCTGCGAAGTCGTCCCGCCGCTCGCGCACCGCCGCTCCGTAGCGGCCATTGCCGCCCGGACCGTGCTGCCGGTCAAACTCGTCGTCGACCCAGAACGCCGTTGCCACGGCCAACCTCCCCCCAGACCCGCAGCAGTACTGACGACGGCCGGCCCCGGGCCCGAACCGGCCGCCAGCGCAAGGCGATGTTCAGCCGCTTACCGGCCCTGGCGCGAGCCCGACGGAACCGGGACGGTCATGCCCTTGGCCAAGGTGGTGGACTTCCGGTACAGCGCGGGCCTGCCCACCACGTTCATCACTTCGTCCACCCAGCCGTCCTACCGCAGCCGGAACATCATGCACCGGCAACCGAATACACGGCATCAGGTGGCGGCCCTGCCGAACCAGCGGGAAAGGTGGTCGTCCAGGTCCTGCTGATCGTCGCCGATCCAGGCGACGTGGCCGTCGGGGCGTAACAGGACGCCCGGAACATCCAGTGCCGCGGTGGGATCCCGGAGGTAGTCGACCCGGTCCGCCCAGCCGCCGACGGTCAGGCGTTCGGTGCGGTCCAGCAGCAGCCCGCGGCCACGATGCAGGAGACCGTAGAGGTGGCCCTGTTTCAGGTCGATGTCGCGCAGGCGTCGGCCGAGCAGATCGGGGCTGAAACGGTTGACTTGTCGCCGAGGGAGGCGACCTGCGCCGAAGTCGTAGCGGATGCCGATCCCGGTGACCTTCTCGATCAGACGGCGGTTCACCTCGTGGAAGTCCATCAGTTCGGTGAGCAGCCTGCGCACTGCCTGCGGGCCCGGTTCGGTGGACAGCAGTTCCATCTGGGCGCGGGTGTTGTCCAGCACGTCCTCGGCGACCGGATGACGTTCGGCCTGGTAGGTGTCCAGCAGTGTGTCCGGCGCCCAGCCGCGGACCTGTGCGGCCAGTTTCCAGCCGAGGTTGAATGCGTCCTGGATGCCCAGGTTGAGGCCCTGCCCGCCGATGGGTGGATGGATGTGTGCCGCATCGCCGGCCAGCAGCACCCGCCCGACCCGATAACGGTCGGCCAGCCGGGTGGCATCGCCGAAACGGGACATCCAGCGCGGGGAGTGCACACCGAAATCGGTTCCGGCGATGGTGCGCAACTGTTGCTTGAAATCATCGAGCGTCGGTGGTTTCGCGCGATCGCTGACCCCAGCGGCGGGAACGACGACGCTGTAGACCCGATGGCCCGCGGGCCTGAGCCAGAATCGCCTGTTGGTCGCGCTGATTTCGGTCACTGTGGCGGCGATCTCCTCCTGTGGCACACCCACTTCCATCTCGCCCATCAGCGTCTCGGTGCGCGAGGGCTCGCCGGGGAAGCCGACGCCGAGCAGTTTGCGCACCGTGCTGCGCGCGCCGTCACAGCCGACGAGATAGCGCGAACGCAGCTGTTCCCCGTCGGCCAGCTCGACGGTCACGCGGTCGTCGTCCTGCTCGAAGTCGACCACCGTACCTGCGCGCCGGACCTGCGCACCCAGTTCGATCGCGCGTTCCTCGAGGAGGCGAACGATGACCGGCTGCGGGATGCCCAGCAGATAGGCGTGCGCGGAGTCCAGGCCCTCGGGCACGGGCTTGTCGATGGCGGCGAAGAAGCCGCCGGCCGGACGCCGTCTTCCGGGTTCGAGGACGCGTTCCAGCAGCCCGCGCATCGCCATGATCTCGATACTGCGAATGTGCAGACCGACGATCCGGACGAACGACACGGGCTCGGTTTCCCTTTCCAGGACGAGCACCCGAACATCGTGCAGCCGCAGCTCGGCGGCCAGCATCGCACCGGTCGGCCCGCACCCGGCGATGATCACGTCGAACATGAGAAGCCCTTTCGGGAGTGCCTTGTTGGCGCGGCGCTCCCGGCGACACCTAGGTCGATCGTCCAGCCGTGACGGGAAGGGGGAGCACCCACATCGATACAGCGTTCATGGGTCTCACCTCCTCGGGCGGTGTCACGGTCAGCTGCAAGCTACAAGGCCCAGCATCATCGCGTCCAGTCCTTCCGACGGCTCAGGCCGGGCCGCTGTTACGGTTCGGCCATGAGCCGATGGATGGACGACGCGGTGGAGGGCTACCTCACCGAGCTTGCCGGCACGGAGCACGCCGATCCGGTGTTGGACGACATGGAGGCGCGCGCCCGGGAGCACCGGTTCCCGATCATCGGCCGGGCCACCGGCCGGTACCTGGAGCTGGCGGCCCGCTCGATCGGCGCCCGCCGGGTGATGGAGCTGGGATCGGGCTACGGCTACTCCGCGTACTGGTTCGCCCGGGCGGTGGGGCCGACGGGCGAGGTGGTGTGCACCGACGGCGACGCCGACAACGCCAAGCTCGCCGAGCAGTACCTGGGCCGCGCCGGGGCGTGGGACCGGGTCCGGTACCGGGTCGGTGACGCGCTCACCGGGTTCGCGGCGGAGACCGGAGAGTTCGACGTGGTCTACTGCGACGTCGACAAGGAGGGCTACCCCGACTGCTGGCGGGCGGCCCGCGACCGGATCCGGGTCGGTGGGCTGTGGCTGTGCGACAACGTGATCTGGAGCGGTCGGGTGGCAACCGGCGCCGATTCACCGGGCGAGCCGGGCACGACGGCCGCGATCCGCGAACACAACCGCCTGGTCGCCGAGGACGACCGGTACGTCGGCAGCATCGTCCCGATCCGCGACGGCGTGATGGCGGCGCTGCGGATCGCCTGATTCGCCGACTCGAGGCTGTCGTCATCGGGAGGACCCGCGGTGGAAGCGCGCGACCCGTTGCCGCGATTCGCGGCAGGCCCCGTCGTAGCGGTGACCGGGCTGTGCGTGGCGCTGCTCGTCGTCACCGCCGGTCAGTACGGATACCACCGCGACGAGCTGTACTTCCGGATGCTCGGCCGGCACCCGGCATGGGGTTACGTGGACGAGCCGCCGTTGACGCCACTGCTGGCTCGGGTCAGCACCGCCCTGTTCGGCGACAACCTGGTGGCGTTGCGGCTGCCGGCCATCGTCGGTGCCGCGGCCACCCTTGTCGCCGCCGCGCTCATCGTCCGCGAGCTGGGCGGAGGCACTGGCGCCCAGGTACTGGCCACGGCCGGTCTCGCGACGACCATCGCGGTGCT
>Ga0070664_100001469_pt1 | contig 18785 bp, 25 predicted proteins | sample KBSC73metaG_FD_65863 | JGI IMG/M metagenome (GOLD analysis project Ga0070664, IMG submission 65863) | Corn rhizosphere microbial communities from Kellogg Biological Station, Michigan, USA - KBS C7-3 metaG | ecosystem: Host-associated > Plants > Roots > Rhizosphere > Soil ... | reverse complement strand
GCGCCCGCTTCGCAGCGGGCGCCGCCCCGACGCGCAATGACGCTTTCTGGTCGTGTTCATGTCGGTCATGCCCGCATTGAGGTCGGTCATGTTCTCGTCGGCATTCATCGCATTGTCGGAGTTGTTGCCGCTGCAGGCCGCGAGGGCCACGCAACCCGCCACGGCCGCAAGTGTAATTTTGGACTTCATCATGCTTTCCCCTGCCTTGTGAATTGGCGCAGACTGGCACCCGGCAGGTCGTTCGGTTCCTACAGTTGATGCGGTGAGCGATTGATAGGCCGATCGAACCGTGATTTGCTCCGGCCGTTCGACGACTCGTAAGGGGAGAGTCCAGTGCATCGTGTTGCTTCGGCGGTCTTGTTTCTCGCAACCGCCGCTATTCCGCTTCCAGCACAGGCCCAGGCGGATCTCGCCAGCAAGATCGTGAATGACCCCGGCGAGCCTCAAGTCAATGGCGCGAAGGCTGGTCTTCATGACGATGCGGCGGCCCAAGGCGGAAAGGCGCTTCGGATCCAGGTTAAAGGCAAGAGCGCGAATGTCTGGGATGCGGCACTGGAAAGCCCAATCAAGAAACCGATCAAAGCGGGCGACCAGATCATCCTCGCTTTCAAGGCGAGGCTTGAGAAAGCAGACAACGGAGCGACGAAGGCGGCATTCCCGTTTGCAGGGGTCCAATTGACCGCCGCGCCGTACACGTCCGTGGCGATGAACGGGTTCGAGCTTGGGCCGGAATGGAAGATGATCGAGATCCGAGGAAAGGCGGATCGCAACTACGCACCCGGCGAGCTCAAGGTCTCGATCCACCTCGCTACGGCAAGACAGACAGTGGATTTCGGCCCCGTGGTGGTCCTCGACCTCGGACAGGGCGGGTGATCTCCGCTACTGGGCGGAGTTGGTTGTAACGTTTTCTGTCTCGTTCGCAGTGGCTGCGTCGCTCTCGTTCAGCTGATTGAGCTGGTTCCCCAGAGTATCGGTGCCGGCGGCATTTTCGGAAGCCGTGCCCGCGCTCTCGCCCGACTGGGTCGCAGCGGCAGCGTTGGTGTCTGCATTTTCGGCGGCATTGTCCTCGGTTTTGACGGAGCAGGCTCCGATCATGGCGAATCCCGCGGCAGCAACGAAGATTGGCGTAGGCTTCATTGAGATGATCCCGTGATTGAACTTGCGGGCCTTAGCGCTCAGCGTGGGCCCAGGTTCCGTCAGCCTAGGAGCGACGGGAAGCTTTGCTTGATTCCGTCGACGATGAACTGCGCTGCCAGCGCCGCCAAGATCACACCCAGAATCCGAGTGATCATGGCCTCAAGCCGCTCTCCGATGAGGCGCATGATCGGCCCTGCCGCAAGTAGGGCCAGAAGGGTCAGGAAGATGACCACGGTGATGGCCGCTAGAACGGTGATCACAGCAGCGGCGCCATCCGCTCGGGAGACCCATAGCATTGCACTGGCAATCGACCCCGGTCCGGCGATCATTGGGATCGCCATCGGAAAGACCGAAATGTCCTCTGCTTCGGGCGTTCCCTCGATCGAATGAGCGCGGTTCTCTCGTCGGGCGGTCCGCCGCTCGAACACCATGTCGAGCGCGATCATGAATAACATCACGCCGCCCGCGATGCGGAAACTTGCAAGGCTGATGCCCAGCGCATGAAGCATTGGCCGGCCGAGCAGCCCGAAGAACATCAGGATAGCCCATGCAATGAGCGCTGCTCGAACGGCCATCGCCCGGCGGTGGGCGGGTGTTCCGTCGCTGGTCAGGCCAGCGAAAATGGGAGCGCAGCCCGGCGGATCGATGATCACCAGGAAGGTGACCAAAGCCGAGCCGAAGAGCTCGATCATTCTTTCGGCGCGGCGATGCGCTGGTCCAGGATGGTTCGATAATCGCGGCCGTTCCACAGCTTCGCCAGGAACTGGCGTTCGCCATCTTTCGCTACCTTCCACTCGTAGATGAGCGTGGCATCAGCGGACCGCCCCTGGCCGGCATCAGCCGGCGGCTTGCCGGCAATGCGCGCAGTCGGCTCGACCTCCTTGCGATATTCCTGCGGAATCTTCGCTCTTCCGCCGCAGCTCGCGCGCTCGACGCGCGGCTTCTTCGGCATGGCCATCGGTTCGGCCAGTGAGTCGCCACCGTCATAGGTCCACTTCCAGCCCTTGCCTCCACGCACCCAGACGGTGGTGAAGTAGCCATGCGACTTGCCCGATGCAGAATTCCACGGGCCGCGGTTGATCGACGTGCGGCCGTCGCAGGAAACCCAGCTATCCGACGGCCCCCAAGAGATGGCTTTCGGTGGATCCTTCAGCGGCCCCAGGAACTCATGCGCCCAGACTGCCTGCGGGGTGAACATCACTGCGCTTTCGTCGGCGTACTTCCGGAACGCCGTCCATTGGCCGATCCTCTGCGCGTCGCCGGCAAAGGCGTGTTCGGCGTCGATCGCGGTGGCAAGCGAGGCGGCAAGAAGAAGGTCAATCATTTACAGTCCCTCCGGATCGGGCAGGCTGGAACGCCTGTGGGCAGCTACAACGGTGTTTCGAAGAAGGCATGCGATGGTCATTGGGCCAACGCCTCCCGGTACCGGCGTGATCGCGCCCGCAACCTCCGCGGCCTCGCCATAGGCGACGTCGCCTAAGAGCTTACGCGTTCCGTCCGGCTGCTCAACGCGCTCCTGTCCAACATCAATTACGGTCGCGCCGGATTTGATCCAGCTGCCGCGAATCAACTCCGGTCGGCCGACTGCCGCTACGATGATGTCTGCTCCTCGAACGACGTCGGGAAGGTATTTCGTACGCGAATGCGCGATGGTGACCGTGCAGTTCGCTTGAAGGAGCAATTGGGCCATGGGCTTGCCGACGATATTCGATCGGCCGACCACCACTGCGTCAAGACCCGTGAGGTCGCCGAGTTGCTGCTGAAGAAGCATTAGGCAGCCGAGGGGAGTGCACGCAACGAGCGCGGGCAAGCCGAGGGACAGGCGTCCGACATTCACCGGGTGAAAGCCGTCAACGTCCTTGTCCGGATCGATGCGTGTCAGCACCGCTTGTTCGTTGACATGTTTGGGAAGCGGCAGCTGGACGAGGATTCCGTCAACAGCTGGATCCGCGTTGAGGCGGTCGACTAGCGCGAGGAGATACTCCTGCGCCGTTTCGGCGGGGATGCGGTGCTCGAAGCTTTCGAGCCCGGCCTCGAGCGTCGCCTTGACCTTCGACCGAACATAAGCGGCGCTCGGCGGATGTTCGCCGACCAGGACAACCGCCAAGCCAGGAGCGCGCCCCGTCCGATCGCGAAAGGCCGACGCTATTTTGGCAACGCGTGCTCTAAGGTCGGCCGCAGCTGCCTTACCGTCGATGATCCGCGCCGTCATGCGCCTATGTAGTAGCTGCGCTGGAGATCCAGCTCGACGCCGCCGAGCAGCCGACTGATCACCCAGATCAGCAGCAGCACGACGATGGGCGAGAAATCGATCCCGCCGAAGTCCGGCATGATGCGTCGGATTGGGCGGTAGAGCGGCTCGGTGATCTTCTCGAGTGCTGTCCACACCGTGCGAACAAAGTCGCTGCGCGTGTTGACGACGTTGAAGACGACCAGCCAGCTGAAGACGGCCTGCGCGATGATTACGATGCTCAAGACCCACAGCAACATCTGAACGATGTCGAGGAGCGCGATGACAATACCCATGGCAGCCGCTTAGCGGCGCTCCGGGACGCTAGCAATCACGGGGCGAAACGGTTGGGCATCGCCTCGGCAAGGATGATTGCGAAATCGCCTGCAGGGTCGGTCCATTCGGCGACGGGCGTCCAGCCGCCAGCTAGGAGCAGGACGCGGGTTCCGCGCGATCCATATTTGTGGCTGTTCTCCGTGTGGATCGAGGAGCCTTTCGCAAAAGAGAACTCGCGCCCGGCGACCGCGAACGTCACATCGCGCGTCGCAACCAGATGCATCTCGATACGCGAGAGTATGTCGTTCCAGCGAGCCTCGTGTCGGAAGGCATCGATCGGAATTGTGCCGTCCAGTTCCCTATTGATCCGCCCGAGCAGGTTCAGGTTGAATGCCGCAGTCACGCCCTCGGCGTCGTCATAAGCGGCGACGAGTCGTTCGACCGGCTTCACGCGATCCATTCCGATCAGCAATTGCGCGTCGATCCCGAGCAAGTCGCGGAAACTCCGAAGAAGGTCCGTTGCACTGCGGGGCACGAAATTGCCGATCGTCGATCCCGGGAAGAAGCCGAGTTTGTGCAAATCCGCGATGCTTTCCGGGAGAGCGAAGGGCCGAGCGAAGTCCGCTTCGACGGGTTCAACCGAGATGCTCGGAAACTTTCGTTCGATGTCGGCTGCACTCTCGCGCAGATAATCGCCGGAAATGTCGACCGGCACGTAAGTTGCTGGGTGAATGGCTTCCAGCAGCAACGGCGTCTTGGTTGCCGAGCCGGCTCCCAATTCCACAACCGCAGTGCCGCGCCGGATCCGCGCAGCAATCTCCGGCATCACCTGCTTCAGGAGCGCTGTCTCGGTCCGCGTCGGATAATAAGCGGGGAGGCGGGTGATTTCGTCGAAGAGCTCCGAGCCGCGACGATCGTAAAGCCAGCGCGCGGGAACTGCCGGTATGGGCGCAGACAGGCCTGCAAGAACGTCCTGGCGGAAGGCGGGATCGGCCCGCTCAAGCGTCTTTAGCAAGGCGGACTCCCGTGAATTGCCAGCGCGCGGATGGCGGGAAGAAGTTGCGGTAGGATGGCCGGCTGTGGCTTCGTGGTGTCGCGCAGCTCGCGCCCTTGAGGACGAACTGACCGCACATAAACTTGCCATTGTACTCGCCGACCGCACCCGGCGCCGTCTTGAATCCGGGGTATGGGAGATAGGCGCTCTGCGTCCATTCCCACACGTCGCCGAAGATTGCTCCGCCTGGCCGGGGCAGCGCTGCTCCCGCCTCATCTAGCTGATTGCCGACGTCGGGGTCGGCTGAGGCAGCGAAATCCTCCCACTCGGCTTCTGTCGGAAGGCGCGCTCCTGCCCAGCGGGCGAAGGCGTCGGCCTCGTAATAGCTGATGTGGGCGACAGGCGCGGCGCGATCGATCTCACGCCGACCCGCGAGCGTGAACTCCGTACCGTCGCCGTGCCAATAGAGCGGACCGGCGATGGCCTCGCGCTGCACCCAATCCCAGCCCTCGCTGAGCCACAGCGTGGCTGTCGAATAGCCGCCGTCAGCAATGAAGTCGGCCCACTCGCCATTGGTCGCCCGTCGTCCGGCAAGGGCATGCGGATGTAGGATCACGCGATGACGCGGACGCTCATTGTCGAATGCGAAACCCTCATTGATCGCTCCGATCTCAACGATCCCGGTGCGACCGTGATGGAACGTGAGCGGTTCGGTAGCGAAGCAGGAAGCGGCCGGAAGTTCGGCATAAGCGGGCTCGATCGGGTTCTCGGCAAAGGCCGCAAGAATATCGGTGAGGAAAAGCTCCTGGTGCTGCTGCTCATGATTGATGCCGAGCTCGATCAGCTCGAGCGCGGCGGGCGAAAGACTTGGCAACGCAAGGTCGAGTGCTTCGTCGACGCGTCCTCGCCATTCACGCACTTCGTTTAGCGATGGTCGGCTGAGCATCCCTCGCTTCGGCCGTGCGTGCCGCTTGCCCTCTGCCTCGTAATAGCTGTTGAACAGATAGGCGAAGCGATCGTCATAAGCTGTGTATTCAAGCATATGGTCGCGCAGGACAAAGGTCTCGAAGAACCAGGTCGTGTGCGCGAGATGCCACTTGGCAGGCGATGCATCGGGGAATGGCTGGATCGTTGCGTCGGCATCTGAAAGCGGCGCTGCGAGATCGGAGGTCAACCTCCGCGTTGCGAACAGCCGGTCGCCAAGCTTCCGCAGATCGCGATTGTCGCTCTTAGAAACCGGTGTAGCAGTCACTTCGCCTTTCGAGTCCCTGCCAGAAGCACATTGTTCGCATATGTTGCGCTTACGGAATGGTGTTTCAACGCCGCACGACAGCAATGGTGCCTCGAAGCCCCCTACCGGCTTTCGGTCAGCTGCGCGTGGCTCCGGGCTTCCAGAGCACATCGCCGCCGCTGCCAATCGCCACGTAGCGTGCACAAACGAACAGATGGTCGGACAGTCGGTTGAGATAAATGAGCACGAGGGGATTGAGCGAACGCCCGCGGGAAGCGGCGATGGCGCTGCGCTCCGCACGCCTTGCGATCGATCGCGCCAAGTGGAGCTGCGCGGTCCCACTTTCCCCCGCGGGCAGGATGAAACTTCGTAGCGGCTCCAATTCCTCGTTCATGCGATCGATCTCGGTTTCCAGCCGGTCGATTTGCGATTGGATCACCCGGAGCGCCATGTCGTTGGGCGCGAAGTCCTCGCCCGGCGTCGCGATGTCGGCGCCCAGATCGAACAGCTCGTTCTGGATACGGCCAAGCATCGCTGCGACGTCTCTGTCGCTAATCGCGAGGAGCGCCAGGCCGACGGCGCAGTTCGCTTCGTCGACATCGCCGATCGCGTGAGCGAGCGGATCGTCCTTTCGCATGCGCGACCCGTCTGCGAGTCCGGTCTCTCCGGTATCGCCCGTCCGGGTGTAGATCTTGTTTAGGCGGACCATCAGCCTCGCGAAGCGCCGGCCATTACCAGAATCAGGATGACGATGATGATCGCCACGGCCTGGAAAAGCACCCGCTTGCGCATGTAGCTCTGCTGGCGCTCGCCGCTGATGTCCTTGCCCGACGCCATCGCCATGACCCCTCGAACCAGGACGTAGGCCGTCGCACCCATGGCGGCGAGAAGTAGTATGGTCAGGAAGATGTTCATGTCGCGGGCTCTACTCGTCGCTGAACGCGAAACCAAGCGGCAGCTCCCCGCGCGACAGGCGGGCGGCTAGGCCTTCGCCGTCAATGCCGCTTTCGCGCATTGCAGCGAGCGTTGGGGCAAGGTCGCGCTTCGCCAGCCTACGGCCGTCCTCATGAGTGACCAGTCGGTGGTGCAAATAGCGGGGCTCATGCAACCCGAGCAGCTGCTGAAGCAAGCGCTGGATCGGAGTCGAGGGTCGCAAGTCGGCGCCTCGAACCACGAGGCTTACCTGGCTGGCCGCATCGTCGACGACGCAAGCCAAATGATAGGACGCTGGCGCGTCCTTCCGCGCGAGGATCGCGTCGTCGATCTGTGACACATCCGCTGTGAAGATTCGTTCGTCCGCCTCAGTCCAGGTCGACGGCTCGATGATTTTAAGTGCCTTCGCTGAATCCAGGCGCCAGCAGTGCGGAGTGGTCGCACGGCGATTGGGATCGTCGGGAAGCGCTCGGCAGGTGCCCGGATAGGAAGTCGCGGCATCGCCATGCGGAGCCGTCAGCGATTGGGCGATGTCGGCCCTCGTGCAAAAGCAAGCGTAGACGAGATTGCGGGTTCTCAATTGATCAAGCGCGCCCTCATAAGCGGCCGTGCGTTCTGACTGGACGATCACGGGCTCTTGCCACTCGAGCCCCAGCCAGCGCAGATCTGCAAAAATCCCTTCTACGAACTCGGTTCGGCTCCGGCCCTCGTCCAGGTCTTCGATGCGAAGAAGGAACCGGCCGCCGCTCTCCCAAGCCGCTCGGTGTCCCAAAACCGCGCTGAAAGCGTGGCCCAAATGCAACCGTCCGGTCGGAGAAGGTGCAAATCGCGTGATATTCATGTCGCTCGGGACCCAAACGACTCTTGACGGGGAATCCGCAATCTCCGATTCATGCTTTTGTCACATCGGGTTGGCATCCGATGGGCAACAAGGGAAGACGGGCCCGAGGCGACCCATCTCCTCCTTGAGTGCGACAGGGCCGGAGACTTGTTCGTTGCGGGCGGACAGGAAAGGCCATTGCCCGCGCATGTATCATCCCGATCTCATCCGCCATCCTGAAAGCTGTCCGGCGCTTGTACTGAACGCCGATTACACGCCGCTGTCATACTATCCGCTTAGCCTCTGGCCGTGGCAGACGGCGATCAAGGCCATGTTCCTCGAGCGTGTGGACGTGGTCGCCCATTACGATCGCGAGGTACACAGTCCGAGCACGGCTCTGAAACTTCCGTCGGTCATCGCGCTTCGCCAGTTCGTCAGGCCGAACGAATATCCGGCATTCACTCGATTCAACCTCTTCCTTCGCGACAAATTCCGCTGTGTCTATTGCGGATCGCACAAGGAGCTGACCTTCGACCATGTCCTTCCGCGCGCCCAAGGAGGCCGGACAACCTGGGAGAATGTCGCGACCGCCTGCGCGCCGTGCAATTTGCGCAAGGGCGGGCGGACGCCGCGCGAAGCGCACATGCATATCGAGCGAGAACCGATCCGCCCAACGAGTTGGCAGTTGCAGGACCATGGGCGGAGCTTCCCGCCAAACTACCTGCACCAGAGCTGGCGCGATTATCTTTACTGGGACGTCGAGCTGGACCCGTAGGGTCGTCTAGACGCGGTCGAGATAGTCCCGGATCTTCGGAGCAAGATCCTGGCGTTCGAGGGCGAGCGCCAGGTTCGCGATCACGTAGCCCGCCTTGTCACCGCAGTCGTGGCGGACGGCATCCACCTTCACCGCATGGAACGGCTGCTTGCCGATCAGTTGCGCCATGGCATCCGTCAGCTGGATCTCGCCACCGGCACCCGTCTCGCCCTTGTCGAGGATGCGCATGACATCGGGCTGAAGGATGTAGCGGCCGATGACAGCGAGGTTCGACGGCGCTTCCTCAGGCTTGGGCTTTTCGACGAGGCCAAGCACTTCCGTAACGGCGCCCTTCTGCTCTCCTGGCGTGATCACGCCATAGCTGCCGGTACGCTCGTGCGGCACTTCTTCTGTGCACAGCATGTTCCCGCCGTAGCGCTCCCACGCATCGACCATCTGCTTCAGTGCTCCGGGTGTCCCCGACATCAAATCGTCCGGCAGGAGCACCGCGAACGGCTCGTCGCCGACAACATGACGAGCACACCAGACAGCGTGGCCGAGACCCAATGGCTGCTGCTGGCGGACCGATACTAACTCACCGAATCCCGTGCGTGAGGGATTGAGCGGGTCGAGGCTTTTGCCCTTCTCGCGCATGGTCGCTTCCAATTCGAACGCCGCATCGAAATAGTCGACAAGCGCGGACTTCCCGCGACCGGTAACGAAGATCAGCTCCTCAATGCCCGCTTCGCGAGCCTCATCGACGGCATATTGAATGAGCGGGCGATCGACGACCGTCAGCAATTCCTTCGGGATCGACTTGGTGGCGGGCAGCAGGCGGGTGCCGAGGCCCGCGACCGGGAACACGGCCTTGCGAAGCTTCTGGGTCATTGAGGAGTCGCTGGTCCTGTTTCGGTGGTGGAGGAGTCTTGCCCTGCGCCGACCGGCAAAGGCGCTGCGCCGCCATCAGGTGGCGGCAGGTCGAAACGGTCGACGGGTCGTGGCTGCGATCGCTTGACCAGTTCGTCCACGCGCTCCGGTGCGGCATAGGTCGGCCCGGTCAGCAAACCTTCCGCCGTCGGAGTGGCGTGAGCCATCATCGGTTTGACCGGAAGCGGCTCGCCCTGGGCCGGCTCGAGCGGAGCCACGTGGCCGCAGCCGGCGAGCAGCGGGATGCCGATCAGGATTGAGAGACGCCGAACCACGAGATTCGCCTAGCTTGTCGAGCGCGCTTGCGCCAGCGGCTGCCGCTTGCCTATCGGGTGAAACATGCGACGCATCTCAACTGCATTGCTTCTATCAGTGGCGCTGTTCGCCGGCTGTCAGAATAAGCAGGAAGCTCCCGCGAACAAGGTCGCGGCCGTGCCCGGCGAGCCGATCAAGGGCATGGATCGCAGCCACAAGGGCCACCCTGCGCCCGACGCGAGTTTCATGGATCCGGATGGCGGCGAAATAAGCCTTGCGGAATTCAAGGGAACGCCAGTGCTCGTCAATCTCTGGGCAACATGGTGCGCTCCGTGCGTAAAGGAGCTGCCGACGCTGAATGCCCTCGCGCGTGCGCATGACAAGGATGGAGCGCTCGGCGTCATCGCCGTTAGCCAGGACATGGCACCGCAGGGCTCGATCGAGGCTTTTCTAACAAAGCTCAAAGTTGACGATCTAGGCGCCTATCACGACCCGAAAATGGCGCTGTCGGGCGCGCTCAACGCTCAGGTGATGCCGACGACGATCCTCTATGACGCAGAAGGCCGCGAGGTTTGGCGCTATGTCGGCGACCTCGACTGGACGGGGCCCGAAGCCGCTAAGCTGCTTGGCGATATACCGTCGGCCGCTCGACCAGGTTGAGCAGTCGACCGTCGATCGCTGCGAGTCCAAGGGCGATCAGGCCAAGACCCAGGAAGTCCTGAACGGCAAGCTGCTCGTTTAGGAATAAGGCTCCAAGCAGGATCGCGACGGGCGGAACGAGAAGCGTCACGAGCAAGGCGTTTGTCGCGCCGGCATGATCGATCAGCCGGAAGTAGAGCACGTAACCGAAGGCGGTGCACAGCAACGCCAGAGCGACGATTGCGCCAATCGCCGTGATCGGCGGGAAAGGCTGCGTCCAGGGCTGGTCGAAGAACAAGGCTATCGGAAGCATCATCAGCGCACCCGCTGTCAGCTGACCGGTCGTCACCGACATGGGCGAAAGGCCCATACGCCGGAAGCGGCGCGCCCAGACCGCTGCGAGTGCATAGCTTAGCGAAGCTGTGATGCAGGCGAGTTGGGCAAGCGCGTCCGATCCAACATTTGTAAGCAGAGTCGGACCGATCATGGTGGCGACTCCGCCGAAGCCGAGGAGGACCCCGGTCACCTTGCGCGACGTCATCCGCTCGTCCTCCGTGAAGAGATGGGCGACAACGACACCCCAGATCGGAGTAGTTGCGTTCAGGATCGAGGCGAGACCGCTCGCAATGTGCGTCTGTCCCCAGCCGAAGAGGCTGAATGGCAAAGCGTTGTTCAGCAGAGCGAGCAGCAACATCGATCCCCAGACCCGGCGCGGCAGGCCTAGCGGCCGCCCCTTCATTCGGAGGAAGGTCCACATCGCGACCGCAGCAATGCTCAGTCGAAGCGCGACGTAGGTGAGGGGGTGCACATGCCGCACGGCGACCCCGATGAACATGAAGGCGCCGCCCCAGATGAGCGCGAGCACGAGAAGGATAAGCCAATCGGACCGGTTCATGACGCTGCGGATCATGGGCTGGGCATAAAGCTCGACCGGTGCGGCCGCTTCCTGCGGATTGCTGTCAAAACATTCCTGGCTGAGCTTGGTCATCAACAGATTCTGACGGAGCAGCGATGCTGCCGCCAACAAAAGGGCGGACTCAGCCCATAAGCAGGGCTTATCAGTCGCGCAGGAGCTCGTTGATGCTTGTCTTGGACCTCGTGCGCTCGTCGACCTGCTTCACGATGACCGCGCAGGCAAGCGAAGGACCTCCATCTTTCCCAGGAAGCGCGCCGGGGACGACCACCGAATAAGCCGGCACGCGACCGTAGTGCACTTCACCCGACGCGCGATCGACGATCTTGGTCGATGCGCCGAGAAACACTCCCATCGAAAGCACTGCGCCCTGCTCGACGACGACCCCTTCGGCGACTTCGGAGCGCGCCCCGATGAAGCAGTCGTCTTCGATGATGACTGGTCCCGCCTGTAGCGGCTCGAGTACTCCGCCGATGCCGGCGCCGCCGGAGATGTGCACGTTCTTGCCGATCTGCGCGCAGCTTCCAACGGTCGCCCAGGTGTCGACCATCGTTCCTTCACCGACGCGAGCGCCGATATTGACGAAGCTGGGCATCAGGACTGCGCCGGGAGCGACATAAGCGCCGCGGCGGACGATGGCGCCGGGAACAGCGCGAAAGCCCGCCGATTGGAACTCCTTGTCGCTCCAGCCGACGAACTTCGACGGGACCTTGTCCCACCAATTGGTTCCCCCGGGTCCGCCCGCGATCCGTTCCATCGGATTGAGCCGGAATGACAGTAGCACGGCCTTCTTCAGCCACTGATGGACGAGCCACTCGCCACCCGCCTTCTCGGCAATTCGCGCTTCGCCGCTGTCGAGTGCCGCGATTGCCTGGTCGACTGCGTTCCGAACTTGCCCGTGCGTGTCGGCGTCGATGCCTTCGCGTTCTTCCCACGCCTGCTCGATCGTCGTTTGAAGGGCGGTGGTCATGCATTCTCCCCGGTGATGGATTCGAGCCAGTCGCTGACGCTTTCGATGCGATGGTCGATGAAGCTTTCTTCGGCGCCGTGATTGCCGCGCTCGGATCCATTGTCGACCCAGACCGTCGTCATGCCGAGCGCCTTCGCCGGTTTCAGGTTCGCGGCAATATCGTCGGCAAGCAGCGCGACACGTGGATCGATCCCGAAGCGCTGGCAAACCAGTTCATAGCCGTGCGGATCCGGCTTCGGCCTGTAGCTACTCGCATGGATGTCGTGCAGCTCGTCGAAGCGATCCCGAATTCCAATCGCTTCGAGCACTCGCCGGGCATAGGGCGCGTCACCGTTAGTGAATACGAACTTACGGCCCGGAAGACGGTCGAGAGCCCGGCCCAAACGGTCGTCCTGTTGCACCCGGTCCAGTGGGATGTCGTGGACCTTCTCCAGGAAATCGTGGGGGTCGATCTCATGTTCGCGCATGAGTCCGGCGAGTGTGGTACCGTGCGTGTGGAAATGATGCTTTTGGACCCGCCTTGCCTCCGCGGGATCGCAGTTCAGCAGATGCTGGATGTAGGCACCCATCCGCTCGTCAACGAGTGCGAAGAGGCCGGTGGTCGCCGGATAAAGGCAATTGTCGAGATCGAAGATCCAGTCGCGCACGTGGCGGAATTGGGGAGCGACCTCGACTGCCATGGTGCCGCGGCGCCTAGCGGGAATTATCGCTTCAGCAAATTGAAAGCTTTCTGGGTTCAAAGCGGAAATCGGGGAAGCCGTGTGTTTTCAGCGGCTTAGAGCGGAGTGGGGTTAATGCGGACGCGATTTCTTGCAAGCAGTGGCTGTGCGGTCGTGCTGGCGTGCACGCTCAGCGCCTGCGGCGGTGGTGGTGGAGGCGGCGTGGGCCGGACGCCCCCGCCTCCGATGACGGTTACTCCGACACCCACGCCAAGTCCGACCCCGACCCCAACGCCGACCCCGACGCCGACCCCGACGCCCGGAGTGACAAACTTCAACACGGCCGAATACCAGGCATCGAACGGCGCCGTCTCGGCTCAAGCAATCTCCGCCTACAATGCCGGCGCGACGGGCCAGGGCATCAAGGTCGGCGCGATCGATTCGGGCATCAACCCAAACCTGTCCGAATTCACAGGGCAGATCGATCCCGCTAGTCGTGACGTTGCCGGAACACGCGGCTTGGGCGACCAGGGAGGGCACGGCACGGCCGTCTCCGGCGTCATCGCCGCGAACAAGAACAATTCGGGCATGCACGGTGTGGCGTTTGATTCGACCATCGTCATGATGCGCGCGGACACGCCTGGCAGCTGCCTCGACACGAGCGCGGACGGGGGCTGCTCGTTCGACGACAGGGATATCGCAACTGGCATCAATGCCGCGGTTGCTGCAGGCGTGAAGGTCATCAACATGTCGCTCGGCGGATCGCCGCCGACCGGGCAGCTGATGACGGCCCTTCAGAATGCCGTCGCAAGTGGTGTCATCATCGTGATCTCCGCCGGCAATGATGGCGCAGATCCCACGCTCGGCACCAATCCCGATCCGTTCGCGCTGATCCCGGCGCAGACGTTCCCGGGCCAGGTCATCATTGCCGGAGCGCTCAACTCGACGTCGAGCAGCATCGCCAGCTTCTCCAACCGGGCCGGCACTGGGGCCGGCTGGTATCTCATGGCGATCGGCAGCAACGTCCTCACCATCGATCAGAATGGAACCTCATCCCGATGGTCAGGCACGAGCTTTTCGGCGCCGGTCATCTCTGGAGCCGTCGCTCTGATGGCGCAGGCCTTTCCAAACCTGAAGGCCCAGGAAATCGTCGACATCCTCTTCTCGACCGCGGACGACCTTGGCGTCGCTGGCGTAGATTCGACTTACGGTCATGGCCGGCTGAACCTTGCGCGCGCCTTCCAGCCGATTGGCGGAAGCAGCCTCGCCGGTTCGGGCGCGGCGATTACGGCCAGCGCGCTGCCGCCCGCGGCAGGCGACGGCGGCTCGCAGAGCGGTTCGTCGCTCGGGGCAATCATCCTCGACGGCTATGATCGTGCATTCGTAATCGATTTCGCGAAGACGCTGCAGAACGCGCCGCAGGAGCGTCAGCTTGCGCGCGCTCTTCAGGGCGGGACCAGGTTTGCGGGCGGCTCAGCGGGTCCGTTGAGCGTCGCCGTTACCGTGGCGGAGCGTCACGACAGTCGCCTGGGCTACGACATCAACCGGCTCGGCGTTGGGCCGGAAGATGCGCGGACCGCGCGACTCGTGGCCGGTTCGGCGGTGGCCCGGCTCAATCCCAAGACGGCCATCGCTTTCGGGATCAGCGAAAGCGGGAAAGCTCTCGAGCGCCGGCTTGCCGGAGCCGAAGCGGGCGCGTTTCTCGTAGCGAGAGACATCGCTTCGAATCCCGGGTTCTCTGCCAGCCACGGAAGCAGCATGGCCTTGCGCCGCCAGGTCGGGAAGTTCGGGTTCACGCTATCGGGTGAGACCGGCGAGGTCTGGACCGAGGCAAAAACGACAGCGTCAGGGTCTCCGTACCGCTGGACCAGCGTCGCTGTGGACCGCAATGTCGGTAGCACCTGGCTTTCGGCCGGGCTTAGCCGGCTCGAGGAAAGTCAGACCGTTCTGGGCGGCCGCATGAGCGACGCGCTCGGCGGAGGTGGATCGAGCAGCATGTTCCTCGACCTCGAAGCGCGGCGGGAGATTGGCAGCGGATTCAGCGCCGGGCTTACGGCTCGCAAGGGGTGGACGGACTTCGCAGGGGGCAAGTTCGAAACCGCTGCCTATGCATTCGATCTCACGAAGTTAGGCGTTCTCCATGCAACCGACCGTCTCGGCTTTCGTCTTTCCCAGCCTCTCCGCGTGACGAGTGGCGGGTTCAACATCTTCCTGCCCACGTCCTATGATTATCTGACGGGTACGGCGACGAACAGCTGGGAGCGGTTCTCGATGAGTCCGAGCGGGCGCGAGGTGGATACCGAGCTCAGCTATTCGACGAGCGTCCTCAATGGGAATGCATGGCTTGGCGGCAACCTGTTCCTTAGGAAGGATCCGGGTCACATCGCCAATGCGGATGCAGATCTGGGAGCCGCGGTGCGGTTCTCGCTTGGGTTCTAGCGCTGGTCCCGTCCGAAGCCGTAGCTGACGACGATTGGCGCGTTACAGCCGTCGATTTGGCGAAGGACGGCCTTGTAGCCATCTGCCATCGGCAGCTCATTGAGCTTTTGAGGGCCGAGCTTCCCGCCGCGCTTAGACGCCTCGTAACGGCTCGTCGGAGGACAACTGAGCTGATCCTGAGCCAAGGGGTTGATCGCCGGCATGTCGCGAGCCGGGACGGTTGGGGCCGGCGCTTGAGCCACGGAAGCCGCTGGAATTAGCAGCGGCAAAGCAATCACCGGGAAGAGCAAGCGCATTACGTTTCTCCTCGCTCGCTTGTGAATACTCCTGCGAGGTCCGCGGCTCAATCACTCTCCCGCTGCCGTTTGCCGAAAACAACGAGCCGTTCGACTTCATCGAACCCATGGCGGCCGATCCTCGCCGGTCCCCGGCGAACGATCAAACGGTGAAGCTTTCCCCGCAGCCGCAAGACCCGGTCGCGTTCGGATTTTCGAATACGAAACCCGCCGCGAAATCGTCCTCCCGCCAGTCCATCACCGACCCGATCAGGTAGAGTATCGATCCACCGTCGACGTAGAAGGTTCCGCCGGGAGTCTCGATCTTTTCGTCGAGCGGATTCGCATCGCTGACATAATCAACCGAATAAGCGAGACCCGAACAGCCGCGTCGTGGAGTCGACAGCTTCACGCCGATCGTTCCTTCCGGCGCACGGCTCATCAAATCGGCAATTCGGTCCTGAGCCGCCGAAGTGAGCGTGATTGCCGCAGGCCGGAGTCTCGTTTCCTTGTTCACAGCATTCCCAATTCTAGTCTGGCCTCGTCGCTCATCTTCGATGGGTCCCATGGGGGCGTCCAGACGAGGTTGACGACGGCATCGCGGATGCCTGGAACCGACAGAACGCGGAGCTCCACTTCGTTTGGAAGCGATTCCGCGACCGGACAGTGCGGCGTCGTTAGCGTCATTGTGATTACGGCGTCCCCGTCCTCGTTGATGTCGACGTCGTAGATGAGGCCAAGCTCGTAGATGTCGACTGGGATCTCGGGATCGTAGACCGACTTCAGTGCGTCGATGACCGATTGCTTGAGATCTTCATTAGCGAACGCTTCGTCCGTTGGCTTTGTCTCGCCCGACAGGAAGCCGGCGAGATAGTCGCGCTTGCGGGCGAAATCCTCCGTCACGCGAGCGCGCGGCGGCGGGTCCACCGCCTCCACTTCTTCCGTCTCGATCTTCCGTTCCTTGTTCATCAACCAAAGATCCGCTTCACTTGCTCGATCCCCCGCACCAAAGCCCCGATGTCGGAGCTGTCGCTGTGTGCTGCAAAGCTCGCGCGGGCAGTCGCAGGAACGCCGAGCACGTCCATCAACGGCTGGGCGCAATGATGGCCGGCGCGGACTGCGACGCCCGCATCGTCCAATATGGTGGCAGTGTCGTGCGGATGCACCCCGTCGACGTTGAAGCTGACGATGCCCGCGCTGTCCTCCGGTCCGTAGATGCTGACTCCGCCAATGCCTGAAAGCGCCGAACGGCATTCCGCGACCAAGGCGCATTCGTGCGCGTGGATCGCATCGAGCGCTAGGTTTTGAGTCCAGTCGATTGCTGCGTGAAGGCCGACCGTGCCGACGATGTGCGGAGTTCCGGCTTCGAAACGCGCCGGCGGATCGAGGAAGGTCGTCTTCTCAAACGTCACGCGATCGATCATCGCGCCGCCGCCCTGCCATGGTGGCAGCTGTTGCAGCAGATCGCCGCGTCCCCACAGGCAGCCAATCCCGGTGGGGCCATAAAGCTTGTGGCCTGAGAATGCGTAGAAGTCCGCGCCGATCGCTGCGACATTCACCGGCAGACGCGGGACCGCCTGGCATCCGTCGAGCAGAAGCAGCGCACCCTTCGAATGCGCAATCTCTGCCGCTCGCTTGGCGTCGAGGATCGAGCCGAGCACGTTCGATACATGCGCGAACGCGACGACGCGATGATTTTCGCTGAGCATTTCTTCGGCGGCGTCGAGATCGATGCGGCCGTCAGCCGTCAGCGGCACCGCATCCACTTCGTATCCCGCAAGCTGCCACGGAACGATGTTGCTGTGATGTTCGAGCTGCGACAGCAGGACGCGGTTGCGGCCGTCTTTCGGGAGCGTCCGCGCGACAAGGTTGATCGCCTCGGTCGCGCCGCGAGTGAAGACCACCTCGTTGGGCTGTCCGCCAATCAGCTTCGACGCCGCGGTCCGTGCTGCTTCATAACTTGCAGTCATCGCAGCCGATCGCTCGTACACGCCGCGATGCACCGTCGCGTAGTCGCGCGCGTACGCATTTGTGATTGCATCGATCACAGCTTGCGGCTTTTGCGCGGTCGCGGCGCTGTCGAGATAATGCCAATTCTCGATCGCCGGAAACTGGCTGCGCACGTCGAGTGCGCTATTGGGCGAGAGGCGGACGGGTGCAGTCATTTCGCTGCCTTTCGCAATGCATCGCGCGCGGCATTGCAAACCGCTTCGCGCTGCGTCTCGTCAGCGATGTCGTCCCAAAGCCCCATGATGAAGCCTTCGAGAAGCAAAGCGCGAGCACTGGCCGGGTCGAGTCCGCGGCTCTCAGCGTAGAACATCTGCATCGGGTCGAGTTCGCCGACGCTTGCGCCGTGCGCGCATTTCACATCGTCCGCGAAGATCTCCAGCTCGGGCTTGCAGTTTGCAGTTGCGCCGCGATCCAGAAGCATCGCCTTAACCGACTGTTCGCCGTCCGTTTGCTGCGCGCCGCGCGCAACCTCGACCTTTCCGAGATAGGAACCAGTGGCCTTGCCGCCGAGCACGCTGCGCACCGTCTGTCGCGAGCGTCCGCGCTCGCCCAGATGCCTGACGTTCGTGACGACTTCGTTGGTGGATTGGCCGTTGCCGATGTTGGCCGCGAACAGCGCGAACTCAGCATCAGCTTCGAGGCTGACTTCGATCTCGATGCGTCCGTAAACCGCAGTATTGTTGAGCGCGAAAATGCGCGCCTTCGCGCCCTTGCCAAGAGCAATCGAAACGCGCTTGACGTGCACATCTTCGTCGGTTGGTAGCCAAACCTCTTCGAAGCCTTCACCTGCGCCGACAGTAACCGTCACTGGCTCGGCGAACCGATCCCAGACGGGCTCCAGCGCGTTGAGGTCGGCGTAACGCCATTCCTCCTGTCTGCGTGTCGGGAAGGGAGCGGTCATGCGCGTCTCTTCATCAAACGGCGAATCTTCTTGTCGCGCCGGCGCTGACGCTCGGGAGCAAGCAGTCCATACAGCGCGTCGAGCGCGAAGCCGCAGGCGAAAGCGATTGCGATCCACTCGCCTGCGTCGCCCGTGTCCATGAAGCGGCTGAGAATCATGTCGACGAGCGTGATGATCCCGGCGAGGATTACGAGAAGCGCCGTATCTGCAACCGCCCGGCCGGGATTGCCGCGCACTGACGCAACGATCAGCATGAAAGCGATGCATGCAATGATGATCGCGAACGTCACGCGGCAGCCTCCGCATAGCCTTCGCGTTCCAGCTCGTGCGCAAGCTCGGGGCCGCCGCTACGCTCGATCTTTCCGCCGCGCAGGACGTGCACTTTGTCGGGTGTCACATAGTCGAGAAGCCGCTGATAGTGC
>Ga0070664_100001467_pt1 | contig 18795 bp, 13 predicted proteins | sample KBSC73metaG_FD_65863 | JGI IMG/M metagenome (GOLD analysis project Ga0070664, IMG submission 65863) | Corn rhizosphere microbial communities from Kellogg Biological Station, Michigan, USA - KBS C7-3 metaG | ecosystem: Host-associated > Plants > Roots > Rhizosphere > Soil ... | reverse complement strand
GCACGCAGCGATCCACCGGCATCGTCACGGTTCAATCGAGCGTATCCTCGCGCGACGAACTCGCGCGCGATGGTGCTCTTGCCTGCTCCAGGCAAACCCATGATCAGGACTACTTCGCCGTCGCTACTTGATCGAAAGCTCGCCGGCGGGTTTGAAGACCCGCCGCTACGAATCGCTCGGCCCGCTGGGAAATGCGAGTCGAGACGCGCACGGTCGTCGTCACTCAGCTGAATACGACGCGAACCAACAATCGACTGCACGGTCTCGAGGCGCGTCGGTCCCGGAACCGCCACGATCGCATCAGACAAATCCTCGATCCACGCCAACGCGATCTCATGCGCGCTGGCTCCATGACGCTCTGCCACCTCTGCCAACACCGGGTCAGCAGTCACGCGGCGCGCATGCCTCGTTCCACCCAGCGGCCGGTACGCGATCAGCTGCAGTCCATTTGCGATGCAGTAATGGACCACTCCGTTCAAGACGTTCGTGTCCAGCCAGAGATTCAATTCCACCTGCACCGTGGCGATCTCCGTGATGCGCCGCGCTTCTTCGATCTGGCCGACGTTGACGTTGCACAGACCGATGCGCTCGACGAGTCCCTCATCCTTGAGTGCCGCAAGCGCGCGGACGCTTGTCGCAAGTGGGGTCCGCGGGTCGATTGCGTGAAGCTGATAGAGCTGAATGCGCTCGCGCCCGAGCGCACGCAGGCTCGCCTCGCAGGCCGAGCGCAGGTGGCGCGCGCTCCCGTCCGGCTGCCACTCGCCGCGCGGTCGAGTAAGGCCCCCTTTCGTGGCGACAACGATGCGAGAGCGATCGCCGGTCCAGGTGTCGCGCGCGCGCGCGATGAGTCTCTCGTTGTGCCCGACCTCGGAGTCGTCCAGGCAATACGCGTCAGCCGTGTCGAGGAACATCACCCCGCCATCGAATGCGGCATGCAGGACAGTGAGGGCCCGCTCATCGTCGCGCTCGGGTTCGGTGGACAGTCGCATGCAGCCGAGGCCCATCGGGGCCAGGCCACGCGACTTCGCGGCGGATCGGGCGTATTCTGAATGAAACGACATGAGCAGAGTGCCACTTCCCGTCAACGATCAGAATAAGACGTACCTTCCGGGTTCTCCAGAACGCGCGGAGCTCAAGGCGCGGCTCGCGCAGATGGCGGGCGAGCGCATCGACATCCCGCTCGTGATCGGCGGGTGCGACATCAGGACGAGTCAGACCGAGCAGGCGGTGATGCCGCACAACCATCGCCATGTGCTGGCCGATTGGCACGGCGCCGAAGCCGCGCACGTGCAGCAGGCGATCGAGGCGGCGCTCAGGGCGCGGCGCGAGTGGGCGAGCTGGCCGCTCGAGGATCGGGCGTCGGTGTTTCTCAAGGCTGCGGAGTTGCTGACCACGACATGGCGCTCGATTCTGAACGCGGCCACGATGCTTGGCCAGTCCAAGACCGCGATTCAGGCGGAGATCGATTCGGCGTCGGAACTGATCGACTTCTGGCGATTCAATCCACACTACGCGCAGGAGCTGTACGAGGACCAGCCGCTCAGCAGCAACGTCATGTGGAACCGCGTCGAGTACCGGCCGCTCGAGGGGTTCGTCTACGCGGTCACGCCGTTCAACTTCACCTCCATTGGCGGGAACCTTCCAACGGCCCCGGCGCTGATGGGAAACACCGTGATCTGGAAGCCAGCCTCGAGCGCGATGCTGAGCGCGCACTACATCCTCGAGCTGCTCGAGGCCGCCGGCCTGCCGCCCGGCGTGATCAATCTCGTTGCCGGCAACGCGGCTCGAATCTCTGAAATCGTGCTCGACTCGCCCGATCTGGCGGGAATTCATTTCACCGGAAGCACCGCCGTTTTCAACTCGATGTGGAATCGCGTCGGCGGCAACATCGGCCGATACCGCAGCTACCCGCGCCTTGTCGGCGAGACCGGCGGCAAGGACTTCATCCTTGCGCACCCCTCGGCCGATGCGCAGGAACTCGCGGTCGCCATCGTGCGCGGAGGATTCGAGTATCAGGGACAGAAGTGTTCGGCCGCGAGCCGTGTCTATGTGCCGCAGTCGTTGTGGCCAGACGTGAAGGATCGCGCCGTCGCGATGATGCGCGAGATCCTCCCGGGGGACGTTGCCGACTTCCGCACCTTCATGGGCGCGGTGATCGATCGTAAGTCGTATACGAAGATCAGCGGCTACCTCGCAGACGCCCGGAAGAATGCGACCGTCATTCAGGGCGGCGGCACGCGAGACGATGTCGGTTACTTCGTCGAACCGACGCTGATCGAAACCACCGACCCCGGTTATCGGTTGATGTGCGAAGAGATTTTCGGCCCGGTCGTCACGGCGTACGCCTACCCCGACTCGAAGTGGAGTGAGACCCTGGACGTGGTCGATCGCACGTCGCCTTATGCGCTGACGGGTGCGATCTTCGCGCGCGATCGCGCGGCGGTCAGAGAAGCGTCGAACGCGCTTCGCAACGCGGCCGGCAACTTCTACATCAACGACAAGCCGACCGGGGCCGTCGTCGGTCAGCAGCCATTTGGCGGCGCCCGCGCCTCGGGCACCAACGACAAGGCGGGCTCGAAAATGAACCTCCTGCGCTGGGTGAGCGCGCGGGCGGTAAAAGAAACCTTCTCTCCTCCGCGTGTGCACACCTACCCGTACATGACCGAGGAGTGAACCGCGTTAGAACGCGCCATCGGCCAGAGCTGCGGCAACAGTTCTCCGGCCAATGTCAGCCATGAGCGGGTTGTCGAGCGAGTTCACTAGATACGCGACACCGAGAGAGACGGCCCACCCTCGCGCGCGTCGCCACAACCCGTCGTCGCCCCACTGCATCGTGCGATCGATGGCGGCCCGGAACTGAGCGCGCACGCCTTCGGGCCACATCATCCACGCGACTGCCAGGTCGACTGCGGGATCGCCTGCCGTCAGATCGCCGAAATCGATCACGGCCGTGAGTTCTCCGGCATTGACCACCAGGTTGCCAGGGTGGATATCGCCATGAAGCCACACCGCAGGGCCTTGCCACGCTGGAGCAGCAAGCGCGCTACGCCAGACCTGCAACGCAGATTCCTGCTCGAGCCATTGACCGCAGTATTGCAGTCGTTCGATGAAGACGACCGAACGCGCCGACAACGACGTGCGAAATGGGTTCGATGGCGCATCCAGCGGCGCCGGCCGATGCAGTGCTGCGAGGAACGCTGCGAGGCGAACGGCCATCGCCTCGGTGTGGCCACTCGCCAGAGTTGCTGCCGTGTCGCCACCGAACCACGGCACCACCGACCATGACCACGGAAACCCGCAACCTCGCCGTCCTACTCTCACCGGCGTTGGCACCGGCAGCGGAAGGTGTGGCGCGAGCGTTGGCAACCAACGTTGTTCGTGTTCCACCAGGGCTGCCGCCATCTGGCGTCGAGGCAGTCGTACGAGAAGTTCATCGCCGAGGCGGAACAGCTTGTTGTCCCATCCTTCGCCAGCTTCGACCAGCGGCAGCGACGACAGATCTTCGTGCTGCTCTTGCAGGAGCGCCCGCACGAGCGTCGCGTCGATCGGGACTTCCGCGGCGGGCATCCGTTGAAGCGTCATGAACCGGTGCGAACAGTATCGCTGCTCTGGTGGCCGACGGATCACCTGCCGTCGATAACCTACAATCTGGCTGTGGCCGTGCGAGCCGCCGCGGGCCGGCAGTGTGGCGAAGACTATGAAACGTGCGCTCCTTCTCGTGGTGCTGAGCCTGGTTGCAGTGAGTTGTACATCTACTGAAAGCAAGGAGACCGGTCTGAAGTACCCCGTTCCTCGCAAAGGCGATGTCGTCGACGACTACGGCGGTACGAAGATCACCGATCCGTATCGCTGGATGGAGGCGCTCGATTCGAAAGAGGTTGCGGATTGGGTCGCGGCGTCGAATGGCGTCACCGAGCCGTATCTCAACAGTCTGCCGCTGCGGGAGCACTTCAACAAGCGGCTCACCGAGCTGTGGAACTATCCGCGGGTCGGGCTCCCGGTCGTCGAAGCGGGGAAGCTTTTCTACGCACGCAACGCCGGGCTCCAGCGGCAGGCGCCGGTCTACATGCGCGCCTCTGTGTCAGCGGCGCCGACACTCGTGATCGATCCAAACGAAATCTCCCCCGACGGATCACTGTCGCTCGGACAGTGGATGCCTTCGCCGGATGCGAGGCTTCTCGCTTACGGCCTTGCAGAGGGGGGCGCGGACTGGCGCACGGTTCGCGTGCGGGATATCGCGGCGGGCAAGGACCTCGGAGACGACGTCAAGTGGATGCGGTTCTCGGATATTTCGTGGACGAAAGACAGCAAGGGCTTCTACTACTCGCGATATCCCGAGCCGCCGAAGAGTAAAGTGCTCGAAGCCGCCCTTTCGGGGCACGCCATCTACTATCACCGGGTCGGCACTCCGCAGTCGCAAGACCTCCTGATCTACGAGCGCAAGGATCTGCCTGACTGGATTATCAACGGCGCTGTATCCGAGGACGGCCGATATCTCTTCGTGCAGATGTTCCAAGGCGCCGAGAATCGCAATCGGCTCTACATCGCCGACCTTGGTCGTGGTGACGCGCCGAAAGTCGATGCGCCTATTCGGCCGCTCGAAGAAAAGGACGACGCCGAGTATCTGCCGCTGGGCGTCGAAGGCTCGACGCTGTACGTGCGAACGGACAAGAACGCGCCGAACCGGATGATCGTTGTCACACCGCTGGCCGCCGCCGCGCCGGTCTGGACACCGGTCGTGCCCGAGCGCAAGGAAGCGATCGAGAGCGTCGGCATCATCGGCGGCCGCCTGGTCGCGCAATACCTCGTTGACGTGCAGAGCCGTTTGTCGATCTTCGGTCTCGACGGCAAGTCGCTCGGAGATATCACGCTGCCCGGCACCGGAACCGTGGGCGCTTTGAGTGGGCGCGCGGATAGTCCTACCGTCTGGTACAACTTCACGTCGCCGCTCGCACCATCAACGGTTTACGCGTTCGATATGACGGCCGCGAAGAGCACGAGCTTCGAGGCCGCCATGCCCGCGTTCGATGCGAGCGGCTACGAGACGAAGGCGGCGTTTGCGACGTCGAAAGATGGCACTCGCGTCCCCCTCTTCGTCACCGCGAAGAAGGGATTGCCGCTCGACGGCAACAACCCGACGATGCTCTACGGGTATGGCGGGTTCTCGGTGAGCACGCTTCCGGCGTATCGGCAGGATGTTCCGGCGTGGCTCGAACGCGGCGGAGTCTGGGTCACCGTGAGCATGCGAGGTGGGGCGGAGTATGGCGAGGCATGGCACAGGGCCGGCATGCTCGACAAGAAGCAGAACGTGTTCGATGACTTCATTGCCGCGGCCGAATATCTAATCAAAGAGAAGTACACCTCGCCAGCGCGCCTCGGCATCATGGGTGGTTCGAACGGCGGTCTCCTGGTTGGTGCGGTGATGCAGCAGCGGCCGGAATTGTTTGCCGTTGCGCTGCCGGCGGTTGGTGTGATGGATATGCTGCGCTACGACCAGTTCACCGGCGGCCGATTGTGGACGACGGAGTACGGGTCGGCCTCGAACCCGGCGCAGTTTCCGTTTCTGATCAAGTTCTCACCGGTGCACAACGCGAAGGCCGGCACTTGTTATCCGGCGACGCTCATCACGACAGCCGACCACGACGACCGCGTCGTGCCGAGCCACTCATTCAAGTTCGCGGCTGTGATGCAGGCGGCGCAGGGATGCGGCAAGCCGGTGCTCATTCGGGTCGAGGTGCAGGGCTCGCACGGCTATCGACCGACCGACAAGCTGATCGCCGAGCGGGCGGACGAGTGGGCGTTTGCTGCCGCAAACATGGGGATGGAGTAGGCGGTATGCGAGTCACTCCGCTGTCAGCGTCTCCACCGGATCGACGGCGGCCGCCCGGCGCGCCGGAACGTAACTCGCCAGCGCGGCGGCCATCGCCAGGACGCCGAGGACCGCGGCATAGGTCGGCGGGTCGAGCCGCTCGACACCGAAGAGCAGCGACGACATCCACTGCGTCAGCGCGATAGCTGTCACCAGCCCCACTCCGGCGCCAACCCCGGTCAGCAGCAGCCCCTGACGCAAGAACATCAGTTTGAGCTGCGTCGGCGCGGCGCCGAGCGCCAGGCGGATGCCGATCTCCCGCGATCGCTGCGCGACGACGTACGCGATCACGCCGTAGATGCCGATCACACCGAGTGCCAGCGCCATCGTCGCGGCAATGGCCAGCATGATCAATGCGAACGAGGTCCGCGCCATCGACTGGTCATAGAGATCCTTCATCGTGCGGACGAGAAAGACCGGCATGCTCGGGTTCACCGACCACACGGCGTTGCGCACGCCGCTCATCAAGCTCTCACTGCCGGCCTCGTCGCTGCGGATGACGAGATTGATCGCTCGTGTAGCTGCCAGCGGCGTCCCGCTGAAGTTTTCCATCAGGACCGGCCAATACACGAACGGCGGCGCGAGTTGATGCACGGCATCCTCGTGGACGTCGTGTACGACGCCGACGACCTCGCCCCACACGGCAGTCGGCGCTTCGCGGATGTGCTGACCGAGGGCGGCCGCGGGTGAGCCCCAGACTTCTCGCGCGAAGTTCTCGGAGACGACCGCCACCCTTGCGCGTCCGTAGACGTCGGTCCACGTGATGTCGCGGCCGGCGACGATTGATGTGCCGATGGCGCCGAAGTAGCCAGGCGACACGCTCTTCGCTCGACGCAGCGGCGGGATGGTTCCCGGGGCATAGGTCTGCCCGGCGACGAAGATCGTCTGCTGCCAGACTCGGAGCGGTCCCTCCATTGGCACCGCGCTCGTAAAGGCGGCGGCTCTTACGCCCGGAAGCGCAGCCACCCTGTCGAGGATGTCGTGTTGCAGCCGTGTTACGCGTTCGGGTTCTCGCACTTGTTGTGGAGGCACCCACACCCGTGCGGTTTGCACGTCGCCAGTAGTCGCAAATCCGGGTTCAACGCTGAGCAGTGCTTGAAACGTACGGATCATCAGTCCCGAGCCGACCAAAAGCACCAGCGCCAACGCCACCTGCACGACGACCAACGCATTGCGCGTCCGCTGACGTTCCCGGCTCGTGCTCGCGCCGCGCGCAGCGCCGGCGAGCGGCTGGCCGCGCTGGGTGGCGTGTTTCACGGCGGGAAGCAGACCAAAGGGGACGCTGGAAACCATCGAGATGACGACAGCAAAGACCACCACCCGGGGATCGAGCGAGATGTCCTCGACGCGCGGCAATGTCGTCGGCGCCGTGCTGACAATCATCGTGAGCCCGCCATAGGCGAGGGCCATTCCCAAAACGCCGCCGGTGAGCGAGAGCACCAGACTCTCGACCAGCACTTCCCTCGCGATGTGCCATCGTCCGGCGCCCAGCGCCGTCCGCACCGCAAATTCGTGACCCCGGCTTTCGGATCTCACCAGCATGAGATTGGCGACGTTGGCACACGCGATCAGCAGCACCATGCCGATTGTCGCCATCAGGATCCACAGGATGTCCCCGATGCCGCCCACGACCTCATCTTTCAACGGTTGCAACGTCGGCGCGATGTGCCAGCTCTCGATCACCTATTTTCCTGCGAGGTTGAGCGGTGCCGGCCAGGCGTTGAGCCAGATCGGCAGCATCCGTGCGATATCCGCGTTGGCGTCCGCAACGGTGATGCCGGGCTTGAGTCGCGCGAGACTCGAGAAGTTGAAGCCATCGAGGGTCAGGCGCCCGCGATCGATCGTGATCAGGGAGATAACCTCGGCAGCTGGCTTCATGTCGAGGAATCGGAATCCGTCGGGCATGACGCCAATCACCTCGGCCGGGTTGGAGTCCACGATCAGCTGTCGTCCGATCACTGAGCGGTCGCCGCCGAAGCGCCGCTGCCAGTAGGCATGCGTCAGGATCAACGGGCGCGCGACGTCGATGGCCGCCGGGCCGCTGGGTTTCGCATCAGCCTCGGTGAAGAGCCGGCCGAGCTGCGGCTGAACGGCCAACGCCAGCAACGCGTCGTAGGTCCCTACCAGCGAGCGCGCCTGCTCGGGCTCTCCAAGGCCGGTAATTGTTTGTCCGCCATCACCGTACAGGCCGAGGTGCTGAAAGACGCGGCCCTCTTCGCGATACGTGAAGTACTGCGATGCCGACATTCGCAGGACGGGAACACCGAAGCCGGGCGCCGTATGCTTGATACTCACGAGTTCGCTGGCATGCGGATACGGCAGCGGCTTGAGCAGCACACCGTTGACGACGCCGAAGATCGCGGTGTTGGCACCAATGCCGAGCGCGAGCGTGAGAACAACGGCCAGCGTGAACCCGGGGCGCCGACGAATACCGCGCAGCGCCAGTCGCAGGTCGCGTCCCAGCGTATCAAGGGGACTGATGGTGTTCATGCGGTAGATCTCTTCGCGAATCCGCACGGTGTTTCCGAGCTTGATGTGTGCCGCGCGGTGAGCAGCCTGGGGCGACATGCCGCGTGCGATGTTCTCGTCGGTCTCGATCTCGATGTAGGAGCGCAGCTCCTCCGCGCGATCGCGATCCCACTGCGCTCTGCGGAAGAACCGGCGCCAGCTCACGAGCGAGGCTCCGCCTCTGGCCAGGCGACCAGTAGCTGCTGGCTCCGCCTCGCTCGCGACGGTGTCTGATTGCCCGGCCTCTGGCCGGGCGACACGTCTTGAAAAACGGCGCAAGAAAACTGCCTCATTCGCATGGCTTCAGGCCTTTCAAGACGTGTGGTCCTCCGAAGGCTTGAGAATCCTGCCGATGGCGCGGACGATCTCTTCCCATCGCGTCGTGTGCGCCGCGAGTTGTTTACGGCCGGTCGGTGTCAGCCGGTAGTACTTCGCCTTGCGGTTGTTGTCGGAGGTGCCCCAGAAGGACGCGATCCAGCCGCGATTTTCCAGGCGGTGCAGGGCGGGGTAGAGCGAGCCGTGCTCGATTTGAAGCACGTCCTCCGACCCGCGCTCGATGGCATGCGCGATGGTGTGGCCGTGCGCCGGGCCCATGACGAGTACTCGAAGCACCAGCATGTCGAGGGTGCCCTGGGGCGTCTCGCTCTGCAGCGGCGATTCACGCCGCGGCATAGTCAGCCCGTGTTCCACAAGGTGATCGATGCATCAAAATGCCTTCAAAATAGCCCATACGAGAGATCTATACACTTTGTTCAGAAGATTATCTAGTGGAATCGTGACGGCCCTGGGGTCGATTGGCGATGACATCGCTATACCTTGGCCGCAGCAAGCTGCGAGGCAATGAAATCGCGCACCGCCGTCATCTGGAATGGGAATAGTCGGCTGCTCGTCGTCGTGTCAATCGGATCGCCAGCAGCGTATTGCAACATCAGGCCAGCAAACGACTGCTCGAGCGGATCGGTCGCTGTCTCGAGCTGATTCTCGAGAGTTGCCGTGGGGATGCTTTCGGTCGTGATCTCTCCTGCGCCGGCCGCCTCGAACATCCGTACGACCTCGCGCGGGGTGAGTGCCTGGGGTCCTCCGAGCTCGACGACCATATTGCGGCCGGTTCCTTCGGTCACCGCGGCAGCCACTGCCCGCGCCACGTCGCGATAAGAGATCCAGCTGATTGGCTGGTTCCCATCGCCGTACAACCGAGCCTTGCCATGCGCGGCGTCGAAACCGAGCGCCGGCGTGAGCCATACCTCCATGAAGTACGACGCTTGAAGGACTGTGTATGCCATTCCGGATGACGCCAAGGCTGGTTCGACCGCTCGCTTGGCGGCCGTCAACGGGAACTGGATGTCACGGTTCTCGCGAAACGACACGAAGACGAATCGTTCGACTGCGGCGCGCCTCGCGGCTTCGACGAGCGCCAGCTGACCGCGGTGATCGACGGTCTCAATCGAATCACCTGCTTGACGCGATAACGTGGACGATGCGGTAGAGATTACAGCTTGTACTCCGGTACACGCGCGGGCGAGCGACGCCGCATCCTTGAGGTCGCCGTCGACCAGCTCCACGCCAAGTTCTTGCAGCACTTTTCGTTTACTCTCGTCAGCCGTCGATCGAACAAGCGCTCGCACCTGCTGCCCCGCCGCGGTGAGCCGTTGACAGATCTCGGGTCCCAACAGTCCCGTCGCGCCGACCACCAGTGTCTTCATGAATTCCCCCCTGCGCTTTTGGTCGCGCCTGCAAAGGAGTCTGTTCGAGGTACGCTCGACGCGGCAGCAACGGTTATCGTAACAGGCTTGAGAGCAACTTCCCGGTCGAGGCGGGCAGTCGCGCACCCTTCGTCAGGGGCGAGGCTGATGCATGTGTATCGACCCTCTGTCACCACTGGCTTTGAAGCCGGTTCTGCCAGTCGTCCTGCAGCCAGCTGCCGAGAGCGTCGCCGAAGTCGTGGCTCACTTCGCTGTCCGCGCTATCCAGGAATCCTTTCACCGAGTTCGTAATCAAGGCGTTCAACTGGCTGGTGTCGATTCCCGGCGGCGCCTGAACGGCTGGCGCCAGGTTGGGGATCTGGCCGACCATCCACTGCGGCGACAGTGTCAATGGCATTGACGGAAAGAAGACCATTTGCTGCAGCCCGCAGAAGCCGCAGACAAACCGGGGGAGCATCGGCCCGCAATGCGGACACTGCGCCCCCATGGGACCCTGAACCGCCAGCACTGGTCCGTGCAGAAGCACTCCGCTCGAGCAGTACAACGGACTAGGATTTCGACAGCCTCCACACGCAACAAACAGCATGACGTCTCCTTTTCAGGGCTGCGTCCCGCCGTTTGTGGCTGCCGATGACTGCCGGCCACTGGCGATTACATGCGCCTGATGTTGGTTCGGCGTTTGTGCAAATTGCGTTCTCGTTTCAACCGGCTCGTAATGGGCGGTAGAACGACGAGCGAACGACTCACGCGCTATCCGATCGGAGAGCGGACTATCTTTTCGGATAGCGCTGGAGATCAGGGCATCAGGGCGAACGTCCACACAGAACCGCCGGTCGGCACCTTGTCCTGCGCGTAGCGATTGGCGAGCCCACCACCCAGTCCGGACGCGATCGTCACGTACTGGCGTCCCTTGTAGGTGTAGGTGATGGCCGTCGAGTTGACCGACGACCCGGTCTTGAATTGCCAGAGCGTCTTGCCCGTGTCGCCGTCGAGCGCGACGAACTCACCCGAGAGTTTTCCCGTGAACACGAGACCGCCGGCTGTGGCAAGCATCCCAGCCGAGCTTGGCATGTCCGTGAGCGGAATCTCCCACTTCTTTTGACCGGTGAGCGGATTGATGGCGACGAAATGCCCGTAGGCTTCGCCGGGCTTGACCTCAGGGAGTCGAGCGGTCACACCCGTGGTGTTTCCCCCAAGCACCTGCGCAGGCGGCTGCGCCGCGAGCTTCTGGATGCGCGGCAGGTTCCAGGTACTCGCATAGATCAACCCGGTCGCCGGATTGAACGCGATCGGCACTGCGTTGGTGCCGCGAGACGGCCAGATTTCGACTTCTTCGCCGGCGAGGAAGCGCTTGTAGACGTCGGTGAGTACCGGCCGGCCGGTCGTCTGATCGATCTGCGAGGCCCAGTTCACTTTGACCAGAGGATGCGCGGCGACCAGCTTGCAGTTGGTGCGATCGACCACATACAGGAAGCCGTTCTTGTTGGCCTGGATCATCACCTTACGAGGCTGACCATTGACCTGGATGTCGGCGAGCACGTTTTCGTCGGTGCCGTCGACGTCGTAGACATCGTTCGGTGTGTACTGGAAGTAACAGACGATCTCCCCGGTCTTCGGCCGGATCGCCAGCACGCTCGATGTATAGAGACTGTCCAGTGCGCCGCGCGGTCGCGGATCGTACGGTTCGGCATTGCCGACGCCCCAGTAGACCAGGTCGAGCGCGGGATCATAGGAGCCTGAGCGCCACGTCGGTCCGCCGCCGACCTTCCAGGCGTCGGAGTCCTTCGGCCACGTCTCGGAGCCGGGCTCGCCGGGCGCGGGAATGGTGTAGCGGCGCCACAGCTTCTTTCCGGTATCCGGATCCCAGCCGTCGAGGAACCCGCGAGTCGTCGACTCGCCACCGGCCATGCCGGAGATCACGACGCCATTGGCGACAATCGGCGCACTGGTGGCGTAGTACCCCTCTTTGAGATCGGCGAACTTCTGATTCCAGATCTGCTTGCCCGTCTTCATATCGAGGGCGACGATGTGATTGTCGATCGTCACGCGAAACAACTTGCCGTTGTAGATCGTCGCGGCGCCTCGCGTGATCGCGGCGCGCTGAACACCCGGTTCCAGTTCGACCGGTGTGCGCCAGATCTGGCGCCCGGTTTCGATGTCGATCGCAAATGTCCACTTGCCGTTGATGACGTACATCACGCCGTTGTAGACCGTCGGCGCCGCAAGCTCGCCCATGTCGTTCATGAGGCTCGCGTTCCATATCGGCACGAGGCGCTGGACGTTCGATTTGGTGATCTGTTTCAGTGGGCTGTAGCTCTGACGGTAGTACCCCATGCTCTGGGTCGTGACGTTCGCGGGGTTCTTGCCGTCGTTCACCAGTTCGTCAGTCGTCTGCGCCAATCCTGTCAGCGGCGACAACGCCAGTACGAGAACGATCAGCAACAACTTCTTCATGACAGCCTCCATCCCGACGCATCGAATGTTGGAACGGGCGTAAGTATACGGATTTTTGCAAGTAAAGAAGTTCAAAGTTCGAAGTGGGCGAGTAAGTTGGAAGTGGGTAGATGTACTTCGAACTTACTTCTGAACTTTAAACTTACAACTTCTGAACTTCGTCACGCGTAGCGTTGCCGCGCTCTCTCCTGCGCCTTCTGTGCTTCGATCTCGCGATTGCGTGGAGGCGCGTTCGTCGTCAACGAGCGAATGAGTCGCTGCGCCGCGTCGGTGACCTCCTCGACCGCCTGGTTGAACACGTCCTCGTTGGCCTTCGACGGCCGGCTGGAGCCGCTCAGCTTCCGCACGAATTGCAGCGCCGATGCGCGGATTTCATCGTCGGTGGCGGGAGGCTCGAAGTTGGCTAGTGTCCTGATATTTCGGCACATGGCCTGGATTGTACCCACTCGACGAGCGAGGCGTTGCTTCAGACCGCCCCGATCAAGCCGGCCAGGTCGGCGAGCGTCGCGGCGAAATGGTCCGGCTCGGCGGCGCGAAGTTCTGCATCCTCGCCGTAGCCCCATCCGGCGGCAACGGCCAGAACGCCGTGCACGCGAGCCGCGCGGATATCGTCGGCCCGGTCTCCGATCATCAGGGCATCGCGCGCGTCCGCTCCGGCCAGGTCCAACGCGGCCCGAACAAGGTCAGCCTTGTCGCAGGCGCGCTCGGTCCGCTCGGGGCCGTGAACCGCGTCGAAGTAGCGATCGATGTCGAGATGGCGCACGACGAGCCTCGCGGACTCAATCGATCTCACAGTGACGACCTGCAGCGAGTGGCCGGCGGCGCGGAACGTCGACAACGCCTCGGGGACTCCCGCGAATACACGGCTCTCGAGGATGCCGACCTCGTCGAACAATGGCCGATAGATGTCGCATGCGCGATCGATCAACACGTCGTCGTTCGAATCGAGCAATGTGCCGAAGATCGCCGCGAGCCGCGCGCCAACGAACTGGCGCAACTGCGCTTCTGGCCTTGGCTGCCGCCCGAGCGTTGTCAGCGTCTGATTGATCGAGCGGCTGATTCCCGGAAACGAGTCGGCAAGCGTTCCGTCGAGATCGAAGAGCAGATGCATTTGGCGGAACGTCGAAAGCGGATCAACTCTCAACTCCCAACGTCCAACTCCCAACGAGGCAGGACTTGGGAGTTGGGAATTGGAAATTGGGAGTTGACACAGTTGTTCAGTCGATCAGTTTTCGATACGAATCAACTCGATGTCGAAAACCAGCATCCCGCGCGGGCCATCGCCCTTGCCACCGTAGGCGAGGTTCTCGGGCACCCAGAAGCGCGTGCGCTCGCCCTCGACCATCAGCGGAACACCCTCCGTCCATCCCTTGATCACATCGTCGAGGCGGAAGGTTGCCGGCTGGCCTTTCGCGACCGAGCTGTCGAACATGCGCCCGTCGACCGTCCAACCCGTGTAGTGCACGGTGACTCGCCCGAAGCGACTGGGATTCCTCACTCCTTTCCCGGGTCGCAGCACTTTGTAGGCGAGCCCGTCAGGCGTTCGCTTGGCGTCGGCGGGAGGAGCCTTGACGTCCGGGGGAGGAACGAGCGGGTTGCCTCGAGTATCGAGCAACTCGATCTCGAACAGCACCGTGCCTTTGGGTCGTCCCGCCTGACCTTTGTACGCAAGATTCTCCGGCACCCAGCAGCGCCGCGTTTCGCCAATGGTCATCAGCTGCACGCACTCGCGCCAGCCCGCCATCACCTTATCGAGCGGAAACGTCGACGCCGGTCCACGGACGACCGAGCTATCGAACAGCCGACCGTCACTGGACCATCCCGTGTAGTGGACAGTCACGATGTCCGTCGGGCCAGGCTTCTCCGAGCTGTTACCACGCCGAACCAACTTTGATACGAGACCGGTCGAGCTCTTGTCGCCATCGGTGGGCACTGCCAGTTCACTGGTTGGCAGGATGTCCGGCGGGGGTGTCGCAGGCGCTTGAGCTCGCACGCCGGCGGCGGTCATCAGAAGAGGCAACGACAAGAGAAGACTGCGCATGTTTTGGGCCGATCATCCTTCCAACAAAAGCCGCCCCGGGTCTTCGACGAAGTCTTTGATCTTCGCGAGGAACTGCACCGCTTCGCGGCCGTCGACGATCCGGTGATCGTAGGATAGCGCCACGTACATCATCGGGCGAATCACGACCTGGCCGTTGAGCGGAACCACGCGATCCTGAATCTTGTGAAGGCCGAGGATGCCAACCTGCGGAGGATTCAGGATGGGCGTACTCAGAAGCGACCCGAACACCCCGCCGTTGGTGATGGTGAACGTGCCACCGCGCAGATCCTCGAGCGTGAGCGTTCCATCGGTTGCACGCGTTGCGAAGTCCCGGATTGCCAGCTCGACCTGCGCGAACGACAGCCGATCGGCGTCGCGGATGACGGGCACAACCAGCCCGCCTTCGGCGCCCACCGCGACACCCATGTCGTAATATCGCTTGTAGACGATCTCATCGCCCTGAATCTCGGCGTTGAGCGCGGGGAAGGCGCGCAGCGCCGCGATCGCCGACTTGACGAAGAACGAGGCGATGCCGAGACCGACGCCGAACTCCTTCTTGAACGATTCCTTTCGACGCTCGCGGAGTGCCATCACCGCTGACATGTCGACCTCGTTGAAGGTCGTCAGCATCGCCGCCGTCTGCTGCGCCTCGACGAGCCGGCGAGCGATGGTCTGCCGGCGTTTCGTCATCCGAACGCGATCTTCTGTTCGCGCACTCGGTGCAGTCGTCCCACTCGTCGGTGCGATCTTCGACGAGCCGGGCGCAAGTTTGTCGCTTGGCGGTGCGACTGCGTTGCGCACCGGTGCGGGAGGCGCGATTGCCTTCTGGACGTCCTGCTTCGTCACGCGCCCAGCGGCGCCCGAGCCCTGAACTGTTCCGAGGTCGACGTCGTTGTCTCTCGCCATCCGCCGCGCTGTTGGGGTGGCGCGACTATCCGTGGCCGCTCCGGCCGATCCATTTCCACCTGGCGCGGGCGCCGATGCTGGTGTCGCAGGTGCAGCTGCGGCCGCCGGCGGCGGTGCCGGTGCAGACGATGGTGCGGACGACGCGGCGGTGCCGCTCTCATCCACGACCGCGAGGAGCTCGCCGATCTTGACGTCCTCGCCTTCCTTGCGCGCGATGCTCGCGATGACTCCGCTCTTTTCAGCGCTGACCTCGAGATCGATCTTCTCGGTTTCGAGCTCGACGATCGGTTCACCGACTTCGACGCGATCGCCCTGCTTTTTCAACCAGCGTGCGACGCGCGCTTCGACGACCGACTCACCAAGTTGTGGAACAACGATGTTGGACATAGAGATCAACGTTTAAACGCGGCCAGGCTTTGCACTGCCTTGGAGAGGACGGTGGGCTCTTTGATGTCGCCGCTGTCGAGTGTGAACGCCTCATCAACCAGTCGCCGCTGGTTGATCTGATGCCAGGCAGACGACCCTTCCGACGGGCTGGCGCTGCGCACACGGCCGATGTAGCGAAGAGAAAATTGGTCCTGGATGGTTTCCACGAGTTGTCCCCGAACCCAGTCCCACGCGCCCATGTTCTCGGGCTCTTCCTGCAGCCACACCACCTCTTCCAGCGAGGGGTACCCGTCCAGCACTTCGCGCAACGCCACACGCGGAAACGGCGCCAGCTGCTCGACGCGGCAGATCGCGACGTTGCTCGAGACCTGACGCCGTTCGCTCGACACGAGGTCGACGTAGACCTTGCCACTGCACAACACCAGGCGCCGGACACTCGATACGCGTTGACGCGCGTCGCTATCGTCGATGACCGAACGGAACCGGCCTTCCGCCAGTTCTTTCGGCGTTGACGCGACCAGCGGATGACGCAACAGGCTTTTCGGTGTCAGGACGACCAGCGGCAGCGGATCGCGGCGCAGCAGCGCGGCTTGTCGACGCAGCAGGTGGAAGTACTGGGCCGCGGTGGTGCAGTTCATGACCCGCATATTGATGTCGGCCGCTGATTGCAGGAACCGTTCGGGGCGCGCGCTCGAATGCTCCGGTCCCTGCCCTTCATGACCGTGCGGCAGCAGGAACACGAGCGAGGGCTGCAGTCCCCACTTCGAGCGGCCCGATGTGACGAACTGATCGATGATCACCTGCGCGCCGTTGATGAAGTCGCCGTACTGCGCTTCCCAGATCACCAGGCGACCGGGTTCCTGAATGTTGTAGCCGAACTCGAATCCGACCACGCCAGCTTCACTGAGCGGGCTGTTATGGATCTCGAACGCGGCCGAGGCCTGCGGGAAGGTTTGCAGCGGCACGAACCGGGCGCCGGTCTCGGCGTCGTGGAACACGGCGTGACGCTGACTGAACGTCCCGCGCTCGACGTCTTCGCCCGTGAGCCGGACGGCAACGCCGTCGGCGACGATGCTCGCCAACGCGAGCTCTTCAGCCGTCGACCAGTCGATCGTGCGCTCGTCGGGATTGTTCAGCACCGACTTGCGGCGCTCCCGCGCGCGCTCCAGTTTCTTGTGGAAGGTGAACGCTGGCGGCGCCTGCTGCAGTCCTTCATTGATCTGCCGCAGACGCTCGAGCGGAACCGCGGTCTCGGCCCGAGAGGCGGCGCCGGGCGGTGCCGGTTCCGCCACCGGAGGCTCGAGATCCTCTTCCGGTTTCAGTGATGCGAGCGCCAGCTCGAGCACCGTGTAATGCGTCTTGACGATCGTCTCGACTGACTGCGGCGTCTGTGCGCCTTGCGCGATCAATGTGCGGGCGAATTGCTCGCGTACCGTCGGGTGCGTCGCAATCTTCTTGTACATCAGCGGTTGCGTGAACGCGGGCTCGTCGCCTTCGTTGTGCCCGTGTCGTCGATAGCCGACGAGATCGATCAGGAAATCACGTTGGAATCGGCCGCGGTACTCCCAGGCCAGGCGCGCCGCCTCGAGGCACGCCGCCGGATCATCGGCGTTAACGTGCACGATTGGGATCTTGAATCCGCGCGCCAGGCCGCTCGCGTAACTCGTGCTGTAGGACTCGTCCGGGGTCGCTGTGAACCCGAGCTGATTGTTCGCAATGATGTGAATCGTGCCGCCGGTGTCATAGCCGTCGAGCCGCGACAGGTTCAGCGTCTCGGCCACGATTCCCTGACCGGGAAACGCGGCATCACCGTGGATCAGCACCGGCAGCGTGGCGGCACTCCTGAACCGTCCCGCACCGCCCTCGTCGACATACGTGCCAGCTGCGCGTGCCATCCCGACGACGACTGGATTCACTGCCTCCAGGTGGCTCGGGTTGGGCGGCATCGTGACGAACGTGTGACCGCGCGGAGTCGACGTTCGCGCTCCGGCGTGATACTTCACGTCGCCCATCCATCCGAGGTCGACGCGCAGCCGCTCGGCAACCACGGGATCCTTGAACTCGGCGAGGATCTGCTCGTAGGGCTTCTCGAGAATGTGCGCGAGCACGTTCAAGCGGCCGCGATGCGCCATGCCGATGACGGCATGACGCGCCCCCGTGTCGGCTGCACCTGAAATGATCTCGTCAAGGATGGGCACGAGCATGTCGAGCCCTTCGAGCGAGAAGCGTGTCTTGCCCGGAAACGTTCGCTGCAGGAACCGCTCGAAAACTTCGACCTGCGTCATGCGAGCCAGCAGCGCATCGCTGCTTTCGGGATCGAGCGGCGGAAGAAACCGGCCTGACTCGGCGGCGTGCCGCAGCCAGTCGCGCTCCTCCGGTACGAAGATGTGCGAGTAGTCGAAGCCGGTCGACGAGCAATACACGCGACGGAGTTTCTCGATCGCCTCATACGCCGTCGCCGATGTCTCGGCAACCGGACCGCCGACGAGAGAACCCGGCAGCTGCTTCAGGTCGTCGGCACTAATCTCATATGTCTCCGGAGACAGCGACGGGTCGCCGATTGGCTGCGATCCCAGCGGATCGAGCTGCGCCGCGAGGTGCCCATATCGACGAATCGAATCCGCAAGAATGGTAGCGGCGACGACCGCACGAACGTTGGCGGACGCAGGTGCGCTGGCGGGCTCGCTGGTTGTACCTTCGAGCTCCGCCGGATTCCATTTCTCGAACGCCGCACGCGTTGCGGGGTCGACCGATTCGGGGTTGTTCCGGTAGCGTTCATACAGTTCCAACACGTAACCGGCATTAACGCCCGCGAACCGCCCGAGTGTCATAACCTATTACTCCACAGCTCGCTTGTGTTGAGGCTTTCGCCGTCGGCCAGAGTCAAGTATTTCGCCCTTTCGAGTGGGCACGCCGTCGGCGGCAGC
>Ga0070664_100001463_pt1 | contig 18814 bp, 13 predicted proteins | sample KBSC73metaG_FD_65863 | JGI IMG/M metagenome (GOLD analysis project Ga0070664, IMG submission 65863) | Corn rhizosphere microbial communities from Kellogg Biological Station, Michigan, USA - KBS C7-3 metaG | ecosystem: Host-associated > Plants > Roots > Rhizosphere > Soil ... | reverse complement strand
CACTCGGCCGCGAGCCGCGAGCCGCGAGCCGCGAGCCGCGAGCCGCGAAAGAACCTACTTTCTCTTCCACCTCGTCGTCGATCCCGTGTCTTCAAGGATGATGCCGCGGGTGTCGAGGTCGCGGCGGATCCGATCGGCTTCGGCGAAGTTTCGGGCGAGCCGGGCGGCGCGGCGCGCGGCGATCAGCTGCTCGATCTCCTCGACGGGGACCGGAGGCTGCGCATCCTCCTTGCGCCTGAGCGCGAAGATGCCGAGAATCTGGTCGAAGCGATCGAACGTCTCGCGTACCGCCGGTGCATCGGCGCTGCCGAGCTCGCCGGCGTCGATGGCCGAGTTCAGCGCACGAACGAGATCGAACATCACGCCGATCGCAGCGGCGCTGTTCACATCATGTCTGATGTGTGCAGAAAAGCCTTCCTTCGCTTCCTGCAGGCGTTGCCCTATCTCCGGGTTCGACTCGCGGGCCGGCAACGAGTCCAGTCGCGCGAGGAAATCCGTCAGGCGCTTCAGCGCCTCCTCTGCCTGCGCCATCGCGGTCCAGGAGAACTTCAACTGCTTCCGATAATGGACCCCGAGGTACAGATACCGCAGCGCGGACGGCCGGAATCCGTGGTCGACGATGTCCTGGAGGTTGTAGACGTTGCCGAGCGACTTCGACATCTTTTCCGGCCCGTTGGTCTCGTCCTCGGGTCCGGTCTCGATCATCAGATGCTCGACGTGCACCCAGAAACGCGAGAACTGCTGGCGCGTCGCCCCTTCGCTTTGCGCGATCTCGTTTTCGTGGTGGGGAAAGATCAGATCGACGCCGCCGGCGTGGATGTCGATCGGGGCCGGGCCGAGCAAGCGCAGCGCCATGGCAGAGCATTCGATATGCCACCCCGGGCGTCCGGGCCCGATCCCGGGATCCCAGGTCGGCTCCCCTTCCTTGGTCGCCTTCCACAGGACGAAGTCACGCGCGTCTTCCTTGTCGTACTTGTCGGAGTCGATGCGTGCGCCGCTCTTGATTCCCGAGTGGTCGAGGTGCGCGAGCTTGCCGTATTCAGGGAAGGTTGAAATCTTGAAATAGATCGATCCGTCGCTTCGATAGGTGTGCCCGTTCTGCTCGAGCGCCTTGATCGTCTCGGCCATCGCCGTCAGGTTTTCGGGATCGGTCGCTCGCGGATTCTCTTCAACCGGCTGGAGACCGAGCGCTGCGGCGTCCTGGCGGAACAGATCGATGTAGCGATCCGTGTACTCGCGCAGCGGCACGCCTGCCTTTTTCGACTCGAGGATGGTGCGATCGTCGACGTCGGTGAAGTTCATCACCTGGCGAACGGTGTATCCCATCTCGTGCGCGAGCGCGCGACGCAGGACGTCGAGCGCGACGAAGGTGCGAAAGTTGCCGATGTGCCCGCGTGCGTAGACGGTCAGCCCGCACGTGTACATCCGTACGGTGTTGTCGTCGGCGGGCGCGAAGTCTTCTTCGCGGCGGGTGAGCGTGTTGTACAAACGCATTGCAGTCACGGACACTGGATCACGCGGGAATCGCGCGCGGTCAGGCAGGCAGCGGACAACGGACCTCGGACGAGCGGCTGCCGCAATGCGCCTCGATCTGGAGCTCGCCGTTGACTTCGCGGAAGTCGAAGGTGATCTCGCCGTCGCTCGCCGCCGGCGCGACCTTGGACGCCACACCCTCGACGGCGACCCGCAGCCCCACTGTATCGGGGGCCCCTTCGCGCAGGAACTCGGCCACGCGTTTCGCGACGTCCACCGCGACGACTTTCAGGTCCCCCCCTGCGGGTACCGAGAGGCGGAGCAGCATTCCGTCCGGCGACTGAGACATGCTGAAGATTCTACAGCGAAATGCGGCCAAAGAGCCGCCGCGCGCTCCGGCAGTCCGCCTCGATCTGTGCGCGAAGTGCGTCCACATCGGGAAAAGCGCGCTCGTCCCGCAGCCGCTGGACGAAAGACAGGCGGAGGGAGGCGTCGTACAAATCCCGAGACAGGTCGAAGACGTGCGTCTCGATCATCGGACGATCGACGTCGCCGAACGTCGGCCGCATGCCGATATTTGTAATCGAGGGATGAACGACGCCGTCAATCGTCACGGTCGTCGCATAGACCCCGCTCGGCGGTACCAGTTCGTTGCAGGTCATCAGATTGGCGGTGGGAAAGCCGAGCTCGCGGCCACGGCCAGCGCCTCGTGTCACGGTTCCATCGATGAAGTAGTGATGGCCGAGAAGGGCGCCCGCCTCGTCGACTCTCCCCTCTCCGAGCAAGCGGCGCACCCTGGTGCTGCTGACGACGAAGTCCTTGTAGCGAACCGGATCGATCTTCTCGGCGCGAAAACCGTAGCGCGCTCCCAGCGACCGCAGCACGGAAAAATTGCCGGTCCGTTCGTGGCCAAACAGGAAATTCGCGCCCACCCACACTTCAACGACGTGCAGCCACTCGACGAGAACGTTGCGGACGAACGTCTCCGGATCCCAATTGGACAGTTCAAGCGTGAAGCGGACGACAGCAACTCCCTGCATGCCGGATCGCGTCAGCGACTCGATCTTCTGGTCCTTGGTCATCAGCAGCGGTGGAGCTTTGTCCGGCCGCAGCACCCGCGGCGGATGCGGCTCGAAGGTCATCGCCGCAGGAGTGCCCGCGCGCTCTCCTGCCCGTTGACGGACGCGATCGATGATCTTCATGTGCCCGCGATGCAGCCCGTCGAAATTCCCAAGCGCGAGCACAGGATTGTGCCAGCGCACGGGCGCATCATCGGGAAAGTGGGCGATCAGCATTAATCACTTTGCGCTGGGGCCCCACCCCCAGCGCCTGCCAGCCCTCGCTTACGCTCGGGCCGGTGGTTTGAAGCGCCTGGCTGCTTTGCAAACATTCGCAGCGTCAATCGCCAATCAACAATCACCAGTCAACTCTTCAGAGATTCACTACCAAGCCGTCGTAGGCGAGTTCCATGCCGCGCGGGAGCTTCGCGCACGTATCGGCATGACGAAGATTGTGGCACATGTGAGTGAAGCACGCCCGACGCGGAGCAATTCGCCTGGTGACGTCAACCGCTTCCGACAACGAGAAGTGCGTCGGATGACGCGTCTCGCGCAGCGCGTCGAGGACGAGCAGATCGAGGCCTTCGAGAAGCGGCCACGATTCGTCGGGAATCCGATTGCAGTCGGTCAGGTAGGCAAGCGGGCCGATGCGCAGGCCGAGAATCGGCCGCTGGCCATGGAAGAGCGGCACCGGCACGATTTCCTGGCGGCCGAGGCAGAAGGGACCCGCGATTCGGAACAGCTCGAGCTGCGGCAGCCCGCCGCCGCGCGGCGTGGAGGGATCGAAGGCGTAGAAGAACGTGCGCCGCAGGTCGTTCAGCGTCGCCGCGTCGCCGTAGCACGGCATCGCGCGCTGCTGAATCGCATTGAAGCGGCGGACGTCGTCGAGCCCCATGATGTGGTCGGCATGCCCGTGCGTGAAGATGATCGCGTCAACGCGTCGCACGTTGAATGTCAGCGCCTGGGCGCGGATGTCAGGACCGGCATCGACCAGCACCGCATTCCCGTCGTCCATTTCCACGTAGACAGAGGGGCGCCAGCGTTTGTCGCGCGGATCGGTGGAACGGCAGGTAACGCAGTCGCAGCCAATCATCGGCACGCCGTGAGACGTCCCGGTGCCAAGAAAGGTGATTCGCAAAGGGGGAAGGCGCGCTACGGCTCGATGATGCGCTTGTCGCCTTGCTGCGCCTGCACGTACCGCACTCGCAGTTCGTACAGAAGATCATCGACGAGCTTGGCTTCAGGCTCGAGCAGATTGCCCTTGGTTTTCTCCTGAAGCAGCGCGATCAACTCGATCATCTGCGCCGCTGCCGGCAGGTTGGCCTCCGATCGATCGCCCGTATTCGGATCGGCGATGTCGCCAAAATGCACGGCCGCTGTCGTAGCCAGGGACAAAATGAAGCCGCTGAACGTGATTCCGCTGTCGGGCGTGTCCACGATCCGAATGCTAGCATAGTCGCCGATGGCTACCCGCCCGCGCGTATCACGTCGAAAGCAGGCACGAAAACGACTGGCGCTTAAGAAAGCGGCAATCCGAAGACCTGCTTCGGGAGCCCCGTCGGCAGGATCCGAGTTTCAGCGATTGGTCGATATCATGGCGCGTTTGCGCGGACCGAACGGTTGTCCGTGGGATCGTCAGCAGACGATCGAATCACTGAGGGGCTTCGTCCTCGAGGAGACGTACGAGGTGCTCGACGCGATCGACCGCGCCAATCACGACGCGCTGCGCGGGGAAATAGGCGATCTTCTCTTCGAAGGAGTGTTTCTGGCACAAGTCGAGACCGACGAGGGGCGGTTCACGGTGACTGACTCTCTCCGAATGATTTGCGACAAGTTGATCCGTCGTCATCCGCATATCTTCGGACCGTCAGGGTCTCACGTCCGAACACCAGATCAGGTCGTCGAGCAATGGGAACAGATCAAAGCGCGCGAACAGAAGGACGCCGGCGAGCGTCGCTCTCTCCTGCGCGGTGTCCCCGGGGCGCTCCCCTCGCTTCTCCGCGCTCACGAAATCGGCACGCGCGTCGCGGCCGTCGGCTTCGACTGGTCAAAGACGACGGACGTCGTCGACAAGATCGAAGAAGAGGTGGCTGAATTGCGGCACGCCCTCGCGGAGAGCCCGGTGCGGACCGAAGAGGAAATGGGCGATTTGCTGTTTTCGATCGCGAACCTCGCGCGCAAGCTCGGGATCGAGCCGGAGTCTGCGTTGCGGAAGGCGAATGGGAAGTTCTCCGCTCGATTCGAGGCGCTCGAGCGCGCCCTGGAGGCAAGAGGGCGATCGATTCACGAGGCGACGCTCGAGGAAATGGAAGCGGAGTGGCAGACAGTGAAACTGAACGCTGCGGCAGCCACTGTCGAGCTGCACGCGCCCACGGCATCACTGGAGATCCGAAGATCCGAAGATCCGAAGAAGGCCCGGAAGAACACGTCGAGGCGCAAGTTAGGCGGTCGGGCGCCGGCTGGAGGCCGGCGACAGAAGTAACGCGTGAGCCGGAAATACGAGCCGCTCAGCAAACACGTGCGGCTCGTATTTCCGGCTCACACGTTACTTCAGCCGCGCTACGCGCGGCCCGACCGGCGTGATTCGCTGTAGTCCGTCCTTCAGCAACGTCACGTTGAAATTCATCAGGAGTCCAACCGGGAGGTTCGTTGTACGGAGATAGGACTGCACCTGGTGACGATGCACGGGCCGAAGTCGTGGCACAACTTTCAATTCCGCGAGAACGATGCCGGCAACGATAAGATCGACCTTCTGACCAGGTATCTGCCAGTCCCGGTACTTGACCAGAATGGGTTTGTCGCTTTCGTAGGGAATCTGACGTGAGTCGAGCTCCAGTCTGAACGCCCGATGGTAAATGCTCTCCTTGAAGCCAGGTCCGAGCTCTCTGTGAACGGCGATTGCGCACCCGATTACTTCTGAAACGATCGCTTCCTCTTCGGGCGATAGCTCTGAACGCACATTAAGCATTTTTCTTCTCCTTCGGATCTTCGGATCTTCGGATCTCAACGTCAGCCGTGGGCGCGTGCAGCGTGACAGTGGCTGCCGATGGACAAGAATTCACCGACGCAACATCACGCTCCTCCCCGATCCCCACGTCGTGATGTGAACCACCCTACCGTCCGTATCGAGCACAATCGCGCCGTCCTCGTCGGTGCGGAAGACAACCGAATGCGCGTCGTGATAGCGGCCAACGACGACGGGGGCCGGGTGACCGAAGCGATTGTTGCGCCCGGCACTGAAAATGACCGCCGATGGGTGCGTGGCGGCAACGAACGGCTCAGTGCTCGACGTGGCGCTGCCGTGGTGTGGCGCTTTGACGATCGTGATGGCGGCGGTCGAAAGCCGAGGTGTCAACAGCTGCTCGGCTTCGCGGCCGATGTCGCCCGGCAGAACAACCGACACCGAGCCCAGACGCAGCTCGATGACGACGGAATCCTCGTTTCGCACGCGCTGTCGCTCCCACTCCGGAGGCGGCGGGTGCAGCACTCGAATCTCGACGCCGCCCGAGGTCTCGCGGTCACCAGATTGAACGGCCCGCCAGGTCATCCCGGCGAGTCTCGCCGATGATGACAATTGCCGAAGCGCGAGGTGAGGAGGAACTGGTACTCCTTCCCAGATCTCCCGCGGTGAGAAACGACGGAGGATCGCCGGGACACCACCGATGTGATCGGGATCTCCGTGCGTGAGGACCATCGTCTCAACCGATCGAATGCCGAACGCGCGAATCGCTGGCGCAATGACGCGTTCCCCGATGTCGAACGACGCACCCGGAAGGCCGCCGGCATCCACAAGAAGCGTTCGCCTGTCCGGGAACCGCACAAGCGTGGAGTCTCCCTGGCCGACATCCAGAAAGACGACGCGCAGGAAACCGGCCGGCTGCGACGGCACACGGACGCTCGAGGCGATCGGCAGAGACGCCAGCATCAGCCCCGTCGTACCAACAAGGCCTGCGGCACCCAGACGCCACAGGCGATCGATGAGCAGCAACCCGCAACAGGCGTAGTAGAGAACGATCACCCACCAGGCAGGTGGGACCACCAGCTGGGACGTCCACTGTGCAAGATCTACAAGTGCCGCTGAGCGAAGCAGCCCGAGCGTCGCAACGTGCGCCACGTATCCCGAGGCATCGGCAATCTGAAACAAATGCGCGCCGTCGGCCGCCAGCGTGCACATCGCCGCTGCCTGCAACGCCGCCATCATCGGAATCGCGGCAAAGTTCAGCGCCAGACCGGCAATCGTGATTCGCGAAAAGAACAGCGCACTCGGCGGTATCAGCGCGATTTCGGCGGAGAGGGTCGCGGCAAGGAGGGCCCTCGCGGCTGCGACGCTGCCCATCGTCAACCGCATCAGCATCGGAGTCGCATGACGACGTGCGCGCTCGGCGCGGTTCGGGTGCTGCGGATCGAACAGCTGACCTAGTCGCGGGACGCCGAGCAGGATGCCCAACGTTGCACCAAACGACAGGATGAACCCGCCGTCGAGCGCCGCGAGCGGCGACGCCGCGAGCCCTCCGGCCGCCGCGACCGCCAACGTGTTCAGCGGCGGTCCGCGATGATCGAGCATCCGACCACCCAGAAAGATGGTGGCCGCAGTGACAGCTCTCGATACCGACGCACCGCCGCTCGCAATCTGCCCGTAACAAATGAGCGCAACGATCGTGAGACCAGACGATGCGGCGGGTGGAACCTGAATCAGCCGCAGGAAGAAGAGCAGCATCGCCGCGAGGATGGCAATGTTTCCTCCCGAGATGGCAATCACGTGATAGGTTCCTGCCTCCTGCAGTCTCCGCTCATCGTCGTCCGATAGCCCCGAGCGATCGCCGATCAGAATCGCAATCGCGACCGCAGCGGATTGAGTGCTCCAACGACCGACGTGACGATTGATCGTCTTCCGCGTCCATGCACGCGCCGCCGCCGCGGCCTCGCTCGCGAGGCTGCCGGCGCGCACAGTCTCGACGAGCGAACCGCTCTTGACCGTCCCGAGCAGCACGATTCCACGCCGCGCCAACCCGCGCACATCGTCCTCGACGCCTGGATCGCGATAGGCCGTCGGCTTACGAAGCACGGCGGGCATGCGGACCGTGCGTCCGGCCCTCCACGCGCTGAGGCGATCGCTGGCCGCTGCTCCGCCAACCGTCAGGCGGACACCGCCGGCCGTCGAGTGTCGCTGGAAATTTCCATTACCGACAACTGCCACGATATCGACCACCAGCGATATGCCGGTTGCGGACAGCGACGCGTCTTCGCGCAACACGCCCTCGATCTGGACCGGACTCTCGCGGATATCGCGGTCGACATCGTCGAACCAGGCAAGCAGATCTGGACGGTAGGCGCTCGAGGTCGCGACGAGGGCCAGCGAGAGGCCGCTGAGACAACACCCGGCGGCGACTGCTACCGCCACGCCGTTCGCGGAGTCCTCCAAGAAGAATCCAGTCGTCGCTACCAGCGACATCGCGGCCGCCGCTGCGGCGCAAAGCGCAAGGAGCGGGCCGGCTGTATCGGTGAGGAGAACGCCGGCGAAGCACCCGGCGAACAGTGGAATTGCGATGAGCGACGCTGGGACGCGCACGCTCACTCGCACTGCAAGCGAGGCGTCCCTCGGCTACATGGTTGGTTGAGTGGACTTTTCGGTCAGGGTCGTCACCGCCGGGCAGGATTTGCCCGACGGTTCGTCCTACTGTGTCGCAGTTTCTGCGTGGTACTCCTGCAGTGCGCGAACGCTCAGTCCTTCGGACCGTAGCGCCTTGATTGCGTTGACGGTTGCCGCCGCGCCGGTGAGCGTGGTGATGGACGGCACTCCGTGCATCATCGCGATCCGCCGCACGGTCCGATCGTCGAAGAACGACTCGCGGCCGAGTGGAGTATTGATGACGAGCTGAATCTTGTCGTTCAGAATCTCGTCACCGACGTGCGGACGTCCCTCGTTGACCTTGAACACAATCTCCGCGTTCAGCCCGTGGGCACGCAGGTAACTGGCGGTGCCGCGCGTGGCAACGAGGCGGAAGCCAAGGTCCCTCAGGTCCCTGGCGATCTGCACCACCGCCGGCTTGTCGTGATTGTTGACGCTGATGAAAGCCGTGCCTTCGAGCGGCAGCTGCATGCCGGCGCCAATTTGTGCCTTCGCGAACGCGGTGCCAAACGTGGGCGCCCCGCCCATCACCTCGCCGGTCGATTTCATCTCAGGACCAAGGATCGTATCGACACCAGGGAAGCGGACGAAGGGAAACACGGGCGTCTTGACGAAGAACCCTGAAACCTCGAGGTCTTCGGTCAGGCCAAGCTGTTCGAGCGTCCGGCCGATCATGACTCGTGCGGCGACTTTCGCGAGCGGCACGCCGGTCGCCTTCGACAAGTACGGCACCGTGCGCGAGGCGCGTGGGTTCACCTCGAGCACGTAAATCACGTCCTCCTTGATCGCGAACTGCGTGTTCATCAGGCCCACGACTTTCAGCGCGCGCGCGATGCGGCGCGTGTAGTCGCGAATCAACGCGACGTGACGATCGATGACCTTGTGCGGTGGAATCACGCAGGAGCTGTCGCCGGAATGAATCCCGGCTTCCTCGATGTGCTCCATGATTCCGCCGATGACGACCGCGCCGGTGGCGTCGGCAACGGCATCGACGTCGAGCTCGACGGCGTCTTCGAGGAACTTGTCGATCAGGATTGGATGACCGGGTGAAACCGACACCGCGGTAATCATGTAGCGATCGAGGGCGGCCATGTCGTAGACGATCGCCATCGCCCGTCCGCCAAGGACGTACGACGGACGGACGACGAGCGGGAAGCCGATCTTTTCGGCCACGTCGCGCGCCTCCTCCGGCGTCATCGCGGTGCCGCTTGGCGCCTGCGGAATGCCCAGGTCCCACAGCAGATGCGCAAACCGTTCACGATCCTCGGCCAGGTCAATCGAATCTGGCGACGTGCCGATGATCTTGATGCCGGCCGCTTGCAGCGGAAGCGCGAGCTTCAGCGGCGTTTGTCCGCCGTACTGCACGACGCACGACACCTCGGCGCCGGCCTCCTGTTCGCGCGCGATGATGGACGACACATGTTCGAAGGTCAGCGGCTCGAAGTACAGCCGATCGACGGTGTCGTAGTCCGTCGACACCGTTTCGGGGTTGCAATTGACCATGACGGTCTCGAACCCCTCCTCACGCAGCGCAAACGCCGCGTGACAGCAGCAGTAGTCGAACTCGATGCCCTGACCAATCCGGTTCGGACCGCTCCCGAGAATGACGACCTTCTGCCTCGGTGTCGGCTCGGCTTCGCATTCGTTCTCGTAGGTGCCGTAGAGATAGGGCGTGAACGATTCGAATTCCGCCGCACACGTATCGATGCGCTTGTAGGCCGCTCGAAGCCCGTGCTCGACACGCACGCCGCGCACCGCGTCCTCGTCGGCGCCGAGAATCGGGCCCAACTCGCGATCGCTGAAACCGGATCGCTTGAGGGTTCGAAGCATGTCGGCGGAGATGCCCCGCAGCCCGACCAGGCTTGCGGACCGCTGCAGCTCGACGAGCTGCGAGAACTGAACGAGGAACCAGCGATCGATCTTCGTCAGCTCGTGAACCTCGTCGACGCTCCAGCCACGCTCGAACGCGCGGAACACCGCCCACATGCGGCGGTCGTTTGGCACGCTGAGCTCCCGCTGCAGCGCGCCTTCCTCTTCCTCGGCGGTCAGGCCGGACTGGGTTCGTTTCGTGTTATCGCCAAACAGCAGGCCGCTCGCGCCGAGTTCCAGCGAGGCGAACGCCTTCATGAACGATTCCTTGAACGTCCGCCCGATCGCCATCACTTCTCCCACCGACTTCATCTGCGTCGTCAGGGTGCGATCGGCCCGTGGAAACTTCTCGAACGTCCACCGGGGAACCTTGACGACCACATAGTCGATCGTCGGCTCGAACGAGGCGGGGGTCAGGCGCGTGATGTCGTTCGGGATTTCGTCGAGGTGATATCCGAGCGCGAGCTTGGCGGCGATCTTCGCGATCGGAAACCCGGTCGCCTTGGACGCGAGCGCCGACGATCGCGACACGCGGGGGTTCATTTCGATGACGATGATTCGCCCGTTTTCGGGATTGATGGCGAACTGGATGTTCGATCCGCCCGTCTCGACGCCGACCCGCCGGATGATCCGGCGGCCGAGATCGCGCATCCGCTGGTATTCCTTGTCTGTCAGCGTCAGGGCGGGCGCGACGGTGATGCTGTCGCCCGTGTGCACGCCCATCGGGTCGACGTTCTCGATCGAGCAGATGACGACAAAGTTGTCGGCGCAGTCGCGCATCACCTCGAGCTCGAACTCTTTCCAGCCGATCACCGATTCCTCGAGGAGCACCTCGTGAACGGGGCTGAGATCGATGCCGCGGCTGGCAAGCTCGCGGAATTCCTCGATGTTGTAGGCGATGCCGCCGCCGACGCCACCCAGGGTAAAAGACGGACGGATGATGATCGGAAAGCCGAGCGCGTCGACTGCCGCGAGTGCTTCCTCCATGTTCCGCACGTATCGGCTTTCCGGCACGTCGGCGCCGATTTCCTTCATCGCGTCGCGGAACTTCAAGCGGTCTTCGGCGAGCGTGATCGCCTCGACCGAGGCGCCAATCAGCTCGACGCCGTACTTCTCCAGCGTGCCCAGCTTCGCCAGCGCAACCGCGAGGTTCAGCGCGGTCTGGCCGCCGACGGTCGGCAGCACGGCATCCGGGCGCTCGCGCTCGATGATTTTCTCGAGCATGTCCGGCGTCAGCGGCTCGACGTAGGTCCGATCCGCAATCTCCGGATCGGTCATGATCGTCGCCGGATTGCTGTTGACGAGGATGACTTCGAGCCCTTCGGCGCGGAGCGCTTTGCACGCCTGGGTTCCCGAATAGTCGAACTCGCAGGCCTGTCCGATCACAATCGGCCCCGAGCCAATCACGAGCACACGTTTGATGTCAGTCCGCTTGGGCATTACGCTCGCTTTTCCATCTCGTCGAGAAACTGACGGAACAGGTAATCGGCATCGTGCGGGCCGGGCGCCGCTTCCGGATGGTACTGCACGCAGAACACCGGCTTGGTTTCGTGGCGCAGTCCTTCAACCGTGCCGTCGTAAAGATTGACGTGCGTCACCTTGACGTCTTTCGGAAGCGACTCCGGATCCACCGCGAACCCGTGATTCTGGGAAGTGATCTCGACCTTCCCGCTTTCGAGCTCCTTCACCGGATGATTGGCGCCGCGATGCCCGAATTTCAGCTTGTAGGTTGATCCGCCCATCGCCAGCGACAGCACCTGGTGACCGAGACAAATGCCAAACACCGGCACGTCTGACTTCACCAGGTCGCGGGCGTTCTGGACCGCGTAGTCGAGCACCGCCGGGTCTCCGGGACCGTTGCTCAGAAAGACACCGTCAGGGTTTGTCGCGAGCAGATCCGACGCCGGCGTCGTTGCCGGATAGACGCGCACGTCGCACCCGTGCGCCGCAAACCGCCGCAGAATATTCAATTTCATGCCGTAGTCGTACGCCGCAATTCGGAGCGGGCGGCGTGACTGGCGTCCGGGCGGCGGGGCGAACTCGTCCGAGGGCGAAGGTTTCCAATCGAAAGCGGCCTCGCAGGTGACGCCACGGACGAGATCGGAGCCTTCCATCGACGGCAGCGCGCGCGCCTTCTCGACGAGCACGCGGGGATCGGCCTCACCGGTCGCGATCACGCCGCGCATGACGCCGGCCGAACGCAACACGCGCGTCAACGCGCGCGTGTCGATGTCCGAAATGGCGACGACGTTATGGCGAACGAGGTAGTCGCGCAGCGTGCTGTCGGACCGCCAGTTGCTGGCGACCGGAGACTCACTGCGAGTGATGAAGCCCGCCACCTGCGGCGCCCTCGATTCAGCATCGTCGGGAGCGACCCCGTAGTTGCCGATTTCAGGGGCCGTCATCGTGACGATCTGGCCCGCGTAGGACGGATCGGTGAGGATTTCCTGGTAGCCCGTCAGGCTGGTGTTGAAGACGACCTCGCCCCCGGTTTCACCGTGAGCGCCGACCGCTTCTCCTTCGTACCAGAGACCGTTTTCAAGTGCGAGTGTGGCTTTCATCGTATGCGTTCGAGCGAACCGGTCACGCGTGACTGCTCTCCTGCGGACACGCGCGTGCTGGTGGTCCATGCGCGGTGGTCTTCCAGCTCCAGCCGGACCACGTGTGAACCGATCGGGATGTCGGGAATGCTTGCCGGCGTCGTACCCATCATTTTCCCATCAATCAGCACTTTCGCACCGCGCGGGCGTGAATCGACGTAAATCGTACCCGCATAACTGGCGGCGGCCTGGTGTGCAGGCGCGGTCGGGGCATGCCCCGCGGTGCTCGACGATGGTGCCGCCGCGCCGCGCGCGTTGACGGGTTGCAGGTGGATCGACAACGTGCGCATCGGCTGACGCGCGCTGAGGACGACTTCTTCGGAGGGGGCGGTAAATCCCGGCTGCATGAGGCGGACGCTATAAGAGCCAAATCGCAGCGTGTCGAGCGTCAACGGCGTGCGTCCCCGCCAGCGTCCATTCACCATCACAGCGGCGTGGGTCGGTGTCGAGAACACCGTCAGGCGCGCGGATTCATTCGCCGCTGACGTGGCCGGAGCTGCTGGTCGGCCAGGACTTGCTGGCTCGGCGTCAGGAAGGTCGCCTGGAACCGGCGGCGCATCGCCGCTCTTCGGCGCACCAGCCGCAGGCTGTGGTGCAACCGTTTGCTCGCTGTATGCACGCCCCGATTGAGCGTTTCCGGTCGTCGCCGCTGGCGGGGGCGTGGGTTTCGATTCCGGGACGACAGCCTGCGCCGGCGGGGCAGTCCGTTCGAATCCGCCGAGCGCGAAACGGTCGATGGCAAAGCCGAGCAGCAGGCCCAGAATCAGCATCAACGTCATCGGCAGGATTGCCGGACGCGACCGATCGGGCGGCGCTGGCGGAACATCGTCGATGTGCCGCCCGCTCCAGAATGCGGGCGATTCGACTGGTTCTTCGCGAGGTCCACGCAGGTCACCGAACGGTGCCGGTCTGCTCGCCTCCCGAGCGTCATGTTTCCATCGGCTTGAATCCTCGGCAGCCGCCGCTTCTTGGTCGAGGGCCAGGTCCGCGACCGATTCCTCTTCCGCTTCGTCGAACAGCGTCGGCGTGGCCTCGTCGTCGACATCCCTCATCAGAAGATGATGAGCGGCATCAGCCTCGCGCTCCGCCGCCACATCGTCCTCGATGACGTCCTCGTCCTCCTCGTGAACCTTCGCTTCAGCAACATCCGCAACTGGAACAGCGGCGGTGATTGGAGGCGCGGGTGGTTTCGGCGGAGCAGCTGCGATGATCGGCGGCGGTGCCGGCGTTGGCGTTGGGGGACTCGGTGGTGCGTCACCCGATTTGGCTGGCGGCGCTGGCGGACGCGGTGGTTCGGCTGCGAGCGGGGGCGCTGCGAGACGCGCGGGGTCCGTCGTCGCCGCGTGCGCAGCTGACTCGAGCGCTGAGGCAAATGCCAGGGCCGTTGCATAGCGGCGCGCTGGATCGTCGTGCATGGCCCGAGCGAGCACGGATCGAATGGAGGATGCGCGGTCGCCCAGGTTCTCGCCAGACAGATCGCCGATCTGGTCACCGGTGCCGGATGGCCTTCGACCGGTGAGGAGCTCGTAAGCAATCGCCGCCAGCGAAAACACGTCCGCCGGCGTGCTCCACGCAGCGCCCGCTATTCGTTCGGGCGCGGTATACGGCCGCCTGACAGGGGCGCGGACGCCGACACGTTCCAGCGCTTCGACGATGCCGAAGCCGCTGGCGCGGGCCTCGTCCGGCGTCACGAAAACGTCACGCAGGTGCAGGGCGCCGTGTCCCACACCGGCCGTCCGGGCAAAGTCGATCGCGCCGGCCAGCTGCGTGAGGAACGGCAGCGCACGATCCAGCGTTGCCGGCGCATAGTGCCGCATCGCAACGTCGAGCGACTCGGCCGCGACATATTCCTCGGCCCGGTAGGCCACCGAACCTTCGACGCCGGCGGCGACTGGTTCGACGATTGACGGGTGGAACAGGCCTGCATCGGCTGCCCGGGCCAGCTCGTCAGCCAGCGACTGTGCCGTCTCGGGCGTCACATCGAGACGGAAGACTTTTACCGCAACGAGACGATCACGCGTGGGTTCGTAGGTGCGAAAGACGGGACCAAGCGCGCCAATACCGATTTGATGCAGGACCCGAAACGGTCCGAACGCGGGCGGTGGAGCGAATGCAGCCGGATCGTCTCTGGTCATTCCAACGCAGGGATTCAAAAAATGTAGCACAGATCGTTCCACACTCGAAGCTGAAGCGCGGGATCCAGTTTGGGTACCGACGCGTCGAAATGCTCCGGAGATCGTGTCGCGTCGTTCGCACCACGAGTCGACCGGCGACAGCGAGGGTGCTGTTCAACGCGGCGTTCGCGTCGGGCGTGTAAAAAGGACTCTGATCGCAGGAACTAGAGGGTGCCGTCCTTGACTTATTTCCGAACTTTGACAGAGTACGGAGCGGTGTCAGCCGAGCCATCCACATCACAAGCCCAAGGCTCGCCCGCAGCAGCGGCTGTGGACGAGTCGCGCGCGACCGGACTGGACGTGCGATCGCTCGAGTGGATGCGCCCGCTGCTCGGCGAGTACGCCTACAACTTCCAGAAGGTATCCGCGCTTTACACCGGCAATCCCGCGTCCGAGCAGGCCTGGACCGATGCGATCGCGCGAGCGCAGGCACGCCGCCGCGACCCGGCCATCGCGGCAGTGATTGCGGCCCAACAGGCGCGCCGCGACGCTCCACCTCAAGCGCGGGAGCGAGCCGCCTCTCTCGCCGATCCCAGGGCGGTCGTCATCGCCACGGGTCAACAGGCCGGAGCGTTCGGCGGTCCATTGTTCACGCTCTTGAAGGCCGTCTCGGCGATTCAACTGGCGGCCAAGGTCACGCGGGATCATGGCATTCCGGCCATCCCGGTTTTCTGGGTCGATGCCGAGGATCACGACTGGGAGGAAGTTCGCGTCAGCACCGTGCTCGACGGTGACTTTCAGCCACGAACGATCAAACTCGCCAGCCCGGAAGGAGCCGGCGAACTGCCCATCGCGCAGCTGAAACTGGATGCGCGGGTTACTGACTCAGTCGATGAACTGAGCCAGGCTCTTTCAGCGACGGATTTTACAGAATCAGTCGTCGCCGGGATTCGCGATGCCTACCGGCCTGGCGCCGGAATGGCGGAAGCGTTTTCGCGGTGGATTGAAACACTGCTTGGCCCGTATGGACTCGTCGTGTTCGAGGCGGCCGATCCGGCAGCGAAACCCCTCGCGGCTCCAGTGTTTCTGCGAGAGCTCGAGTCACCCGGCCGCACGGCTGCTCTCGCGACGTCGGGCGGTGAAAAACTCGCCGCGCTCGCACACCAGCCGCAGGTCGCACCACAGGCAGATTCCATCTCGCTGTTTCATCTGAACGGCGCACGCCAGCCGATCAAGCGCGACGGCGACCATTGCATGATCGGCGAAACCCGCGTCACGATGGAATCGCTCGTGGAGCAGGCCAGGACGAACCCGGAACGCTTCAGCCCGAACGTGGTCGTGCGACCGATCGTCCAGGACACGCTCTTCCCTACGGTCTGTTACGTGTCCGGGCCAAGCGAGCTTGCCTATCTCGGTCAACTTCGCGACGTCTACGATCATTTCGGCATTCCGATGCCGCTGATCTATCCGCGCGTGAGCGCCACGCTCATCGATGGTGCGGCGGCGCGCTTTCTCGCGCGTTACAACGTTCACCTCGATGAACTGCGCTCGCGCAACGAGTCCGCACTGAATCATCTGCTCCAGGCGCAGCTGCCACCCGAAATCGAGCACGCCCTCAAGAACGCCGAAGAGACGCTTCAGTCCGCATTGCAGCGCGTGATCGAGGCGATGCCTGCTCTCGACCCAACGCTCGCCGGCGCGGCGAAGACGACGATGGGCAAGATGGAGCACGATCTCAAGTCGCTGCAGGGGAAGGTCATCCAGGCGGCGAAACGACGCGATGAAACGCTGCGCCGTCAATTCACGCGCGCCCAGGCCCAGATCTTCCCGCTTGGCCATCCGCAGGAGCGGACGCTCACGCTCGTCTACTTCATCAATCGGTATGGCCCGGGATTGGTGGATACGCTGCTGCGAACGTTGCCGCTTGAATTAGGGAAGCACTGGGTCGTGACGTTGTAGCGGGGTGTGCAGTTCGACGGTGACGCCTGTCCCTAGAGGGCTCTCGCGGCTTCAGTCAGCCGCTCATCCGCACACTTCAGTTTGTCGCGACTGTCGCGCAACCATTTCGCATCATCCGCCACCAGTGACCGCGACGCGGCGAGGGCCTTCACGATCTCAGAAGGCGCAGGCCCGCCAGGCGTCTTCCGAATCTCGACGAAGTGGCGAGCGCTCAGCACCGTCGTCAGCCGTGCTTCGTCGAAATCGATCGCACGCCCGGCAACCGACTCGGATATCTCACGAAGCAAGCGAGAGCGAGGCTCGGATGGACGGCGCGCGGTTTCGGCGATCAAGCGCGCGGCAATCGTGTGGCTCGTCCTGAATGGCACACCCTCATCGCGCACGAGCGTGTCCGCCAACTCGGTCAACGTGATCCACCCCTGCTCGGCCCGTTCGGCCAGCCGCTCGCGATTGAACTGCGCGGACGCCATCGCCGCAGCGACCAGCCGCACGGCGCGCTCGGCGTCGCTGAACATCGCGAACACCAACGGTTGCAAGTCATCTTCGGTGTCGACAATGTCGCCGAACGGTGTGTTGTGGACCGCCATCAGCACGCCGCTCGCCTGACCGAGGGCCTTGCTGCCAATCGCGCGTGCATGTTCGAGCGCGACGGGGTTGCGCTTCTGCGGCATAATGCTGCTCGTCTGCACGAAATCATCCGCCAGACGCAGATACCCGAACTCGCTCGTACACCACAGCAGCAAATCCTGGACGACGCGTCCGAGGCCGGCGAGCAACACCGACGCCGCCGAGACGCTCTCGAGCAGATAGTCCACCGTCGCGATGCTGCCGTAGGTGTTTCCCGTGGGACCATCGAAACCGAGTAGCTCGCTCGTGCGCGAGCGATCGATCGGGAATCCTGTCCCGGTGATCGCGCACGCGCCGAGCGGATTTCGATTCGTGCTGGCGTAGGCGGCCCGCAAACGTGCGGCGTCTCGCTCGAACTGTTCGATGACGGCATGGAGATAGTGCGCCATCGTCGTCGGTTGCGCCGGCTGCGTGTGCGTGTGAGCCGCAAACACATCCTCGCGGTGCCCGTCAGCCTGCTCAATCAGCACTTCGCGCAATCTGATGGCCGCGTCATACAGCGACAGGATCATCCCCCGCTGCTGCATGCGATACATCGTCATGTCGATGTCGTTGCGCGAGCGCGCCGTGTGCAGCCGGCCGGCCGCTTCCTCGCCACACCCGCCAACAATCAGGCGCTCGAGATAAAAGAACAGATCCTCGCAGCTGCCGTCGTAGGCGGTTTCCCGGACTTCCGCGGTAGAAATGCCGTCAAGCGCATCCCGAACGGCCCGGGCCTGATCAGCCGGCACGATCCCGCGCTCGGCGAGCATCACCAGGTGCGCGTAGTGAATGCGCATCAGCGGAGCAAGAAACATCGATTTCGCGTCCTCGAAATTGGTGTTGAGAACGCACGCCACGTACTCCGGCGAGAACCGCATCGTTACTTCTTTCCCAGGCTGAGAAGGTTCGCCAGCAGTTCGTAGGCTCCGTCTGTGCCGGCTGGCAGTTGACGCCAGAGACCAAGGCCGATGTAAATCCAACGACCCTTCCCGTACTTGGCCTCGACCAGCGCTCCCGTCTTGGCTCCAGGGTTCAAAGGAAACGGGTCGGCCAGCCGAACGAGATCGACATATCGAGGATCACGCTCAGCGAGAAAATATGTGCCGCGCTCCTGCACCCAACCCTTCCAGGCATCCTCGCGGATCTGGTTCGGCACGGTGAACACCGGATCATTGGGTACGAGCACCTCAATCGGTGCGTTTTCATCCGTGACACGATCCTGTCCGACCTTCACCGGGAAGGGCCCGTACTGGGCCTGATTGAATTCCTGCTTGTTGTAGTTGACGAGCATGACGCCGCCATTCTGCACGTACGACAGCAAGCGGCTGTTGTTGGCCCGCAGATCGGGCCGGCGCTCGTAGGCGCGCACGCCGGTGACGATGACGTTGTAGCGCGACAGATCGCCGGAAGCCAGCTCGGTCGCGTCGATCAGGTGGACCTCCGCCCCGAGCTGCTGAATCGCGGTCGGCATCTCATCGCCAACGCCCATCACGTAACCCACTC
>Ga0070664_100001458_pt1 | contig 18849 bp, 17 predicted proteins | sample KBSC73metaG_FD_65863 | JGI IMG/M metagenome (GOLD analysis project Ga0070664, IMG submission 65863) | Corn rhizosphere microbial communities from Kellogg Biological Station, Michigan, USA - KBS C7-3 metaG | ecosystem: Host-associated > Plants > Roots > Rhizosphere > Soil ... | reverse complement strand
GCACTAGCGCGCGACGTTCCTACTTCGGCAAGCCGAACGCGAGCAAGCCGCTGCCCGCAGCGGCCGCGACATATGGATGGCTCGATTCCGTCCCTGGCCATACCCCACTTCCGAAGCGTTCCGAGATCTTTCGTTTCCGTGAACGACCCTGGCGACCGTGCGACCATTCGCTACACTTGCAGGCCTTGCCAATTCGACCTGTTCGATTTGGTAAAGGCAGCGATCGGTCGCAGCGAAGCCCGACACCGGAGACGCAGATGAAGATGAGGGTCGTTCTAGCATTTCTGGCTGCCGGTAGCCTGGCGGCATCGGCCGCGGCGCAACCGCCATCCGAGCCTGCTCCCGCCGCTACGCCGCCCCGTCCAGCCGGTGCGGCAGCGGCGCGTCCGGGGCTTCCGCCGCCGGAGCCGATCGAGCACATCAAAGATAACGTCTACAAGATTTTCGGCGGCGGCGGGAACACGCTGGTCGTCGTGCAGAAGGACGGCGTCGCGCTGGTCGACACCAAGATGCCGGGCAACGGCCCCGCAATCGTCAGCGAGGTCAAGAAGGTCACCGACAAACCGATCGACCTGATCATCGACACGCACAGCCATCCCGATCACGTCGGCAGCAATGATTACCTCCGCGAGCAGTATCCGAACGTGCGCATCGTGATGAACGAAGGTGCCAAGGAAGAGCTGAGCGGGCCGCGCGGGAACCCCAAGCTCCTGCCGACGGAAACCTACGCGGACCACATGACGATCGGCTCGGGTGCCGACCAAGTCGAGCTCTATCACTTCGGCCGCGGCCACACGAACGGCGATACGTTCGTGCTGTTCCCCGCCGCCCGCCTGCTGTGCATGGGCGATGTGATGGCGTGGAACATGGCGCCGTTCCTCCCCGCCGGCGGAGCGGAAGCGATCGCAGAAGAGGTCGAAGCCCTCGTCAAGGCCGTGAAAGGCAAGGTCGATCTCGTCGAGGAAGGCCATGGTCACATGAACACGTGGGCCGGTCTCGAGCGGTTCGCGCGCTTCAATCGCGCGTTGGTCGACGCCGCGAAGCGGCACTATGAGCGCGGCGACCCGCCCGGCATGGCCGTCGCCGACTTGCAGAAGAACCCGGACTTCGCGCCGCTGCTCGATAACCACATCAAGAAGGGGCTCGAATACGGCAACACGCCGCTCGCTCGCGCGCACATGAACGTGAACGTCGCTTACGCGGAGCTCGCTAGCGAGCAGATCGGCTTCGGCATCGCCAACGGCGCGCCGCTGCCGGCCACCGACAAGCACAAGGGCTCCGACCCCAAGGACACCGCTCCGCCGACTCCAGAAATGCTGGCGGGCGAAGTGGCCAAGTAGCCAGCGGTTCGATAGCGCCCGTGCGCTAATCCGATAGAGGACGACACATGCCCACATCCGTCGCGGACAAGCGCGCTGCGTTCCGCCGATTGCACGAAGCCGGCTGCTTCGTGCTGCCGAATCCTTGGGACTTGGGCTCGGCGGTGCTGCTGCAGCACCTTGGCTTCAAGGCGCTCGCCACGACCAGCGCCGGCATGGCTTGGTCGATGGGCCGAGCCGACGGCGACGTCAGCCTCGAGCAAGCGCTGCACCATTTTTCGCAGCTTGCCGGCGCGACCGATCTCCCGGTGAACGCGGATTTCGAAAACGCCTTCGGCGATGCGCCGGACGAGGTCGCAAAGAACGTGGCGTTGGCCGCCGACACCGGCATTGCCGGCCTCTCGGTCGAGGATTGGTCGGGCAGCCTGCTGTATGACTTCGACCTTGCCGTGGCCCGCGTCGCGTCGGCTCGCGCGGCGCTCGACCGAACCGGCTCCGGAGTGCTGCTAACCGGCCGTGCCGAGGGCTTCCTCCATGGCGCGCCGCACCTCGACGAGGTGATCCGGCGGCTGAAGGCTTATTCGGCCGCCGGCGCCGACTGCCTCTATGCCCCAGGGATCCGCGAGGAGAGCCAGATCCGCGCGATCGTGCAAGCCGTGGCGCCGAAGCCGGCCAACGTGCTCACGTACGGCGTTTCCGTCGCGACCGCTGAGAGCTTGGGCGTGCGCCGGATCAGCGTCGGCGGCGCGTTGGCGGGCGTCGCATTCGGCAGCTTCTACGCCGCAGCCCAAGAGATCGCCGAGAAGGGCACATTCGGGGGACTCGCAGGCGTTTCCGGCGGGCGGATTTTCAATCCAATTTTTTCGGCTGATCGTCCGTAAACGGCGCGCCGCGTTGCTCTAAGGCGCTTATCCGTCTATTCGCGTATCGGGCAGGGCGACGTTTTGCTACGCTCCCGCTTATCTCGCGGTCGGCGAAAAGCACGACAGCGGTGCGATGAGGAGGGAGGCCTATGAGGTCAATTCCGCTGCTTCTCGTTGCTCTGACTGTCCCGGCGGTGGCGCCCGCAGAGGACTGGAAGGTGGTCACCGTCATCGAAGACGGCTTCCGCTCGAACTACCCCGGCGACCCCAACGTCGAGAGCGTCGTTTACGAAACCGAATTCGGTTTGAAACTGTCGGGGCATGTTTACCGCGCGGCTGACGCGCTCGGCCGCTACTCCACCACCGTCGTCGATTACCGTGACGCCGAGCGTTTGCACAACGAGCGCTCAGCGAAATGCCGCGCCGCCAATGGCGCGAATCAGCAAGACGGCGACACGTGTCAGAACGACTTTGTCATGGAGGTGGCAGGCGCGACAGACCACGCCCTTGCGCGTTACCTCACCCGCGACGGTGTGAAGGTCACCCAATTCGGCACATATTTCCTGGATCTCGTGGCGGGGCGCCAGGCGCAGCTCACGAATCCCGATCGGTCGCGCACCTACGTGGCCGTGCATCAGCACGCGGGTCGGCTCTACATCCAGGAAGCCACGGTGCCCGTCGGCATGCCAGAGCCTTTACTGTTCCTGCAGTCGCTCGCATGGGTGAACGAGGAAGGTAAGGCGATCCGCTATCGGACGCTGTACACGGAAGGCTACACCGAATGGAAGTTTCCGCAGCCCACGGCTCCGCCGCATACGCTGCGCGACCTCGATAGTTCGCTCGAGCAGCCGCCTGGAAAGCCGCCGCCGAAGCCGCGCTAGGGGAGCAACAACATGTCGCCTAGATTCCACGTTGTCGCCGCACTGTCGGTCGCCGTGCTGGCGGTTCCGGTCAGCGCGCATCATTCACACGCGAGCTATGACGTCTCGAAGTGGGTGACGCTCGAAGGCACGGTTAAGCAGGTCGTGCTGATCTCGCCGCACTCGCTGCTCTATCTCGACGTCAAGGACGAGCACGGCGACACCGCGACGTGGGCGCTCGAAGCGACGGCCCCAGCAGGCATCCTGCGTAACGGCGTCAGGCGCGAGGACGTGCGTGCTGGCGACAGGGTCAAAGCCCGCTGCCACGTTCTCCGGGACGGCGCGAAGGGCTGTCTGCTCGGCTTCGTCACTCCAATGCATGGCGACGCCGCGCGCGGCGACGGTGTCGAGCGGGAGTGGGACTGACGCGTGGACCCCGGTATAGCGGCCAGCGTACGATGCCGCGCATTTATCACTCCGGGGAGCGCCGTGAAGTTCAGTCAACGTCTATGGGCAGCCGCGGCCGCGGTGGCTTTTGCAGCGCCGGTCGCCGTACCCGTCGCAGGTCAGCAGGTAGCTGACCCCGGTTTCAAGAGCGTAGGGCGCGGCGCGCCCGTGGCTGGCGCGCTGCCGCCGATGCCATCACCGTTCGGCGGTCGGTCTGCGAACGCGGATCCCGCGGCGGCGCAGCGGGCCACGGAAGCGTTCAACCGCGTTCCATTCGTGGGGCCCATCGCCTTTGGCCCGTTGCGCGTCGTCGCCGCGTCCGACGGCGCCGTGCCGGCGGGTGTGCAGGCGCTGCCGATCGACCTCTTCACGTCGAAGGACTTCTACGCGGATCGGGCTCTCTGGACCGACAAGCGCTACTTCCGCTGCAACAGCCCGTTCGCGCTCGAGTCGCAACGAGGTGGGAACGCCAACCCGCTGATCGGCAAAGATCCGCCGCGCTCGGCCGCCTGGGGATATTGCGACCGCGATTATCCGCGCGAAGGCATCGTGAGCCCGTACAAGTTCAAGTCGGCGCAGGAGCATTACGAGGCGTTGCTCGCGGAAACGACGAAGCGCGGCGGCCCCACGAAGCACACGTACGCCAGCGTTCCGGGCGATATCAACGGCCGATATGCACCTGGCGGCTTCATGGACAACTGGTATTCGTCGATGCTCGCGGTGCAACTTCCGACGGTGCTCTCGGTGCTGACGCCGGAATACCAGAAGCGCTTCGTCCAGGACATGTACCACCAAGGCAATACGAACGCGCCACAGTGGCCGTCGCAATACTGCTGGCCCGAGGGTTTCATGCGACGTTGGTACTCGGCCGCAATCCAATTCCCGCAGACGGTAATCGTGACGCCGTCGCTCGTGCACATCGAGGCGGGCGTCGCCGACAATTTCATCACGAACATCCATGTCGGCCGCACGTTCAACATGGACGACGTGGCGAAAGGCGGCGTGCCGCGCTTGGGCCAGGCCGTGCCGCGCTGGTACGGCGAGACGATCGGCTTCTGGGACAAGGATGCGCTGATCACATGGACGTCGAACATCCAGGGCTGGGCCGGTCACGGCGTGTTCGAATTCTCGAGCAAATTGCAGACGATCGAGATCTACACCCCCGTGCGCGATAAGTCAGGGAAGGTCACGGCGCTGAACCACGAAGCGATCTTCTACGACCCCGAAGCGTTCGTTGAGCCCATCCGGATCGTTCGCAACTACGCTCGGCTGTCCGGGTTCGAGGAGGGCGATCCGCCGCCGTTCATCGAGTGCATCGCGACTATTTATCCGGTCAAAGGTCACGCGACGCCGTTGACGCCGGGCGCCAAGGTCGAGTTCGAAGTGCCCGACATGTTTGGCCGCCCGTGGGCGCACTTGTGGGAGGAATATTTCGAGAATGGAATGCAGCGACCCGCGGAGACCGACATCTTCGACTTCAGCAAGAAGTGAGATGAGCCGCGGAGCGGCTCGCCGAGCGCGCCGTGCAGCGTTAAGGCTTCGCCCGTTTGCGGCAAGCGAGAGCGCGCCAAGCCTAATCGTCGGCGACGCGCCAAGTTGCTGCTGCTACTTCGCCTTGAAGCGCGGGAAAAGCCGTTCCGCGTTACCGCGCAGCATCATCTGCTCGAATGCCCGTGAAAGCTTGAGTGCGGGCAGCGGGTCGACCGTGGACTCGATGGGCTCCGGAGAGTAATCGGTCCCGAAGAGAATTTGCGACTCGGGCATGAACGCCTTCATGGCTGCGTACGGCCACGGAAAGGTTGCATGGGCAATGTCGTAATACCACTTGCGCAACTCGGCATAGAGTCCGTTTGGCAAGTACTGCTCGGCGCCTCGCGGGATCCGATCGTTCATCCGGCCGGCGAGCATCGGCACCGTGCCGCCTGAATGCACGGTGATGAATCGGATGTTCGGATAACGGAACATCACGCCGTTGACCACGAGGCTGACGACGCCCCGGGTCACATCGAAGTCGTATTCCACCATGCTGGACGCAGCGCCGTATTTGAGGTTGCTGCAACAGGTCGGCGCGAGCGGATGCATGTAGACGATCGCATCGCGCCGATTCAGCTCCTGCCAGAGCGGCTCGAAGTAGGGGTCGCCTGGCCACCGTCCCTGGTTATCGTTCGTGTAGATACCGATCGCATCGACCTTCAAAACGTCGAAGGCATACTCGACTTCTCGCAGCGAGCCTTCGAGGTCGGGCATCGGAATACCGCCCATCAGACCGAATCTGTCGGGGTATCGCTGCATCAATTCGGCGCCGTACTCGTTTCCTGCCCGTACGGCAGATCGCCCCTTCGCGCTGCCGTTGTACAGCAGCTCAGCGTTTTGCGTCATCGATAGAATGGAGACGCCGATCCCGAATTTGTCCATCTGCTCGAGCGACATCTCGGGTGACCACGGTCGGTTGGTCGCCCCGCCAGGCGGCACGAAGTGGTGATGGACGTCGATGGCTCCGCCTCGGACGTTCAGCTTCATCACGCGGCTCTGACCGAATACGTCGGATAGCGGAGTCAGCGATGCTGCGCCGGCCGCCGCCAGCGCTCCAAGGAACCGGCGTCTGGTTGTCATCGAGAGCAGCTCATTTTCGGTCGAGGGTGGCACCTAACCGTCAAGAGCTCAAGGTCCGGCACTGTCACGACCGGCAAGGTCTCCGGCGGACCGGGTTCCGACGCAGCGCCGGGCACGGGGGTACGTCGATGTTACTGTGCCTGTCACGAAGCTCGCTCGATCGGTAGCATGCGTGTCGTTGCCGTGGCCGCGGCGAGGGCTGGTCAGCGATGAGCCGCTACATCGGGGCGATCGATCAAGGCACGACCAGCAGCCGCTTCATCGTGTTCGACCGAGACGGCACGATCGTCTCCGTCGCGCAGAAAGAGCACGCGCAAATCTACCCGCAGCCGGGCTGGGTGGAGCACGATCCGCTAGAGATCTGGCGCAACACGCAAGAGGTGATCGGCGCGGCGCTCGCTCGGGAAGGGCTGCAAGCCGCGGACTTGGCCGCGGTCGGCATCACCAATCAGCGCGAGACCGCATTGCTGTGGGACAAGCGCAGCGGACAGCCCTTGCACAACGCGCTCGTTTGGCAGGACACGCGCACTGCGCAATACCTGCCGGCGTATTCGCGCGACGGCGGGCAGGATCGCTTTCGGGACACGACCGGATTACCGCTCGCCACCTACTTCAGCGCGCTGAAGCTGCGCTGGCTGCTCGATCACGTGCCGGGCGCACGCGCGAGAGCCGAGGCGGGCGAGCTCCTGTTCGGCACCGTCGATTCATGGGTGCTGTGGAATCTCACAGGAGGTCCGCGGGGCGGGTTGCACGTCACCGACGTGAGCAACGCGAGCCGGACGCAGCTCATGGCGCTTAAGACCTGCGATTGGGATGAGCAACTGCTCGGCGCGTTCACGATCCCGCGTGCGCTGCTGCCGCGGATCGCCGCTTCGAGCGAGGTGTACGGCACGGCGGTGATCGCGGCGCTCAACGGCGTGCCGTTAGCCGGCATCCTCGGTGATCAGCAGGCGGCATTGGTGGGCCAGGCGTGCTTCGAGCCGGGAGAAGCGAAGAACACCTACGGCACGGGCTGCTTCATGTTGATGAATACCGGCGGCGCCGCCATGCAGTCCACGGCCGGCTGTGTGACGACGGTAGCGTATCGGTTCGGGTCGGAACCGCCCTGTTACGCGCTCGAGGGCTCGATCGCGATCGCGGGCGCGCTCGTGCAATGGCTACGCGACAATCTCGGCCTCATCGCGAAGAGCGCGGACGTGGAAGCGCTCGCGCGCGAGGCGCAGGACAACGGCGACGTGTATTTGGTGCCCGCCTTCTCGGGCTTGTTCGCGCCGTATTGGAAGGCGAGCGCGCGCGGTGCGATCGTCGGCCTCACTCGCTACGCCACGCGCGCCCACATCGCGCGCGCCGCGCTCGAGTCGACGGCCTATCAGACGCGCGACGTGCTCGATGCGATGGAGAAGGATTCGGGCATCGCCGTGAAAGAGCTGCGCGTCGACGGCGGTATGGTCGCAAACGAGCTCTTGATGCAGTTTCAGTCCGACATTCTCGGCGTGCCGGTGGTGCGGCCGCGCGTGACCGAGACGACGGCTTTGGGCGCTGCGTACGCCGCGGGGCTCGCCGTCGGCTATTGGTCCGGGCTCGCCGATCTGAAGCGCAACTGGGCGGTGGACAAGCTCTGGCGGCCCGCTCTGCCAACCGTCGAGCGGGATCGGCTGTATCGCTCGTGGCAGAAGGCCGTCACGCGTTCGTTCGACTGGGTGGAGTCGGGGGGATAACGGTGCACGCATTCATGGGGGAGCTGCTGGGCACCGCGACACTGCTCACGGCTCGATGAGCCCGGTCGTCGCGTAACGCACCGGGCAACCGAACGGATAGCTCCCGCGCGATGCATTCTCGGTGCAGAAGCGCTGCGCCGCCTCAACTTGCTTGGCCGCGCCCGCGAGCTTCTCCTCGATCGATTGCGGCGTGCCGTGCACGGGGACGTCGAGCTTCGGGTCGATTCCATAGAGATCGCGGTTCGCCTTGACCGCGCCGGCCCACCAGTTCCACGTCCAGGTCTCGTCCGTGAAGTCGCCCTCCATGAGGATCTTCTCTTTCGGAAGATAAGCGATCAGCGCGTCCGACATGTGGAAGTCGCCGACGGAGTGATAGACATCGAGGCGGTGCTTCGAGTCCTCGAGAACGAGGTGCTCGTCGACGGGCTGGAACACGAGCGGGCGCGGATTCTTCGCGAGCGCGTCGGGGAACATCACGGCGGGCCGCGACACCCATTCCTCGAACAGCGCCTGCGTGCGGCGCTGCGCGATGATCGTGAGGCCGCGCGCGACCGCGGCGCGCAGGCCGCCCGCGTGATCGTCGTGGTGATGGCTCACGACGACGGCCGTCACCTGCTTGCCGCGCACGAGCTTGTTCGCCGCGTCGACGCGCGCGAACACCTCGGCCTCGTTGCCATACGGCTCAAACATCACGAGGTGGTCGGCGAACTCGACGACGGCGCCGCCGCTGCCGCCGTTCGCGACGCGCACGTCCCATACGCCTTCGGCAATCTTGGTCGTGGTGACCTCGGCGTCGCGTCTCGGCGCGGCGGCATTAGCCGCGGGGAACGGCGGCAGCGCCGGTAGATCGAGCCGATAGGAATCCACCTGGAACATCAGCGTGGCCTGATTGCGCCAGTCGATCTTCGTCATGATGCCGGTGGGCAGGCGTACGCCGTCGACGAGCATGTAGCCCGTGAAATAGCACGTGTTCGTGACGTCGCCGAGCGTGGTGCTGCCGTTCACCCAGCGCGCCCAGTACGGCAGGTGTGTCTGCGGGTCGAGTGCAATCCAGCCGGGGCTGCCGTCCGCGAGCTTGAACGCGACGACGGCCATGCCATTCTCGACCGTCACGGGGCCGAGCTGTGCGGGCCGCGCGAGCGCCGCGCGCAGCGCGGAAAGCGGATGATCGAGCAGCGCGGTGCCTGTCTGCACTCGCTCGCGGGTGTCCAAGGACATGCCGAAGGGCGCCGCGAACGGAAACATGTTGCTTGCGCGCTCGCGAACGAGCGCGCGCTCGCCGCGCAGGTCGAAGTAGCGCTCGCTCGTCGCGACGGCTTGCCACTTCGGCGGCGAGTTCGGGTCGGCGCTGATGTTGCCGTTGAAGTTGTAGCGCTGGCCGAACCCGGTCATGACGAAGTTGTTGAGCTGCTCCACGCGCGCGCCGCCCATCGCGGCGACGGCCGCATCGAGCAGCGCCCCTGCCTGAGCCGAGGCGTTCTGACCGTGCGCCTGCGCGGCCGCAAGCAGAAGCGCGGCGATCATAGACAGCACGCGGACTGGCTTTTTCATGGATCCCCCGGTTCGTTGTTCGCGCGACGCCGCCTTGTTGTGGCCGGCAGGGGGCCGAGCCGTTCTCGGACGTCGCAAAAAGTCTGCGGATGATACAAGGTGCGACGCCCGCCAACAGATTTGAAGGGCCCGTAGCCTTCATCGACAATCCACCGCTGGATCCACGAGCATGCTTTCGATGCCGAGAGTCGTACCGAGCCTCGTCCTGTTGCTGATTCTCGGAGGGGGCGGCGTGCTGCCGCGGAATTCGGTTGCGGCGTCCGCGTTGCCGGTCGATTTCTCCGGCGTCTGGGTCCCAGCTGCTCGCTCCGGCGACGCACTCGCACCGGACAAGCTGCACATGACGGACCGTGGCAAGGCGGCGCTCGCGGCCTTCGATCCGCGCCATCACGACTCCACGCGCTTCTGTATGCCGTACGGCACGCCGCGCAATACGTTGTCCACCGCCCCCTATCCGCTCGAGATCGTGCAGCGGCCCGAACGGCTCACGATGATCTTCGATCGGCTCGGCGACGTGCGCCGTGTGTTCCTCGATGGCCGGGCGCGGCCGAATCCGTTGTGGCCGACTTGGCTCGGACACTCGCTGGGGCACTGGGAAGGCAAGACGCTCGTGATCGAGACCGTTGCGATGACAGAGGAGAGCATCCTCGCCGACGACGGGCTGCCGCACAGCGCGGAAATGCAGGTCGTCGAGCGCCTGAGCCTCGCGCCGCGCGACGGCGCGCAGTGGCTCGTCGACGAGATGACGATCACGGACCCGGCGCTGTACGAGGTTCCGATCAAGGTCACACAACGGTTCCGGCGTGCGGAAGGCGCGGAAATGTCCGACGGATCGGTCTCGTGCCTAATGGACCAGTGGCGTCAGGATCTCGAGCGGCGAAATCAGGCGCTCGCGGGCGAGCTGAGCGCGGAAAAGAAAGGAGCGCGACCGTGACGATGGGTGCGTTGGCGAGGACGACGACGCTGCTGTTCGTGCTCGGCCTACAGATCACGGCGCGAGGGGGCGTGGCCGTCGCGGCAACCGTCGACCTGACGGGCGTTTGGATGCCGACAGCGCTCGGCCCCGACGGCAACCGCAATCGCACGTGGCCGGCCAAGCCGCCGCTACTGCCGGCCGTGCAGGTCCAGTACGACGCGTACCGCGTGCTCGCAGACGCAAATCCAGAGGACTTCGACAACGCACGCAGTTGCTTGCCGTACATCATGCCGCGGCCGATGCTCGTCGTCGCGCAGTACCCGCTCGAGATCGTTCAGACGGACGGACGAGTAACGATGATCTTCGAGCTGCACAACGACGTGCGCCGCATCTACCTCGACGGCCGAACGCCGCCGGCCGGTTTGCGACCGACGTGGATGGGCTATTCGATCGGCCACTGGGACGGGGATGCGCTGGTCGTGCGTACCACGTCCGTCCGCGACGGCACGATCGACCAGCCGCACGGGCCGGGCATGGTGCTCACCGAGCGTCTGCGGCTCATCAAGGACAAGGACGCGAACACGATGCTCGAGGACGAGATCACAGTCGATGATCCAGCGACGTATGCCGAGCCGTTCACGGTCAGAAACTTCTTCCGTCAGCGTCCGGGCGTCGAGATCGGCGAGTACTTCTGCAGCGAGGACCTCTGGCAGCAGAACCTGAGCGGCAATACCACCAAGATACCGTGGCGGAATTGAAAGCATGCGGAGCGAAACGATGAGAGCGTGGCTGTTCGGTTGTCTTGCGATGCTGCTGGCGTTGGCTCAGCCGGTGGCGGCGCACCATTCGACGGCGAACTACGATTCCGACAAGACCGCCAAGGTGACGGGCGTCGTGACGTATGTCAGCTTCACGAACCCGCATTCGTTCATCGACATGGACGTCACGGCGGCGGACGGCACGAAACAGTACAAGATCTTCGCGACTAGCAAGGTCGCCCTGCTGCGTTACGGCTGGCGACCGGATTCCGTGAAGCCGGGCGATGCGATCACGGTCGAAGGTCGGCCGGATCGCACCGATGCGACCCAGCTCTATCTGCTAAGAATTACGTTCGCCGACGGCACGGCTTGGTCGCGCGACGAGATCCTGCAGTAGCGGCATCCGTCAACGCGGCGGGAGCGAGCCCAAATAGGCCGAAATCGCGATCACGTCGTCTTCCGATAGTTTCGCAACCACGGGTTTCATGGGCGCCGAGTTCGTCCCCGCACTCGAGCCGTTTCCCATGCTGATGAGCTGCCGGGCGATATAGACGGGCTGCATTCCTGCGAGGCGCGGCACATCGCCGAGTCCCATGAGCGCGTCGCCGTGACATTTCGCGCATGGCACCGTGATGTCTCCGCCCGTTTTGACGAGCTGCTCGCCGCGCCGGACGCTGCCGGGCGGAACGTATGCGATGAAGCCCGATTTCGGATCGCGGATGTTCGTGCGAAACGGATCTTTCGGAATCTGCACGATGCGACGGCCGATGGGCTCGGTGCCGCCTGCGGGCGACAGCACGCGATGCCGCGCAAGGATGCTCACGTAGGTTTTCGGCGGCGTCGCAGTCTCGATGACGTCGACGAACGGCGTCGGCGCGAGCGCTGCGTAATACTCGGCCGCGAGCCGGACGTCCTCATCCGACAACGCCCGTGCGATGGGCTCCATGCGGTTGACTTCCCGGCGCGCGCCGGATTTGAAGTCGTTCATCTGCCGAATGAAGTACTCGGCGGGCAGCCCGGCGACGTCGGCAGACTCGGGGTGGCCTTGGCCCGACATCAGGTGGCACGAGCCGCACGCGTTTGGCGCCGGACCCGCCACCACTCGCGGAGCCGGGCGATGCTCCTCCGGAAACCAGTCGGGTGGATTCGTGTTGCCCGCGATTGCGGAGGCGTCGTATTCGCGCGCACTGCCCGGTGCGCGCACGACGCCGGTGATCGGCGTCGCGGGTGGTTGCACGGCGTCCGGAACGTTGAACGCCCAATCGGGCAGTCCTTTGGGGAAAACCAACGGCGCGGGCGTCTGCGCCGCTGCAGGCGCCAGGAGCGAAGTCAGCAGCGCGATGGTGACGGTGCGTCTCACGGCCAGCGGTCGGATCAGGTTCGGTCTCCTACGTGCACAGACGCCTATCCTATCGCGCGGTTCACGGCGTCTGCGGTCCGTCCGTTGCGCTCAATGGCACGAGACCATTGCGCGCGACGAGCGCCTGTCCCTCCTCCGACAACAGGAAGACCGCGAGCCGAAGCACCTCGGGTCTGTCGGACAGCACCGCGATACCGTACATCGGGTGCGGGTCGAGCTCCGGAGGAACTTCGATGCTCGCGAGGCCTGGGATCTCTTTCTCGAGGTCGACGGACGCGCTGCAGTATGTGATCGACATATCGACGAGGTCGGCGGCGAAGAGCGCTGCGGCGGCACTCTGTCCGGGCGCGCTCGACGGTGCCGTTACGGTCATGTTGGCTTGCGCTTTTTCCTTCAGCTTCGCACCAGCACCAGGTCGAGCAGCCTCGATACGGTCGAAGATCGTCCAGGCGTAATCCCCGGACGGATCGGCGATCGGCGCAGAGGTCTTCACTCGAACGCCCGTTGCGAGCAAACGATCCACGAGATTTTTCTCAGTAACTCCGGCGGATCTGCGCGAAACGACGCACATGCGGTTGCGCGCGAACGCGACCACCGGGAGGGCGGTGCGTCCTAGCGCCTGAAGCTTCCGTGGGGAGGCCAGGTCGGCCGACAAGAACAAGTCAGCCTTTTCACCCTTCTCGATCCGCTCACGCAGCAGACCCGAGCCCCCAAAGTCGGACCTGATCTCGATGCTCACGGCGTTGGCTGCAGCCGCGAGATCTGTTACGACTCCGCGCAGGCTGCCCGCGGCGAGTATCTGTACAGGGTCCGCCCTTACGAGCATTGGCGTCCCTGCACTCGCAGCAGCCGTCAAAAGGAAGGCGCCCAGTCCCCTCCAGCGCATCTACGTTACCTCGAGTTGGTTATCCACACTCACGCGCCATATACCACTTCGAGACCGACGCCTGAAGGTGGGTGTCGCTGAAACTCCGGGCGCGACATATGCGCGCCTCTGCATATCGGAACGAAATCGTGCAGCTGTTAGCGTCCGCATCTTTTCCGACCGGTACACCGTCATGAGTACAGCGCGCGCGCGCTTCTTGATCTTGACCATTCCCACCGCAGTAGCCGGCACCGCGCACGCCGCGGACGCGCCTCAGCCCACCACGACTCCCGGCTTGGTGGTCACGGGGCAACGACCTGAGGATTATCGAGTGGCGGCGCTGGACTCGCTCGGACCACTCGGGACGACACCGCTGTTGGACACGCCGTACATGGTGTCGGTGCTCCCGGCCGAGATCATTCAGAACTCTCAGGCGATCAACTTCAAGGACGTTTCGAAGTATTTGCCGCTGGTGGCCTATCAGGAGCAGCAGGGTCCAGATGTGTTGCGACCACAAACTCGCGGCATGCAGGGTGGCAATTTCCAGAACACTAAGATCGACGGCATGACGATGTTCGTGACCGTTCCGAGTGCGATGGAGGAATTTCAGCAAATCGAAGTCGTGAACGGAGTGCCCGCATCGCTTTACGGAGCAGCCAATCCATCCGGTATGTTCAATTTCGTGAGCAAGCGCTCCACCGATGAGCCGCTGCGAGAAGTCGGCGTCACTTACACCAGCGACAGTATCGGCACCGTGCGCGCCGACCTTGGCGGCCGGCTCGGGCAACGCGGCGTTTTAGGTTACCGATTGAACGCACTCTATGGAGAGGGCGATGGCTACGTGGACACGAGTCATCAACGTCGTGTCCTCGGCGATCTCGGCCTCGACATTCGCGCTTGGACCGGCGGCGTGCTCGAGCTCAACTATGCGGACTACTCGCTGAAGAACAAAGGGTTCCCGGGTTGGTTCACATACGGGCAGAGCATCACGTTACCGAAGGCGCCGGACCCCGAGCGCCCAGGCTACGGCCAGGACTATGCGGGCGTCGATCTGCACAATCAGGTCGGTACCTTGCGACTCAAGCAAGAGCTCAAGTCCAACTGGCACCTCGTGGCGGGTGTGCTGCATCAGGACGGCACGCGCGACATGAACACGCCGGTCAACAATCTGACGTCGAATACAGGCGCCTACACGTCGTCGTTTGCAAACGGCTTCGCTCCGCGCTTCGTGATCACTAGCGACTCCGTATATCTCAATGGGATGTTCGTCACCGGCGCTGTCGAGCACGATCTCACGATCGGCACCTCGGGCTATGACGCGCATACATATTCCGTGCGCGTTCCAGCGACCCCCGCGAGCGTGCGGCTCGGTACAGCCAACATTGCGGCTCCCGTGCTCTTCCCGGAGCCGCCCGGCGGCCCGCCCGACACGGACGCGAATTTCGAATCGTCGAGCAACTATCAACAAGGTTTGAACGTCAGCGACACGATTCGCTTCAACGATCGCTGGTCTACGCGGCTCGGTGTGAGCCAAGACTCGTTTCACACCGACAACTTCAATGTCACGGGAGCGGAGATCAGTAAGTACTCCGAGAGCGGGCTGAGTCCCGCCGGCAGCGTCATCTTCAAGCCGGCAGCGACGATGTCGACGTACTTGACGTATGCAAGCAGCCTACAGGCGGGTGACCTCGCTCCGGGCACCGCGGCGAATGCAGGTTCCAGCCTGCCGCCGTATCGCAGTGAGCAGTACGAGCTCGGTTACAAGGCGTCTTTCGGAAAAATCGATTTCACTGCGGCGGTTTTCCGTCTCGAGCGGCCGTTCGCAACCATCGACCCGGCCGATCAGACGTTCAAGATCACCGGTCAGCAAGTAAATCGCGGGCTCGAGCTATCGAGCGTCGGAGCGTTGACGGAGAGCCTGACCATGTACGGCGGAATCACATTCCTCGATGCGAAGCTCGAGGACACCCCTGTTCCCTCGACCGATGACAAGCGCTATGTCGGTGCCGCGAAGGTCAAGGGCAACACGCTCTTCGAATATCGAATCCCGGGGTTGCCCAGATTCGTAACCACCTTCAACTATCAGTTCTCCAGTCGCCGTCCGGCGAACGACACCAATACGCAGTACGCTCCCGGCTACAACCTCTTCGATATTGGTGCGCGCTTCACTTCGATGATCGCGCGCTCACCAGTCACGTGGCGTCTTGCCGTCAACAATGTGACGAACGAGCACTATTGGTCGACCATCGCTCCGAGCAACCTCACCGGCGCGAATACCGGTAGCCTGATTGCGCATCTCGGGTCGCCCCGGACGGTACTCGCCACGATGAGCGTTGACTTCTGATCCGGGCGTTCGGGTGCTTTGCCCTTCCTTAGGCCCTTTCACTTCAATGTGAGGGCCGCGTTACAGTAAGGGAGTGGCGACGCGAACAGTAAAGTCTTCTGCACCGTCCGGCTCGAAATCCGACGGTAAAGAAACGCGGTCCGTTGCTTCGAGCCAGCTCGAGGTGCATCTCGGCTATTCACTCGAGCCGGGCCAGCAGACCGGCGCGACGCTAGCCAATCCCCTTTTCGAGCTCCTTGCGGCGATCGTGGACGGCGGCTCGATTCGCCATGCCGCACGATTGCTGGGAGCCTCTTACCGTTACGTCTGGGATGCGTTGAGAAAGTGGGAAGGCTTGCTCGGTAAGCCGCTGATCACATGGTCTCAAGGGCAACCCGCCAAGCCCACACAGTTCGCGCGCCGTTTGTTGTGGCTCGAGCGGCGCGCGAGAACGCGCATGCAGCCTCATCTCGAAGCACTACGGTCCGATCTCAAGAGCGTGATGGCGGGTGCACTCAACGAACGACAGCTCGTTCTGACCGTATCGGCTAGTCACGACATCGCTCTCGCGGTGCTGCAGCGCCATGCATCCGAGGCCGATGACTTTCACGTCGAGCTTTCGTTCGCCGGCAGCGTCCATGCGCTTCACGCGTTGAACGATCGTCAGTGTCTCGTCGCGGGATTTCACGTTCCCGTGTTACCGGCTGCGGCGCCCGTTTTCCTTCGCGCGTTGAAACCTCTTCTGAAACCGAGTGCGCATAAGGTCATTGGTTGCAGCCGGCGCACTCAGGGATTGATCTTGCCCGCGGAGCTCGCGGTGCGCGTGCGCACGTTCCGCGATGTCGTCGAGAACGATTTGCGCTTCGTAAATCGACAAGTGGGCTCGGGGACTCGGATGCTCGTCGAGCATTTGATGCAAGAACACTCGATCGCGCCGGCAAGCTGGCCGCGTTACGCCGATCATGTCGAAAACACGCATGTCGCCGTCGGACTGTGTGTCGCGAGCGGCGTGGCGGACGTCGGAATTGGCATCGAGGCCGCGGCGCTACAGTTCGGCTTGCACTTCGTCCCCTTAGTCGAGGAAGACTACTTCGTCGCCTGCGCGCACGACGACCTCGAGCACCCGGCTGTACGGCGATTTCGCGACGTCCTCGCAGGACCCGCGTGGGCGCAAATCCTGAGCAGCCTGCCGGGATATCGCCCTGCTGGCGAACCCGGCGGCTTGCTCGACGTCGCGCAGATTCTGCGAACAGTCAGCTGAAGAAAATCCGCGCGTCGTCCGTGTATCGACTCCGTTCGAGAAACGGCGGGGCGTCGCTACTCAATTCGGGATGTGACCGCTCGTCGTTCTAGAGCGTGCAAGAGCGGCCCAACGCTACTTCTCTTTCTGGGCTCGCGCCCCGGCCAATATTCCGGCGAGACCGATGTTGCCTTCGTGACAGCCGCTCTCGTAGATCTCTTCATCCGTGCGCCACAGGCTGTTCTCTAGCGTCCAGGGCTGAGTGAACGTCTGCGGGTCGGAAACAGTCAGCCGGTAGTCAATGGTGTCTTTGTCGACGCGAGTGAAGCGTTCGACAAGCTTGAGATTCTCTGTGGCACCGTGAAACCGCCGGCGGCTGTTGAAGTTCGTCGTCTCGACAACGAGCGTCTTGCCTTCCCAACGGCCGCGTGACTCGCCGGTCCACTGCTTGATGTTCGCGCTCAGGCGTGGACGCCCATCAAGCGGGATCACGCGCGTTTCGTGCATGTTCTCGACGCGGATGACGATAGAGCCCGGCGCCTGAACGATCTGCATGTAGTTGTTGTAGAACCCGTTCGGATAAAACATCGTGTCCGAGGTGATGCAACGCTCCTGGAGCGCGCGATCCTCCCAAGTGTCCGCGCGCAGCTTGCGTCCGGTGATCCGTTCCGTCGTCAGGTGCGGCGTCTCCTCCCACCGCGCTCTGCCATCGCGTGTGTAGGGAATCCTTCCGTCGGGCGGATCGATCACGAGCGACGTGCTCAGATTGCGGGGCACCCGACCCTTCGCCGACTCGAGCCAGATCTCGTTGAACTCCCCGCTCGTAGCGGTCTCCGCCTCGACTCTCTTGAGCGTCGTGGCGAGCGCGTTCTTCTCGGCCTCGGCCGCTTCAGCAGGTGTGTAGAAGGGCTTGTTGGCCAGGGCAGCAGGGCGCTCGAGCGGAACAGGGGTCAGGTTCGACCAGACGCCCCGAAGGTCAGGGTCGCCCCAAGGCGTCGTCTGAGCGAGCGTATCGGCAGACGCGAACAGGGCCAAGGTGAGCAGCAGGCGAGTCGCGCGCATCGCTTCTCCATTGGCCCGTGTCCGGCTCACGCGCTGCCACACCCGCCTATTTCGGCGTGCACAGTGTCCCTAGATAGTCGCCGCTGGTCGTTCCGGCGATCGGATCGAAGTCGCCACGAAGTCGGATTTGGCCCGTTGCGTTTGCCATCGCCCCGCTGCCGCCGTGGAACGTGATGAGCGACGCAAAGCCACCATTGCCTGGCGGCAGATCGATGGCGCCCGTGTCGGTGCCGAGCACCTGGTCGCCGCTCTTCAAGGTTATCTGACTGTGTCCTGTGAAGAACTGGATCGTCGGGACGGCCGGTTCTCCGTTCTGGGAGACGCTCGTCATCACGAATGAGTATGTGCCCTGGATACCGCCCCAGACACGGCCGGCAGTGCAGAGGCCGACCAAGGACGCACAGCCGTCGGTCACGACGTGCGCCTCGAAGCTGCCGACGACAGGCTTACATTGTTGCGCCGATAGAGGCGAGGCAGCCAGCGCGACCCCGAAAGCGAGCGTCAGCGACAGAATATGACGGTCGATCATTTGTTGTTCCTCCATCGCGGAACCGCTCCGCGTCGGTCGGCTTATAGCAGGGGCGCAGCGGAAAACAAAACGTCGCTAAGGAGCCTAACGGCACTTCAATTGGGGAACGTAATCCGCGCGACGTTCCACAGCGTACAAGACCCCCTGTACAGCTCCGTGTCGCTTACGGCCTGCAGCGTGTGAATGATGCAGCCCGTCTGACCTTGACCCATTCCGGTCTGCGCCCAATCGATCAGCTTCCCGTCGTGGTCGAGGCGATAGATCTTCCCGTCGCCGTCGCCGCTATAGATGTATTTCGGCGTGACCTGCACGCTCCAGGGCATGCCGACCCCGGTGATGTAGCGCTCGAAGTTCAGGTCGTAGTCGAACACCTGGATGCGGCGGTTGGTGCGATCCGCGACGTAAACGTGTCCGTAGCCGGCCGC
>Ga0070664_100001451_pt1 | contig 18893 bp, 13 predicted proteins | sample KBSC73metaG_FD_65863 | JGI IMG/M metagenome (GOLD analysis project Ga0070664, IMG submission 65863) | Corn rhizosphere microbial communities from Kellogg Biological Station, Michigan, USA - KBS C7-3 metaG | ecosystem: Host-associated > Plants > Roots > Rhizosphere > Soil ... | reverse complement strand
CGCCGAATGAACGAGCTCAATGTTTCGGGCGGCGCGCTCGAGCGCGGCCCGCAGTTGCACATCGATTCCGGCGAGGGCTCTTCGTCGAACGACGCCAGGTACCTCGAGCGTCTCCAGCGACACGCCGTCGAGCTCCGCCGCCATCTCGCGGAGCGCGCGGTCGCCGTCGGCTCGTACGCGCTGCACGATCTTCTCTGTCCGTGAGCGAACCAGCGGGCTTGTCGAGGCTTTTCTGGACAGCAGCGACGCGCGCTCCACCGCCGGAAGCGCGCCGAGGGCGCCCGAGTACCTGAAGCGCGTCTGCCCCATTGTCGAAGTCACGGTAGCAGGCGCTCCACGCGGGTGACGAGAATCCCCGTTGCATCGAGCGCCTTGAGCGCCCCGATGGTCTTGTAGATCCGTGCGGCGTCGACGACTGCGTGGACCGCGACACGATCGCCGCCGTTCAGGATGTCGATCACCGTCGGACCGTTGATGCCGGGGATAACCTTCTTGACGTCGTCGAGCGATTTCCGCGGCACGTTCGCCATCAGGTATCGCTTGCCGCGCGCTCTCACCACCGACTCGAGCGCCATGATCAGTGAGTCGAGCGCCTCGTTCTTGGTGGCGTCGAAGACGGCGTCGCATCTGGTGACCAGCTGGGCGCGGGAGGTGAGCAGCGATCCGACCTCGCGCAGCCCGTTGACCCTGAGCGTCGACCCCGTCGACGTGATGTCGACGATCACCTCCGCGATTCCCAGCAGTGGCGCGATCTCCGCCGCGCCAGAGATCGGCACGATCTCGACATTTTGGTTGCGGGCCTCAAAGAAATCGGCGGTGATCCTGGGAAACGAAGTCGCGATGCGCGTGCCGGGCGCGATGTCGTCGAGCGCATTGATCGCCGCGTCTTCGCGAGCCGCTGCAACGAGCCGGCACTCGCCAAAGCCCAGATCGAGGCGCCGCTCGACAGGACGGGCCGACTCGCAGACGAGATCCCAGCCGGTGACTCCGACATCGGCGACACCATCTGCGACGAACTCGGGAATGTCCTGCGCGCGCACGAACAGCGCCTCGAACTCGCCGCCGAGTGATGCGGAGAGGGCGCGCTCTCCCCGGGTCAGAACCGGAAGGCCCGCATCGCCGAAAAGCTCGCGCGTATCGTCGGCGAGTCGGCCTTTGTTTGGTAGTGCGATCTTGAGCATGAGATGGTTGGCGGAAAACAAAAAGCCCGTCCAGGAATGGGACGGGCAGCGGTGGAACCTCTGTGAGTGGAGTCCGACTAGTCGACTATAGTCTGACGTGCACGCGCAAAAGCGCCCCGCGGCCCGTGGCCGTGGTGGCGATGCGCATGGCGGAAGGAAATCGTGGTCGGCAAAGTGCGGCTCATGACCTACATGCTAAACGCTTCGCGCGGTCGGCGCAACTGTGCGTACGGTTTGCGAGGCAATCAAGGACCTAGCCATTCCTCTGCCGGGGCTGATTGGCGAAACACTTCGATGGTTTGGCCGACGTTCTCCGCACGTAGCGCGAACATCCTCGCCATCCCGAATACCGCGTCGCTCGACGCCACAATCGCTCGGCGGGTTCCCGGTTCGAAGAATTGATCCATGGCGGTTTCCTTGATCAGGTCCGTGCTGATACGGAGCTCGGTGATACCCGTCATATCCACTAGCTGCCGGTAGTGGGAATCAAACGCCCGGTCCGCACGGAGCATCCGATTGTGATCGAGCACCTCGTGATCAGTTACTGCTCCCCACCATCGAGTCGTGACGAGCGCCCGCTCCGCGTCTATGACGTATGAAATCGGCATTTGCTCCCCGACAGGGATTCTGAGACCGCCCGCTACGATGACGCGAACGGGATGGGCTGCCCCTATCGCTGGCGGCTCTCCAGGTGACTCTCGAACCAGGCGATCATCCGCCTCAGATAGTCACGCTGGTTGGCGTAGGTCCATAGTGACTCGGTGTGGTTTTCGCCCGCGTAGCGAGCAAACTCTACTTCCTTGCCGAGACGCTGCAGGCTCGCGAACACCTGATTCGCAAGGAAAATCGGCACGGTGGTTTCGGCTTCGCCGTGAATTATCAGGAGCGGAGTTTTGACCTTGTCGAGCAGCCAGATGGGTGAGTTCGCGAGATACCGATCCGGGACGTCCCAAAGGCTGCCACCAAAAAAGGATTCGCCGAGAACCGCCCCGAAAGCGTAGCCAGATTGGTTGACGATCCCGTAGCTTGCCACCTGGTCAGCCATTCCGCCACGCGCGACTGCGGCCCGAAAGCTTGGAGTCTGCGCGATTGTCGCGATCACAGTATATCCACCCCAACTGTGGCCGATGATGCCGACGCGCGTAGAGTCCGCAATTCCAAGCTCCACGACGCGCGCGACGCCCGCGTTGATGATCGCCGGAATCTCCCGCATCTGATTCTTCCAATCGAAGGGCGGCATATCTGGCGCGAGAACCGCAAACCCACGCGTTGCGAGCAGCTGCATGTTCTCTGTTCCCGTGCCCGTAACGCCGAACACGTTCACGTCATCCGAACGAAACTCGGTCGGATACGGATAGACCACCAGTGGATAGCGTTTGCCCGGTACGTAGCCCGCCGGCAACAACAGCGTGCCCCGCCGTGGCGCGCCCGACGGGATCCGCCAGTCGATCAAACGGGACTCGCCGAACACCTGACTTTCGCCGAGGGACGCGCTGTGGGTGAGCTGTCCGAACTGCGAGAGATCGCGCGTTGCTGTCCAGAGCTCACGGGGATGCCGGGCATCTTCCGAGACGAATACGGCGCGCCCGTTGTCTGCTACGGCGACGGGAATCGCAGTGCGACCCCCGTGCGACTCCTTCACCTCTCGGATGATGGTCCAGCGCGACTGACCGCGCCTGAGAGCGGCAAAGCCAGAAAGCTTGGCCGAATCATTCCAGAACTCGACGTAAAGAGGTTGGTCGTCTTTGGTCCAGTACGCGTTCGCCGCTGTGGTGGCAACGATCGCAGATAGCTCATAGTGGGCGGGGGGCTTGAAAACCGAGCGTACAACTCCGTCCGGCACTGAGACCGCGGCCAGCGCGTTTTTCTCCAGCACGTAAAAGCCGCGGCCGGTCGAGTCCCACCAGAGCGATCTGAATCCAGCGCTCAGCGGAGTAGCGCCGATTCCCTGCGCGCCCGCTGCCGCCACACGATGCTGATCCCAGCGGCCGGCGTTCACGGCGAATATTTGTTGCTGATCTGCGGTGTCGGTGACCGCATACAGGAGCGTTTTGCCGTCGGGTGACCAGGCAATGCTTCTGCCGAAATCGGGAATCGGTGCGTCGGCGAGGAAGGTGCGGGCCGAGTCGGATGACGATGCTAGCGGCGCAATTATCAGGTCGTACATCGCCGCCCAGTGTGGAGCGAGCCGCGGTGGCCGCTTCGAGGAAACCACCAGATACTGCCCATCGGGCGACGCCTTGTAATGCACTGGCCACACCCCGTGGAGTACCGTCCTGACAGCGCCTGTCGAGACGTCCTGCAGTGCGAGATCCGCGAGCAGCAGCCTGCGCGGGTCATTGAGGTCGGTGACTGCGCTTCCCTCGCCACCGTGCACGCGGTTTGGATCCGCGCGCAACACGGTTACGGCAGGCATGGTATCGAGCGCCGGATCAGTTGTCGCGGTGCGCCGAGCTTTCTCCGCGAGCATTTCCGGCACTTCGGAGCCGTAAGGAAGAATTGGCGTTACGACTTTGCGGCTATCGGGTGTCCACTCCGGGCCTTGCAGTCCCTGCGATGCACGCACGATCGCATCGGAAACTCGCCGCTCGGCGCCGGTGCTCATATCTCTCACCCACAGGCGCGCTCGGCCATCTGCATCCGAGTAGAATGCGAGCCACTTTCCGTCCGGTGACCAGGCGGGCAACGCCGACGTGGATGAGTCACCGCCAACTGGAAAAGTCCGGCCCGACTTCACTTCAGTTATCCAGACTCTGCTTCCCGCCATCAGTTGGGACATGCCCGTAAGCGAGTAGCCACCCGAGCCTTTCGATCCGCGCTTCCGGTTCGGATACGTGAGCGTATAAGCCACTCGGTCTCCGTCGGGTGAAACCGCGAGCGGGAAGTACGAAGGAAATTCTGGTTGTGCCAGCGCCGCTTCGATCGAGAGAGGAGATGCGCCCTGAGCCCCTGCGACAGCGACGATGTGCGGGGAAAACAAGACGCCCGCGCTCAACGCCACTATTCTTCCTTTCACCTCATTTTTACCGGGCTGGCGAGTACAACGAGCGGAACTTCCACGATCAGCGAGCGCAAGCCGGCCTCTCCATACAGCGGCCGTTCGCGGCCGAGCAGGAAAGTCATCGTCTGCAACCCCGATGTTGCGTTCGGCGGGAGCACTCCACCGGGGACTGCGCTGTCGAAATCCCAGACGGCGCCGACGCCAGTTCTGCCGTTCGACGCGTTCGTCGCGGTGACACTTTCGGCGAGTACCGACGATAGTCCGAGAGCACGCACCTTGAACGGCGCGCGAAGCGTATCCGGCGACGTGTTGACGATTCGCACCGTCATTCCCGCCTTGCCAGTCGTGCGATCGAGGGTCGTACCGACCGCCTCGACGGCCACTTTGCTGCTTACGTCGACAAGTTGTGCGAGGTCGGGATCACCATTTCGGACGACCGCGCCTGAAACGGAGATCGGTGCCGTCCACAGCTGTGGGATCCCCGTACGGTTGTCGGTCCACAGCGCGTGAAAGACGCCGGCGGCATCGACCGCGAGACCCGAGTAATCCGATGCCCAGAATTCGTGCGGCTGCATGTACAGCTGAAGCTTGATCTCCCCGCCTCGCCTCCAGTATTCCCGCGCGCCACCGCCGCGGTTGGCCGCCCACAGCGTGAACTTCGTGTCTTTGTCGTACTTGTTCATCCCAGAAGACACAGCGACGCTTGGGAGCCAGGTGTCTCCGCCATCCAGGGATGCGCGCGCCCGTATCCGCCACCCCAGATTCCCCGGGGTGTCGTGGCGGTCGTACCAGGTGACGAGAACAACCCCGTCACGGTTGACGACGACATTCGGCATGAAAACGTTGGCGCCAGCGACCTCGTCAGCTATGGGCGAGACATCGTTTATCAAATCGGGCGCCAACCACGTCTGACCATTGTCCGTCGATCGCGCAAGCAGGATTTGCGCGACACCGGCGCGGTAGTCGGTCCACGCCGCGTACACGTTCGTTCCGAACGATGGACTCCCCGGATCCGCACCGAGCGACGGCGTCATTACTGCACCGCTTCGGGTCTTGCCCAGGTACCTGTCAGCGATCTTGATCGCCGGCTCGAAAGTCTCGCCCCCATCCTTTGAAGCCGCGACCTCCATGATCGCACTGGGTCGGTTCGGCCCGACGGGGGCCGCGGCGCCGAGGGTGTCGGCATTCAGATTCTCGCCGAACAGCATGAGAATCGTTCCGTCCTTGAGGAGCACGCTGTTGCCAACGTCGGTGGTGTAGCGAGTCGCCGGCGACGCCCGAACACTTGGACGCTTGAATTGCGCGCCACCATCGGTCGATGTCCACACTCCGATTCCGTTGCGAGCGGAGTGCAATCTGTCCAGCTCCTTTATGCCGGCCTCGCCGGTGATATAAACTCGCCCGTGATAAGGGCCGCCGGTCGCGTCGGCGAGGATCGTCTCGCGGTCTATTCCTGAGGCTCGAACGCTCAGCGGTTCCTGACGCTGCCAGGTCGCGCCCCCGTCGGTCGATTTATAGACGACAACCTCGATGCTCGACAGGTCCGGAAACGCCAGGGAAATGAAGTTCGCCACGTTGTCGGGGCCGAGCGCGCACGACGGATCACCGGCATCGACGTGCGACTTCATGTCGAGCGTAGTACGCCAGCTGCGACCTCCATCAACCGACAAAAACGCGGCGGTAGTGCGCCGGTTCTCTCCGGTCGGATAGACGATCGCGCAGGCGAGAAGCCGATTGGGATCCTTTGGGTCGGTGGAAAGCCAGCTTTCGCTAACGCCGTCCTTTGCGTGGTCGACGCTTACTTGCACGTTCGATCCAACTGTTATGGCGGGCTTTGCCTGAGCCGCTGCGAGGGTCGGTAATAGCAACAGGAGGAATAGAGCGATATTGCGCATGGTTACCTGATGACTGGACCGAGGAATTCTCTCAGAGTTTCAAACGCGCGCGTGACCTGCGCTTCAACCGTCTTGACCGATATTCCGAGGGTGCGCGCAATCTCGGAATAACTCAGTTGCTCCCAGCGCAGCCGCAGAATCTCCCTCCGGCGCTGCGGCAGGCTATCGATAGCCTCGCGCAGGATTAGCGACAGCTCGCCAGCGAGCACATCGTCTTCCGGCCCCAAGGCACGCCCACTTGTTGCCTCGATCACCGCCTCCCGCGCGTAGAGACCCTGCCCACGCGTTTCGCGCTGCGCGCGACGGCGCAGATCCAGGGCGCGATGCCGGACCGCTGTCAACAGGTAAGCACGCAGCGAGATCTGCACGTGAAGAGTGAGACGGTTGTCCCAGAGCCAGCAGAACACTTCCTGGGCAATATCCTCGGCCGACGCCCGGTCTCCGGTGAGGTAGTAGCCGTAGTCCAGCAACTGCTCGACATAGGTGTACACGAGCTCGTTGAACGCATCGCGGTCACCGGCGGAAACGCGCGCGAGCAGCGCGCGCTCGGGGAAGCCATCGGTCGGTTCGACGAGGCGGAGCATCAAGAGTGGTCGGCTCCGATTATTCTAGGCGCCTGTACTGAGGCATCCCTTGTAGTTCGGATTGCCAAGCTGGGTGTTGTCTGGCGGAAAGCTCACGTCAGTGCCGTAGGTCGATCCGTTCTTGTAAGGACCGGTTGGAAACACCGCTTCTGGAGATCTCAAGTATTGCCTGACCAGCCGGCGCAGATCGCCATGACGGTGACCGGTTGCGAACATCCAGAAAGCGCGTTCCCGGAAAAGCTGATCGATCTGTTGATCGAGAGTCGCTGGTTGAGTGAGCGGAGCGAGCCCGGGCATCGTGGCGCGCAGGTCGTTCAGGATCGCCAGCTCGCCCGCCGCGTCACCGGCTTTGAGGAGCGCTTCGGCCTCGATCAACCGGGCCTCGATTCCGCTCGCAAGCACGATGGGAGCGGAAAGGCTCCCGTACCGGGTAAAGCTGTAGACATCAACGAGTTGATCCACCCCCTTTCCTACATATGCGGTGGGGACTCGCGGATCTCCGGCCGAACGAAAGTTCAACCCATTAATGCCTTCACGATCAGCAACGGTTAGCCATTTTGAGTTGTTGATGATTGCGAAGACGCCGTTGGGTTGAACGATCGGCGCGTGGAACGTCATATAGGTATACGAAGTCGGCACCGTCGATACCGCAGCCGCAGCCTCGGCGAACCGGCCGAGGTTCAGGAGTGCCCGTCCTTTGCCGACTTTCGCCAGGTTCAGGAAGCGTGCGCTATCCGTCCCATAGGTGATCGAGGAATCGAAGTTGGCGACCGCGTCTTCAAACAGCTGGGTCGTCGTCAGTGGCTCCCCGAAAACGAGATTGCCGTCAACGATCTCACCGAGGGGAATGCCAGAGCACATGTTCTCGCCGAGGAAGTCACGCGTATACGCCGAAAGCGCAAACAGCTCCGCGATTTTGGAGCTCGGATTCGGTGCAAACTCCTGCTTGGCAGCAATCGCCCGTTCGATGTCGAGTCGTGCCCGCTGGAGATTCCGATAAGGGTAGCTCGTGCTCGGCTCGGGGAGTTGGCGTATGTCCGCGTACGCAAGCGATATGACGGCCGTGCTCGCGTTGTAGAATTCATCGGCTATCGCCCCACTCGTCGTGATCTGGCCGTTTTCAGCGCCGCCAAACACCAGAGCGAAGCCGTTGATTGCGCCGACTCGCAGCGCCTCGGCGCCCGCGGCGTTGCCCACCCTGTCGGGCGTCACCAGGTCTGGAGCATCGACATCGGTCAGCCGTGAGCAGCACACGAGTATGGAGCACACCAGGAAGCGCGCAGCCGCGCGCAGAGACAGATTGTGCACGATTTTAAAGGCCAAGGTTTATACGGAACAGCCAGTAGCGCACCGGGGGAGACGTCGGATTGCCGCCGTATCCCTCGACGGTAGAAAGTCCTACTGCATCGTTGGTTTCCGGATCCAGGCCCCGGTACTTCGTGAACAGATGCAGATTACGCCCGGTCAGGGTGATACTTGCGCGAGTGGACTTGAGAGATCTGAGTAATCCCTCCGGCAGCTGATAGGTAAGTGACAGCTCGCGCCAACGCGTGAATGCCCCACTGACGGTGTAGCCGTAATACGTTTTCTTGGTTCTGCTGTTGTATGCAATGGCTGCTGCCTGGTCCGCGAGCGACGCTGTGCGCAGGTTGACCTCGGCACAATCCGCGAGGATCGCGCTGCAGCGGTTGATTCCTGTATAGTTGGTTAGCACCTGGCCGCCGCGGTAATCGAACTGGGTCCCGATTCGTACGCGGCCCTGCAGCAGCGAAAGGGAGCTCGACATGGTCAACTGCCTGGGAGGCAGCGATTGGCCAATGAAAACGAGAGTGTCCCCAATCTGAACCTCGCTATCCTCGAGGATGCCATTCCCGTCTCGATCGGCGTATCCCAGAATCGGGAGCGCGAAGGCGCTGAAGAGTGGGTAACCTTCGACATTGCGGGTAGTCGGATTTACGCCAACGAACGGGATCCCAGCGCCAATCTTCTCCAGCTTGTTGTGATTGACCGATCCGTTGAAGCTGAGATCCCACGTCATCTGGTTGTTGTTCAGTAGCGTAAGGGAGAGGAGCCCTTCATATCCTTTATTTCTTACCGAGCCGATGTTTTCCTGACGCGACAGGATTCCGAATTCCGATGGCAGTGGCCGATCGACGAGCGCATCGTGGCTCAGGCGGTTGTAGTACGTTGCTTCGAGACGCACCCGGTGGTCAAAGAGCTCGATATCGGCGCCGTTCTCGTACTCTGTTTGCCGCTCAGGTCTGAGGTCAGGATTCCCGGTCGTCTGCAGGCGGGCGCCGCTGATGCTGACACCGTCAACAATTCCCGCTCCCAGAATGAGAGTTGGAAGAGCGGCAGTGCTGGCCGGTTGCACTCCGGATGCGCCGTACGCTGCGCGCAGACGAAGAGAATTCAGGAAGCCAGGCTGTTGATCGACTGTGAGCCAGGACAGACTGAGCTTGGGGTACGCCGCGGTAGAGAAGTTTTTCCCGAAAGCGGTTGCTCCGTCGGCGCGCACTGCAGCGGTGAGAAAGAGTCTTTCACGCAGTGAGAGCGCTTCTTCGACATACGCGCCCGCGACGACCGATTCGACAGTCTGTTCGGATCCAGTAACGACAGCCGCACCGGTGACCGTCTCCGAACCTGGAGGCAGACCCGTTCCGCTCGCGCTCGTGACCTGTTGAAGCCTCCGGTTATACTGGAGGCCCGTCGACGTCCGAGATACGACAGACGGACGAAGATTGAATGATGCAGACGCGCCCAGGTCGGCGCTGTACTGCGACACATTCGTCTTGAGGTTGAGGCGCGTGCCCACCCGATTCGCACCCAGTGGACCTTCGTCACGGCGTTGAAGTCCATCGAGGAATGAGCTGGAGAAATCCAGGCCCGTTGTCATTCGAGTCGAGAGCCACGACGCGGGACGCCAGTTTCCGCTGACGCTGCTGATGTAGTGGTCGACCGATTCCGTGTTCCGGAGCGCGAAGGCTTCTCCGGGTCGCGACAAAAAAGACAGCCAGCCGTCGGCCGGAGTTCTGTATCCGGGCCCGAAGACTCCCGAAGTGATAATCCCGTCGCCGACGATTCTGACGTCGCTCGATACCAATCCCACCGCAACATTGATGTCGGCGTTCGAGCCAACGGCTACGCCGCCGTTCGCCCGAAAGCTCGCCCTCGCCAGGGCGTTGGGACGAATTTGCTCCTCGGGAATCGCCACGCCTCCACGTTCTGTCGAGATGCGAGCCTGATCGATACCCGGCATTCGCAGGACGCCTACCTCCCCCTCGTACTCGCCAGAGACGAAATAGGTGAACCTATCGACGCCGCCGGAGGCCTGAACACCAACCTGATTTCTCCTACCCGTACCAAACGGCCGCGTCTCGCTGTTGTTCAGTGGATTGAACGTCGTGACGCTATCCTGTGTGCACACACCCGCCGCCTGTTGCGTCAAAAGGCACTGCTGGACGGCGCCCGTACCGGTGTTGGTCCCCCAGCTGTAGTAGTTGTCTGGGAATTTTTCTACTTCCTGAAGGATCCCTGTTTCCGCATAGACAGTCGTCGCGGTATGACCGGGCCGCCCACGCTTGGTCTTCACCACGATTACGCCGTTGGCGGCGTCCGTACCGTAAAGTGTGGCCGCCGACGGCCCCTTCACGACTTCGATCGATTCTATTTCTTCGGGGTTAAGGTCATTGAAGCGTCCCGTCCTCTGACCATATCCGTTCCCCAGGGTCGCGGTGCTGTTCTCGACCCGCACGCCATCGACGACCAGCAGCGGTTGATTGCTGACCGTAAAGCTGTTCAACCCTCGAATGCGGATGCGTGGAGAGCTTCCCGTGAGACCGTTATCGAGAATTACCTGGGTGCCCGGCACCCGCGCATTGATCAAATTCGTCAGGTTGGTGATCGGCGCATCGCGGGTGACGCTGTCGGCGTTGATCGTTCCAATAACGTTTCCGAGCTCGACTCGCCTTTGCGCACCCGTCACTGTCGTCACAACATCTTCCAGAGTCGTCGGAACGACCAGCAGCGCAAAGTCTGACCGCGATTCCTGGGCGTTGGTCACCGTGACGCTCTGTCTTCCGAGCGAATAGCCAATCCGTCGAGCGGTAAGCGTGTAGCGACCAACCGGCACGGCTGGAATGCGGAACTGGCCGCTGTCGTCGGTGACGGCGCGGATCGAGGTGCCTTCGAGCCGGATCTGCACTCCCGGAAGCGGGCGATGGCTGGCCGAATCGAGAACGGTGCCCGTCAATGTTCCGGTCTGCGGCTGAATCCGCTTGACGAGCACGACGCCGGCGCTCGATGTGAACACGACGTCGAGACCGGCTCCTCCCAGGACATCAGTGAGTGCTGCTGCAACCGTGATGCTTTCGGCGCGGAGTCGAACTCGCCGTTCGGCCGGCACGGCGTCCGCAGCATAGCCAATTCGAAAACCAGCGCGGGCACTGATCGTCTCGATGGCTTCAGCCAGCGTTGCGCCATCGAGGTCGACTGCAATTCGTCGCGCGAGTGCGGGGGTCTTCTCGATATCGAGTGCCCTGGTGGCTGCTCCCGGTTTTGTCGCGAAAAGAAAGCGCGGAGCGCGGTATTCGGTGCTTTCGGCGCGCTCGGTTTCGCTCTGCGCAAAGCCGATCCCGGCAGAAACGTGGGCGACAAGTACGGCGATGACGATTGTGCGGAGGGAACGGGTCGCGTGCCCCATCAACAACCTCTGGCGATGGATGGTTGAAAACGTCGCTTCGGAGTCCGAATCATTTGTAGAGTGTCACAACGCGGCCCTGCTGCTGCACACGGAGGCCGAGGGAGAGTGCGACGAGATCGATCGCCTCTCGGGCCGCTTCATTGTCCAGGGTGAGAATCAGCTGACGGTTGGGATCGACGCCATCACCGAGCCGGATATCGAGGTCATACCAGCGAGACAGCTCGCGCACCACCTCGCTTGTCCGGGTGTGGTTGAACACGAGGCTTCCTTTGGTCCAGGCGAGGGTTGGTCCGAGGTCGACGTTCTGAACCAGGGTGAAGTTGCCGGTGCCCGACAGCGTGCCTCGATCGCCGCGCCGAAGTGTGGCGACGGGTTGAGCGCCGGAGCCCGGCCGATGAAGCGAGACGACGCCGGAGATTACGGTGACCTGCATCGGTCGCGACTTCCCGGATGCATAGGCTCTGACTTCGAACTCCGTACCCAGATCGAGCGCAACCCCTACGGACGTGGAGACAGAAAAAGGCCGATTGGTGTCATGAACGACATCGAAGTAGGCCGCTCCATCGAGTTGGACCTCGCGCGCCACTCGCGCACCCGCAGGTCGATTGCGCTCGGCAATGGATTCCGGGACGCGCAGTCGACTTTCAGGCGCCAACACGACGCGGGTTCCGTCCGCGAGGTAGATGGAAGCAATCTGCCCCCGCGTCGTCGCGAATTCGCGCATCCTGGGCGCCGGAGCTGCACGCGGCGCCCGGTGTGACCACTCGTGCACCGCGACCAGGCCTCCGGTGCTCACGATGGCTACTGTTGCAGCAATTCCAGCCGTGAGGACCCACGATCTCTGCGTCCGCTCGATTCGCGCCTTTAGAAAAAGGCGTGGAGCCGGCGCTCGCCTCCGACCCTGCGAGCTAACCGGGGTGGCAGATGTGCGATCCGCAATTCGGCTCGCAAGCGCATCTACATCCCACGCTGGCTCACCACCCCACCGGCGGTCGCGTTCCGCAATCAACGCCTTCAGAAGACTGGACCGGGACGGATGACCAGCCAACCAGGCTTCCATAACCTCGAGATCGCCCGGTCGCATGTCATCTGCGAGGTAGCGATCCAGAATCATCCAATCAAAAGAGTTTCTCACGGCGAGCCTCGAACGAAAAAGCGTGACTATAGATGAAGAGGCGCCGGAAAACGATTTAACCCCTACCTACTGCCGAAACTCGATTTGAACTGAAGGCAATCGAGCCGGAGCTTGAACGTTCATTCAAGAGATCGACATCAAAGCAAACCTTTACTTTTAGAATATTCTGGCCTAGCTTGGCTTTCATGACCGGTTTCTGGTTTGGCGCGACCTATTACTACGGCTTCTTCGGATATATCCGTCGGAGGCCCCGGTCGCGCGTGAAGTAAAGCTCGAGCAATAGCATCGCAAGACCGCCGGCCTCCGCAAATCGCGGGGGCTTTTTCTTTCCGGCCCCCGAATCGAGAGACCGAATTCTCAACTTTCACGTCGGGGCAGTCATGGCAAGATCAGAGTCGATGCACGCGAAGCTTCCGCGGTCCCAGGGAAACGGGGCCTTCCCCGCCAGGGATGGCTCGCGTCCATATCGTCTGGCGGCGCATCAGCCGGCGACGCGGGCCACTACGCGCCCGGTGTGCGTCGGGGGCAGCGTCACTATCGGCGGCACCGCCATCATCGTCATCGCCGGCCCATGTTCGGTGGAAAGCGCCGAGATGATCCTCGGCGTCGCCAATCGGGTGAAGAGTCTGGGCGCGGTGATGCTGCGCGGTGGCGCATTCAAGCCCCGCACTTCTCCCTACTCGTTCAGCGGACTCGGCGCGGCCGCACTCACGTTCCTGGATGCGGCACGCGCGGAGAGCGCGCTGCCGGTGGTCACCGAAGTGATGGATACACGGCAGGTGGAGCTCGTCGCCGCCAGCGCCGACATGCTCCAGGTGGGCGCGCGGAACATGCAGAACTTTTCACTGCTCGAGGAAGTGGGCCGGTCAGGCTTGCCGGTGCTGCTCAAGCGCGGCTTGTCGGCGACCGTCACCGAGCTGCTACTAGCGGCGGAGCACGTGATGGCGGCGGGCAACAGCGATGTGGTTCTGTGCGAGCGCGGCATCCGCACCTTCGAGACATCGACGCGCAGCACGCTCGACGTCTCCGCGATCCCGGTGCTGAAAGAGGAGACCCACCTGCCGGTGATCGTGGATCCGAGTCACGCGGGCGGCCGCGCGCGGCTCGTCATCCCGCTGGCACTGGCGAGCATTGCCGCCGGCGCCGACGGCATCATGGTCGAAGTCCATCCGGACCCGGAGGCCGCCCTTTCCGACGGTGATCAATCGCTCACCGTCGAGATGTTCGGCGAGCTGATGCGCGCGGCGGAGCCGGTGGCGCGGGCCGTGGGACGTACACTTACGCCTCTCTGCTGAGATGAGGCCTAAGCCAGTCCCGCGAACACCGCTTGCAGGTCAATCGCGACTTCTGTCCCGGCGACGCGCCAGCGGATGGTGTCGCGAACGATACGACGCTTGGCTTTTGCGCTGTACACCTCGACCGACTGCTTGCGCCAGTCCACCAGCCACACCTGCTGGAGTCCGAGCGCGAAGTACGCCCCCAGCTTGAACTCGCGGTCATAGATCCGCGACGACCTGCTGAGAATCTCGATCGCGAGCCAGTGCTCGGTAATCTTGCGCCAATCCGTCATCGGACTGAACCGCGCCGGGAACACGAGGATGTCCGGCTGGAGCTGGGTTCGGGGCGTCTGCACCACCGCCCCGGGGCCGACGACATGTGCCAATCCGGGTTTTTGCAGGGAAGCACTGAGCTCGAACTGAATGCGGTTGGCAACGACCTGATGCACAAGAGCAGCCTGTGGCGTCACCAGGAGCACTCCGTCCAACAGCTCGTACCGATTGCCGTCGTCCGGAAAGTGCTCGAGATCGTCGACCGTATACAGCGGAACGCTGATCGCCATGGCCATACGCTACACTCTCGGCATTCGGTTTGTCCACTCGGCACGGTGAACGCTCGGAACAGACCTTTTCTTGGCCATCACCATTTTGATGCGATCGACCCCATCGTGCGCCGCAATCTGTTCGCCCCGTCGGAGCCGCGTTAGAATCTCTCCAAACACTGAAATCGAAAAGGATAGCTCAATGAGACGTTTCGTCCGCGCGTCTGCCTTGCTCGCGATCGCCTTGTCGCCATGCGTGGCCATCGCGCAATCGACAGCGACAGCGCCGCCGAGCGGGATCGTGAACGGCTTCGATGTCAGTCGCCTCGCCCGAATCGACCGAGCGCTCCAGCAATACGTCGACAGCAACGAAATCGCCGGCGCCGTCGCATTGGTGCTGCGGGATGGACGACCGGTCTATCAACGCGCGGTGGGATGGGCGGACAAGGAATCGCGGAAGCCGATGACAGCCGATGCGATCCCAACCGGACCGACGTCGACGACAAATTTCTGACGCTCGTCTATCAGGCTTTAGTCGAGCCGAAGACATAAATCGCGGAACAAGGGATAACTGCACTGCTGATTGCTGATTGGTTGCGGACTGCGGATTAACTGCGCTGCTGATCGCTGATTGAGTGAGGGCTGCGGACGAAGGCCTAAAGGCAGGATCGAGGACTCCCCGCTACCACAATGCATCCTCGAGCCTGTTCATCCGCTTTGTCCTCAATCCGCACTTAATCAGCAATCAGCAGGCAGTTAGTCCTCAGTCGTCAGTCGAATCAGCTAACTCTTATCACTCTCGTGACTTACAGCGTATTCCTCTGAAACCGCCTTTTTGGGCCCAAACGTGCACAGTTACTCTATGCAGTCTGAACCATGGATTGGGCGCCGGAGTCAGGCCTCTCGCGTTGCCGTTCTGCGGTAGATCCTCGCACGCAGGGGCCGGCGAATTCCGACGAGGTGTTTTCGGGAGCTTCAAAATGCAGAAGATCGACAACGGACAGGTCGCACGCAGCGTTCGCTTCGACATCGCGACTGACAAGAACGAAGAGTTCCATACGATTTTCAGAAACGACGTTCTTCCAATCCTGAAAAAGCAGGATGGATTCAAGAACGAGCTGTTACTGGTGCAGGATCAACACGTCCTCGCCATCAGCGTCTGGAACAACCTGGATTCAGCGCGTAAGTACGAATCCGCGACGTATCCTCAGCTGGACAAAACGCTTCGTCCGGTGATGCTAGGCAAGCCGACGGTCGACACGTACAGGTACGATACCCTGTCGACGACGGTCTAACGATCGCTTTATCGCGTCGGGAAAGGGGGGCTCACTCGAGCCCCCTTTTTTTTTAAGCAGGACGGTCGTCCGGCCTCTAGCTACGCCACCGAGTAGCGGGAGGTCAGATACTCGATGTATCCGCCGTCATCGGGCGGCACCGTGCTGGTGAGGCGCTCGAACAGATCCTGATAGGTAAGCGCGCGGAATTTTATCTCCTCCCCAACCATCGTCTGGAACTGGGTCAGCTCCGCTCTGTGAGTCTCGCCCTCGGGACATTTCCAGTCGAAGTAGATGTAGTAGAGCTCGTGGGCGCCGGACTTTTTGCGCGCGAGCCCGAGTGCGTGCTTCAGGAGCTGAGGCGCGTCGAGGTGCTTGAATGGACCAAGCTCGCGGTAACCGGTTGCGAGCGCCTGGCAATTGGGCAGTCTTTGAAGGCTCCAGAGTTTCTTGCCGTCCGGGAAATACTTCGGATCGAGAGTTCGCTCGCGCGGCGAAAGCCACTCGGTGAACCTGCTCTCGATCGCGATTGAGTGATCTCCCTCGAGCTTGAGCACGACGTCGACGTTGGGCGGATTGCCCTTGATTCCGGTTGGAAAGTGCTCCTCGAAGCTGATCCTCGTGATCCTGTCGCCGAGTCCGAGCGCTCGCTGGAGCGGCCACGGATCGTGCGACCGCCAGTAGTCGAAGACGTTGGCGCTGAGGGCGGCCGATGATCGGAGCGCGCTCATTTTCGGCGGGCGGATTCCCCGCTCGCGGAGCTCGCCGCCGCTGCCTCGCTCGAAATCCTTCAGCGCGCCGTCCGACAGCTTCTGCCGAAGATTGTCGGCGAGGCTGAGGAGGTAGGCATTCTTCGATTCGTATCCCTTGCTGTCCGCCCAGCGGGTTTGCTGCTCGATTACCGAGGAAATGGAAGACGTCATCAGACCGCCACCTCCCGGTTGGTCATCGCTCGCCGGACTTCGACGGCGAACCGGGTGCCGTTGAAATCGGCCTTTTCCATGATCGTCGACACATACCCGTTCAACTTGTCGCGATCCTCGGCCGTGATCGCTTTGGCAGTGACGACCAGAATCGGTATGCTAGCCGTCGCCGGATCATCATGCAGCGCGTCAACCACGTCAAACCCGTTCACGTCGGGCATTAGCAGATCGAGCACGATCAAATCGGGCACTTCACGTTTCGCGATCTCGATCGCCTCGGTGCCGCCGTAAGCGTGCAACACGCTGCTCGCCAAACCATCGAGGTGGACAGCGATCAGATCTACCGCGGCAGGATCGTCGTCGACTACCAGAATGTGCAGGCTTCCACCGGGCTCCACCGGAATCAGTCCCAGCTCGGTAAGCGAGTCGTACAGCTCTTGCCGGGATATCGGTTTTTGCATCACCGCCGAGGCGCCGAGCGCGAATCCCTTATTTCGGTCAGCCACGATCGAGACGATCACGATCGGAATCTGCCTCAGCGACGACATCTGCTTGAGGCGACCGAGCAACTCCCAGCCGTCCATCTGCGGAAGCATTATGTCCAGCGTTATGAGCGACAGCGCATGCTCCTCGGCGAGCACCAGCGCGGCTTCGGCCGTGGCGGCGTGGAGGACCTTGAAGCCTTCCGCCTCGAGGTGCACGCGGATCAAGTCGACAGACTTCAAGTCGTCTTCCACGACGAGCGCGATGCGATCGCCCGGCAACAAATCGACGGGCTGTGCGACGGCGGTTAGCGACGCCAGCGCAGGCTCCGCCTCACCCCTCAACGGAAGCCAGACCGCGAAGCGCGAGCCTTCTCCAACCGCGCTCTCCACCCCCAGGGTGCCGCCATGTAGCTCGGCCAGCAGCTTGATCATCGCCAGCCCCAGTCCGGTGCCCTGATATTTCCTCGCCAGCCCGCTATCGATCTGACTGAATGGCTTGAACAGCGCTTCCAGGCCTTCCGGTGATATTCCGATTCCTCCATCCGTGACGCTGATCTCGAGGAATTCCTCGAATCCGTTTTCGACGAGTGGAAAGACGCGGCCGATCTTGTTGCTCCCGAGCTGTCCTACCTGGGCGCGGGGGACACGCGTCGCTTTCAACATTACTTCGCCACCGTCGACGCTGAACTTGACCGCGTTCGACAGCAGGTTGTAGACGATCTGCTTCACCTTGCGGGCGTCCGCCCGAATCGAGCCCAGCTCACTCGGGGCGTCCAGCGTCAGGTTGATGTGGCGCGCGTGCGCCTTTTCCTTGATCACCGACAGACTGTTCGCGAACAGCGAAGAGATCTGAACGGACTCGAGGTCGAGCATCATCTTGCCGGCTTCGACCTTCGACAGGTCGAGAATGTCATTGATCAGCGACAGGAGGTGCTTGCCGCTGCTGAAGATGTCGCCGATGAATTTCTTCTGTTGATCGCTGAGGTTGCCGATCAGCCCGTCGCCGAGCACCTCGGAGAAGCCGATGATCGCATTCAGTGGTGTTCTCAGCTCGTGCGACATGTTGGCGAGGAACTCCGACTTCATCCGACTCGCCTCCTCCAGCTCGACGTTCTTCTGTTGGAGCTTCTGCTCGTAAAGCTTGAGCTCCGTAACGTCGCGCGCAGCGGCGAACACGCCTTGGAGCACCCTGTCGCGATCGTGGAAGGTTGCCGCGTTGTATGACACAACGGTGAGGGTGCCATCCCTGGCGCGCGCGGTGAGCTCGTAGTTGGTGACTCTGCCCTCGCTGAGGACCCGCTTGATCCCTGCCTCGGCGCGATCGGGATCGGTGAAGCAGTTCTTGAACGGTGCGCCGATCAGCTCGTCGCGGGTGCAGCCCGTCAGGGTCTCCATCTGCTTGTTGACGTCGGTGATGATGCCGCGCGGATCGGTGGTCATCAGCGCATCGATGTTGCTCTCGAGCAGCGATCGCGTATAGAAATGCTGATCGCGGAGCCTCTGATCGAGCTTCATGCGCTCCTCCTCGATCTGCTTGCGGGCGGTGTTGTCCGTTCCGATGAGCAAGTATCCGATGATCGCATTGTCCGCGGCCCGGAGCGCTGTAACCGAGACGACCGCCGGAAAGCGGCTCTTATCCTTGCGGATGTAGGTGAGCTCGTAGATGTCCTCGATGCCGCGCGAGGCCTTGAACACCAGCGCCTCGAAGCCCGGAGTAATCTCGGTTCGGGCCTCGGCGCTCAGCGCTCTCGCACGCTCGATGATCTCCTGTGAATCGGAGATGTCGGCGGGAGTGATCCTGTCCACCACTTCCGCCGCCGTATAGCCGAGCATTTTCTCGGCGCCGACGTTGAAGATCTGAATCACGCCTTTGGCGTCGGTGGCGATACTGGAG
>Ga0070664_100001445_pt1 | contig 18957 bp, 18 predicted proteins | sample KBSC73metaG_FD_65863 | JGI IMG/M metagenome (GOLD analysis project Ga0070664, IMG submission 65863) | Corn rhizosphere microbial communities from Kellogg Biological Station, Michigan, USA - KBS C7-3 metaG | ecosystem: Host-associated > Plants > Roots > Rhizosphere > Soil ... | reverse complement strand
TACGAAAACTGCACTCAGGCTGCATTTGGTGCGCAATAGATTTGCGAAACAGCGAAGGAGTGTGGCCACCGACCTGAAAGCGGTTTACGGTGCGCCAACAACGGAGGCGGCGCAACAGGAACCGTATAGATTCGGCGAGAAGTGGGACAAACAATACGGCTCGATTCGGCCGATATGGGAACGGAACTGGGGACGCCACAACTGCGACGGCGATCAGAATAAACAAATAGCGCATGGGAAATCCCGCAGATGTCAAACATCGATTTTATAGTTCAGTCCCACTTCATCGCCGGGCAACCCGCGAATTCCCCAATTGTGCTTTGGAGTTTCGGTGATGGTGACTTCGATATCCTGCAGCGCAATTCCAAGCTGCTCGTGAATACGTTCCATCAACAGCCGAAGCAAATGCTTTTTCGCCTGTATGGATCGACCGTCGAACATGCTGATTTCGATGATGGTGTAGCGTTCTGTTCTTCCCGCTGGAAAATAGAAATCGCTCGGGTCCAGCGGAAAGAAACGATGGGCACGCTTGTCTTCCGGATATTGGAGCGCTTCGACCACGCAGGAGTGAATCACATCCGATAACGTCGCCTTTATCGGATTCAGCTGGGACCCGACTCCGTAAATCTTGATTTGTGCCATATGAGACCTGGTCTCGTGTCCGCTACTGGAACAGTTGTGGAGCGAAGGTGTTCAGGTAATTCCTCCAGTTGATCCAGGTGTGCGCCCCTTCGCTGTGTTCGAATACGGGATTGAATCCGTGTTTCTTCAGCAGATCCACTGTCAGCGGGGCAGTCGTGCCAATGACGTTATCGTCCTTGCCAATTGCGAACCACACCAGTTTCAATCCCTTCTTCAAAGAAGCGTTGTCGAGCGTTGACAGGTTGCGATTCTCCCAGCTGTTGGGATTTGGCGCCGGCGCTGCGGGTGGCACAGTCGCCGTCGGTGCCGTCGCAGCACCGCGCCCGCCTCGCGGCGGGGCAGGGAACTCTCCAATCAGGCCGGAGCTGAAGACCCCGATATAGGCGAATCGATTCAAATGGGGAATCGCGATGTTGAGCGTCTGACTGCCTCCCATCGAAAGTCCTGCGATAGCGGTGTGCGCGCGGTCGGTCACCACGCGATAGTGCTTCTCGATGTAGGGCATGACGTCTGTCGTGAAGTCTCTGGCGAAATCGTCCGTCGCGGAAAGAAACCCACCCGCATTGCCCGTAGTGGCAGAGGTGTGCCCCGCCGTCATGACAATGAGCATTGGTTTGGCTTTCTTTGCCGCTATGAGATTGTCGAGAATGAAGTTGGCACGCCCCGCGGAAGTCCACGAATCATCGTTATCGCCGGCTCCATGAAGCAGGTAAAGCACCGGGTACTTTTCGGAATTGATTTCATATCCCGGGGGCATGTACACATGCATGCGGCGCCACTTTCCAAGCGCGGTCGAGTAGTAGTTCACGGAAGCCACCATGCCGTGAGGAATATCTTTGGCGTCCATGAAGTCCGCACCGGGAACATAGACCAGGCTCCAGACGTTTGCGTTGGCTTCGCTGACCGCAGAACTACGCGGATCAATGGTCGCCACCCCATCCACGCTGAAATTGTACCGATAAGCACCGGGTTCCACCGGTCCCACCGTTGTCGACCATACGCCGTTTTCACCCTTTGAGAGTGTGGCCGACTGTCCCAGGTTGGGGATGTCGCTTGCATTCATCCGCACGGCCTGAGCCTGAGGTGCATTGATCCGAAAGGTAATGTGGCGATCCGCAGACACTTCCGGAGAGACCACGGCGAGCTGTGATGTGCCACCTCGGCCGCCTCTGCCAGCCTGCGCTGGCGCCGGAGCCTGCGGATTCAGAATGGATGCCGTACCCCACGACAAGCTAAGGGCGGCAAGCGCCACGGATTTCAGTAGAGATCCTGAATCTACAGACACCATTTGTCTCCTCCATTGTCCGAATCGAATGTCGTACGCACTGAAAGTGGCTCCTAGTCTAAAGGGGCGATCCGAAACCGACAACAGGTTATGCCGGGAAAAAACGGAATTGATGGAACCCGGTACTCTGTAATACCGTATACCCGCTATTATGAGGTACACCGAAGACGGCAGAGATAACCGGGTCGTCCAGCTGCGAAAGGGCATTATCGAGCTGGCGGTGATGGCCGTGCTGTATCGCGACCGGCATTATGGTTATTCGCTGGTTCGGGTTCTTACCGAAGACGGAACGATTTCACTGAAGGAAGGCACGATTTATCCGATTCTGGCGCGGCTGGACCGCGATGGCCTGGTGCGGTCTGAATGGGTGGAATCGGACCAGGGGCCGCCGCGCAAGTACTACGCTCTCAGCCCGGCCGGACGCCGTCTATTCAGCCAGTTGAGTGAAGAACTTGATCTTCTTGTTTCCCTCGTGAAAAACGACTGGGCCGCCAGCGAAAGCCCGGATACGTCCGGAAAGAAACTTCTTATTCGAAAGAGGTGAGTCCGATGAACAACTATTCCGATGCCGTGGAAAAGATTGTCGAAAGCTACATGGATCGGCTGAAAACCCGGCTGCGACCCGTGCCCGCGCGTGAGCGCGACGAATTCCTGCAGGAGATCCGATCGCACATTTATGAGTCGTATCTGCAGGTCGCGGGAAACACTGAAAGCGATGACGTGACCCGAATACTTGAAGTGCTCGGAAAACTGGGTGAACCGTCCGAGGTTGTCGCGGATCGGTTGTCCGAAGCGATGATGAACTCCGGGACACGGCGAAAATTTCCGCTGCACATTGTCGCCGGCGTACTGATTGCGTTATTTGGAATTCCCCTTGGCTTCGGCGGTGTCGCGGTACTTGCGGGAGTGCTTGTCGCTCTCACCGGCATTGTGCTGTCGTTCTACGCAACGATGGCGGTGGTTTTTCTGGCCGGCACGCTGCTGTTGGTGCTCGGACTGACGCGTATCTATGAGCCGGCCGTATGGGACAAGCTTCTCACGTATGGTGTCGTCCAGATGGACGGTCCGGTGGCCGCATTATTCGGGCAGTTGACGCCATTGGGTCAGGGAGTACTCATGCTTATACTGGCAGGCGTATTTGTGATCTGCGGGCTGGCCATGTTGTGGCTTGGAAAATTCCTGACTCGCGGTTTGCGATTCCTTTTTACTCTCGTCCTGGATTGGATTCGAAAACTGGCTACACGAGTCCGACATCAAGTCTTCCCGAAGGAACGTGAAATACTCCAGTTCGATAAAGCTCCAGGATTTTGAACGCGGTCAGTCTCCTGGCCTTATTTCACAATGTCCCAATACTGACGAATTCGGCCAGCTTTCTCGTCCGCGAGAAAAGTTCCGACGTCCTGCACCAGTGATGTCGATCGATGTCCCGGAACGGCCTCGGGGTGAACCGGACCCGCGCTTGAAAAATAAGCCCGGATAAACACGGCATTTGAGAGGAGGGGAAGTGCGCGCACGTTCTGGACATACGACGTCCACGACGACTGACCAAACAGGTAGTACTCGACGTTCGACGTATAAAACGTGGATACCTTCAATCCGTTTTTCGCGAGAAAGGCGCCGACAGCCTTGAATGCATGGGGCCCGGAAAAGTCTCCCACGACAGGGATGAGCCGGTCTTCAGCCTCGAACCTTTTCATCCACAGAAATGTCTCCTCATCGGCGAGATAGTTCTGCATTTTCCCGGTTCGATCCGTTTGAAGCAACAGGCTTTCAAACGTCGGATACTGCGAAGCATTGTTTCTCCCCAGGCTCGAAAAGCGCAGATCCAGTCCTTCCAGATGGAAGGACGTATAAACATACTCGATTTTTGAAATGTCCTCGGTAGTCAGCGGCAAGCCGTAGCCGGTCAATTTCTGTTTCACCGCTGCAAGATCGCGTTGGAAGAGGCTGTCGCTGGTTCCGGCTCGACGGACTGCACGAAGCAGTTCGGGAAGTGCCGCAGCGGAGTTTACGGCCGGAACCTCCCTTCCAAAGAAACGCGCCAGGTATTCCGCACGTGACGACGACAGTTCAAAGAGAGCCTTCAGAAACAGATGCTGCAGCATGTTCTGGCGTCGAATGTCGATTATGATTGCCAGCGATGGTTTTATTCGAGCGATATACGAAAAATTCTGATCCGGTCCGACTCCGATATATACGCCCCCCGGCTGGGTTCGTTTCTGAAGTTCCGGAATGACGTGCAGGTACGACGTCTCGTTTGAGATGAAGTTGTCGGTGTCGAAGTATCCTTCCGGTTCGGACCAGTCTTCGATGTGCTGTTTGAAATCGGCCCGTGAAATGTTGGAAGATGGCGTCGGGCTGGGGTTTCGCGGAAGTTGGGAAGTCTCCGCGATAAGAATCAAACCCAGGATCGATACAAGAAGGAAAACGAATGCCGTCTTTCGCATGGGCACCACTATAATCCGGGATTTACGATTCCGGAATTCCGATTTCCGAACTACAATATGCCGGGATTTCAAGATTATGAGAGCAATACCTTCCGCTGCAGTTGAAATACGTCCTGCCGGAATGCAGGATATCGACAAGATGTGTGAATTTGTCGAAGAGCTTCTCGTCAAGTGGGACGCTCGTGCCACGAAGCGCGATGCCCGACGGGTATATGAGCATGTTATGAAATCGCCGGACCTTGGCGTCATCCTGGTGGCAGAAACGCTAGGCGAAAATACGAGCAATAGTGAAGGAAGGAAAGCCGGGATGTGCGGCTTCGCCTATGCGTCTTATGAGTGGCGCTCGGAATTCGGCGGAGAAACCATGGAATTGGTCGAGATGTTTGTGGAACAGGCCGTTCGGAGTGCGGGCGTCGGAAGACGGCTGTTGAATGAATTGATTATCTGCGGCCGGGAACGCGGCATTCACCGGTTCAGCTGTCAGGTCCATCCCGGGAACTCCGCAATTGAACGCGCCCTGGAATCCTGCGGTCTCGATCCGGAACGGCGAACGGTCTGGAGTCTGAACCTCTAGATTCAGTTCCGGTTTCACGTAGGGGACGTCACCTTTTTCGAATCCAGGAGAGCCGGAACATACATCTTCTGCGCATATTCCTTCAGCATCCTGCGTGCAGAGTATTCGGGAATCACCGAGCGCAGAGACTCCCTGGCCATCTGTATCCACCCATGGGAAAGACCGCTCTGGTCGCGCTCGTAGTACAGTGGAACGATCTGCTGTTCGAGCAGCTGGTATAACGACTCGGCATCGGCCGTATCGTCGTAATGAACCTCAAGGTCTTCGGGTGCTTCGCCGATAGCCCATCCATTTTTGCCGTTGTAGCCTTCGTACCACCAGCCATCCTTCACGCTAAGGTTGAGTACCCCATTCATTCCTGCCTTCTGACCACTGGTGCCACAGGCCTCCAGTGGCGCGCGCGGATTGTTCAGCCACACATCGACGCCCTGAGTCAGAAAATGAGCGGCGTGCATCTCGTAGTTTTCAATAAACGCCACATGGCCCGCGAGCTCCCGATCCGCGGCAAGACTGTATATCTGGTGGATCAGATGTTTGCCGTGTTCATCTGCCGGATGTGCCTTGCCGGCAAACACAATCTGGACGGGCTTCCAACGATTCAGGAGAATTTTCTTCACACGATCCAGATCCTGAAACAATAGCGACGCTCTTTTGTATCCCGTAAATCGACGTGCGAAACCGATGGTCAATGCGTCAGGGTCCAGGAGTGTTCCCATGGCAATCACCTGCCGGGAATCGATGAAATCGTCTGTCCACAGCGCTCGGGCCCGTTCACGGGCAAATGAAATCAGTTTGTTTTTGAGAAGTTGATGGACGGCCCAGAACTCTTCGTCGGGAATATCCATGACGCGATTCCAGAATGAAGCATCGTCATGCCTGTCGATCCAATCCGGACCGAGACACTTTTCAAAGAGAGCGGACAACTCTGGAGCGATCCATGTGGGAGCGTGAACTCCATTTGTGATGGATGTCACGGGTATCTGGTCCTCAGGGGTATCCGGCCAGATGGACTGCCACATACGGCGAGTCACCCGACCATGCAGTTTGCTGACGCCATTGCGACGGCCTGCCAGATTGAAGGCGAGAACCGTCATATTGAAAGCTTCCTCATGTTCGCCAAGGGACAGGAACTGTTCTTTGGTGATACCCAGATCGTTCCAGTAACCGGCAAAATGTTTTTCCATCATCGAGAAGGGGAATGCGTCGTGTCCTGCTGCCACGGGAGTATGTGTAGTGAATATGCTGGTTGCACGAATTCTTTCGGCAGCTTCGTCAAACTTGATTCCAGACCGGACCATCTCCCGCACGCGTTCGAGCAACATGAAGGACGTGTGTCCTTCATTGCCATGAAATACGCCGGGCTGTATCCCAAGCGACTGGAGCACACGGACGCCGCCAATTCCGAGAACAATTTCCTGACGGACCCGGTGTTCCTTATCGCCGCCGTAGAGCCTCGCCGTCAGTTCACGGTCTCCCGGTACATTTTCTTCAACATCGGTGTCCATCAAATACAAAACGATCGATCCAAGGTTGACACGCCACACCTCAACAAATATTTTTGAGGGGCCAATCCGAATCTCAACAAGATATCGATCGGATCCGGTGCCCGCCGGCTCGATCGGTGCATTCTTTCTATCCAGGACTTCGTAGATGTCCTCCTGCCAGCCATCGGAACGGATACGTTGGTGGAAGTATCCCTGCGGATACACGAACCCGACTCCGACGAGCGGAATCCCAAGATCGCTGGATTCCTTGCAGTGGTCACCGGCAAGGATGCCGAGGCCGCCGGAGTAAATCGGAAGGGAATTGTGCAGACCAAATTCCGCGGAGAAATAGGCAATCTTATCGTCCATCAGCTGAGGAAATTCACGCGGGAACCATTTGGATGTCCGCAGCGGGTTCACAAAGAAGCGCTTGATCGTCTCTTCATACTTGCGGAGAAATTCAGGATCCTCGGCGGCGTGACGGAGCCGGGAAGGATCGGTTTCATGAAGTACCTTTACCGGATTGTGCTGGGTCAGAGACCACAACTCGGAGTCCAGACGCTGGAACAGCTCGCAGGCGCGATTATCCCAGCTCCAGCCCAGATTGTACGCAAGTTCGTCGAGTCTTCCGATACGAGAAGGGAGAGCGGAAAATCGTGGTGATTTCATAGTTAATCTAAGCAGGTCCGGAAGCTGCGAATGAAGTACTGGAGTTCTTCATCCGATACGTGGCCAACGTGACCAATCCGGAACGTCGCTTTGTGGATGGGACCCAGTCCTTCGGCGATTTGAATTCCAAAATCGGACTCGAGCCTTCGAATCAGCGCGTTTGAATCGAACCCGGAAGGAGGGATGACTCCTGTAATTCCGTTTCCCGGCTTCCTTGCGTATATCTCCATATCGGACTGTGTCACGAGGTTGCGAATGATCGCGGCGACTTCGGCACGGCGCGCAAATATCTTCGCCAGACCATGAACGCGAATGAATTCCAGCGCTGCCTCCAGCTGAAAGAGCAGCGACGTTGCGGGGGTAAATGGAATGTTGGATTTGTATTTCACCCAATCCCAGTAAAATCGCGGCATCGTGGAGCGTTTACTCTTGTCCCAAGCGCGAGAATTGATGGCGACGACACCGAGACCGGGTGGCAACATCAGGCCTTTCTGTGAGCCGGCAACCACGGCATCCACAGACCAGGCGTCCATCTGCATGGGAGAAACAGCCAGACCGGAGACCGCATCGACGACGAGAATCCTGTCCTGGCTTCGAACAAGTTTTCCGATTTCATCAAGGTCAATCAAGACTCCAGTGGAACTCTCGCTCCAGGTCAGGAAAACGATCCTGGCTTCAGGCCATTGCTCCAGAGCGTGTTCGACCTGCCGGACGGAAACACCGGTACGCCAATCCGCTTCGATTGTTCGTACCGTCAAACTGTAAGCCTTCGCGATATGGGACCACCGCTCGGCAAAGGTGCCACCCACCGCCACAAGAACTTCGTCGCCTGGAGACGTCAGATTGACGATCGCGGATTCCATGGTTCCGGAACCGGATGCGGAAAGAAAAATCACATCGGAACTGGTTCCAAACAATGGCCGGCACCCCCCTTCGAGGCGAGATACCAGGTCGAACATTTGCGGTGAGCGGTGGTTGAACAGTGGTTTGTCTCCGGCTATGCGAATTTCGTCGGGTACCTGCATTGGGCCGGGAAGGAAGAGCAACGGCTTTCTCATTGGCGACAAATGATACCAGAACCAAAAGGAGAGACTTTGCGGAATGTCCTTCGATTACCATTCGCAGCAGGAGAAGCAACGATTTCGTGAAGGTTGTGCAGCCGGGAATAGCCTTGACAAAACCGCTTATATATCGGACTTTCGGTGGCACCCGGCACAAGAAAAAGGATTTCTGAATGAAGCAATACCGCAACATCCCACATCGTATTCTGTTCGTATTTCTTTCGCTGTCGTTGTTTGGATCCCCTGCACACGCTCAAAGAAGTCGGAAATACGAGCATGTATTGATTGAGGTGCCGCAACCCTACGATCGCATCATTTCAGCCATAACTTCCCAGGGCGGTCGTGTCACGCACCAGTTCAGCTATGTGAACGGTATCGCAGCGGACATTCCTGTGGATGCGCTGGATGCGATTCGTACACTGATCGGCGGGGCTGCGATGTCGAAAGACATCAATGTGCCGGCGCCGGGCAGCATCGGATCAAATGGATCACGCAGTGTCAATGGATCGCAGATTGGTCCGGTGGTTACAGCAAAATCGAAGTCCAAACGGATAATTGCGCCTTCGGATCTGCAGGAATTTGCGTCGTCTCATCCCGATGCCTATCTGCTCAACAATGCTGGCATTGGAATCGATAAATTGCATGCCAAAGGATTTACCGGCGAAGGCACAATCGTTGCCGTCATTGATTCGGGATATCGCCCGGGGTTCACTTACCTGGACGCCGACCAATCTCTGATTGGAGGAATGGATTTCGTCGGCGATGGCCTTGGGTTTTCCAATGCCGCCAATGATGGTCACGGAACCTTTGTGGCCGGACTGATTTCCGGAAATGGCACTTTTCTTCCCGGCGAAGCACTTCAACAGGCCCTCTCGTCCTATGCGCCCGGCGTTCTGGATCAGGCGACCGGTGAGTTGACACTCCTGGGCACCGCCCCCAGCGCAAAGATTTATGCCGTGCGCGTGTTCGGCGTCGACGCAGCTATAGGAGCTCCGCTTTCGGTAATTCTGGAAGCGATTCAACATGTCATTGATCTTCGACGGGATTACGATAAGAGCCACGGTGCGCGTGGAATGAAGATCGATGTCTGCAATCTCAGCCTTGGAGTGTCCACCCTATACGCAGGACGGGATATTCTCGATCGCTCCGTGGACGCACTATTAAAAGCTGGAATCATTCCTGTCGTATCGGCAGGGAACACTGGCCCGTCTTCTCTGACCATTGCCAGCCCGGGAAGTTCGATCAGTGCCCTAACCGTTGGCGGAATCACCAGAGCGGCGAATGACCGGATTCTGGCAGAACTCATTTTTGGGCCTGGTACTGGAGGGCTTTATCACCCCAGTTCCGGAACTCAGACGTCCTGGTTCAGCTCCCGAGGCCCCAATGCCGACGGACGACTTGATCCGGATGTGGTCGTAAGTGCCCAGGGTAATTTCGCGCAGGGCTATTGCCCGGATCAGATTCCAGACGCCTGCGATTACGATCTCAGCATTGCCAGCGGGACTTCCTTCAGCACTCCGATCGTTGCAGGCATCGCGGCAGTATTGCGTGAGGCGTTTCCGAATGCATCCGCAACGCAGATTCGAAACAGCATCATCGAAACGGCTCAGAAATCCCAGATCGATGATGGTTCATTGGATATCGATCGAGGAAATGGCGTGCCCGATGCGCTTGGTGCGTACAAGCTGATTGCCAGCGGCAGGGTTCAGGATTACCTCTCACCGCCGCCGTTGCCAGATGGAGAAGTTTCACGAAACGTGGAGCGCAATACGGATTTGACTGTCTTTTCGGGAAATGTCCGGCTTTCCACTGGCAAACTGAAGCCGGGGCAACGATTCGATGTCCTGTACAAAGTCGAACCCGGAACCCAATCCGTTGTTGTTTCGATTAATCACTTCGATTTTTCGCTGCCGCTGCAACAGCAAAACCAGTTCTTCGGCGGCGATGATCTCTTCGTGAACATTCACAGTGCGAAGACTTCGTCCATCGGCGCAAACGGGGACTATGCGGTAGGGTTTTACACGGATGAATTTCCTTTCCTGTTTGATGATGGGGAATTCACTATGAACGACCCCGATACCGGAATCATGCGTATTACGCTGCTGGGTGATTTCATCAACGCCGGGAAGGTCTCGGTGGATGTAAACATTCACTCCGTATATGAAGGTCTTCCTCAAGTAACGGCTGCAGGCACAATCCTGGATCAGAAGTCAAAAACCATTCCGGTTTCAATCCCGTCCGGTGTCCAGAAAGCGGAGTTTCTGCTGAGCTGGGAAGATGACTGGGGCCACTATCCCACCAGCGACATCGATATGATAATCGTCGATCCCAATGGAAATGTGTTCCTCAATGGAAATGGGGTTCAACCCGGTTCGACTTTAGCGGCGCCGGAACGCGCGATCGTGGAAAACCCCATTCCGGGTAACTGGCGGGTCGTCATCGATGGATTCAATATCCCCGCTGGATCCGACAAGTTCCAACTGCGAGTGACGGTTGACGGGCATATCTTGAGCCATTAGTTGAAGCAATGTTCATTCAGCCGGCTTGAAAAGCGACATCGAAGCGACGTTCCTGTTTCAAACGTGTGACGGCAAAGTTCCGCCACAACAGCTCGTTCCTCGGGCTTTGAACTGGGCTTTAAATCCATAGAAAGCGGACAATCCCAATAACTTCGGGCGTCGGATGAGTTTAAAAGTCTGAAGTTTTCAACAGGAGGCTCTTTCGGACGAATCCGCATAACTCTTCAGGAACCGATGTCTTACACCAACAAAACTGTGGTTCCGAAAGATTTTCACAGCTATTTCCACAGGCCGGAAACCCAGACTGGACGTGGAGTACCGGGGATGGTCACAACAGAACCCGCACTGGTCGCTGGTTGAAGCTGAAACGATATATTTCCAACATAACAGATCTTATGCGACATGGAACCGAGTGAGTTACCCGCGCCATAACCCTGTTGAAGCTCTAAGGCCTGCTCCCTCATAATCACAACGTGAACTTCCTCGACACCATGCAACGTCCCATGCGCGATCTCCGGATCTCTGTCACCGATCGCTGCAACTTTCGATGCACCTACTGCATGCCCTTCGACGAATACACCTGGATGGCAAAGTCCGAAGTGCTGTCCTTTTCCGAAATTGAGCGACTGGCCCGGTTGTTCGCGGGACTCGGAGTGACTCAGCTGCGTCTCACTGGCGGAGAGCCCCTGGTACGTCGCGAGCTGCATCGATTGGTCGGGTTGCTTACCACCATTCCCGGGATCTCCGACCTCTCCCTGACCACCAACGGCGCGTTGCTGGTGGAACAGTCCCAGGCACTTTACGACGCTGGCCTGCATCGAATCAACGTCAGCATCGATACGCTCAAGCCCGACCGTTTTCGAGAGATTACACAGCGCGGCGATCTCGATACGGTCTTAAAGGGACTCTTCGCCGCACAACGCGTCGGTATGAGGCCCATCAAAATCAACGCGGTTGTGATTCGGGGATTCAACGACGACGAATTGATCGATCTCGTCGCGTTCGCGCGCACAAATGGCTTCGAAATGCGCTTCATCGAATACATGGACGTTGGAAATGCCAATGGCTGGACTCTGGAGAAGACGTTCACGAAACGCGAAATGCTGGAAGTAATCCATGCACACTTTCCCGTGCGCGAGGCCGGGAGAGCGGGCGGAAGCGCACCTGCCGTGGACTACGAATTTCTCGACGGTTCCGGGAAGGTCGGAATTATTGGTTCTGTGACGGAACCATTCTGCAGCAGCTGTACACGAATCCGTCTAACCGCCGACGGTAAGCTGGTAACCTGCCTGTTCGCCGAAACCGGATTCGATATTAAATCCCTCATGCGTCGTGGTGCCAGCGATGCGGACTTGACCAATGCGATCAGTGCACAATGGTCCGGACGAACCGATCGCTTTTCAGATGACCGATGGAAACATCTTCAATCCGGAACCCCATATAAGCCCGAGTCCCACAAGAAGATCGAAATGATCACGCTGGGTGGCTGACTTGCGCCAGACTCCCTTCTTGCTGCTTCTTCTCTTATGTGGATGCTCCCGACTTTCTGAACTCACTCCGGAGGCCCTCCATGCCGCACAGGCCCAATGGGAGAAATCCGGCCCCGCCAGCTACCGTATGGTCGTCGAGACGTCAGGTGACCATATGGATAAGAGTAAATATGAGGTCAGGGTTAGAGCGAAATCGATAGTCACGCTCGAACGGAATGGAAGTCCTCTGGAACCGGAAGCCGGCGGTAATTCGTATACGGTCGAAGGATTGTTTCATACCCTGGACCAGGAGATCGATCTTAAAGGAAAACCTCAACTTCTGGGAGCTCCTCCAGGATATTCCTCGTACCCAATGGCGAGTTTCGACTCCGCAACAGGGCGGCTGCAGCGTTTTCAGCGATCTGTCGGAGGGACCAAAAACAGCATCGAGATCGTTGTCCGTGAGTTTGAAATCCTGGACCGGTGAGTGCCTATTGCAGGCCGTATCGCTTCAGTTTATTCAGCAGACCCTGATGGCTCAGTCCCAGTAATTTCGCCATTCGCCGCTTGTCCCCTGAAGTCTGAGTCATCGCTCCACGAATCATTTGAATTTCTAGCGTTGTGACCCGGTCCTTTAACTTTTGCTTTAAGTCTTTCGGAGAGGATGAACCTCCGGAGTCCGAAGGCGAACCCTCAAGTTCCTCTTCCCGAACCGATTCGGAGAGATCTTCCTGCACGATCTGGTTTCCGCTGGTAAGCACGACCGCTCTCCGGACTTCGTTCTCCAGTTCGCGGACATTGCCCGGCCAGGAATAGGCCATCAGCGTCTTGAGCGCTTCGGATGAAAAGCCTGTCACTTCCCTATCCATTTCCCGGGTCTGCTTCCGAAGGAAGTACATGGCGAGCACCGGAATGTCGGCTCGGATCTCTCGCAATGGAGGCATATGCAGATGTACCACATGCAGCCTGAAATAGAGGTCTTGCCGGAACCGGCCATTCTTAATCTCGTCCTTCAGATCTTTGTTCGTCGCAGCGACGAGTCGGATGTCCACCGGAACAGGCTTCCGTCCGCCGACCCAATCGACTTCCCTTTCCTGCAGCACCCGGAGCAATTTGGCCTGTGCCGTCAGGTTGAGGTCGCCGATCTCGTCCAAAAACAACGTACCGCCATTTGCCGATTCGATTCGCCCAATCCGGCGTTCGACTCCAGTTGCCACCCCTTTTTCGATCCCGAATAATTCGCTTTCGACCAGTGCTTCCGGCAGTGCGGCACAGTTCACGGCAACAAAGGGTTTTCCCCGACGGGAACTGCCATGATGGATAGCCCGTGCTGAGAGTTCCTTACCGGTTCCATTTTCTCCGGTGATCAGCACCGACACCCCGCTTTGCGCAGTCTTATCGATAAGCTCGCGAATCTTACTGATTTTGACAGACGTTCCAAGAATGCTCCGCGTGGTATAGCGTTCGGCGACTTCAAGCCGGAGCGATTCATTTTCTTCCAACAGGGCCTGCTGACGCGTTTCAAGGTCTGCGATCTCTTTCGCGTTTTCCAGCGCAACTGCAGCATGAAGTGCAAGAGTCTCCACCAGTTGTTCGTCTTCGGAAGTGAACTTGCCTTCGGCCTTGTTCAGCACCTGAAATACGCCGATAATCTCGCGTCGAATATTGCGAAGAGGTACCGTCAGGATGTTCCGGGTTTGAAATCCGGTTTTCGAGTCCACGGAGGGGTAAAACAGAGGCGAATTGTAAGCGTCCTCGACAATGATATTTTTACCGGAGACCAGAACAGCGCCGGCAATGCCAAGCCGTGAATCAAACCGGATCGATTCGGACACGCCCAGGGCGGTTTTCGCCCAGAGCTGGCCGGTCGTCCGATCCAGCAGGAAGATGGCCGCACGTTCCGCTTCCAGCAGTTTGGCGGCGTCGATTGTAATGATGTTCAACAGCTCATCGAAGTCCTTTTCTGCAATCATGCGATGACTGATCGCAAGCAATGCGAGAAATTTATCGATAATGCTGTGTGGACCCTTGAATTCTGATGACATCGTCCGAGGTTGTGATTCTACTTCCATGGCTCAATCCAAATTCCCTCAATTTCCCGCGGCCGGCCTGACCTTCCTCCGGAAGCTCAAGCGGAACAATCACCGCGAATGGTTCCTGGAGAACAAGCAGACCTACGAGGAATACGTTCGCCAGCCGATGATCGAACTTGTCAACGCCCTGGCACCCGAATTCGCCACATTCGCACCCGAAATCGTGGCAACCCCCAAAGTCAGCCTCTATCGTATCTATAGGGACACGCGATTTTCGAAAGATAAATCTCCGTACAAAACGCATGTAGCCGCCGGATTTCCCCACCGGGGGCTGGGAAAGAACCAGGGGGCAGGCTTCTATCTTCACATTACGGCGAGCGAATTCCTGATCGGAGGAGGGTTGTACAGCCCTGAAACCGAGGATCTGGCGGTCGTTCGCCATCATATTGCCCTCCGGTACCGACGACTCGTAAACATTCTGAACGCACGCCCATTTCGGCAGCTCTTCGATGGTCTCTCTGGAGAACAATTGGTGCGGGTGCCTCGGGGATTTCCTGCGGATCATGCGGCGGCCGACTTTCTAAGGCGCAAGCAGTTCCTGGCATCGAGACTCCTGCCATCCGATACTGTAACGACTCCACAATTCGGCAGCATTGTGCTCGAAACCTTCCGCACTCTTCATCCGCTGCTTCAATTCCTGAATGAACCCATCGTGCGGTCGAACAATGCAAAGCAAAGACGTGCGGCGATGTTGACCTAGTCGTCCAGGGTTTCGTCCTCTTCGAAGACCGCATCGTTGAATATCAGAACGCCGCTGTCCTTCACCATCTGGCAAAACGGGCAGTGCTCACAGAAGAATGTTTCCGGGTTGAATTCTTCAGTGCGTTCGCGGATCAGTTCCTGCGCCGGACGGTCGAGATGAACCAGCGCAAACAGACCTTTCCTGGAGATGGCAATGTCTTTGCCGTAAATGAGCCGAAGCTCCTGGTCGGAAATCATGGTTTGAACCGAGGGGAATACGCAAAGCGGCGGGAGGATTATAGTCCGGGAATCTGCTACGCTCTACCGTAATCGTCCTGGATGCGCACAATGTCATCCTCGCCGAAGTAGTCTCCGCGCTGAATCTCGATAAATACCAGCAGCACGGTTCCCGGATTTTCGACACGATGCGAGGCACCTGTGGGAATATCTATTGTGCCGCCGGGTTCCAGGAGGATCTCACGATCATTCAGAACAACCCTGGCGTTACCAGCGACGGTCATCCAATGCTCCGATCTTCGAAAATGTTTCTGGTAGCTCAGGCGGGACCCGGGAAAAACCTCGATGCGTTTCACCTTATGGGTGGGGCCTTCATCGAGAATGGTGTAGGTGCCCCAGGGGCGCTGGACGACTTCGGACATAGTTGAAAATTATACTACTACTGCATGTTCTATACTGACTTCATGAATCTCGCGAACCCCGTCTTTACGGAGTATGAGCAGGCCGTCATACGCCAGATCGCAAAACATCGTGTTCGTCCCAACCTGGTTCAGCGCGTTCTTGCAACGGCTGGAAAACCGGTCGTGAAACTTTTCCAGCTGGGCCGGGAATCGGACCTTGCGGCGGTTCGCAGCGTATCCGATCGCGTGAACGCGTGGGTGCAGGAAGGCCTGATCAAAACCATTCAAGTCGCAAACCACATTACCGGAACTCAGGAGATTACCCGGCGCTTTGCAAAACGCGGGATACACGCCACCGATATTGAATCTTTGCGGTATCTGCCGATGAGCCAGTTGGACGCCGTCGCCAACTCTTTTCGATTTCGCAGTTCGATGCTGCTTGGCGCCGAAGGACTGCTGCTCGGCGGAGCGACAACGATCGTCGAAGGGATCCCGGGCGCTCAGCTGATTATTCCGTCTCTCATTCTGGCGGACGTCACAACTTCCATGACGTTACTCTCGCGACATACGTGCCGCATCGCCAGCACCTACGGATTCTCGTCGAAGAATCCGGAGAATCTGCCTCATATTCTTGCCGCCATGGCTCCGCAGTCCGAGACTTCCGACGAAGGCTACCTCACGATCAAGACGGCGGTAGTGACGTCCATTCGCGAGTCCAGCCAATTCATGTCGCGTACTGCCGGAATGCTCATCGATCGAAATTTGCTGGAACGTGAAGCACCTCAGATGGTTCGACTGATTGCCTACGTCGCAGATCGCCTCGGCGTTGTCGTCACTGAAAAGGAACTGGGACTTCTCGTTCCGATCGCTGGAGCTCTCCTCAACAGCAGCATTAACTTGAGTTTTCAACAGCTGGGTCACCAGACTGCGCAGGACTATTTCCGCAGGTTGCTTCTGGAGCAACGTTATGGAGAGGAACTGGTGGCCTACGCCATCGCCCAGGAAATCGAAGCCCTTCACCGGAAAAAGCCGGCAAAGACCACAAAACGGTTTTCCGTCTTTCCGGATCAGAGCTTGATTCCGGAATCCCGGACTCCATCCGAAACATCTGCGGCATCGGAGGAGCCCGATATTCAGGCTCCGTCAGCGTAGACCCGGCTATTGGTACGCCATCCGTCCACGCTCTATTCGGCGGCGGGATAAATTCGTTTTGTCCGGCCTTCCCGGAATTCCTTCACCGTCTCGCGTGTTGAGGGGAAGCGATGATAAGCGCTCGGGTCTCGTCTGACAAAATCGGCTGTCCTATCGAGGCGCAGCAACCGACTGTAGCAATCCCAATTCTTCAGCAAGCTTCTGAAGCGGCGCGCGGTGAGCGGGCAAAAGTGGCACCATCGGCAGTCGCAAATTTTCTTCAATCAGGCCCATCATGGCGAGGACCGCCTTCACAGGTATCGGATTCGATTCGACAAAATTTGCATTCATCAATGGAAGAAGCCTGTATTGAAGCTCGCGCGCGCGTGTGATGTTCCCTTCAAGCGCCGCGTTGACGAAATCCGAAGTCATGGCGGGGGCCTCGTTGGAAATTACAGATACCAAGCCGTCTCCACCGACTGCAATCAGCGCGAGCGCGATGTAGTCATCGCCAGCCAGCACTCGAAACTCCCGGGGCCGGTTGCGGATGATCTCCATCATCTGAACCAGGCTTCCGGAGGATTCCTTCACGCCTGCGATGTTGGGTACTTCCGCCAGCTGGAGCATCGTACCGGCCTCAATATTGCTCCCGGTTCTGCCTGGAATGTTGTACACAATTACTGGGCAGCCGACCTCGGCTACTTTTCTGAAGTGTTCAACATACCCACGCTGCGGAGGCTTGTTGTAATAAGGTCCAACGGATAGAACTCCGTCGGCGCCCAGGCGCAGGGCTCGACGCGCTCCTTCTACTGCAGTCTCCGTGCTGTTGCTGCCCGCGCCGAAAATTACCAGTGCGCGGCCGCTTGTTTCTTCGACCACGATACTGAGGACACGATCCGCCTCGGCAGGTTTCAGTGTGGCGCCTTCGCCGGTTGTGCCGCACGGCACAATCATGTCGATGCCACCGCTTATCTGATGATTGACGAGGCGGCGCAATGCTGGCTCGTCGATCGAACCGTCTCTGAGGAATGGCGTCACCAGAGCGGTTCCTGTCCCCTGAAATTTCTTCTTAGTCATTTTTCAACTCCTGAAACCCGTTCGCTGAAGCCGTTTTTACAAGTCTACGTCGTCCATGGTAAAAACGCCCTTCCGTCCATGCAGCCAATGTGCTGCCCGGAGAGCGCCAAGCGCAAATCCCTTCCGCGATCGTGCGGTATGCGTGATTTCGATCAGGTCCGCTTCCGAATCGAAGCCCACTGTATGGGTTCCGGCAAAAGTTCCCACGCGCGTGGACGTCACGTGCAGGGCATCCGAAGCAATCTTCCCGTCCATTCGCTGCGTCGCAATGGATTTCTTCCGATCGATGCGCTTCAGCAGGATGTCCGCCAGCCGCAATGCCGTACCACTGGGACTATCCGCCTTCTGACGGTGATGCAGTTCATGGATATAAGGGTCGTAGTCTTTCGCGTTGCGCATCAATTCCGCCGCCGCTGCTACGATCCGAAAATACATATTCACACCGACCGAGAAATTCGCAGAATACAGAAGTCCCGAATGGGCAACCAGCGCCTTCAATTCAGGCAGGCGATCGTACCAGCCCGTGGTTCCGACAACGATATCCTTTTGCGCTTTCAGTGCCAGCTGAATGTTTCCAACGACCGTTTCGGGTGTTGAGAATTCGATACACACATCCGCATCGGAAAGCGAAGCCACATCCGCAGGACGATCGACATCAAACTTCTGAACAATCGTGTCGCCGGCAGCCAGAGCGGCGGCTTCGATTTCCTTCCCCATTTTTCCATAGCCGATCAACGCGATTCTCATGCCAGCAGCTTCCTGACCAGACGTTCGTAGAGTGCGACACCGTCGATCAATTCCTGTTTCCTCATTTTTTCGTCCACCGTGTGCGCATCCAGAATGGAACCGGGACCGATCAATAACGGCTTCCCGAGGTTTCCCAGATACGGCACGTCGCTTCCAAATGAAACGACGGTCGTTTCGAACCCATCCACCACATGCATGACGTGCGGGTTGGTTCCTCCGAGAACGTTCATGGTGGCACGACCTTCAGTAAACGACCGCATCTTTGCTTCGACCGACGGACGGGAATCAATCGTTCGAATCATGATCGTCGCCGTGGCTGAAGCAGGTACTACATTGAAGGCTTCCCCGCCCCGGAAGATTCCGATATTGAAGGTTCCCTTGCCCAAAACCGGGTCGCTCCCCCAATCCGCGGAAGAGCAATCGGTAAGCACTCGCCATAA
>Ga0070664_100001441_pt1 | contig 18968 bp, 14 predicted proteins | sample KBSC73metaG_FD_65863 | JGI IMG/M metagenome (GOLD analysis project Ga0070664, IMG submission 65863) | Corn rhizosphere microbial communities from Kellogg Biological Station, Michigan, USA - KBS C7-3 metaG | ecosystem: Host-associated > Plants > Roots > Rhizosphere > Soil ... | reverse complement strand
CCCTTTTTCCCAAAATGACAAATGACGATTGATTAATGAAAGATGACAAATCCCCTGTCTTCACTGCAAAGGGATTTGTCATTTTAGGGGGTCAGACCCCGTGAGGCATTTTCCCCTATCGTTTCTTTGACCGTTTCGGCAAGCCGGCGAACGCCCTCCTCGATTTCCGACGGGTTCAGTGCGCAGTAAGGCAGACGCAGGAATCTCTCACCGCCGCCGTTCGGGAAAAACGCCATCCCGTCGGCCAGATTGAGATTCCTCTTTGTGGCGGCAGTACGAACGTCCGCGGTACGCGAACCCTCGGGCAATGTCAGGGATAAAAAGAACCCTCCATCCGGTCTTGTCGGCTTTGCCTCGGGCATGAATTTGTCGAGCGCCGCCAGACATGCATCGAGTCTCGGCCCATATAATGCCTTGAGCTTCTCAATTTGCGGTGTAAGGAGACCACGGCGGCACCACTCATAGGTGACGCCATGAGCAAAATATCCCGGCGAGATATAGGTGTCTTCCGCAACCTTCGCAATTCCCGCAAGCGTAGGCGTATTTCCCATCATGAACCCGGCGCGTACTCCGGGCGCGATCAGCTTTGTGAATGAACTCATATGAAGCACGCGATCCGGCGCCATGGAGAAGAGCGTGGGCTCGGCTTTTCCGCGATACCGCAATAATCGATATGGCGCATCTTCCAGCAGAATGAATCCATGCTTTTCGGAAAGCTCGATAATGCGCCGGCGCTTTGCAGCCGAACATGTGGCGCCCGACGGATTCTGAAAGTCCGGAATAATGTAGAAGAATTTCGGAACGCGCTTTTTCAACGCCACTTCGAGCGCCTCGATGTTGGGACCGTCGGCCTCAAGGGGTATGCCCACGATCTCGGCTTTGTGCCGGCGGAAAAGCCCGATGGCGCGATCATACGACGGCGACTCTGTAAAGACGGCATCGCCAGGTTGAATCATGTATCGGCAAAGAAACTCGACCAGTTCCAGCGATCCATTGCCGGTCAATATTTGTGTCGGTTCAACCCCTTGCCATTCCGCGAGCCATTCCCGGAATGGCGCATAACCCAATGCTGGGCCATATTGCATAATGCCCGCCCCGTTCGAAGCCAGTATCGCCTGGGATGCTTCGGTGATTTCGGTCAGCGGAAACGATTCGTTTGCAGGAATTCCTCGGGTGAAATTAATCGGCTGTGTATTCGACATATAGAGAGACTATAACGGATTCGAAGCAATTTTGACCTTCGCCCACTGCTCAGTGGCTCTGGTCATTGCTGAGATCGCTGTTCTGTTGAGAGTCATGCTGGAGCAGCTGCAGGCATCCGCCATCGCAGCAAACGATTATGCGTCGCGGTGAACGGAGTCCGGCGTGAATGCCGGCAAACACACCGCAATGTATTCGGCGCCTTCCGCGCCGGGAGTGCTGTACTGAATCCACTCACCTTTGTGCGTAATGATGGCCTGGCCGGCCTTCACATCAACGGTTCCGGTTTCGGTTTTAACCTGCAGTACGCCTCGGAGCACGACGGTGTACTCGTCGAATGTCGGCCGCTGGCCTGGTTCCACCCAACCACCGGGGCTTGTCATTTTTGCCACGCTGACCGAGGTGGTTTTGGAATTCACATGGCCAATGAACTCCTCAATAATTTTCGGTTTGTTGCCCGCTGCTTTGATGATGGATGGGGCGGAAATAACGGTCGGCATTGGGACCTCCTGAAAAAGGATTATTAAAAACGATGCCCTACCTGGGGGCCTTGCACAACGGAACTGGGAATAACGACTTTGTTACCTGGGGATACGAGATTGCCTCCCATATCACCCGAGCACGAGATTGAGGATCTTGCCTTTGACATAAACACGTTTCCGAACCTGCTTCCCGGCGATATGTCGCGCGATACTTGGGTCTTTCATCGCAGCAATAAGAACGTCATCCTCGAGGGAATCCGCGCCGACCGATACCGATCCGCGCATCTTGCCGTCAATTTGAATGACGACGTTGGCAATGCTCATTGTGGTGAATTGCTCATCCCATTTTGGCCACGTTTGGCGAAAGATCGTTGGCTGGTGACCCGTCCGTTCCCAAAGTTCCTCGGCAAAGTGAGGCGCAAACGGCGACAGCAGGACCAGAAGCACTTCGATGGTCTCCTTGTCGGGGGATTCCTTTATGGTCGTCATCGCATTGATGAACTCCATAAAGGCGCTGACAACCGTGTTCATCCGGAACGATTCCAGCCGCTCTGTAACGTTCTTCACCAGCAGATGCCGATGAACGAGGATTTCACGCGACGGAGTACTGGACCAGTGTCCGGTGTGCATCGTTATCCAGTTCCATGTTCGCCTTAAAAAGCGGTGAACGCCTTCGATTCCCTTATCATTCCATTCCGCATCGAGCTCCGGTGGTCCGACGAAGAGTTCGTACATGCGCAGCGAGTCGCAGCCGTAATTGCGAACCAGGTGGTCGGGTGTGACGACATTGCCTTTGGACTTGGACATCTTCTCCGCTTTGCCGCTCTTGCCGATATACGTGATCATGCCCTGATTGAACAGGCGCTTGAACGGTTCTTCGAATCCGACAACGCCGATATCGAACAGGAACATCGTGAAGAACCGCGAATAGAGCAGATGAAGAACGGCATGCTCCACCCCACCCACATAGAGATCGACGGGAAGCCACTTCTTTCCGGCCTCACTGATCAATGCATTGGACTCGTGCGGGGACGTGTATCTCAGGAAGTACCACGATGATCCGGCCCATTGCGGCATGGTATCGGTTTCACGTTTTGCGGCTTTGCCACACTTCGGACATTTCGTATTCACCCACTCTTCAATGGCGGCCAGTGGAGATTCGCCGGTTCCGGTGGGCTCATATCGTTCGACTTCCGGCAGGCGGACGGGGAGGTCCTTTTCATCCACTGCAACCAGCCCGCACTTTGCGCACTCCACGATCGGGATGGGTTCGCCCCAATACCTTTGGCGGGAGAAAACCCAGTCTCGCAATTTGTAATTCACGGTGGCACGGCCTATGGATTTCGACTCCATCCATTCGACAATCTTCTTCCGGCCCTGTGCAGACGGCATTCCAGTGAATTCCCCGGAGTTCACCATAGTGCCCTCACCAATGGAAGCATCGGTCGCAACGCCCTTCTCGGTGGAAATCACTTCGCGGATTTCCAGTCCGAACTTTTTCGCGAATTCATAGTCACGCTCATCGTGTGCCGGTACAGCCATGATGGCGCCGGTGCCGTAGCCCATGAGGACGTAGTCGGAAATCCAAATTGGAATGCGTTCGTCGTTGACGGGATTGACCGCATACGCTCCGGTGAACACTCCAGTCTTTTCGGTCTTCGAAGTCCGATCGAGATCGGACTCGCCTTTCACGCGCTGGATGTAGGTATTCACTTCCTTGCGCTTGTCGGCAGACGCCAGCGTCGCGACGAGGGGATGCTCGGGCGCCATGACCATGTAGGTGGCTCCAAAGAGCGTGTCGGGCCGAGTCGTAAAGACCACGAGCGGATATTCGGTCCCCGCACTGGAAATGGCACGGAAGGTTACCTCCGCACCATTGGATTTTCCGATCCAGTTGCTTTGCATGGTCTTGACCTTGTCCGGCCAGTCCAGATCCTCGAGCCCGGCAAGCAGCCGATCCGCATACTTCGTGATGCGCAGCATCCATTGGTTCATCTCCCGCTTTGTGACTTCGGCGCCACAGCGTTCGCAACGTCCGTTGACGACGTCTTCGTTGGAAATGCCGGTCTTGCAGCTCGGGCACCAGTTGATGGGCATGAACGTCTTGTAGGCAAGCCCGCGTTTGAACATCTGCACAAAGATCCACTGGGTCCACTTGTAATACTCGGGATCGGTGGTGTTCACTTCGCGAGTCCAGTCGTACATGGCCCCGATTTCGTTCAACTGGCGCTTGAAATTCTCGACGTTGCGGCGCGTTCCGATGCTGGGGTGAATTCCCTTCTTGATGGCGTCGTTTTCCGCAGGAGATCCGAACGCATCCCAACCCATCGGATGGAGCACGTTAAACCCCTGGAGCACTTTGTATCGAGACCAGCAGTCCGGCAGAACATAACTGCGCCAATGACCGACATGGAGACCCGAACCGGAAGGATATGGAAACATATCCAGGCAGTAGTATTTTGGGCGCGGATCCTCGTCGTGAGCTTCGTTCAGATGCTGTGTGGCCCAGTAGTTCCGCCACTTCGGTTCAATGTCCGTGTGGTTGTAAGTGCCGTCAAATGACATCTGGGGATTATAACAGGCGGCTTGTAGTCACGAAGTCACGACGCCGTGAGGGATCCTTCCGGCGAGGCCGCAATCTTCAAGGCTTCTCGCTGGATGCCTGACAGCATGCCCCGGAAAACGATGTGATGAAGCGGTGCTACCGCATACCAATAGAGCAGCCCGAACAGCCCACGGGGATGAAACAGTGCCCGTTGATGGAGACTGCATTGGGTCTTGCCACGGGGCTCAATGACAAACTCGATCAGGGCCTCGCCGGGCAATTTCATTTCTGCCCGAAGGGCCAGAATCCTGTCGCGCTTGATGGAAACAACACGCCAGAAATCGAGCGCTTCCCCGTAGCCGACAGTCTGTGGGTCCCGGCGTCCACGGCGAAGGCCAGGACCGCCAACCAGAAGGTCGATCCAACCACGAATCCGCCAGAGCCAGTCCGCCGCGTACCATCCGTGCCCGCCACCCACGCGGCACACGGCCCGGAATACAGCCCAGTCCGGAGCTTCAATCACAATCTCCCGCTCATCGCGAAAGACCGTTCCGCCAGCCCAGTCCGGATCTCCCGGAATGACTCCGGCCATGGACCAGTGTGTCTCGACCTGATTTTCCGTCATTTGATGCAGGGCCGTTCGGATCGCGTCGCGAACCGGAAGCAACTCCTGCGGTATGAGTTGCCTGATCCGGTTTTCGCGGCAGATAACGGGATTCCTGAGACCCTCCGCCAGAGGCTTTGCAATGTTGTGACTGAGCGGCGTGATGAGATGTATCCAATAGGAACTCAGACGCGGAGACAGTACTGGAACCGGAAGGATCCAGCGCCGCGGCAGGCCCAGTTCTTCAGCCATGACTCGCATGATGTCGCGATAGCAAAGCACGTCGGGTCCTCCAATATCGAATACGCGTCCAGCCATCTCCGGCTGGGATAAAGTTCCAACCAGGTAGCCAATCACATTTCGAACCGCGATCGGTTGACACGGAGTGCTCACCCATTTCGGAGTGATCATTATCGGCAAACGTTCGACCAGATATCGAAGGATTTCGAAGGATGCGGAACCCGAACCGATGATCATGGCGGCTCGAAGAACCGTCACGGGCACTCCCTTCGAAGCCAGTGCTTCTTCAACCTGACGGCGGGACGATAGATGGGCGCTAAGATCTGCGCCGGTTTCGCCGAGGCCACCAAGATAGATGATTCGTTGCACGCCGGCTTTGCGGGCAGCCCCAGAGAACACTGATGCGAGGCGGTTATCCTGCTCCGCATAGTCTGCTCCCGCGGAAGTCATGGAATGAACCAGGTAGAACGCGGTCTGACATCCCTCAAGATTGCGGGCGAGAGTTTCTGCATCCGCAAGATCGGCGCGCACGATCTCGACCATGGGTTCGTTAGCCCATTCGCGAGCCTGGAGCTTGGCGGGCGAACGCGCAAGACAACGAACCGAGTAGCCGAAATCGAGCAACTGCGGAACCAGACGTCCGCCAATGTAGCCGGTGGCGCCCGCTATCGCGACACGTTGTGGTTTTGAAGTTTCAGACAATTTACGTTCCCGACTGTCTCGTCTTCTGCAACATGTGAGCGTCGAATCCCTGGGCACTGGCTTCGGCAACCAGTCGATCGTATGTGGCGCTATCCATCCGGGGCGATCTGGAAAGAATCCAAAGATACTCCCTGCCGGGGTCGCCCACGAGCGCAAAGGTGTAATCCGGTGAAAGCGAAATTACCTGATAGTCGCCCCACACCTGAGGAAGAAACGAGAGGAAGGCTGGAGCGAAACGCACTTTCAGGACAGAGTTCGGCTGCCCATGGCCTGCGAGGCGCGCGACGCCCTCCGCCTGAATCTGACTTCCATCCTCCAGTCGACAGGAATTCAAGACTGTAATATTTCCGTCCGCCTGTCTTGTGTAGTTCGCAATCACTTCGCCTGCGCACTTCTTTTGAAAGCGGTTGGGTAAGCGAGCAATCTCGTACCACCGGCCCGCATAGCGATCCAGATCTACGCTGGGAACGACGCGCAGCGGGGATTTCTTCTCAGCCTGCAAGGCCTCGCCTACCGATAGCATTAAAAGCAGACAGACAATCAGAACGATTCTATTTTTCATTTTGTGAGTCCTTTGATTTCCATCAGAGCTGATTCAGCAGTTTGAGTTCGCAAGGGCCTGGATCCAAATACACCTGGTCGCTGAGGAATTCCACGCTGAACTTGCGCACATAGTGACGGATCAGAGTTACGGGAACGATCAGCGGAAGACCGTCCTGACGGTAGCGGTTGATGATATCGGACAGTTCGGCCCGATCGCCGGAGTCCAGTCGCTGGCTGAAGTAACCCGCAAGGTGCTGGAGAACGTTCGTATGATTCCGGCGCGTCGGGGTATGACGCATGACCTGACAGAAGCCATTGAAATACTCTTCTCCGAGCCTCTTGGGCGAGACAGAACGATCCGCCTGACCCATAAGATTCCCGAGACTTCGCGCTCCCGCCTGATGACGCGACATGAGCAGATATTTATGCCGTGCGTGGAATTGCATGATTCGGGAGCGTGTCAGCCCGCTCTTCCCGAGATCCAACCATCGTTTGTAGCAAAATACCCGGGACACAAAATTTTCCCGCAGTCTCGGGTCATTGAGCCGTCCTTCCTCTTCCATTGGGAGAGTCGGAAATTGATCCGCGAGCCGTGCCGCAAAGAGTCCCCGGCCTTCGTGGCCTGGCATGCCGGAACCGCCATATACCTTCACGCGCTCGAGGCCACAACTCGGCGAACTTCGCTTCAATACGTACCCGCAAAGCCCTTGATCCGCGAGACGGCCTGCATGCTCCCTCGCCCATTTGTTCATACGGTCGGTATGGTCCAGTCCGGAGCGAGGCGCGATCAGGTGGATGCGATTCTCTTCCGCGACAAGACGGAGCGATTCGCGCGGAACGCCAAGTCCGATTTCAAATTCCGGACATACTGGAACCCATTCGACATATCGGCCGAAATGATTTGTTAGGAAGTCATCCTTTTTGTGGCCACCATCGAAACGCACCTTTTCCCCAAGCAGACAGGAGGAGATTCCAATTCGAACTCGGGAAGTGTCGCTTTCCATCATTGCGTACTCCCAAAAAGCGAGGCGAGGCGAATCCGGCGAAATTCGAAGATCTTCGAAAGGTCCGGGACCACCAGGAATTTCTGGATGAGCGATCCGCCGACTACTCCGTATTGGACGCGATCCCGCATCACAGTTTTCCCATCGCGAGATTCAAAGGCATGCTCGTGAATCCAGGCGCGATAGGGCCCTCGTATCTGGGTATCGACGAATCGGAATGGTGGCTCCCACGCTGTGATTTCGCTCTGCCAGCGTAGAGGAACTCCGTGAAGACGGAGTCGGTACAGTATTTGCGCTCCTTCCCGCATTTCAACTGGCTGGCTCAGGATTCGAAAGTGGAGCCATGGCGGAGTCAGTTGTTCCAGGTTTGCGGCGTCTGCAAAAAATGGGAACAACGTCTCCAGGGTTTGCGGAAACCATTGTTCTGTCTCGAGTGTAAAAAGTCTCATGGGGTATTGCTTCGACCACGCTAAAGGCTCGCTCCCAATCGAACCAGTTCCTTTTCGAAGACATCGAAATCGCTCAGATAAACGGCCCGCGTGGCTTTGATTTCGCGCAACACATTCGCCGAACGGATGCCTCCCACCCACAGTTCCATGGATCCGGGAAGCTTCTCAGCTACCCGGGCAAGCTCTTTAAGGGAATCCTTGCCCGACGTCGCCGCCTTCATTCCGAGCACGAGCACCCTGGCGTTGGTTCGTTGCGCGGCTTCGAGGATTTCTGAGCTTGGAAGATCAACGCCAAGATAGGCAATTCGCAATCCGCCGGAAGCGGCCAGCATCGCTGCACACAGAATTCCGAATTCATGCCGCTCGCCTTTTGTCGTGGCAAACAGAAAGGTCGTTCCCGGACGGACCTTTGTGCATCGGCGAACGAGCGATCCGAGGAGACCTCTCAGCGCTGCCGATACCATGTGTTCCTGCGCGATGCTCAGGTCACCGCGATACCACCGATCTCCAACCTCGGTCATGAGTGGAATCACCACGTGGTGGACGAGATCGCGCGGTGCAGCAACTGCAGCCAGCCTGTTCAACTCGCGATCGATGTCTCCGTAGTCCAGACGATGGATCGCATCCTGCAAAACTTTCAACTCGGGAGAAGTGGCCTGTGGAACTGCCCGGACACCAGCCTCGGGACTGGCGCTCAAAGCCACCGAACGCGCGTTGATCTGTTCCAGTTCCGGATTGCTGAGGGCGGCGAGCTTGCGGATGGCATGTCCTCTGTCGACAGCCTGCCGAAGCAAAATGAGCCGCTGGACGTCCGCATCGTCATACAAGCGCTCGCGATCGTTTCGGCTGGGTTTGATGGCCTGGTACCGGCGCTCCCACGCGCGGAGGTTGTCAATGGTGATTCCCGTCAGCTTCGATACCGCCCTTATTGGATATGTGATCTTCGTCATATTCGTCGATCGCCAGATGATAGTTCGCGCAATCACTCCGGAAGAGAGACAAGAGGAAGACGTTCCTCCATTCCATTGGATTATGGTCTTCCTCTTTATGAACCGACAGACCTACTTCGGAAGCAGGACGGTATCGATAACGTGAATTACACCGTTGCTGGCCGCAATATCCGTCTTGACCACATTGGCGTTACCCGCCATGACTTTGCCGTCGGTTACGGTAATGGGAATTGCCGAGCCTTGAACGCTGTTTGCAGATTTCAGCTTTGTGACATCGCTCGCCATCACTTTCCCTGCAACGACATGATAGAGAAGAATCCCCTTCAGCTTCGCGGGATCCTTCAAAAGCGCGTCGAGTGTACCTTTGGGCAGCTTTGCAAAGGCCTCATCTGTGGGTGCAAAAACGGTGAATGGACCGGCACCTTTGAGCGTTCCAATCAAGTCCGCAGCCTTCAATGCCGCGGCGAGCGTATTGAATGTTCCAGCCGACACGGCCGTGTCGACGATGTCTTTTGTTTGAGCCTGGGCCGGCGCCGACGTCATCGACAGAGCGAAGACCATCAGCAGCATCAGGATTGTGAGTTTCGTTCCAGAGATCATCTTGTATTTTCCCTTTCCTTGTTGAGTAATCGTTGATTGAAAGAGAGAGTACCGAGGATTTTATGTTTTGTCAATGATTTGTCCATGACAATTCATGTACTAATGCAGACTATTCCCTAATAGACATCCCGAGCAGGGCAGGATCGTAACTTTCGAACAGCACTATTTGCACCGCCGAATGGAAAGATGAAGCTTGGTTGTTGTTGAACTGCGGTTGGATTTTTAGAGCTGGCCGGGAGGAGTACCTGCAAGAAATCGTACTGGTACCTTTATTCTCCTTGCGGCAATCGGTTGGAATGTAATCAGGCCAATTCGAAGGGGCTATCGAGATTCTCGGGATCGTAGAGGACTCTCTGGCAGGCATCGCAGGCGATGATTTGATCGTTCTTTCGGATTTCCTGAAAGACCTGAGGCCGGAGGCGAACTTTACAGGCATCGCACATGTAGTCCTTCGCTGGAGCCACGCCGATTCCGCCGCGGAATTTCCGCACGCGCTCGTATCGGGGAAGAAGATCCACAGAGATCATCGGCTCGATGGTCTTGCGTTCGGACAGGTAGCTTTCCAGCGCGGTGACATCCTTTTGATGCTCCAGTTCGAGCTCCTTGCGTTCCTGATTCACCTTCTGCTGGTCTTCCTTCAACCGTGCTTCCGCAGCCTTGATCTCTGCCTGAACACTTTCAGCAGCCATCATCAGAGTGAGAATCTTGTCTTCCACGCCGCGAATGCCTTCCTGCGCGTGTTCAATTTCCTTCTGGAATGCTTTGTATTCCTCATTCGTTTTCACCGAAAGCATCTGCTCCCGGTATTTGGAAATTTTTGCTTCGAACGCCGTCACTTCACCTTCGAGTTTCTTTCGGGCGGTGGTGTCGGTCCTGGATTTCTCGCGGGCGGCATCGAGTGCGGAAACAGCGGCGCTCAACTTTTCGTCGAGCGCTTTGGAGATGCCGGGAAATACGTTGATTCGTTCCTGTATTTCCAGAATGGAGATGTCAATACTTTGAAGACGTATGAGATTCTTGAGATCGACGTTCATCGTAAACTGCGACGGTCCCCTAATGGGCCCAGTAGGACTTGAACCTACGACAGCCCGGTTATGAGCCGGGAGCTCTAACCAACTGAGCTATGGGCCCAACAAAACAGGATCAGATTGTAGCCTAATCGCGACCCGTGCCATCCAGGAAAGCTCGCAGCCGGCGGCTTCGGCTCGGGTGACGCAACTTTCGAAGGGCCTTGGCTTCGATCTGACGAATGCGTTCGCGGGTGACCGCAAAATTCTGTCCAACCTCTTCGAGGGTATGCTCGGTTCCATCCTCGAGACCGAACCGCATCTTGATGACGCGTTCTTCGCGAGGTGTCAGCGTGTTGAGCACCTGCTCGGTCATTTCCTTGAGGTTGATGTTGATGACCGCATCGGCGGGCGAAACAACCCCGCGATCCTCGATGAAATCGCCGAGATGCGAATCTTCCTCTTCACCGATCGGCGTTTCGAGCGAAATCGGCTCCTGCGCAATTTTCAGAACCTTCCGCACCTTCGACACCGGAATGTCCATGCGCTTTGCGATTTCTTCACTTGTCGGCTCGCGCCCGAGTTCCTGGACCAGAGCCCGCGACGTTCGGATCAACTTGTTGATCGTCTCGATCATGTGCACCGGAATACGAATGGTGCGAGCCTGATCGGCAATCGCGCGTGTGATGGCCTGACGAATCCACCACGTGGCATACGTGGAAAACTTGTATCCCCTTCGGTATTCAAACTTGTCGACGGCCTTCATGAGACCGATGTTGCCTTCCTGAATCAGGTCCAGGAACTGCAGGCCGCGGTTCGTATACTTCTTGGCGATCGATACGACCAGGCGGAGATTGGCTTCAACCAATTCGCGTTTTGCGATTTCAGCCGTGATCTGACCCTGAACCATGGACTGAAGCGTTCGACGAAGTTCCAGGGCGGTGGACTTGGTCTCGGCTTCAATGGCTTCGATCTTCACCTTGACTGCACGAATGTCCTTGAGGACCGCCTTCCGCGCGTCTTTGCGCACGTGATCGGCTTTGCGTTCGAGCTTGGTCATCTCCTGCTGCAGGGGGCGAACCCGTTCGACTGTTCGTTTCATCAGATCCATCAAACGAAGTTTTTCAAGATTGGAAAACTCCAGTGACCGGATCAACAAGGACAATTGAACTCGCGTGCGACCCAGCTTCCATCGCGCTCGCCGGAACTGAGGCTTTTTGGTTTTGGGAGTGGCATCGGCCTTGACGCGAAGCAACTGGACCTTCTTGTAGGTCTTGCCAATTTCTCCAATCGTGACAAGCGTCTCCTCGAGCTTCTGTTCGACTTTCTCGTCGGTGAGTTCTTCGTCGCTGAACTGGATCAGATCCTTGATGATGCTCGGATCCTTCATCAGGTGATCGCCGAGGGAAATGATTTCCCGAACGATAACCGTGGATCGCGACAGGGACTTCAGAACCGCGAGTTGGCCGCGTTCGATGCGTTTTGCGATTTCAACTTCTCCGTCTCGCGTGAGCAGAGGAACCGTTCCCATTTCGCGCAGGTACATGCGAACCGGGTCGTTGGTTTTTTCCAGCGCTCCGGGGGTTAAATCCAGTTCGACATCGCCACCCTCGGGGTGGTCGGCTTCGATTTTTCGTTCACCGGGAATCTTGTCGAGTCCCGCAAAGGTCTGGTCTTCGGTATCGATGACCTCAATACCGGCGGTACCAAATGCCGTAAACAGATCATCGAGATCCTCGGCCGATGCCGTGATTTCCGGAGGCAAAAGGTCGCTGACCTCGTCATAGAGGAGGTAGCCCTTCTCTTTGCCCATGTCGATTAACTTCTGAACCTCGTCGTATTTTTCTTCGATTCCCAAAATTTGCCTCCGAAACCTGTAAATCCTTCAACAACGATAAGCTTTAAGCGCGTGCTTTCAAGGTATTCGCAACACGGCTGCGTTCGGACTGTATCTCCTGCAGTCTTTTTAATAAATCGACTGGAGCTCCTTCATTCCCACGTTTCTTCAATTCTTCCAATTCCTCCAGGATCGCCTGCTTCTTCCTGGACAGATGGGCATCAAATAGTTTCTGGACTGATGCGTAAACATGTTCTACGGTCAGGGATTCGGACGGTTCCAGGGCGGCAGCGCGAATTTCCCCGATGAGTGAAGCATCTTCCACACCGGTCATGCCTTCCATGCCATTCAGGACGTTTTCGGCACCTGAAGATCCATCGATTAATTTCTCAAGAACGGGCCAGCTCCAGGCGTCCCTCCAGAATTCCTGACTCACCAGCGGTTGTAGCACGGGACGGACCGTTTCACCGGTGCTGAGCAGCGCCTGAATCAGCTGCTTCTCCGCGTCGGTCAGGCGGCGGGTCGTCCGGGGCGGTTGCTGCCGCCGGACGGGCCGGAGTTCCGGCCTCCGGCTTTCGAGATTCAACCGCTCCAGGACCAGATTTTCGGGCAGTTTGAAACCTTCCGCCACGGCTTTGGCCACTTCCAGCTGTTCAACTCGATCCTGAATTTTCGCCACCTGTTCCATGATGTCGCGTACGGCTTCGGCCTTGACTGCGGGCTGATCGAGATCGACGCGAACTTTGGCTTCGGCCATCAGGTACTGCCAGAAGTAGGGAGCGGCTGCCAGTAAACGGCTGTATGTTTCCCCGCCTTCCTTTCGAACAAAATCATCGGGATCGAGTCCACCCGGCAATTTCAGGATCCGGACGCTCAATTTCTTCGCCAGCAGCAGCTCAATCGATCGGCGCATGGCATTTTGACCAGCCGCATCCGGGTCGTAATTCATGACGACTTCCGGGACATAACGCGCCATCAGAGCCACCTGTCTCTCGGTCAGGCTGGTGCCACAGGAAGCCACGACGTTCTCGATACCGTTTTGGTGGAGGCTCAGACAGTCGAAATAACCTTCGACGACCACCATCCGGCCTGCCTTCTGGGCTGCTTCTCGCGCAAGGTGCAATGCATAAAGAACGTTCGATTTCGTGTAAAGGAGCGACTCGGCCGAATTGAGGTACTTTGCAGTCGCCTCTCCAAGGGCACGCCCGCCAAAAGCGATCGTCTTGCCGCGCTCGTTCCAGATCGGAAACATCAAACGATGTCGAAATCGTTCGTATACCTCTCCACGATCATTTTTTGCGAACAATCCCGTCGCGAGCGGATCCCGGGGTCTAAGCTGAGCCATCAAACCGGCCGCGGGCGCGTATCCCAGGCCGAAGCGTTCGATATAGGTCTTGTTGATCTGGCGCTTCTCGAGGACCTGACGCGCCATTTCGGCCTCGTCCGTGTTCAGCATTTTGCGAAAATGAGAAGCGGCTTTTTCGTGGATTTCAAAGATCTCTTTCCGCTCGTCTTCCCTCTTTTGCTCTGCCTTATCGACACCGCCGGCGGGCTCCGGGATAGAAATTCCGCATTTATCCGCGACGATTCGCACCGATTCGGGAAAACTGACGTGCTCGATCAGCTGGACAAACTTAAAAACATCTCCTCCGGCACTGCAGCCAAAGCAATGGAAGAACTGTCGCGCGCGTGAGACGTTAAATGAAGGCGTTTTTTCCGAATGGAAAGGACAAAGGCCCAAAAGACTGTTGCCCCGGTCCTTCAGGGCGACATATTCCGAAACCACACGGACAATATCGGCGGATTCGCGAACGGTGTCGCGTACGGTTTCGGCAAAGTTTTTCATTAAAGGGTGCCGCAGAGGAACGAAAACGAATCAGGTAATGTATACGGGATTGGCTGGAAATAACAAGGCCAAATTCAGTGCGAACCCCTCACCCGGCTCGCTGGCGCGGACCGCGCTCGTCCGTGGGAGAAGGATTCGGCTGAAACATTTTTGCCCTCTCAGCCTCGAAGCACAGCAATGGTGACTCCGCGGCCGCCTTCGGACTGTTGCGGGGAATTAAATCGCTCCACCTGCGGATGATCCCGAAGCATCTCGATAATTGCGTTGCGCAGCGCCCCAGTTCCCGTACCGTGAACAATCCTCACCTCCGCCAGTTGTGCCAGGCTGGCTTCGTCCAGGAACTTGTCCACACGATCTACGGCTTCGTCGACTCTGCAGCCCAGCAGGTTGATTTCGTTGGATTGGATTTCTTTGGACGAGACCGAAAGCCGGACGCCCGCCGGCAGCCGAATCCCGGGCTTCTCGATCGTTTCAAGGTCGTCCAATGGCCGCCGCATTCGGATATTTCCGACCATGACCTCCGCATCGGAACTCCCAAGTGTCATGACCGAGCCCGTCACGCCGAGTGAACGGATTCTCACCGTGGCACCAATCTGAATGGGAAGATCCCCGGCGGGAACCGGTTTTGCAACGACCGGTACATTGGGCGCCGTGTAAGCTTTTGCTTTTTCTTCGCGGATTTCAGCCAGGGCATGGGACTTCACGGCATCGAGCTTTCGCTGGAATTTTTTCCGGACGGCATCATCCTGAACCGATTGAAGCTCACGAACTGCCCGATCCGACATCTCCTTTGCAATTTCTTCGAGACGCCGCTCCATCCGGGCGATCTCGACTTTCTGCTGGTCTTTGAGTTGGTTGAGTTCTTTCTGCTTCGAGCCTTCGAACTCACGTCGTTCGGCTTCCAGGGCGGTCTTGTCTGCTTCCAGATCGGCCATTCTCCGGCGCAGCTCCTCAGCATAAAGCGCAGCCTCATTCTCTCCGGTTTCGAGAAATGCAGTGGCGTCTCGCAGTAAGGATTCCGGCATCCCGAGGCGTTCCGCTATCTTCAATCCACTGGATGCGCCGGCAAGTCCATGCAACAACCTGTAGGTCGGCTCCAGCGTGGCTTCGTTGAATTCCATTGCCGCGTTGGCGACTCCCGGTGTCGATTCCGCATACATCTTCAGGCGATTGTAATGTGTGGTGGCGATCGCGAGCACGCCCATGGCCCGGAATCGTTCCAGCACCGCGCGCGCCAGTGCAGCACCTTCACCGGGTTCGGTGCTGCTGCCGATTTCATCCAGCAGAATAAGAGAACTCGTTGTGGCGGACTCAATCATTGACCGCACCGACAGCACGTGAGCGGAAAACGTACTGAGCTGGTTTGTGATGGACTGCTGGTCTCCAATATCCGCGAGAATCTGATCGAACACAGGCACGGTTGCTTCGTCAGCCGGAACAGGAATTCCAGACTGCGCCATCATCGCAAGCAACCCTACAGTCTTGAGCACAACCGTCTTTCCGCCTGCGTTAGGACCACTGATGACGAGAATTCGCCGCGTTCGATCCAGATCGAGGGATACCGGAGAGATCTTGCGGTTCATGGATCGAAGATTGTCTTCCAGCAACGGATGCCGGGCCTTGACCAGGCTGAGCAGACCCCCCTTTGAAAACGCCGGCCGCGAACAATCGAATTCTCGTCCGAAGCGCGCCTTGCCGAAAGTCACCTCGAGGTCACAGGAAAGGGACCGGGCTGCGAAAAGCCGCGGCGCACTGGCTTGAATCAATGCCGACAGTTCCGCGAGAATGCGCGCAATCTCACGCATCTCCTCTTCCTGCAGACGCACGAGATCGTTATTGAGTTCGAGAACCGCGAGTGGCTCCATGAAAACCGTTGCGCCGCTGGATGACGTGCCGTGAACGATCCCTTCGATTCCGCGCTTCTGCTCGCTTCGTACCGGCAGCACGAATCGGCCATTGCGGATGGTGACGAGCTGATCCTGCAATTGGGCCGAGTAGTCGGGTTGTCGAAGCATCGATTCCAGCTTTGAGGTGACGGTGCGGCGAACAGACTCCAGTGCCCTGCGGATACGGCCAAGCTCCGGACTATACCGTTCGTCCACTTCACCGTTTTGTATCGCTCGGCCCAGTTGTTTACCGAGATCTCTCAGGTCCGGGAATCCTGCGGTTCTTTGGAACAGCCGTGGATATGCGGCGGCTTCATCTTTCCAGCGTGTCCGGAGTCCTTCAATGTGGATAAGAAAGCTCTGCACGGCTTCAATCTCCGGAATTTCCAGGGCCGTGCCGGCGACTCTCAGCTTTTCCATGGCCTCGGCCAGGAATTGAATTTCGCGGAATGGAATGCGGTTTACGCGGAGATACGACATTGCTTCCGCTGTCAGTTCATGTTCCGATTCCAATTCCGTGATTTCGGTGGACGGCGCTATGCCTGCAATGGCCGATCGCGCATCTTCGGAGGAGACGTATCTCGCAAGAAGACTCTTGAGCCGATCGAATTCCAGTGCGTTGAAGGAGAAAGCCATGCTGGTACTGTTTTTCGGAATATTTCAAATGCGATGACGATAATCTTCTCCCATTATCGTTTGTTTGCTCCGTATGGGATGGGATTACAGCGCTCAAAGGATAGGCAGGATAATCCGCGTGTGCAAGCTGCAAGCTGGATTGAAAACTTGAATCAGTCCAATTCGTCCGGTATTCGCAACAGGGAGGGTGTACTTCGAAAATTATCCATTTGCATGAAAAAGTAGCGGGTATACCGCTGGAGTTATCGATTTTCACGCGGGAGTAGTCGATTCGCAGCCGGGAGTTGTCGATTTGCACGACGGAGTCGTGGGTGTACAACGGAAATCCTCTCCTGCAAAGAAAAAGTTGTACACTGCACCGCAAAATCCTTCGCGCAGCAGGACGAACTGCCGATTCCAAAATCTGGGCAGGAGGCTCGAGCGGGAGGCCGTTTTGCATCGTCGTTGCCCTGGACCCGCGGGATGCAGCAACGATTGTTCAGCAGCTCGAGCGGGAATACGCCCACGACGGTGCGTCCCTCTGTTGACCGGTCGTGACCCGGGTTGTGAATTTTAAAGGAGAAGCACACATGCGTAAGCGCGCCTTCATCTTCCTGTTCGCGGCAGTGGCGGGAGCCACAGCCCTGGCGGCGCAGGTCACGACGCAGTTCCGCGCGGAGCGCGCGCGGCTGGAGGCAGCATTTAACCTCAAAGGACAAACCGAAGACGAGATCCTCGGGAACCGGATGATCAATCCGTTCGCGAATCCGGGCATCAGGATTCAGAAGGTGCTCCCAGGCAGCGCCCTTACTGTTACCGTCCGGGGAAATTTCCCGGCAGGAACAAAGATCTTGTCCGAACGGGACGGCGTCACGCTTTCCGGCGCGTCACTTTCCACGACAACCTATTCTGCCCGCGTGACCATTCCGCCGGATGAGGCTCCGGGATTCGTCCGGCTCTGGGCGTTTACCCCCATCGGAATCGAGGGCCCAACGGCCGTCGCGCTCGTCGACACCTTTTTTCGATTCGATCTCCACAGTCCCAACGGCTACACGGTAAAGATCGCGCCAGTCGAGAAGACTTTCACAATTGAAGACAACAAGAGAGCCTTCGTTAAGTACCAGGCGGAGTTCTACAAGCCAGGCGAGTCGAAGCCGTTCCAAACGGTGACCGGCAACCAGACGTTCTCCGTGGACGACGCGCCTCTCGAGAGCCACACTCCTTACGCCCGGCTCGATATATCGTTCGATCAGTCCACGACGTCGCCGCAGGCAGAGTTGGAAGAAATCAATAAAAAATTGAGCGATCCGAAGACCACCGAAACCCAACGGAACGCACTGATGGCACGCATGGGAGCGCTCCAAACGAGGATGCTTGAAGATATGACCAGGGCCCTCAAGACCGATCCGGCGAGCTTAAATAAGACGCAGGATGATTTCGGATGCGGCTTCATGCAGCTGTACCCCAGCAAGGACGGCGCCGTCGAAGGCAGCTTCACCTGTGGGCAGAACTTCAGCGATGGTTCACTGAGAGTCACCGGCACAATGACGCGGGTGCAGTAGCCACGGGCAATCACCTGGCCCGACCGATGCAATACGTTCGAGCGAATCTGATGCAAGGTCGACGGACCATCGTTGGGATTTTGCGAGCCCAGCGTGTTTAAAACTGGTCACAACCTGAGGAATTCGACGCGACGGTTATTTGCCTTTCCGGCAGGAGTGGCATTCGAGTCGATGGGCTGCGCGGCCCCTTTACCGTCCGTTTCCATGCGGCCTGCATCGATCTTGAACTCGCTCGCCAGGATGGCTTTCACGGCGGCTGCGCGCCGTTTTGAGAGATCCAGATTGACGGCGTCACCGCCGTCCGAATCGGTGTGACCGACGATCTGCACTTTCAGGGCGGCATTCTCCGTGAGGACGCTCGCAATTTCCTTGAGCGTTCCGTACGATTCCCCTTTTACTCGATCGCTGCCACTATCGAACAGGATGCCATGCGTCACCCACTTGCCTTCAGTGACCAGTTTGTTGCGAGTATCGGGTGCGCCGGTGGCAACACGCAAGCTCCCCAGGAAATACTCACAGTCCCCGCACCCGCCGCCTATCGAGAAGACCAGTGCGTTGAACTTGGCAGACGAACTCACCGCACGAGGGAGATCCCATACCTTCTCCTCATTGAAATAGACGCGCGCCCTTTGCCCCTGGCGCCACAGAGCGACATGGATGATCTTGCCAGTCGCTGCCAGCTGCCGCGTCTGCGTGTTACCTGGTGCTGCGTCCATTCCATCCTGACGCGTCGTCACCGAGGACGTGCCCTCCGACTCGTTGCCTCCTCCGGAACCCGGAAACGAAGTCACGGTAAAGACATTTGAGCCATCCACCCAGTCCACGATATTTTTCCGGTTCGCCATTTGCGTGAGCCCCAACTCCAAAGCGAACCCTGCGGTGAACCCGGGCCGTAC
>Ga0070664_100001440_pt1 | contig 18973 bp, 9 predicted proteins | sample KBSC73metaG_FD_65863 | JGI IMG/M metagenome (GOLD analysis project Ga0070664, IMG submission 65863) | Corn rhizosphere microbial communities from Kellogg Biological Station, Michigan, USA - KBS C7-3 metaG | ecosystem: Host-associated > Plants > Roots > Rhizosphere > Soil ... | reverse complement strand
CAGCGATCGCCCAGGATGCCGCGGCGTTTTTCAATGCCTTGACTGGCTATTCCGATCCGCCGCGGCTCAAGAAGCTGGTGATGGCGCCGACGGATTTACGGCGAAGGTTCCTGAAGCTGATTGATCGGGAACGACGGCGCGCGGAGGCCGGGCAGCCGGCCGAGATCATCGCGAAGATGAATTCGCTCACTGACGAGGAGATCATTCGGGCCCTGTATGCCGCATCGCAGCGCGGCGTACGGATCCGCCTGAACGTCCGTGGCATCTGCGCGCTCCGGCCAGGCATAGCACACGTGAGCGAGACCATCGACGTCGTCTCCACCGTCGATCGCTTTCTCGAGCATTCACGCGTGTATTACTTCCTGAACGGCGGAGAGGAGCAGGTCTACCTCGCGAGCGCCGACTGGATGAGCCGGAACCTCGATCGCCGGGTCGAGTTGATGTTTCCGATTGAACACTCGCCACACAAGGTGGTGGTTCTGAATGCGCTGCGCGCGATGTTTCGCGACAACGTGAAGGCCCGAGTGCTCGGATCGGACGGCGTATACACGCGCGTCTCGCCCGCCGGTACTGACCCGATCTGCCGGGTTCAAGTGATGCTGCAGGAAGAGGCTCGGCGCCGCACGGCGCAAGCGATCGACCGCGCCGGCGTTACCTTCCGTCCTGTCCGAACAGAGTAAGGGTTGTACCAGGTTCGACGGGGTTCTACAGGGTTCTGCCAGGTTCGTTCGACGAAACCCGCATCTCTCTCGTATATCAATTCGGTGACAGCGTACGGGACGGCCCTTTCGAGGGCCGATTGCTATCCGTATCGTACGGGCGCCGAGAGACAACCCGCAGGTACCCGCGTACCGCTGCCGCTGAAAGAGGCCACCAATGGCTAAGCAAGGAGAAGGGACCCGCCGTCCACAGGAGAATCCGACCGAGCACCAGAGCCAATGGCTGCTCGACTTCCTCGATCGAAATCTGCGCCACTTTTCAAAGAGCGTCCGTGATGCAATTGGGATCACGATCGCGTTGCTCCTTGTCACGGTTGTGTTGCACGGCACGATTGCCCCAACCTACGTGGAAGGTCGCCTGCTGGTGCAGAGTGCCGAAAACGACCCACCGAGTTTCGGCAGGAGTTACCGTTTGATCCGCGGTAATGAGAATCCCGTGTTCGTGAACGACAACGCCTACTGGATTCTGCCCGTCAGAGGGTTCATCCCGTTGAGCAACGAAGTGCTGATAACGGACGACAGCGGATCGCGCGTGGGCACGTTCACATTCCATGCACCCTGGCCAATCCTCAGTGCCTTGAAGCCGTCCTGGTACAACGTGGAGGTTCGGCCGTACCTGGCTAGCGGCGACGCGTCACGAGTGACCGTGCATTGGGCGCGTGCCGACTTCGTGACGGCCATTGAACACTTCGCAATGTCGCTGAACCCAACGGCGGTGGTCTATGCGCAGCCGGCCGCTCCAAGATGGCAATTACTCCGGATTACCGCGCACCTGGAAGGCATCGGAGACATCGTGTGTCGTGATGGGAATTGGTGCGGTACGAGAGGCGAGGGCCGACGACTCGAGGGCTTCGCGCTCGGGTTGACCGATCATCCCGGAGACATCCGACTCGAGTACACGTGCGGTACGCCCGGCTCGTCATGGATGCCAGAAGGTCAGTTCTGTGGCACGCGCGGCCAATCGAGAGCGCTCGAAACATTCGCGGTTCGCCTCACGGGCTCGGACGCCGGCAAATACACCGTCGCGTACCAGGCTCATGTGCAAGAACGCGGTGATACCCCCGTAATAAGAAACGGCGAATTCACCATTCGCTCCCCGCGCATCGAGGCGATTCGTGTGTGGCTCGAAAGGCGCTAAGAGATCAGGTTCTACGAGGTTCTACGGGGTTCTACCAGGTTCTACAGGGTTCGTTCCGGGTTCTACAGGGTTCCGGGTTCTACAGGGTTCCGGGTTCTACGAGGTTGGGGTTCGGGGAACGAACCTTGTAGAGCCTCGCAGAACCCCGTAGAACCCGATCTCTTAGGGTTTGCTTCCGGAGACGACGAACCCGATCGACCGCTGAATCGGATTGTAGAACTTACCGAAGTCGGGCGACGTGATGTTGTTCTGCACGTCGCGCTCGTTGCCCTTGTTGAACGCGTTGTAGATCTTGATGCCGCCGGTGAAGCTGTATTTCCTGAAGCGCCACGGGCGTGCGAGCGTGAAATCGAGCGTGGAGACCGACGGGAGGCGGCCGCTCGTGTTTCGGGGTTCGATGAAATCCTGGAACTCGTTGACCGTGGACCAGGGAAAACCCGTGCGCCACTCGTACACCGGTACGAATACCCACTTGGCTGGCAGACCGATGTTGCCGCGCACGATCACTCGATTGGGAACGTCCGTCGGACTGAGCGCATTCTCGTCGCTCCTGATGATCGGGTTTCTGAAGTTGCCATAGAACTGATCGTAGTCGTTGGTGTCGCGCGTGCTCTTCGAGTGCACATACGACACGGTCAGATCGCGATGTTCGCTCGCGAGGTAGCGCCCAGTCGTTTCAACTTCCCAGTATTTCGACGCGCCGCTTGATGAGAGCGCAAGCTCACCGAGGCCTGCGTTCGGGTTCAGGATGTAGGCGTGCGAGCCGTGTCGATGAAGGTACGCTCCCTTGAAGAAAAACAGGCGACCAAATCGCTGATCCCATGCCACGGTCTGGACGATGCTCTCGGGCGTCTTCAGCACACCATCGATCGCGTGCGTGAACGTCACCGGCGGCCCGGTCGGGACTCCGAATGCGCCATACCGAGTGACGGTCTGCACGTCGTATTGCGTGAACGCGCCGATCGTCAGGGGCGTTCGCTCCGCAAACTTGCCAAATCCACCGCGGAGGATTCCACGCCCTTCCGGCAGAATGCTCACGGACACTCCGGCGCGTGGCGAATAGTTGACTTTCTCCACGATATCGTCGCGATCGGAGCGGAAACCGAGTTCGAAGGCGAGCCGATCGTTGACGCGCCAGCGATCTTGAGCGAACAGCGCGAACTCGGTTCCGCTCACCTCCGGGTTCACAAGCGCCGGCGAGTACGTGGTTCGTTCTGCCAGCGATCCGTCCAGCCTGCGGATGTCGAGCTGCTGGCTGTAGTTGTCTCCGTCGAAACGCGAGTGCTGAAGGTCGGCGCCAAACTTGAAGACGTGCTCACCCTTCCAGGTCTTCGAGTAGGAAAGTGCCTCGACGAACTGGAAGCTCTTGACGTTTCGTTCCTGCCGATTGAAGAAGTTGCCGCTCTGACCCTGGGGCGTGTAGGTCATCGGCAATTCCCCCTTGGTTTTCTGATCGACCTCGAAAATCCGTATCGCCACGGTCGATTCCAGCACCGTGTGCGCCGACAGAATCAGCCGGTCTGCCGCCCCGGACGAAAATCCCGACTGCGAGAACTTGGGCGTGGTCTCCTCAGGACGGAACGTCGACATCGTTGCGTTCGTGATCTTGCGCGGGAAGTAGATGACCCCGCCGGTGAGCGCGTGGCGCGACGACAGAACCGCGTCGAGGCGGGTGAATGAATCGAAGCTGTCGAGACCCAACTGCGGCTCGCCAGGCAGACTCTTCACCGGCGTCCGCACGTATCGGTACTGAAAGTACTGGCCGAACAGCAGCTTGTCGCGCTTGAGCGGTCCTGAGATCGAGAATCGCGGCTCGAACTTGTTGACGAAGGCGAAGCCCTTTCCAAATCCTGGAACCAGATTATCCGGCTTGAAGAGCCAGTCGTTGGTGCCGCGCTTGGTGCGAACCTGCGTCACGCTGGTGGAAAACCGCCCGTATTCGGCAGCAAACGGGTTCGAGAGCACTTCGACCGATTCGACCGCGCCGCTCGGCAGCTCGAGGTCGAAGTCGCCGGTCGAGGGATCGTTCAGGCTGGCGCTGCTCATCTGAAGCGCGCCGGTCGTGGGGCCGCCTCCCTTGACGCGCAAACGCCCCTCCGGCCCTCGGATGATGCTCGGCAGGAGCGTCAGCAGCGACTGGAAGTCATCGCCGGCGAGCGGCTGGATGTCCATCTTCGCACCGGTCAGCACGTCGCTGACCGCGACCGGCTGCAGGCTCTCCGTCGGCGAGTTCGCCGGAACGACGACATCGACGCTCTCGCGTACGAACGTCAGGCGCATCTCGACGAGCACCTGTTCGTTTTCGCCGGCGCTCACGTTGAACGGCGCGGAATCGGTATCGGCAAAGCCGTCGCGTGTGGCATGGACGACGTAGCGCCCGGGCCGAACATCCGGAAATGTCACCTGACCCACCGCGTCGCTGGTGGTCTTGCCGACGACGATGTTGCTGTCAAGGCTCCGCAACTCGACGGCGACGGCCGGGATGCGCAATCCCTCCACCGCGATGGTGACGATGACGCGCCCATTGCCTGAAGTCGGCGACTGCGGCGGCAGTTGCTGGCCTGGGGAACTCACGGCTACCGCGGCGAGGCCTGAATAACACGTGGTTGACGGAATGCTAGTGGACCCGACTGAAGCGATAAGGACGGCGGCGATCACAACTGACATATCCACCTGGGGCCAGGTACTCGCGTGAATCCGTCGCGTCGCGGACTGACGAAGAATCGTGACGTATCCGGCCTGCCGCGGCCTCGTCGCGATCCACTGGTTACGCGCAGTCGATCGGGCGAACGGTACCGAGGCGTTCGAGGATGACCGACGGCGATCCGTGACGTGTCGTGGAAGTCCTATAGTAGCTCAACCGAAGAATGCTGATTGCTGATTGCTGAATGTCGATTGTCATGCTGCGTTCATCCACATTTGGCAATCAACAATCAGCAATCGACACTCAGCATTTCCTATGTGTCTTTGAGATTCTCCACCGGATCCAATCGTGACGCCCGGCGCGCGGGAATGGCGCTGGCCGCCAGCATCGCCGCGACGAACAGCGCGGTCGCGCCACCGAACGCGCCGCCGTCGAGTCCACGAATGCCGTAGTAGCCCGATTGAATCACGCGGCTTGCCGCGGCGGCACCGGCGGCGCCGACAATCAGGCCGACTGCCGCGATTCGCATCGACTGGCTGAGGATCATCGTCAGGATCGCCTGTGGTCTCGCGCCGATGGCCATGCGAATCGCGATCTCGCGCGACCGCATGGCGACCAGGTAAGACGACACACCGTAAAGCCCTGCCGTAGCGAGAAGGAGTCCGATGACACCGATGATGGCGGCGGCGCGGGCGAGCCACAACTGCTGACCGAACGAGCGCTCGTTGAATTCGTCGAGCGTTCCGATCTCGAGGATGGGCACTCGTGGAGCGAGTTCACGAACCAGTTCACGTACAGGCTGCGCGAGCGCGTTCGCGGCACCGTGAGTGCGAACGTACAGCGTCAGCGCCGGTTCGGGTTCGAGTGGTACCGGGACGTAGACCTTCGCCGCCGGCACACCCTCCTCGTACCTCGGCTCGAGCGCGGGTTCGATGATCCCGATGATACGGACGTCGAGCGCTGAGGCGAAATCGCCGCCGTGTAGTGCGACGTGAAGCAGGCTGCCGACCACCGGCCCATTCAGGCTGGACGCGAACGACTGATTCACGATCGCAACTTGTGGCCGACTTTGACGACGTTCCGCTTCGGTGAAATCGCGGCCGGCGACGAGACGGAGGCCAACCGCTTGAAACAGATCGCCGCCGGCGTATCCGCCAATGGTCACGCGTCCTTCATCCGGACGGTCGTTTGGATTCCAGACGACCAGCGAGGCAGCACCTCCGCCTTGCCCGAACGTCCACACAGCCGAGTGACGTGAGACCCCTGATGCCTCGACGCCCGGCAGGCGAGACGTACGCGCGGCAAGATCCTGGTAGAACGTCTCCGGCCCGCCGATGCCAAGATTGAGCGGCTGCAGATCGAACCGGGCCAGCAGCAACTGGTTTCCCGGCGCGCCGCTCGACAGCGCTTGTCCGCGCACGGTGGCCACCAGTTGCCACGCGGTCGCCAGGAGACCGAGCGAGAGCGCGACCTGGGCGACGATCAGGATGCGTCGCCCGCGCGACTGGCGTGGAACGGCGTCGCGCGTGCCGACCGGGCCGAGCGTGCTCGATGGCCGCTGCGCGCTGACGCGGAGCGCTGGGGCAAGGCCGAACGCGAGCGTCGTGACCCCGGCGGTCACGACCGTCCATGCGAGTACGGTGGGATCGATCGGCACCTGAATGTCCCATGGATTGCTGGCGAGTTGCAGTCCCCAGCCCGCGATGAGGATCGCCAGCGCGGTCGCGATCAGTGCGAGCACGCCGCTCTCGATGAGCAGCTGACGCACGATCCGCCCCTGCCCCGCGCCGATCGCCAGTCGAATCGCGATTTCACGTTGACGCTGCGACCCGCGCGCCAGCATCAGATTGGCCGCGTTCACGCACGCGATCACCAGGACGAGTATGGGAATCGGCATGACGACGATGAACCCGAATTTCCAGTTCCTCGGGTTCACTCGCCACACCGGCCGGACGTCAGCCCGCCCCGTCGCTGATGACTGTCCTCGGGACGCGGCGAGTTGGACGGCGATGACCTTTGCCTGCGCCTGAACCTGTGCCGCGTTGACGCCGTCCCGCAAGCGGCCGACGAAGTCCATCAGCCGCTCCTGCCTGCGCTGCTCAGCCGTCGAGAGCGGCAGTACGCGGTCTACGAGCCACATCGGAATCCAGATATCCGGCTCGCGATCTCCCGGCCTGACGCGATCGACGCCGCCGAATCGCGGCGATGCCACGCCGACGATCTGCACGAAGTCATCGCCGACCCGGATCGAACGTCCAATCACTGACGGATCCGAAGCGAACTCCCGGCTCCATGCCCCGTACGAGATAACCGCGACAGCGGCGCCAGCTGAAGCATCGAGTGTGTTGAACAGTCGGCCAGCGGCAGCGTGCACGCCCAGCACCTCGAAATAGTTTGGCGATGTCACCAGCGCGCGAAGCGAGCGCGCGGCGGGCAGTGCGGCGGCGACCTGGCCGCCAGTGTAAGCCGCCAAGCCCTGCAGACCGTTCAAACCCTCTTCAAGGGCGGCATAGTCCGATGCGGACGACATGCGGCTCCAACAGTCGGGGCGACCGCAATTCCTGGTGACGTTCACTCGCACGAGCCGCTGCTGGTTGCTGACGCCAGAGAACGGCGAAACCATGACCGCATTCAGCAGCGCGAGCGCCGCAATCGTCACCGCCATGCCGACCGCCAGGCTCCCGACGACCCAGCCGGTGTACCGGCGTGAATGCAGGAGCGATCGAACGGCGAGCCGAAGATCCAACCAGACGGTTTCGAGCCACATCGTCAATTGGAGACTCCAGTCAGCTTCCAGCTCTCAGTTTCAGTTCGCAGCCAGACTTCGCACATGTCTCAGGCGAAGTCTGTCCCGCCGAAGCCGCGAAGCGGCGAAGGCGGACGAGCCGCAAGTCACAAGCCGCGAAGTCACAACCCAAACTGCCGCAGATGATGATCCGTGTGAAGGTAACCCCAACGCAACCAGTCTGTCCCTGACATCCGGCCGAAAATCGGATGATGCGGCCACTCCTCGCTTGCGGTCCGCGAGGCCACGCGCACGAGAAGCTCCTCGGCTTCTTTCAAGTCAGCGGCGAACTCGATTGGCTTCGTTCCGCCAACATCCTGATCGACTTCCGGTCGGGTCACGATGCCGGGCGGCCATTGCCGTGGCGCGTAGAGTGCCAGCCATTTGATGACCGTCCGGCTGAACAGGCTGCTTGCGTCGCTGGTGCGCTTGTGTCCGAGCGCCATTCGCGAACAATCACTGAGATGACACACCATCTGGTGCGCGTTCATGCGCCCCCACTGCCGGGCACTGTCGGGACGCGTACGCCGTAGCCGCTGGAGGATCTCTGCGCGGCACTCGCCGCGCGCCAGCGTTTTCATGCCGCCTCACGCCGGAGCGATGGGCCCAGGTGGGGAAGACTCATAGACCTAGCAAACGGTCGCCGCCGGCGCTGCGGAAGGCTGCGAGCGCCGCGTCGCGTCCTGCCTCCGCTTCCGACACGAGCGCCTGGAAGGCAGGATTCGATCGCAGCGCGTCGAACTGCGGCCGCACCGAGAGCGTCATCAACGCGTAATACCGCTTGGCGATGGCGCGCTGAAGAAATCTGAGTCCGGCCTCGTGATCGCCGACGTCACAGAGCAGCCATCCTTCCTGGAAGATGGCTTCGGGATCCTCCTGAATTCGGAGACCTTCGAACTGTGAGCGGCGCGTCTGCATGTTCTCGCGACGGTAATCCAGCCAACCCGTCAAGTAGTCGATCCACGACTCGAACGCGGGGATGCGCACCTGCCGGCGCATGGCTTCGAGCTGCGCGCGGGCTTCATCCCGTCGTCCCGCGAGTCCAAGTCCGATGACGCGAATGCCATCATCCGCACCGGCGATCATGCGCGGCCCTTCATTTGAGAGCAACCGGTCGAGGTCGCCCGTCATGAGCAACGTCTGATCGAGGCTGGTCGGGACGTTCGGGTCGAGCCGGCGAGCCTCGGCGTGAGCCGCGATCGACTGCTCGAACAATCCGCAGTAGCGACAGGCATGGATCAGTCCGGCAAAGAGCTCGGGATCGTTGCCGTGGCGCTGAGCTTCGCCGACGAGACGGACGATGGCGTTCTGGGCGTGGCCAGTGTCCGCCTCCAGGTTGGCGTAGTACTTGTGCGCGATTGTCAGTCGTGGGCTGAGCGCAAGCGCGCGTCGGCAGGCATCCTCTGCCTGCGCCTCGCTGTCGCCAGACGCATCGATGTATTTCCCGATCACTCGATGGCACCGGCTCAATTGTGCCCAGGCGGGGGCGAAGTTTCGATCCAGATCGAGCGCACGTTGATACAGATCGCGCGCCGCCACCAGTCCGCTATACGTCCGCGCGAGCTCGTTTGCGCGCAAGTAGAGCTCGTAGGCGCGGGCGTCGGGTCGAGGGCCTGGAGTCGGCGTGGCCGGCGCGCCGGTCAGGGGGAGCGCGAGGGCGTCTGCGACTCGTCGGGCGATGTCGTCCTGGATCTGGAAGAGATCACCGAGCGACGACTGCACGGTGTGTGAGGTGAGCAAGGTGCCGCCTGGCGCTTCGACGAGTTGCGCCGCGGCGCGGAGCTGATCGCCGGCGCGCATCAGCGTGCCCATGACCACACGATCCACGTCCGCTTCCGCTGCCAGCGCCTTGAGATCTGGTGTCTCGCCGCCGAAGCGCGCGGCGACCGCGCTCGACCGAAGGATCAGGGACCCATTACTGGACAACGACGTCGCGATCGCGTCGGCGAGGCTGAACGCCAGAAAGTCGGTTTCCGGATCCGGCCGGAGCACGCGAAAGGGGAGCACCACCAGGCGCGTGAGGGCGCGCGCCAGCGTGGGCGTTGCGTCGCTGTCGAGCGCGTGCGCCGTGCGAAGCTCCGTCGCCATTTCGTCAGCGGTAGACGGCCGGTCTGCCGGACGCTTCGACAACGCTCGTCGGATCACGCGATCGAGCGCGGCGACCGCCGGAGAGCCGGTCAGGGCCGGCGGTTGCTCGTACCGCGTCGCGTGGACGATCTCGACGATGGTCCTGCCCGAGAACGCGGGCCGTCCTGCCAGCATCTCGAACAGGATTGCTCCCGCCGCGAACAGATCGCTGCGATTGTCGACCGGCTCCCCGGTGATCTGCTCGGGCGCCATGTATCGGGGCGTGCCCATCACCATCCCGGGCATCGTCAGCTCAGTGCCCGGATCGACCGACACGTCGAGTTCCGGCCGCGCCAGCCCGAAGTCGAGCAGCTTCACGCCGTGCGGCGTTACGAACACATTGGATGGTTTCAGGTCTCGATGAATAATGCCGCGGGCGTGAAGTGCCGAGAGCGCCGAAAGGATCTCCAGAGCGATCGGCACCGCCTGCGAAGCGCTCAGCGAGCCTCGCCGAAGGCGCTCGGAAAGGACCTCTCCTTCGAGCAGTTCCATGGCGATGAACAACGCGCCGGCCTCTTCGCCGATTTCATAGATCTGACAGACGTTTGGGTGGTTCACACTCGCTGCGGCTCTGGCCTCTCTCCAGAACCGCTTGCGCGCCGTTGGGTCGTCGGACAGCATCGAGAGCGTTTTCACCGCGACCGTTCGTTGAAGCCGCTCGTCCCGGGCGGCGTAGACGATACCCATGCCGCCTGAGCCAAGCGTGCGCTCGATCGTGTATCGCCCGATACGCTCGGGCGTAATCTCGCGCGTATCCGCTTTGGCGACGCTTGGCGCCGGCTGCGGCGTGGTTGCGCCAGTGAGCCACTCGTAAATGGTGCGAAGCGGTCCGCGGGGTGTGTTGTCCGCTGGCTTGTCTGCCACTCGAGGGTCGATCATACCCCCTGGGCGGCGGATGGTTTTCCCCAAGTACCTTCTTGCGCGCCTCGCTGCGTGTCGCGCACCATGGAGCGTCGCGCAAGCCGGGTTCAGCCCGGATCTCATCCGGTGTCAGGCAGTGAATCGTGAATGTGCTCGTGGGTCCGTTCACGATTCACTGCCTGACACCGGATGAGATCCGGGTGGAGGCGGGTTTGGGCGGGTGTGGACGATGGAGGCGCTGTCGAGACATGCGAAACGCGATCCTGGTGACTGCCGCGGTGGCGACCCTCACATGCCCTCAGAAGGCATGGTCTCAGGTTTCAACCACGCCAACTCCGCTCGACAAGCCATTTTCGATCGACCGGGCATATAACGACCTGCAGACGCTCACGCGCCTCTACAACGCTGGTGAATGGGCGCGGTTGGAGGATGCCACCAAAGATTTGCTCGACGCCGCTAAAGATGCGCGCCCACCAAAAGACAAGATCCGCGATGCGCTCGATGCCGCGAAGCACTACATCATCGTCACGTGGATTGGCACCGACGCCTTCGATAAACCCATGCTTGTCCGAGTCGTCGTTCACGGCCCTCGGACGATGGGCGCTGCGGGAGCCACGGACAATGCCGGCGTCAGGGGGACGCCGATGGTCGTCGACCTTCCAGGCGTGGGTGCCGGCAATGACCCTGTCTACGAGGTGTTCTTCAGTCGAGGCACGCGTGGAAAGATCGCCGACGTCTACGTGTCCACTCGCGACAAGAACCCGATCAGCGAGGAGTTGCCTGCATTCGTCCAGGCCATCGCCTCGCCGCTCTTCGAGACCGTCGGCATTTTCGCCGGAGCCGTTACGCGGACCGAGAACAAGGCCGCCAACGGCAGCATTGCGGCAACCGTGTCGCAAGTGGCGCTGCCCTTCGAGCGGGCCACGATCCAATGGAAAGCGGCCGCGCGCGAGCCGGTGACCCAGGCGGACTTTGAGTCGGGGCTGAACGATCTTGCCGCGGACCTGAAGTTCACCGAGGTCCCGCACTCGACGTGCGCCCAGGATTTCGTCGACAAGATCGTCGAAAACCTGACGTCCACGGTGACTGAGAGCGCCTGCGCCGCGGACACGTCGTCGGCGACCGCGTGCCGGGCGTCGATCGGAACCGCGCTCGCCCAAACGTATGTGGCACAGAAGTGCGGGTCCGCTTCGTCGCTGCGTGCGCCGAACGACGCGGAGAAAACCGACCTTTTATCGATCGACAAGAAAGTCCGCGGGTTCGTCAGCGATAACCTGACGATGTCCGTTGATGCGGATCTGACTTTCAAGAACCGTCCGCCGACGCATTGGACGTTTGGTCTCGGGTCCGGTGTGGTCGCCCACGCGTCGCTGACGAAGCCACGGGTCAAGCTCAACGACGACACCATCATTGCGGATCCGATGCCGCGCGTCATGACGCTCGCGTTCGTCAACTGGAGCCCTGCCGGGTACGACCCGGAGGCGGATCGTCTCAGCCTGGCCGAGCGGGTGCGGCCGTTCTTTGGCGCGACGCTGACACCGGATTTCGGCATCGCTGGCGGCGCGAACGTGCTGCTCGCGCGAGGGATCGGGATTGTCGGCGGAGTGACCGTGATGTTTGCGAAAGGGGCAACGGTCGAGGAGATCAACCAGCTGCCGGCGAATCCGGATCAGCCCTTCTCCATCTCATTCGCGAGGGCCGTCTTCGTGGGAATCAGTTACAACTTCAAGTGAGGGTGCGGGCAGCCGACCGGCTTTCCGAGTGCGGGCCATCGCGAGGCACGCGCGCACCGGGGCAGCCAGCGCTGCGCCCGGTGACACGCGCGCGACGTCCGGAAAAGCTCAGGTCGCCGATGGCGGAGGCATCCGGAACGTTTTCTTGACGTACTCGATGTTCGCCCGGGTGTCGGCGACGAGGTCCTTCGTCGGCGAGTTCGTCTCGAGCACGTACCAACCGCGGTATCCGATATCGTAAAACTCTTTGGCCATCCGTGGCCAGTCCATCTTTCCGCCCGGCGTTTCCAGCAGCATGCTGGCGTTTTTCACGTGGATCTGATTGATCCGCTTGCCCAGCATCTTCGGCTCGGCATAGATGTCGTTGGTCGGAATGCGGGACACGATGTTGTGCGCGTCGTAGTAGACGGCGACATGATCGGATCCAATCGCATCGAGCAGCTTGAGGTTATCGGCCGCCGAGATCCAGTCTTCGAGCCCGACGACGACGTCGTATTTCTCGGCGTAGCGAGCGATCTCCTTCATCATCGCGACGAACGCGTCCACCTGCGCCTGGCTCGTCATGTCGATGTTGCTGTCGCCGAGAATTGGCAGCAGGATGTTGTTGGTCCCGATGTTGTAGGCAATTTCGACGGCCTCGGCCAACAGAATCGAAAATGCTGGATTCGTGTGCATCGGCAGCCGCTGCTTTCCGGGATTGCCGATCGCCAGCGAACAGATCTGGATGCCGTTATCGAGTGCCGCCCGCTTGAACTCCGTTTGCGTCTTGGGGTCGCGCAGCGTGGGTTTGCCGTCGGTCGGATACTGCACGCTGACCTGAATACCGTCGAGGCCAATCTCGCGCGCGAGCGCAATCTTCGTGATGTCGCCGCGCTGGCCAAGATTCCAGTCGGTCATCCCGACGCGGACCGGCACCGGGTTGAGCTTCTCCTTCGATGGAGCGGGTGCTGCGGGAGTTTGTGCCTGTGCGATCGCCGGCAACGCGGCAGACGCGAGACCGGCCTGCTTTACAAAGTCTCTGCGAGTCATGGTCATAACGATCTCCGTGATCCTCGGGTTCTACGGGGTTCCGCAAGGTTCTACTGGGTTCTACAAGGTTCGTTCGAACGAACCTCGCAGAACCGAGCAGAACCCTGTCGAACCGTGCCGAACCTGATCGCTACGTCGTCTTCAAAATACCTTCCCAGCCGGCGCGGTACGACGGCCGCTTGATGAAGGGGTCTGCATCGCGCGTGTTCTTCGCGCGGATGTTCTTGTAGTCCCATTCGATCTTCTGGCCGGTTCGATAGGCAACGTTGCCGAGATGGTTGGCTTCAGTCGTCCATCCAGAGTACTGGAAGTTGGAGCCCGGCACCGGGCCGGTGCCTTTCGCGAAGTTCACCCACTCGACCCAGTGTCCAGGCGAACGCGGGAGCGTCGGCTCGGGCGCCTTGAAGTCCTTGAACTTCTCTTCGGGCAGCAGCTTGCCGTTGCCGAGCAGCATGCCTTTTTCGCCGATGAACAACTGTGAGCGGCCGCCCCATTCCGGCACCCAGCCAGGCGGCTTGCTATCGCCTTGATGCCACACGAGCTTCAGCGGCGGTTGCGAACCGACCGCGGCGTACTGGTACGTCGCGACCAGCGTGGCCGGCGCGAGTTCTTTGTGCGGCTTCGGCACGTTAGGCGACACCGACTCGACGCTGATGGGCGCCATCACGAACCCGCCGTTGCCGTCAGGCCGCTTGAGGTCGAGCACGGTGTACGGCACGTCGTTGTCGTGGCTGCCGAGATCGCTCATCGTCCCGTTACCAAAATCCCACCAGCGATACCAGCGCGGGCCAGGGAAGTAGGTTTCGTGGAACGGTCGCGCCGGTGCCGGACCGAGCCACAGGTCGAAATGGTTCGTTGCCGGAATCGGCATTTCCTCCGGGAACCGATCGACGATCTGAATGCCCTTGTAGAACCCGTGCGGCTTGTCGAATTTCTCCGCCGAGGCCGCATCCTGAAGGCCCCATGCGCGATCGACCCACACGTGCACTTCGTGAACCGGGCCAATCACGCCGGTGTTGAGGATTTCTCTGATGGTGCGGCGCGCTTCTGACGCGTGTCCCTGGTTGCCCATCTGCGTGGACAGCTTCGGATACTTAGCGGCAGTCTCGCGAATCAACCGCGCTTCCCAAATGTTGTAGGTGAGAGGCTTCTCGCAATAGACATGCTTGCCGTGCGTAAGCGCGAGATACGTCGCGAAGGCGTGGGTCTGCTCAGCAGTAGCGACGACGACCGCGTCGAAGCCGCTCGGGTCATCGAAGATCTTTCGAAAATCGTTGAATTTTTTTGCCTTCGGGTAGAGCTGCGCCGCTTCGTCGATCGCGACGTCGTTGACGTCGCAGATGGCGACAACGTTCTCGTCGGGGTGTGGCGCCGCGCTGGCCGCGGCCTCGCCACGCCCGCGCCCGGTCGGCCGCCCCGGCACGATCGTCAGCTCGCTGAGGCTTGCCTTCGCCCGGCCTCCGCACGCGATGAATGCGATATCCAGCTTGTCGTTCAGATTGCGTCCGCGCAGAATCGCCGGCGCGCCGGCCATGACGCCGGCGGCTGCGAGTGCAGTCGTCCCGACGAATTCGCGGCGCGTGATGCCGCGGGCCTGACTCTTCTTTTTTGTCTTCTTCATGTGTGGTCCTCGATCGGTGATCACAGAGGTGCCAGGAGTGCTGGAGGTGCCTGGAGTGTCAGCGTACCCGAGTGTCGGGAGTGCCTTCGGGCACCCCCGACACCTTTTTATTCTAGAACGTAAACCTCGCTCCAATCTGAATGGTGCGCGGCGCACGCCAGGTTCCCTGTGATCCACCTGCGTAGTCGCGAATCTTCATGAAGTTCGGATCCGTGAAGCTCGTATTCGGCGTGCCCCACTGCGGGTGGTTCAACACGTTCTGCGACTCGACCCGGATCTCGGCCCGGTAGTGACCCCCCATTGGAATCGTGCGGAACAGCGATGCGTCGAGGTTCCAGTTGCCGGGTCCGCGGAAGGCGTTGCGGCCGCTGTTACCCCAGGTTGCCCCGACCGGCTGCGCGAACGCGGCCGGATTGATCCACTGCTCGTCCGGCCCTGCTTTGCCGTATCCAATCGACGGATCCCCGACCACGTTGATTGTCTGAAGTCCGCCGGACTGCTGCAGGCCCCCGTTGGTTCCACCGATCGAGAACGGCCTGCCCGACAGCCACGAGGCGATGCCGTTGACCTGCCAGTCCTTGAACACATAGCCGACCGGCGACGTGCTCGTCTTCATAAATGGGATTTCGTAGACGAAACCCATCTGCGCGACGTGCGTCCGATCAAACCCCGCGGGCGCATAGTTACGGCTGAACTGCGACGGCTGCGGCCACGGATATGCGGCGCCATCATCGTCGCCGACGTTCATGGCCCGAGACAGCGTATACGCGCCCTTCAACAGGAAACCGTTCCGGAAGGGCCGATTCACGGCAACCTGGAGTGAGTTGTAACGCGCGATCCCGGTGCCGGCCAGCACGTTGATGGTCGCGGTTCCAGCCTGCGTGAACAATTGCCGGCCCGCGTTCCCGCCGGTCTCGCCGTAGTTCAAGTTTCGCACCGTGTAGGTGCCATCCGTCCGGGTGCCGACATATCCCACGGTCGTCACGATATCGAGCGGCAGACGACGTTCGACGGTGACGTTATAGGACTGGGTTGCGCCGCGAGCGAAGTCGTTCGGGTCGGGCGTCGTCATGTCGACACCGCGCGGGAGTAACGCCGTACCGGTGGTAAGGATGTCTGTAGGATTGGGCACCAGTGGAATGCCCTGTGCCAAGTTCCCAAATGGCGTGAAGGTGTTGGGTCCGCTGTCGCTGTGTGCGATCGTCAGCGGGAATCGGCCACGCATCGGCCGCGTGATTGGGAATGGATCGAACGTCTTTCCGTACCCGGCACGGAGCACCGTCTTATCGCCCATGCGGTACGACGCCCCCACCCGCGGCGCAAACAGCGTCTTGCTGACATCGATGCCGAGGTCTGTGGGATTGTTGCCGACGCCGCCGAGATTCACGACAAGGGGAGCCTGGCCGATGCTGCCGGCTGTGTAGCTCGGGAGGTCCAGCAGCTCGATGCCGCGATTCTCCCGAGTCATGATCGGGTAGTACTCGTAGCGCACGCCCACGTTGATCGTCAGCTTGTCGTTCGGCGTCCAGCGATCTGATGCGTAGGCGCCATATTGATTCTCGCGTCCGCTCAGTCCCTCGAACTGCTCGCTCTTGTTGAAGCTCGTCAGCTCACCCATCAGGAAGCCAGCGTAACTGTTCCAGCTGTTGCTGCTGTACCCCGTCGTGCCGGTGACGTCGCCGCCAAACGTGAGAATGCCGCGCGGGTTGCTGACTTCAGGCTGCCAGTGATTCAGCCGCAGGCGGATGAAATCGAACCCTGAACGAATCTCATGGCGCCCCTGCACTTTCGTCAGGTTCGCCGCAACCGTGTAGCTCCGTTCGTCGCGCCAGACTGGTGTCCACGTATCGGTGTTGCCCAACGTCGACAGCCCGGTACGAGCTTCCGGCATGCCGCTGTAGCGGTTGAGATCGGCCGAGCCGGGGCCACCAACTCCGTCCGCGTTCAACCCTTTAACGCCCCACACCGTGCTGCCGTAGTTTGTCCCGTAGTCAGGTCCCTGGAAGTCCTGCTGCATCCCGTTCACGCCGGCGTTTGCGTCGAACACGAGCGTTGGGCTGAGCGTCCAGGTCTGACCGGCAGTGAAGATTCTCGTGTTCGTGGCGCCGCCGCCGACGCCGTCCACACCGAAGTAATAGCGGTCAATGACGTTGGCGTGCATCATCGAGAACTTCGCCCAGATCTGATGCTGCGCCGTGCGATTCCAGTTGACCTTGGCATCGTAGTTGTCGCGGTCAGCGATCGGCTGACGCGGGAGCCGCACGTTGTTCTGCAGGCCGTTGTTCGTCCCCGGGGCGTTCGGCATCGGATACAGCGACTGGATCTTGAGTGCGATGCTGCTGATCCGATCGGTGGGAACTATCGCGTTGTCGAAGGCGGTGCGGTTCGCGCCGGCCGCGGTGCCCGTCTTCGGGTCGTAGATCTTGAAATTCGGGTTGATCGCCAGGACCTCGCTGAAGTCCCCGTTGCGCATTTTCGCGGTAGGCACCGTGTACTCCGTGTAGAAGCCCTGGTGCTCGCTGTTGCGCTCCCACGACCCAAAGTAGAAAACCTTATTCTTTCGAATCGGGCCGCCGACCGTGCCGCCGCCGATGCTTGTGCTCGCGTCCACCTTGTTCGGATCGAAGTATCCACGGCGGGCGTTCAACTCGTCCTGCTGACGGAAATAGAAGGCTGAGCCTTTCAACGAGTTGGTGCCTGATTTGGTTTGCACCGTCACTGCGGCGCCACCGGTCATGCCCTGCGCCGCGTCGAAGTTGTTGGTCGAGACGTTCACGACCTCAATCGTTTCGACAGGTGCGACATAGCCGGCGTGATGCGGCAGCCACACGTTGATGCTCGCGGCGCCGTCGATACGGGTCACGTTGTTGTTGCGATTCGTTCCGTTGACGTTGACCGACAGCGACCGTCCGGGAGTGTCGGTCTGCGCATTCTGGAACTCGGGCGGCGTTGCGCCCGGGACCAGGTTCATCAAGTACTGATAGTTGCGATACTGATTCAGCGGCAGATTGGTGACGTCCTCCGGCTTGAGCTGCGTACTGACGTCCTGTTTGTCGGTCTTGAGGAGGGCCGCTTCGGTCGTGACCGTGACCGATTCAGTCAGAGCGCCGATTTCGAGCTTGCCATTGATGCGGACGACGCTGCCTGCAGTAACAGGAACGCCGGTCTGCACGAATTCTTTGAAGCCCTGCAGCGATGCGCGCAAGGTATAAGTTCCACCGGTGACGTTTCGAATCGTATAAACGCCGGATGAGTCGGTGACGGCACTCAGTGCGAGTCCGGTCGCCTCATCTTTGATGGTGACAGTGGCACCGGGCACCGCGGCGCCCGAACCATCGGCGATGTTTCCCGTGACGCTGCCGTACAGAACCTGTGCGGTAGCGGTGGCAGGCAGGAACCCGATCGCGGCCACCAGGGCGGCAGCCACCACGGATTCCAGGAACAGACGAGAGCACGCAGGTCCAAGCCCTCTGCGCTCGTTCACAGCGGTCCTCCTTTTTTACGGGACGAAAATCCAGTACAAGGCGAGAAAACGTTGGTCGACTCGCGGAACGAAGTACCATACTCCTATGCTGTTGTCAATGAATGCGTAAGGCCTGCGGAGCTCGATCCGGATGAGTTCACGACGTTCGATCCGCGCAAAATCGACCCTGTTTATGGTCGCTTTGTGCATCTCCCGCAGCATGTCAGCCGACCCGACCCATTCCGTCGTCAACCGTCAAACGGCCCCCCCGCTTCCGTCGATCGACCTGGCGTCCTACTCGCCGTCTGCGCGTGATGCGGTTGCCCCACTCCAACGCGCCGCCACGTCCCGCCCAGCGGACCCAAAGGCAGTCGGCGATCTGGCCCGGATGCTTCAGGCATGGGAACAGCTTGACGCCGCTCATCAGGCCTACGCGCGGGCACAGGCCCTGGCGCCGCACAGCTTTGACTGGTGGTATCTCGATGGCGTCGTCCTCGAGCGACTCGCGCGGCACACGGAGGCAGCGCAGCGGTTCGAGCGCGCCCTCAATGAATCACCGGATTACTTGCCGGCGCGCCTGTCGCTGCCGGAAGCGCTCATCGAGGCCCGCGATCTGGCCCGGAGCCGGCGGTTGTTCGAGGCGTTGAGAGGGGAGCCGCTGGCCCAGCCGCGTGCCGAATTCGGCCTGGGACGAATCGACGCGGCCGAGAATCATCACGACGCCGCAATCGCGCACTTCGAACGAGCCCTCGCGCTCTTCCCAGAATGGGGTGCCGCGAACTACGCACTCGCGCAGTCGTACCGTGCGGTCGGACGCCAGGATGATGCGCGGGCAGCGCTGCAGCGACACGCG
>Ga0070664_100001438_pt1 | contig 18981 bp, 18 predicted proteins | sample KBSC73metaG_FD_65863 | JGI IMG/M metagenome (GOLD analysis project Ga0070664, IMG submission 65863) | Corn rhizosphere microbial communities from Kellogg Biological Station, Michigan, USA - KBS C7-3 metaG | ecosystem: Host-associated > Plants > Roots > Rhizosphere > Soil ... | reverse complement strand
GCCATGGTGGCAGCTGAACACGGCGGGCCACGGTCTCGTTCGGCTCCGCCGCTCACCGGGGGAGATGATGATCACGATTCGACGCTACCCACGTGCGCCGCTGGTGCTCGTCGCCAGCGCGTTGCTGGCTTGTACCGACGTCCCGACCCAGCCCGGTCAGCCAACGGAGCGCCTGCTCAGCGCGACGAAGTTCTGGGAGGTGACGGCGAGCACTCGATGGAATCGGCGTGTCGCCGAACTCGTTGCGCTCCGCCCGCCCGCCAACGGGCAGGCTGCGACGAGCCGCATCCTCACCTATCTCTCCGTCGCCCAGTACCGCGCCGTGCTCGCTGCGGATGACGCGAAAGACAAATCCATTCATCCGTCCGTGTCGGCGGCCGTCGGCGGTGCGTCCGTCGCCGTGCTGAGCCGATTCTTCCCGCTCGACTCCGCGGATCTCGAAGCCAAGCTCGACGCCGACCTCGCCGCGGCGCAGTGGCCGGGCGCGAGACACGAGGACGTGGGGACGGGCGAGGCGATCGGGCGGGAAGTCGGCGCCGAGGTGAACGAGCTCGCGTCGACGGACAACTATCTCGTCGTCTCGCCGGGGACGCCGCCGCTGGGAGCGGGATTCTGGGTCTCCAGCGCCGCGCCGATCGTTCGGTCGCTTCACGGCGTTCGTCCGTTCTTCCTGACCTCGGCGAGCCAGCTTCGCCCGCCACCGCCGCCGGCGTTCGGCTCGCCGGCGTACCTCGCCGCGCTGGCGGAAGTGCGCGCCATCTCCGATGCCCGCACGCCGGAGCAGCTCGCGACCGCGCAGTTCTGGAACACGTCGGTGGCACCGTTCACGGCGGGCGCGCTCAATCTCATCGCCGACGACCTCATCGAAGCGCATCATCGGACCGAACGGGAAGCTGCGCGCATCCTCGCCTACGCCAATGCCGCCGCGTTCGACGCACAGATCGCCTGCTTCGACGCGAAGTTCACGTACTGGTTCATCCGTCCCTCGCAGGCGGACACCGCGATCACGCTCCCGATCGGCCTGCCGAATCATCCGTCATATCCTTCGGCTCATTCCTGCATCACGAGCGCGCTGATGACCGTGGTCGCCGACGCGCTCCCGTCCGAGCGGAGCAAACTCGAGGGCATCGTCGAGATCGCGGGACTGTCGCGCATGTACGGCGGGATCCACTATCGCTTCGACATCGAGGCCGGGCAGGCGATCGGTCGTGGTGCGGCGGCGCTCGCCCTGAGCGGAACGCTGCGTTGACGCCTGACTGTCACATTCCGGCTCGCCATCTCGTCTCCGGTCCGACCCAAGACAGGAGACGAGATGCGAGTCCTCGTGGCAGGCAGTACCGGAGCGATCGGGATCCCACTCGTGCGTCAGCTCACCGACCGCGGGCATCACGTGATCGCGACGACCCGGCGGCCCGACCGAGCCGAACGATTGCGCCGGCTCGGCGCAGCGGTGACGAAGATGGACGGCCTCGACGCCGCGTCGGTCGGCGAGGCGGTGGCGCGCGCCGAGCCCGACGCGATCATTCATCAGATGACGGCGCTCTCCGGCAAGCCCGACATGCGATACTTCGACCGCTGGTTCGCGGCGACGAACGCGCTGCGCACCGCGGGCACGCGCAATCTGCTCGCGGCCGCGCAGGCAGCCGGCGTGGCGCGAGTGGTCGTGCAGAGCTACGCCGGCTGGAACATCGACCGACGGGGACGCGGGCTCGCGACCGAGGACGAGCCGCTCGACTCGAATCCCGCGCCCGCGCAGCGCGAGTCGCTCGCGGCGCTCCAGTTTCTCGAGCGCGCCGTGACCGAGGTGCCGCTCACGGGGATCGTCCTCCGCTACGGCAGCTTCTACGGTCCCGGCGCGTCCGATGCATACGTCGACATGGTGCGGAAGCGGATGCTGCCGATCATCGGGAGCGGCGCCGGCGTCTGGTCGTGGATCCACATCGACGACGCGGCATCGGCGACGGTCGCTGCGCTCGAGCGCGGCGAGCCCGGCATCTATCACGTCGCCGACGACACGCCTGCACCCGTCGCCGAGTGGCTGCCGTACCTCGCGCAGTCGGTCGGCGCGAAGCTGCCGCTCCATCTCCCCGCCTGGCTCGGCCGCCTCGCCGCGGGGGACGTCGTCGTCCGCATGATGACTGACGTGCGCGGCGTCTCGAACGCGAAGGCGAAGTGGATGCTCGACTGGCGCCCGCGATGGGCGAGCTGGCGTGACGGCTTCCGTCGAGCACTCGGCGAAGGCGCGGCCGTACAACGCGAGGCTGCTGCGTGACCGACGGGCCGGAGACGTTCGAGAGTCTGCGGCCGCTGCTGTTCGCGATCGCGTATCGCATGCTCGCGAGCGTCAGCGACGCCGAGGACGTGCTCCAGGAGGCGTACCTGCGCTACCGGCGCGCGATCGACGACGGCATCGCGATCACGTCGCTCAAGGCGTACCTCTCGACGATCGTGACGCGGCTCGCGCTCGATCACGCCAAGTCGGCACAGCAGCGGCGCGAGGAGTACGTCGGCGTCTGGCTTCCGACACCGCTGCTCACCGACGACGCGCCGTACGATCCCGCGGCGCGCGCCGAGCTCGCCGACTCGGTGTCGATGGCGTTCCTGCTCGTGCTCGAGCGGCTCAATCCCGTCGAGCGCGCCGTGTTCCTGCTGCACGACGTGTTCGGCTACGGCCACGACGAGATCGCCGACATCGTGGAAGTGAGCACCGCGAACAGCCGCCAGATCGCGGCGCGGGCGCGGCGGCGCGTGCAGGCGGAGCGGCCGCGATTCGAGAGCTCGCCCGCGGAGCGCGATCGACTCGCCGAACGGTTCTTCGCCGCCGTGACCGATGGCGACGTCGATGGCCTCGTGCAGATGCTCGCCGACGACGTCGTGCTCTACGGCGACGGTGGTGGCAAGGTGCCGCAGTGGAAGGGCCCGATCGACGGCGCCGACCGCGTGTCGCGACTCTTCGCCGGCATGGGCAATCAGTTTGGCGAGGTCGGCGTGCATCTCGACCTGCAGCGGATCAACGGTCAGCCCGGCGCGCTCGTGCGCGATCGCGACGGCTCGGTGGTCGCCGCGTGGGTGCTCGAGATCGGCCACGGCGTCGTTCGGACGATCCGTTCGGTCATCAACCCGGACAAGCTGCAGCACATCGGGCCGGTCGCGGACGTCGTCGCCATCGCGGCACGGCGGGCGGGAAGGCGTTGGTAGTCTCGGGAGGCCACAAACGCAGTCGATCGCGCGCGCACCTCGTGATCGCTACCGGTTCAGCATGTAGTTAGGTCGATGGTACACGACGTCGAACCCGGCGCGGAGCATGTTCCGGAACGACGCGTTCGGACGCGTCGGCAGCTGCTCGGACGTCTCCGTGATGACGTGCCGGCAGCGCATCGTCGAGGCATCGACGATGCGCCGAGTGAGGAGCGCGCCCTGGGCGCCGTGCCGGCGTGCCTGTGGCAGCGTGCTCGCGACGCCGAGCCAGCCGACGTCGCCGACGACGAACAGCGCAGCCGCGGCGACTGGCGTGCCGTCGAGCGAGGCGAGGTAGTGGCGCCATCCGGGCCGGCCGACCGTCGAGCCGATCCACGGTCGTAGCTGCGGCGGCATCCCGAAGCCGATCGTCGTCACCTCGGCGAATGCGGGGGCGCGCTCGGGACCGATCTCCTCCACGCTGACGTCGCTCTCCGGTACGCTCGGCGCTCCGGGCCCACGATGAACCTTCGTCCAGCGGTCCCGCACGGTGAGACCGTGCGACTCGAGCTGTTTCGCGAGATCCGTCGGCAATGCGGCGGGGCTGAGCTGGACGCCGAAGTTGTGCAGTCCGCGATCGCGGAATCGGCCGATCAGATGCTGCAACTCCGGCGGCGTGGCCGGCTCGCGGATTCCGCAGCCGACGATCCGGTTGAACAGCAACATGTCGAGCGGAGGCGCGAGCAGCAGCCAGCCGCACGACGTCTCTTCGGCGACGCACCCCCATTCCGGAGGCGCGGCGTGCAAGAGGTCCGCGTACGCGGCGCCCTCGGTGAGCTCCACGACGGCCGACAGCTCGGAAGGTGAGTCGGTCACCGGCTCGGACATGGTGCTCGTCATGCTACACGGCACGGGCAGTCGCGGAAAGGCTGCGACCGGAACGGTCGCGAGCTCCCGTGCATCGCTCGTCGACGTCGCGCAGGCGCGGCGCGGAAAGAGCCCTATATTCGGTCGCTCGCGATGTCGCTGTCCTCCCTTCGAGCGGAGCTCGACATGACTCACATCCGGATCGCACCCGTCGCCGTGCTCACCCTCCTCGCGCTCGGCGCCTGCTCCAGGGCGGAGGCTCCCGTCGTCGACACCTCCGCCGCGATGACGCCACCGCCGGCAGCGGCTGCGTCGACAGCGGCGGCCGACAAGGAAGCCGTTCGCGCCGTGAACGCCTCGTGGTTCAAGGCCTACAACGCGCGCGACGTCGACGCGATCTCCGCGCTCTACGCGGACGATGCCGTGCTCAGCGCGCCCGGCGTGCCCTCGGCACGTGGAGCAGCCGCGATCAAGCAGGCGTTTCAGAAGGACATTGCCGCTGCGACCAAAGCCGGCATCGCGAACAACGCCGGCACGAGCGACGAGACCGGCGTCTCGGGCGACCTCGCCTGGGAGTGGAACACCTACTCGGCGACCGACACGTCGGGCAAGGTCGTCGACAAGGGCAAGTACGTCACCCTGTTCGAGCGCCGGAACGGCAAGTGGCTGATCATTCGGGACATCTGGAACTCGGACGGCTGACTGACGTCATCGCTGTCATTCCGAGCGGAGCGCGCAGCGCGGAGTCGCGGAATCGCGATCGTTCCGGTAGAGGGGTCGGCGTTGGAGTTCAAGGGTCAGACTCCTCGAGTTCAAGGGGTCAGACTCCTAGTTCAAGGGGTCAGACTCCTAGTTCAAGGGGTCAGACTCCTTGATCCGATCAACGACTCTGACCCCTTGACCACGGATGACACGTAGGGCTTCGCTTACCAGGAATGACAACGTCTCGTGGCCAGCCGATGTGTCGCTCGGCGTGCCGGAATACCTTGCGCCCATACGCCCTGCACGAGATGCATCGCACCCTGCTCTACCTCTTTGTTAGCACAGCGCTGATCGTCCCCAACGCACGAGCCGTCTCGCAGCAGCCCGCCGCGCGCGACTCGATCATCGCACGCATTCGCGCCGAGGCCGAACAGCGGTCGCGACTCTACCCGCTGGCCCAGACGCTCCTCGATTCGATCGGCCCGCGCCTCACCGGCTCGGTCGAGCAGCGCCGCGCGACCGATTGGGTTGCCGCGACCTACCGCGGCTGGGGGATTCCCGTGCGCGCCGAGCAGTACGGCACGTGGCGCGACTGGCATCGCGAGATCGCGCACGTCGATCTCGTCGCGCCCCGCGCGCGGCCGCTCGACGGGGTGCTCTCGACGTGGAGTCCGGGAACGAACGGCACCATCGAGGCAGGGCTCGTGATCAATCCCGACGTGCGGAGCCCCGCCGAGTTCGAGGCGTGGCTGCCTCGCGTACGCGGCAAGCTCGTCCTGCTCTCGTTTCCCTGGCCGAGCTGTCGCGCCGACGAGAGCTGGAGAGAGTTCGCCGGATCGGAGCGACTCGATCGCATGCAGCGCGAGCGCTCGACGGCGATGGAAGCGTGGTACACCGCGCGGCGTCGCTCGGGCGCTCGCGGTACGGCGCTCGTGCAACGGCTCGCCGATGCAGGTGCGCTTGGCGTCGTCACACTGCTCGTACCGCCACCGGGCCCGCAGGGCTGGGGGGTGAGCACGATCAGCACGACGGTCTCCTCGACCATCCCCGAGATCGGACTCGGCTGCGAGGACTACGGGCTCGTGTATCGCCTCGCCGAGAACGGCCAGGGTCCGATGCTCCGCGTGGATGCACGCGCCGAGCTGCGCGGCGTCGTTCCCGCGGCGAACGTCGTCGCCGAGCTGCGCGGCGGAGCGAAGCGCGACGAGTACGTCGTACTCTCGGCGCATCTCGACTCGTGGGATCCGGCGTCGGGCGCGACGGACAACGGCACCGGAACGGTCGTGATGATGGAAGCGATGCGGATCCTGAAGGCCGTATACCCGAATCCGAGGCGCACGATCGTCGCCGGCCACTGGAACGGCGAGGAGCAGGGATTCAACGGCTCGGGGTCATTCGCGGTCGATCATCCGCCGGTCGTCGCCGGATTGCAGGCGCTGCTGAACCAGGACAGCGGTACCGGCCGCATCGAGAGCATCTCGATGGAGGGGTTCGCCGGCGCGGGACAATTCTTTCGCCGCTGGCTCGCGCAGATGCCCGCCGACGTCGCGCGCGACGTGCAGCTCGTCGATCCGGGAACGCCGGGTCGCGGATCGGATCAGGTCTCGTTCACCTGTCGCGGCGCACCAGGGTTCTCGCTGCGGGCGCGCAACTGGAACTACGAGACGTACACCTGGCACACCAACCGCGACACGTTCGACAAGCTCGTGTTCGACGACCTTCGCTACAACGCGATGCTCGTCGCGATGCTGGCGTATCTCGCGTCGGAGGAGCCCGAACGGATGCCGCGCACGCGCGCGACAGCGCCGGGGTCGGGAACGGGAGCGTCCGACGCAATGCCCTCGTGCCGGCGTCCGGCACGGAGCTGGGACGAGAGCGCAGGAGGTTGAGCAGCTCGCTCCGCGCGCGCGTCGAGCCTCCGAGCTCAGCGCGCCGGCCCCACGACGAAAAGCGTTCGGTTCGTCGCGGATGTCGAGTTGCGGCCGTCTCGTTCGACGTGCAGGTGAAGCCTCGCCGGCGTGCTTCGCTGCAGCGCGTGGCGATACGCCCTGAAGGATGCAGGATCATCCCCGGAGATTCCACATGCGCAAGCTCATCGTATCGGAGTTCATGACCCTCGACGGCGTGATCCAGGCGCCGGGCGGGAAGGACGAGGACCGTGAGGGCGCGTTCGAGTACGGCGGGTGGACGTGGCCATACTGGCACGACGACATCGGCAACGCCCTCACCGCGCCGATCCGCGACTGCGACGCATTCCTCCTCGGCCGCAAGACATACCTGACGCACGCCGCCGCGTTCGAGCCGATGGCGCCCGGCGATCCGATCGGGGATCTGATGAACGCGCCGAAGAAGTACGTCGTGTCGAAGACGTTGCAGGACCCGACGTGGCGCAACACGACGATCATCCGCGACGATCCGATCGCGGCGGTGCGCGCCCTCAAGGCGGAGCCGGGAAACAGCATCCTCACCGACGGCAGCAGCCAGCTCGTGCACGCGCTGTTGCAGGCGGACCTCGTCGACGAGCTGCACCTGCTGCTCTATCCGCTCACCGTCGGCGGCGGGAAGCGGCTGCTGCCGGAGGGCGTGCACCGAACGTTCAAGCTCCTCGAGGCAACGCCGTATCCGAGCGGCGTCGTTGGGCTGTGGTACGAGCGGGAGCGCGCCGCGACGTAGCACGGCTGGCCTAGCCGTTCCCGTCCGTCCGCTGCACGTTCGTGCGATGACGGATTCCGACGTCTCGCGCCGAGGGTTCGTGATGCAGTCGCTGGCGACGATGGCGCCGGCGATGCTCGGTACGAGCGCGCTCACGATCCCGGAGCGCGGCGACGAGACGGCCGCAGCACGGCTGAGCGTCCTCTGCATCGGCGCGCACCCCGACGACCCCGAGTCCGGCTGCGGCGGCACGCTCGCACGCTACGCCGCGGCCGGACACGCGGTGAAGATCCTCTACCTCACGCGCGGCGAGCGCGGCATCGACGGCAAGTCGCTCGACGACGCGGCGCACATTCGCACGCTCGAGGCCGAGGCGGCGTGTGTCGTGCTCGGCGCGACGCCACTGTTCTACGGCCAGATCGACGGCGCGACCGAGATCACGCATGCGCACGTCGCGTCGATGACGAAGCTCGTCGCGACCGAGAAGCCCGACATCGTGTTCACGCACTGGCCCGTGGACACGCACATGGACCACCAGGTAGCGAGCCTGCTGGCGATGCGCGCCTGCATCGGCCAGCGCGCGACGAGCGTGTATTTCTTCGAGGTCAACGCGGGCAGTCAGACGTCGGCGTTCAAGCCGGACGCGTATGTCGACATCTCGACGGTGCTCGAGAAGAAGAAGGCGGCGCTGCTCGCGCACGCGAGCCAGGACGGTGCGGGGATCTGGCGGATGCACCACGAGCCGATGTCGCAGTGGCGCGGGCGCGAGATGGGCTCGCTCGCGGCGGAGGGATTCGTGCGGTGGCGCCGCGGCCAGGCGAACGACTTTCTGCCGGGCGCGTGAGCCGGGTGGCGGCGCGCCACCCGGCTCGACGCATCGTCAGGGCGTGATGGCGACGGCGCACACCTTCTCGGCGAAGTACGGGTCGCTCGTCTGGTAGGTATCACCGGGCCGGGCAGTCAAGCCCCACGCCGAACCGTCGAACAAGCCGGCGATCGCCGTGGTCGTGCCGGAGACGTTGCCATCCATCCGCACCAGGTAGTGGGTCGGATTCACGATCATGTCGGTGGCGATTGCGTCGGAGACGGTGACGGATCCGGCGACGTCGTAGCGGTGGCAGGGGTCGTTCGGGATCGTGCCGTTGAACGCCGCGACCTGGATGAGGCCGTCGCCGAGCAGGTTGGTCTGGTAGATGCCACCACCGCGATACAGCGCGCCGCCGGCGTTGAAGATCTTGCCACAGATCGCGAGCACCGTCGTACCAGGTTGCGGCGTGATGGGATTCGGCGGGAGACAGGCGTCGCCGACGACCGATCCGAGCCGAATGTGCAGGTTGCCCGCGCCGTACAGCGGATCGTTTGGAAAGATCGGATCCGTCGGATAGGGCCGGAGCTGCAGGTTGAACACGCTCCCGACGGCGCCGAGCGAGCGGCCGGGTGCTCCTGGCGCGAGGCTGGTCGGTGAGGTCCCTGCATCGGGAGCACAGGCGGCGAGCGAGAGCGCGGCGAGCACGAGTCCCGAGCGGAGGGTTCTGGTGGTGGACATGGTGACTCTCTGGTGTGATTGACGGGGGTGCGGTTTGGCAGCGGGAGACTGCTCGGTGGCATCTGACGGGCCGCACTCTCGCGCGCGGGCGTTACGCCGCTGTCCCGCGCTGCCGTTACCGTGCGGTAACGCCTCGCCGGCGCGAGTTGCCGGGCGTCCCGCTGCCTCGTACCGTTGGCCGCGCTCGTCTCACCCCCTCGCCCCGACTCCAGCTCGCGTCCCGTGGACATCACCCATCCCATTCGGACCCGGCGCGCGCGGGCTTCGACCCTGCTCGCCGCGCTGGTCGTCTTCCTCACCGTCGCCGGCTGCTCGCACGCGACCACGTCGCGCAGCGGCGAGCCAACGTTCCGCGTGCTCGCCTTCTTCACCGGCAAGCAGGACCAGGCCCACATCAGCTTCCTCGGCGAGGCGGTGCGCTGGTTCCCGACGCAGGCGGCGGCGCACGGTTTCGCGTTCGACACGACCTCCGACTGGAGCCGGATGAACGACTCGGCGCTCGCGCCGTACCGGGTCGTCGTCTTCCTCGACACGCGACCGGAAGATCCGGCGCAGCGCGCCGCGTTCCAGCGCTACGTCGAGCGCGGCGGCGGATGGATGGGCTTCCACTTCGCCGGCTTCGCGCTCGGCAAGTCGGCCTATCCCGCCAACTGGTCATGGTACCACGACACCTTCCTCGGCGCCGGCGAGTATGCGAGCAACACCTGGCGCCCGACGTCGGCCGTGCTGCGCGTGGAAGATCCGTCGCATCCGGCAATGCGCGGCCTGCCGCACACCTTCCGCACGAACCCGAGCGAGTGGTACCGCTGGCAGAAGGACCTGCGCACGAACCCCGACATCGACATCCTGCTGGCCATCGACTCGACGAGCTTCCCACTCGGCACGGGCCCGAAGCTGCACGAGATCTGGCACTCGGGCTACTACCCCGTGGCGTGGACGAACAAGAAGTTCCGGATGATCTACTTCAACTTCGGCCACAACGACATCGACTACGAGCACAAGTACGACACGACGAACAAGACGCTGTCGTACACGCTCGGCAATCCGGTGCAGGACCAGCTGATCGTGAATTCGCTGCTGTGGCTGGGGAGGCGGTAAGGGCGGTGGCGAGAAGCGTGCGCAGAGACCTTTCTCTCACTCCACGAGTGATTCCATCGCCGCGCGTCTCGTCACACGGCGCAGATACCACGCGCAGACGAGCCCGATGATCAGCACGACCGCGCCGCCGATCCACAGGCCGTCGCGTTCTTCGACGGGCATGTCGAGCATCGGGCCGAGTGAGACGACCATGCCCCCGGCGACGAGGCCGTAGAGCAGCGCGAGCGCGGCGGACCAGCGTGCGCCGGTCCATGCGCCCCACGTCGTCGTCGCGGCGATGATGCAGACGATGCCCTGCCAGATGCGCAGCATCGGCGGACTGTCCGACCAGAACGTTTCCTCGAACGCATTCGCCGCGAGCAGCGCGAACAGCACAGCGACGATGATCTGGCCGACGGTGCGGCGGCGAGTCGACATGTCGTTCATGGAGTGATCGGTGTCGCGCGTCGCACGAGCCAGATGTTCGACGACGTCTGCGACGCGCCGTAGTACAGCGTCTTCCCGTCGGGCGACGCGGTGAGGGAGCCACTGAGGTCGGGCGGGTAGGGGAGCAGTCCGGACAGCGGGTGGCGCTCGCGCGACTCGACGTTCTGCATGGTGAGCGTTCCCTTCTTCGTGAAGTAGACGAGCTCGCGGTCGCCGGGGAGCCACGCCGAGTTGTAGCTGAAGCCGTCGTCGTTGAGGGGCGACGCGCGCCACGTCGCCGTGTCGATCACACCTAGCCCCGTGATCTCGCCGACCGAGTCGAGGATGTATCCCGAAAGCCACCGTCCGGTCCTCGACCAGTACGAGGGCCCGAGGTCGCCACTCGGCACACCCGTGCCGAGCGAGCGAGCTGTCTTGCGGGTCATCGGCCACGGTGCGGTTCCGACTACCGCGCCACTCGGGATGAGGGTCGAGACCAGACGCTTGCCATCCGGGGCGAACATCGAGAAGACGGCGCCTGGCGCGATGTCGGTGAGCTGCGTGCGGCCGCTGCCGTCGAGCCGCATCGAGTATGCGTCGTACTTGCCGCGCAGGTTGGAATAGAACACCAGCGCCTGACCATCGGGAGTGAACCGCGGCATCCAGTCGCGCGCCGCATCGTCGGTGAGGCGCGTGAGTCCCGTGCCATCCGGATGCATGATGAAGATGTCCTGCTGCCGATCGAGCTCGTTCGAGAGCGCGATCCACCGTCCGTCGGGCGAGACGTCGGTCGGGACGAGCGTTCCCGTTCGGTGCTGGAGCAGCGTCACGGCGCCGAGTCGTCCCGTGCTCCGATCGAATGCGATCGCCGCCGGATTCACCGACTCGAGCTTCGAGCGAAACAACAGCGCGCTGCCGTCGCGCGAGGGTTGTGGCAGATCCATCGCCACGTCGGCGCCCGACGCGATCGGCTCCGGCTTCCCGATGGCGTGCCCCGTCGACTCGTCGATGCCGATGCGCCACAGCCCCATCGTGCCGCCACGATCGCTCGCGAAGTACAGCGACTTGCCGTCGGGGGCCCATGCCGGCGCGAAGTCGACCTCACGGTCGTTCGTCACCTTCACTCGGTCGCTGCCGTCGATCCGCATCGTCTCGAGATCGCGCTGCCCACCCGCGGTGGACCAGAAGGCGATGCGCGTTCCCGACGGCGAGCAGGCGGGTTGGTACATCCCTCCGTTGTTGGGGAGCCCGATGTGTCGCGGCTCACCGCCGTCGACGTCGACGATCCAGAGCAACCCCCTCGAGTTGACGTTGTACGCCGAACGCACCTCCTCCGAGCCGAACACGATGCGTCGGCCGTCGGGCGACCAGGAGGGATTGGAGCCAAAGGTCGTGAGCCGGCGCGGCGACTCACCCGTCGCGCCGACGACGTAGATCCCCGCGCCGCGCACGGCGTACGCGATCGACTTGCCGTCCGGCGAGTACGCGGGCCACAGCTCGTCGACGGTCGAGTCGCCGGCGACGAGCTGCGACGTGCGTCCGCCGACGCGCTGGACGTAGATGTCGAAGCTGCCGCGCGCGTCGCTCGCGTACGCGAAGTACTGCGCATCGGGCGATGGACTCGGCGACGTCTCGACACCCGACGCGTCGGTCAGCTGGCTGAACGCAGACCAGCTCGGCGCAGGCGTCGTCCCGCGCCGCGCCAGCGACCACGCGCTCGCCGCGGCGAGGGACGCGACGGCGGCGAGCACAGCGAGGTCCGTCGCGCGCGCGCGGCGCGGCCGATCGACGATCGTGGCGCCGGTGCGCGGTGCCGTCGTTGCGGCAGCAAACCCCGAGTCCGTCACCATCAGCGCGTCGGCGAACTTCTCCGCCGTCGCGAACCGGTCGGCCGGCAGCTTGCTCAGCGCGCGGAGCACGGCGCGCTCGACGCTCGACGGGATCGTGTCGCGTAGTGCCGTCGGCGCGGTCGGCCGCTCCGTCAACACCTTGGCGACGATCGCCTGCACCGTCGAGCCGGTGAATGGCGGGTCGCCGACGAGCATCTCGTACGTCACGGCACCGAGCGAGTAGATGTCGCTCCGCGCGTCGATCGCGCGTTCGCCCATCGCCTGCTCGGGCGACATGTACTGCGGCGTGCCGAGCGAGAGTCCGGTCTGCGTGATGCGGTGTCCGCCCGCCGACTGCACGGCGAGCGCGATGCCGAAGTCGGCCACCACGGCGTGACCGCCGTGCAGCAGGATGTTCTCCGGCTTGATGTCGCGGTGCACGATCCCGTGCGCATGCGCGTCGCCGAGCGCGTCGGCGACCTCGCGCGCGATGCGCAGCGCGTCGTCGATGGGAAGCTGCCGCTCGCGCGTGAGCCGCTCGCGCAATGTCTCGCCGGTGACGTACGGCATGACGTAATACAGCAGCCCGTCCGCTTCCCCACTGTCGAGCAACGGGAGGATGTGGGGATGTTGCAGCCGCGCCGTCGTGCGAATCTCGCTCAGGAACCGTTCGCCGCCGAGCGCGGCACCGAGGTCGGGATGCAGGACCTTGATCGCGACGTCGCGCCCATGCCGCACGTCGTGGGCGAGATACACCGTCGCCATGCCACCCGCGCCGAGCTCGCGATCGACGCGATATCGATCGGCGAGCGTTGTGGTGAGACGCGAGTGGATGTCGGTCATCAGCGTATCGCTTTCCTGAGCAGCTCGGTGATCCTCGCCTCGACGGCCGGCGTCAGCTCCTTCAGCGCGAACGCCACCGGCCACAGCTCGTCGTCGTCGAGCGCGGCCTTGTCGGTGAAGCCGAGCGTCGAATAGCGCGTCTTGAACTTGCGCGCGTCCTGGAAGAAGCAGAGGACACTGCCGTCCTTCGCGTAGGCCGGCATCCCGTACCACGTGCGCGGCGTGAGCGCGGGTGCGACGGATTTGACGAGCGCGTGAAGCCGCTCGGCCATGGCGCGATCGGGCGCGGCCATCGCGGCGATCTTTGCCAGCACGGCGCTCTCGTCGCTCGCGCCGGCCTTACCGGAGCGCGCCGCCTTCACCTCACTGGCGTACTCGCGCATCGCCGCGCGCTCCTCGGCGGTGAAGCCTTCGGAGGTGCTCTTCGACGCCGCGCGTTCGGATGGGGTTTTCGCCGGCGTTCGTGCGCTTTTCTTCGCGGTCATGGTTGGCGTGTCGGTGTCGATCCAGCGCCCGCTTGGCGCGAGATGCTACACCCGCGCCCGAGCGACACACGAGCTCCGAGGGCGAGAAGATGGCCTCGGGGGTCGATGCCGCCAGCCCGTCACGACCGTGAGGCGACCGGCGCGCGACGCATTCGTCCCCACGCGACGAACGCCGCGAGGGCGCCGAGCACGAGGTTGATCGCGATCTCCCTCGTCTCGCCGCGCATCATATGAAAGGGGATCGCCAGCGCCATCATGACGGTGAGCCCCGCCGAGGCGAGTGGGGTGAGACTCGGCCGCACCCGCGTCGCCGCTGGAAGCAGGATTCCGAGCGCTCCCGCCAGCTCGGCGACACCAATGAAGCGTACGAGCGGCACCGGCAGGCTGGCGACCCACGGCGCCCGCGCGATCGCCACGGCGATCGGTTCGAGTGCGTGGGTATAGCCGACGAGCAGAAATACGGCGGCGAGCAGTGTCTGGGCTACCCAGAGGGCGGCATGGAGGGTTCGGGGCGCGCGAGCGGACGCGGACGACAACGCAATCGAATCGGCGGGCATGGGCGGTCTCGGGGCGGAGGTGAGCGGTGGCGGACCTGCGCTCACGCTACCATTGTTGGGCGATCCGGCACTAGCTGTCGCAGATGGGCTAGATCGTTCCATTATTGGAACGCTTGTCCTGAACTCGCATGCTCGACCTCACCGACCTCCGCATCTTCGCCCGGATCGCTGACACCGGCACCATCTCCGGCGCCGCGCGCGCGCTCGGGTTTCCCAAGTCGTCGGTCAGCCGGTCGCTGGCGCGACTGGAAGCGGAGGTCGGCACGTCACTGATCCAGCGGTCGACCCGCCGGCTCGCCCTCACCGACGCGGGCCTCCTCCTCCAGCGCCACGCACGCCGCATCCTCGAGGACGTCGGCGAGGCCGAGGACGCCATCGCGGGACTGGTCGGCGTCCCGCGGGGTACGCTGCGGGTGAGCGCGCCACCGTCGTTCGCCGCCGGACCGCTCGCGCCGATGCTCCCCGAGTTCCTCGCCCGCTACCCCGACGTGCGCGTCGTCCTCGCGTTCGACAACGCGCCGATCGTGCAGCTTCCCGATGACGTCGACGTCGCCATCCGCGCTGGGGCGCTCCCCGACTCCGAGCTCATCGCACGCCGGCTCGCGAGCACGGAGCTGATCGCCTGCGCGAGCCCGGAATACCTCGCGGCACACGGCACGCCGGCCTCGGTGGACGATCTGCGCACGCACCGGCTCGTCACCCTTCTCGATCGCCGCACGATCTGGCGCTTCCGGACCTCCGATGGCACCGTCGAAGAGCTCTCGGCCGAGCCGGGACTCGTGGTGCCCGAGCACGACATCGCGCGCACCGTGCTGCTCGGCGGGGCGGGGGTCGGGCGGCTGCCGGAGTATCACGCGCGCGACGCGATCGCGCGTGGTGCGCTCGTACGTCTCCTCCCCGATCGCGAAGGTGAGCGCGTCGACGTGCACGCGCTCTATCCCCGCCAGCGACGCCTCTCGGCCAAGGTGCGGGTGTTCGTCGAGGCGGTCGCGGCGCATCTGGCGGCGCCGGCCTGAGCCCCGCGGCGGTGAACGCCGATGTCGATCCGGCGACGGGTCGTTCGACGTTCTGGTAGAGCATCACACCGACGCACGACAGAAACCGAATACGGAGCCGATCATGAACCGCTACGCCTCGCTCGCCCTCGTCGCCGCAGCCGTCGTCACGCTCGCGGATCCGTCGCCCGCGGGCGCGCAGCAGCCGGCCGCCCCCGACTCGAGCGGCTACGTCGCCGCGAACGGGGTGAGCTACTGGTACGAGATCCACGGCAAGGGCGAGCCGCTGCTGCTCCTGCACGGCGGGCTCTTCTCCACTGGCATGTTCGGCCCGACGCTGTCGAAGCTGGCCGAGACGCACCGCGTCATCGGCGTCGACCTGCACGGTCATGGCCGCACAGCGCTCGGCGCGCGCACGAAGATCGACCTCGTCGACATCGGCCGCGATCTCGCCGTCGTCGTCGAGAAGCTCGGCCTGCGCCAGGTCGACGCCATGGGCTACTCGTTCGGCGCCGGCGCGGCGATGCAGCTCGCCTTCCAGCATCCCGAGCTCGTGCGCCGGCTCGTCGTCGTGTCGGCGCCGTACGCGCAGAACGGGTTCTTCCCCGAGATGCTGCCGCAGCAGGCCGCGGTGAGCGGAGCGATGGCCGACGGCATGAAGGAGACGCCGATGTACAAGAACTATGCGGCGATCGCGCCGAAGCCGCAGGACTTCCCGAGGCTGCTCGATGCGATGGGTGCACTGATGCGCCAGCCGTACGACTGGTCGGCGAGCGTGAAGCAGCTCGCGATGCCGGTGATGCTGGTGTACGGCGACGCCGACATGATCCGCCCCGAGCACATCGTCTCGTTCTACCATCTGCTTGGCGGCGGTGAGCGCGATCCCGGCTGGACGCGCGAGCACATGTCGAAGAACCGGCTCGCCATCCTGCCGAACGTGACGCACTACGAGATGGGCACGGCGCCGAGCCTGGTGGCTACCGTTCTCCCGTTCATCGACGCGCGATAGCTCCGTGATTCGTGGCTCGCATTGCCCGAGCGCCGTCGTTCGGGCAATATCCTGCCATGCCACAGAGCGCAGCCGAGCATTCCGCCGTTCCGGTCGTGATCGGATCGGGCCTCACCGGCCTGTCGATCAGCCACTGCCTCTCGCGCGCGTCGATCGATCACGTGCTGATCGGCCGGCGCCCCGACGCATCGCCGCGACTCGGTGAATCGCTGAATCTCGAGGGGACGCTGCTGCTCCGAGAGATGTTTCCTCAGCTCGACCGCTTCTTCTACGCGAAGCGCGACGCGCTCGGCTTCTTCGGCGAGTACGAAGTCCTGTGCGACTTCGAGGTGTCGCAGCGCGCCGTGTCCCGCGCGATCTTTCGTTCGCTCGGCTACGCCGCGGCGACGGAGTTCCTGCAGGTGGAGCGGATCGGCTTCGACGCCGCGCTGTGGGATCTCGCGACGAGCAGCGAGCACTGCACGGTGCTCGACGCGCCCGTCACGAGCCTGGAGTTCGACGCGCCGAGCGATGCGTTCACGGGCGTGTATCTCGGCGACGGCACCGTCGTGCGGCCGTCGTACGTCTTCGACGCGACGAACCACGGCCGACTGCTCGGTCGCACGGCGAACGTGGCCTGCCGCACGCTCGGTGTGCCGCAGCGCGTCGCGTTCACGCACTACCATCTCGCTGCCGACGCGTCGCGCGACGCCGAGACGTGGGAGCTCGCCACGGCGGTCGTCCGGCTCTTCCTCGCGATCGACGGATTCGACGGCGTCGCGTGGTGCATCCCAATCGGCGACTACGTCTCCGTCGGCGTGAGCACTGCCGCGACCGGGACGGAGCTGAGCGACGAGGGGTTGCTGGAGCGCGCCGCCGCCGCGTTCGCGCGCCGCGGCATCGACTTCCGCCGGCGATTCTCCGACCGCGTCGAGATCAAGGGGCTGCGCCACAACTACTTCGCCTACGACCGTGCGTCGGGGACCAACTGGCTGCTCGCGGGCCCGAGCTTCTGCCAGGTGTGGTGGCTGGCCGGAGCGGGCGTCGGGACGTCGCTCACCGCGGCGAAGCTCGCGCCGAAGCTGCTCCGCGATCCGCAGCGGTGGGGCGCCGAGTACGACAATTACATGAAGCAGCTCCTGCCGATCCACGATACGTTCGACTACTTCGTGCTCACGCCGCGCGAGTGGTACGAGCCGGAGGCACTGCACCGCTACTCGGACCGGTTCGTCAAGACGAGCCTCGTTCGCCTCGCCGGTTCGACGGGAATGCGCGACAGCCGGTTCGCGGCGATCGTCGCACCGGCGATGGCGTGGCTGTTCAGGCATCCGGCGGTGCTGCGCGAGTACTGCTCCGTGCGCCGTGTCGATCGGCCGGCGCAAGTAGCGTAGTGCCGCCGCTCGAGCGATCGGCCGCCACCACGCCCCGGTCGGGCGACGAGGCGCTCATCGCGCAGCTGCTCGCCGTGATCAGCGGCGACGCACCGAGGGCCGACGCCGAGCGGCTGCTCGCGCCCGACGTGATCAGCCACATGGACCAGTTCACGGTCCACGGGATCGACGTCTGGTACGACTGGCTGGACTTCCTCCTGTCGAAGGCAAAGGGGAACGTTCGCGTAGACCTCGATCGGTTCGAGCCCCATCCGGACGGCACGATCACGGCGTACGGGTGGCTGCGCGTCGAGCATTCCCCCGAACGAACGCCGCAACAGAACTGGGCGCGATATCGAGTTGACGGAAACCGGATTGCCGAGGTCTGGACAACGCGCAGCAACTATGAGAGAATCTTCGGCGCCAAAGTCCGCCACTCGGTGAGCTGGATGCTCGTCCTGCTCGAGATGGCCGTCTGGCGCCGCCTGCCCTGGACCCGACGCCCCCGTCCATCCCGCCGCACGGAGGAGCTGGTTGATCGAGACAGAACCGAACCGCGCCGCGGTGGCCGGAGTGATGGCCATCCTCAGCGGCGCGGCCCCGATCGAGAGCGGGGCTGATCTCCTCGCGCCGGACGTCGTCTGCAACGTGGACGACTGGCGCTTTCAGGGCATCAACGTCTGGGCGAACTGGATCCGGTACGTGCGCGCACATGGTCGCGTGACGGCGTTGGCCGTGCTGCTCGACGAGCTCGTGACGAACGCGGACGGCACGATCACCGCGCGCGGGCGGTTCACCGGTCTGCGCGGCGGCCGCCAGGTCGTCTCCAGGTCATGCTCGGCGAGATATCGCTTCGCCGGCGGGCGCATCGTCGAAGTGTGGAGCACGCGGCGCAACTACGCGCTGATGTGCGGCGTGCACGTCGAGCATCGCGCCGGCTTCGCGCTGGAGCTGCTGCGTGTGTGGTGGTGGAAGACGCGCACCCCACAGCTCGATCTCACCGATCGTGCGCACGACGAGATCATCTCCCTGCTCGATCACGGCGCGCGGGCCGAGATCATCCAGCAGGCCGCGTCGTAGCGAACCTCCGCGCCGTGCACGTACGGCGCGAACGCGGCCATCACCGCGCTCACGACCTTGGAGCGAGTTTGCTCATCCGCATCGTTGAGCACTCGCGCGAGCGGACCGAACCGCGTGGCGTGCCGAGCGAGCTCGCTCTCTGGCAGCGTGCACTCGACGTCGATCGGCTCGATGCCGATCGCGGCCCAGCCGCTCTCGTCGAGAATGCGATGGACGCGCTTCGCGTCGGCGAAGGCGAACTGTCCGGCGGCGCCGGCCACTCGCGGCGGCACGCTCGGCAAGAGCGGCGCCGCGGCACGCTCGGCCGTCGTCATGAACGGGTTCTCCTCGGGACTCCGCCACGCGACGAGGCGCATCTCGGCGCCGGCGCGCGCGGCGTGGCGCAGG